>JABAOH010172391.1_pt7 | contig 11593 bp, 10 predicted proteins | sample 7062181 | NCBI WGS metagenome assembly JABAOH01 (sample SAMN14538630, study PRJNA623070) | marine sediment metagenome | biome: marine biome [ENVO:00000428]; feature: marine pelagic biome [ENVO:01000023]; material: deep marine sediment [ENVO:00002113]; isolation source: pool of 5 deep marine... | reverse complement strand
ATGAGCGCTGGTGGGCAGACGATGTTGTGGAGGAACGATGGAAGGCCAGCCGGGAACCGGGAGTTTGGGAGGCCTGCGCCGTGGCTCGTTTGGCGCCAAAAGGGGAAGTGCGCGGCTTTCGACCCTCCACCCGTCCGGACTACAGTAAAATTCGCTGCCCGGTTTTGATCGTCGGCGGTGCGGACGACCTCCTGCGTCTTCCTAGTTACGTCGATGATCTTAGGAAGGTGATCCCGGGGTCACAGTCCAGGCTCTTCCAGAAGTCCAGGCACTGTTCCCATATCGATCACGCCCAGGAGTTCAATCAGCTGGCCATCGACTTTTTCAAAAATAATTGATTGACTAGAGGACCCATGGCAACGGATTGGCAGCAAAAACAACTCAACACTAACGGCATCACCATAAACTGGCGGCAGGCAGGAGCAGGAGCCCCCCTCGTAGTCCTCCACGGCGAAGAAGTCGGGCGGCTGCAGCTACCCTTACATCAGGAGCTCGCCCAACAGTTTCAAGTCATTGTCCCTTCTGTACCCGGTGTGAGTGGCTCGGAGCTTCCGGACTGGGTGGACAGTGTTGATGACCTGGCATACCTCTTCCTGGATTTGTTGGAACACTTGAACCTGGGAAAGATCCACTTAATGGGGCACGGTTTTGGGGGTTGGGTGGCGGCGGAGATGGCCGTGAGGTCCCAGAGCTATATCGAGAAACTCGTATTGGTAGATTCCCTGGGCATCAAGATTTCTGAACCCTGGGTCCGGGATATCACCGATACCTTCGTTCTTTCCTATGATGAATGGGTTCGCCTTGCTTTTTATGATCCTGCCGCTGCGGACAGACTGCGGATCCCCGGCTCAAAGGACATGGGGCAGGAGGAACTGCTGGAAGCCATAAAAAATCGTCAAACGGTTCTCATGTTGGGCTGGCGTCCCTTTATGCATAACCCAAAGCTCAAGCGGAGGTTGGCCCGAATTCATGTTCCGACCTTGGTGGCCTGGGGAGAACACGATCGGGTTGTGACACCGGACTATGGGCGTGCTCTTCAAGGGGCCATTTCCGGCGCAAAGTTCAGTCTCATCCCCCGGGCCGGCCATTACCCTCATGTGGAACAGCCGCAGGAATTGGCGGTCACCGTGAAAAATTTCCTTCTTTGAGAGGAGTATAACGGTATGTTGGCCTACCATTTTACCGAGATGCCTTATCCATTTCTTCCCGAGGATGTAGAAGACCGTTTTGGCGCTATGCGCGTGACTCTTCCCAATCGCTTTTTCGATCCGAAAAAAGGAAATGAGCTCTACAATCGGTATTTGGACGAATACGAGTACGCGGACGAACTGGGTTTAAACATCATGCTCAATGAGCATCACGCGACGGCCACTTGTCTGGATGCCAACGTGTCCATCAGTGCGGCTGCGCTGATCCGCCGGACCAAACGCGCGAAGATTGCCATCGTGGGCTATCCACTGGCGCATCGAAACCCTATCCAGGTGGCGGAAGAAGCGGCCATGCTCGATGTGCTGTCCGGCGGGCGGATGATCATCGGCTTTGTACGTGGGGTCGGGACCGAGATCCACCCGGCCAATACCAATCCATCGCAGACGCGTGAGCGCATGCAGGAGGCCCACGACCTGATATTGAAGGCGTGGACAGCGCAGGAGGTCTTCAATTGGGAGGGGAAGCATTACCACTTCCGCTACGTGAATCCCTGGCCGCGCCCCTTCCAACAGCCACACCCGCCGGTCTGGATCACCGGCAGCCAACCGGCCGGTGCCCCTTGGGTCGCCGATCACCACTACCCCTTCTGCGCGTTTCTCACCTCCTACGACCAGACCGATGCCCTATTCAAAAGTTATCGGGATCACTGCCAGAAGATGAATTACCCGGAACCCGGATCTGATCGATTCGCATACTTGGGGCTGTGTTACACGGGCGAAACGGATCAGCAAGCGGAGGAGGTGGGAAAGAAACTCCTCTGGTATCTCAACCGCAAACGGCCCATCGGATTTTTCGCTCCGGCGGGTTTTGCTCCTCCAGTGGCCCTGGCCAGGTTCTATGACCCAAAGGGCAACGCGCGATACACCCGTTCCTGGGAACAATTGAAGGCGGAAGGTGTAGTCATCTGTGGCAGCCCAAAAACCGTCACCGAAAAGGTGAAGTACCTACACGATCGCTGTGGGGTGGGACACCTCTTGATGATGAATCAAGCCGGGTACATGACTGCCCAGGAGACCCGACGGAACCTGGAGCTCTTTGCCCGGGAAGTCTATCCCGCAATTCGCGACCTCGGGGAACCCAAGGGAACTCCCGCCGCCGCTGCCAGTGGAGCCTAAATAACCGTCGTCGCTCTCAGCTGCGGCGGTTATTGCTGTCTTGCTTTCTCCTCATTCCAATCCATCGCCGTTAGGGATTGTCCCGTGATCTTGGGACCGTCTTGACTGCACAAGGCACGGACAAGGGGCACCATGGCCTGGGGATCCGATCCCCCGCGTCCGTCGACGTTGGCGCGTCCGCGTCCCGGATGTATGGAATTGGCGCTTATGCCGTAGGGAAGCATCTCTTCAGCAACCGTTTTCATAAACCCTTCAATGCCGTGTTTGGAAGCACAGTAGGCGCTCTTGCCCGCAACACCGCGGCTGCCTGCACCGGAGGACGTGCTGATAATGGTGCCCCGTTTTTGTTTGATCATGTGAGGCAAAGCAAAATGGGTACAGAGATAGGGTGCCCGGAGGTTGATTCGAATAACTAGGTCCCACTCCTCGATGGGTAGCTCGTGGGTGGGTTGCTTCTTGAGGCACCGCCAAGGTTCATACACTCCGTCGTCATGGTCTTCCATTCTGAGACCCGCGTTGTTGATCAGGATGTCCAATCCACTGAATCGTTGGAGGCACGTGTGAATGAGCTCTTTGGCGGTGGCTTCCTGGCTGATGTCTCCAACAAATAGCTCGCCGGTTCCCCCGCAGGACCGAATTTCATCGAGGACCTTTTCCCCTTCGGGTTTCCTGACATCCCCGATCAGTACCTTAACTCCTTCCTGGGCCAGTCCCAGGACCATGGCACGACCGAGGCCGCTTCCTCCACCGGTCACAATAGCCGTCTGATTTTTTAGCTGCATTTCTGTTCCTCCTTCTTCACGCGGCATCCAAGGAAAGGCGCTTCGCGCCTTTGAACATTGGAAATTGGAAATTAGAGCATAAGAAAAAGCGGGAAAAACGAAGTAAAGCCCGTGCTCCGAGATTTCTATTGCTCCATTGCCCATTGCTCGATGGTTCAACGGCGCAAGCCATTGTGCCCGCGCTTTCCAGGCCACAGCCCCCGGTGGCATGATGACTATCTACTTCTGAACTCCTATATATAAGCGACGTAGTAGGTCGATAGACCGGATGTTACGCTACGAGTCGAGAACGTAGGGTAATGTGACTTTGAATTTTGACCCCTTGCCGGGTTCGCTTTCCACCCGAATTGCGCCGTGCATGAGCCCGAGGTATTTCTTCACAATGGTAAGTCCAAGGCCAACGCCCTGACTGCTCGTGGTGGCGTCAATCTGGTGAAAGCCCTCAAAAATTCTCGTCAGGTTTTGCGGTGCGATTCCCAATCCCGTGTCCTCCACAACGAACTCGATGATGTTAATGGACGGACGATCTTTCACCCGGATCCAGATCTCTCCTGACGGCGTATACTTGAAGGCATTCACGATCAGGTTCTGCAGGACCTCCTCTAGCTTCGGCGCGTCGGTGGTCAGGGAAGGCAGGACGGAATCAACGTCCCAATGAACTTCCAGCTGGCTTTTTCTTTGGAGATTGTCCGTTAACGTTTTGAGGGATTCAATGATTCGTTCGGCGGGGAAAGTAGAAACCTCCAGGGGAATGGTTCCCTCTTCGATCCTAGAAAGATTCAAAACATCGTTGATCATCTTCTGAAGCCGCTTGGATTGAATCTGCATCTTGTCCAGAGCGGTTTTCTGTTCTGGATTGATGCTCCCCAGAGTTTCCGAGTGCAGGATGTCCATAAACCCGATGAGCACCCCCAAGGGGGTCCGGATTTCATGGGACATCCTGGCGAGAAATTGCGACTTGTGCTCCGTGGCGGTCTGAAGCTCCTCGTTATGTTTTTTTAATTCACCAAAGGCCATGGCGTGAACCATCGCAGACGCAAGAAATGGGGCCACCGTTGTTAGAACGCGAAGCTCTTTGGAGCCGTAGACTCGGGGTCGCTTGCTGGCAACGTGGAGACTGCCAATGGTTTGATTTTCATGAACGAGGGGTATGCCGACGCCGGACCTGAGGCCCATATTTCTTAATGGCTCTGTTCCTTCCGTCTTCTCCACCCGAAGGTCTTTCCATACAACAGGGTCTCGCCCCTCGAGGGTTGACTCGGGAGACCCATTGGGACTTTCTTGGGGGGCCGATGGGTGTTTGATTCCTTGCCGGGTGGACGTTTCAAATACGCAATCGGCTTTGTGATTGTCTGTCCTGTGGACAGAAAGGTAATCAAACCCAACCTGGGTTTTGACTCCTTTTGCGAGGTGTTGAAATAGGGAGTCGAGGTCCAAGGTGGAGGAAAGAGCGTAGCCCAGGTCAAGGATGGCCTGTTGTGGTGAGGCTCCTTTGCCTTTTAAAGGTCGCTTGGCTAGGGGATTTTTTTTCACCGATTTTCCCACGGTTTTTCAATGGGAAGATCCAAACGGTCGCCCCATTCCTTCCAGGAGCCAAGGTAGTTGCGGATCCGGGGATAACAACCAAGGAGCCGTAGCGCCAGGTAAGAATGAGCGGAACGGTATCCGCCCTGACAATAAGGGATGATTTCCTTATCCGGTGCAACACCCGCTTCCAGGAACATGGCTTTTAGCTCCGCGGCTGGTTTGAACCGTCCATTTTCGTCGAGACTTCGTGTCCACTCCAGGTGAATCGCGCCGGGAATGGCCCCGCCACGCGCGGCGCGAACCGTGCGCCCAAGGTATTCATCGTCACTGCGAGTATCCAGAATACAGGCCTGCCGTCCGTTGAGGGACTGCAAGACATAGTCCGCGGTCGCGAGACGGTCCGGCTGTTCGCTGACCTTGAAACTAGATGACTTCGGGGCGCTAACGTCTGTGGTGACGGCGAACCCCGCTTTTCGCCAGGCGTTCATCCCGCCGTCCAGGACCTGGACGTTCGGGTGACCGAAAAATTCCAAAAACCAAAACCCGCGCGCAGCCCGGATCCCCGAAGTTTGCTCGTAAAAGACGACTCTTTTGTTGTGGTCCACCCCACGCATTTCGAATATATGGTGGATCATGAAAAGAAAGGCCTTGAGGGGGGCGGCGCTCGTATCAACCAGGCTCAAACCAAACAGATCGAAGTGAACGGCGCCTTGGATATGCCCTTCAGCGAATTGTTCTGCGGGTCGGGTGTCAACGAGGCATAAAGCGGAGTCCCCTAATCGTTGATGTAACTCTTCCGCACTGATTAGGAGTTCCGGACAGGCGTAGCCTCCCGATTCCATACTGGCTCCTATACCATTACTTCAGTCTTGTCTCAATCCAATTTTTTCGCGTTCATGAACGATGTTGCATTGCAGTTTGCGAACATCGGGTTATAAATAACCTTTGAGATGAAGGTGAACATCCGTCGAAGAACGGTTCTTCTTGGCCTGATTGCCATATTCCTGATGGCGTCGTCGTTTAGTTATCAGTTGGCGCTGCCGGGTCGCTCCTTGTCGTTCCCCCAGGACCATTTCTCCCATCCGGATTTCAGGACCGAGTGGTGGTACTACACGGGTCACTTTGAAACCGAATCAGGTAGAAGTTTTGGGTATCAGGTAACATTCTTCCGCTACGGTTTGCGAGACCGCCAAGATGCTCAGGGTGCGATTCCTCCCATGTTCACGGATCTGCACATGGCCCACTTTGCTCTCTCGGATAAGAAGGCAAAGAAGTTTGTTTTCCAGGAAAGAGTCAACCGGGGACAGCATGGAAAAGCCGGTGCGTCCACCACCCGGTTTCTGGTTTGGAACGAGGATTGGAAATTGGAACTGAAAGACAAAAGCCATGTGATCACGGTCAAGGACCGGCATCGCGTCTTGACCTTGCGATTGACCCCGGTTAAGCCCCCGGTGCTGCATGGTCTCAACGGCCTCAGTCGGAAGGGAGAGGGCAAAGGACGGGCTTCTTATTATTATTCATTGACCCGGATGAAAACCGAAGGCGAGATTGAGCTCAACGGTCAAAGGGAAAGGCTCCGAGGGCTGAGCTGGATGGACCACGAGTTCGGGAGTGATCAATTAGGAGAACCTCAGGTGGGTTGGGATTGGTTTAGTCTCCAGCTAGAGAACCGGACGGAGATCATGCTGTACTTGATCCGACGCAAAGACGGATCGGTGGACGTTTATTCCAGTGGTACATTGGTACGTGAAGACGGTACGGCTCGCCGTCTCAGGTTGAATGACTTCCAGGTTCAAGCCACGGGAAGGTGGACGAGCCCTCAAAGCGGCGCCACCTATCCCATGGGTTGGACGATTCACATTCCAGACGAAAACATTCGGCTGAATCTTGATCCATTCTTTCCTGATCAGGAGTTGGAAACCAAAAAAAGCACGCGGGTGACGTACTGGGAAGGGGCGGTCCAGGTCCGGGGGAGGTTCGGTGGCCAGTCCATTGGAGGGCTTGGCTATGTTGAAATGACTGGCTATGCGGGTCGTCTGAAACTATGACGGTTTGCGGCCTGGCCTGAAGGCGACCTTTTACTTGCCTATGCCGCCGCTCTCCACGACTCGACCCACGGTGGTCCTAGGGCGAATGACTCTTGAATTACTACGATCCTCGTCGAGATTAAACCTTATCCGCTTGTATTTATCGGATGATCCGCGCAAAATTTTAGATACATGAGCGTTGCAACGAGCCTAGAAAAAAGCTTTCGCGAAACCATCCGGAAACACGACATGCTGGCCGCGGGAGATGGATTGGTGTTGGGGGTATCGGGAGGTGCCGATTCCGTTGCCATGTTCCATCTGATGGTAGGCCTCAGAGAAGAAATGGGCGTACGACTCTCGGTGGCTCACCTGATCCATGGACTGCGAGGCGATGAAGCACGTGAAGATGCGCGGTTCGTCGCTCGGCTGGCGGACGGATGGAAGATTCCCTTTTTTCTCAAAGAGATTGATTTGCCGCAAATGCGGTTATCCGAGGGCAAAGGGAACCTGGAGGCGCTTGCCCGCAGGGAACGCTACAGGTTTTTTTGCGATGTAGCGGAGACCTGCGGATTCCAGAGGGTTGCAACCGCTCACACCCGGGACGATCAGGCGGAAACAGTGGTGATGCGTTTCCTGAGGGGCGCCGGCCGCCGCGGGTTAAGCGGCATCTCACCACAGCGGCGAATCAAGGCTAGTGGAGAGTCCGTCAAGGATTTGGCTCTGATTCGGCCGCTCTTAGAGGCTTCGCGCCAGGAGATCGTGGCTTATCTTGAGGATCGAAACCTCGGTTACCGGACAGACTCCACGAATTTTGATTGTCGGTTGCTCCGCAACTGGACTCGACACCAGCTGCTTCCTCAGCTGAGAGAGCGAATTGACGAAGGGGTTGGCGATAGACTGGCTCAATTGGCCGTCATCTTTCGCGATGAAGAACGGGTCCTGGAAGAGCTCACTTCACAGCGACTTGGAGAAGTTGAAAGCGGTGAAGGTCTGGTGGTGGGGGCGGTGCTCGCGGAGGACCGGGCCCTGCAGCGCAGGTTGGTTCGCCGGTGGCTGGAATCGAACTCCGATAAGCTTCGAGGAACGGCCTTTAACTACGTCGAATCGGCGCTGGAGTTCATGGCCCGGGGGCCGTCCCAGGGACGGCTCTCGCTTCCCAAAGGCTATGATCTGGTAAAGGAGTACGATCGTGTGCGCCTGGAGAGAACCAGGAGGGCGAAGCCCTCTCTACCCTGTTACAGCTACGCACTGCCGCAAGAAGGCGATCTCATGGTGCCGGAAGCGGGAGTCACGTTTCACGCGCTGAGAAGCACCAATGGATTGACCAACGCAAGACCTGAGGATGACCTCGAAGCCTATTTTGATGCCGACTCGCTGCCGGACAAGCTCAATGTGCGAAATTTCCGGACGGGAGACCGCTTCCAGCCCCTGGGGATGAAGGGACACAAGAAAGTGAAGGATCTCTTCATTGAAAAGAAGATCCCGTTGTCCATCCGGCGAAACCTGCCTCTTCTCGTGGCAGGGGATGAGATTTTGTGGATCCCGCGCTACGGTCGGAGCGAAGTTGCAAGGCCGGGTCCAGATGCAAGAGAGATCTTGAAGGTACGAATTTTGCCTATTCATGGGTCGTGACCGCACTTACCCATTGAAATCATTGAGCTTTCTGCTGATTAAGATATATTGATCTAATCTTCTGTCTGTGGTAAATCTCGATAAGGGCTGTTGTATCTGAAGGCCTATTCCCGAGGGGGTTCAATTGAACCAGACATCTAAGAATCTAGCCCTGTGGCTGGTGTTGGGCTTGATGTTTCTCCTGCTGTTTAACGTACTCACCCGTCAGCACAGCAGGGAACCTGAAGTGGTATTTAGCGATTTCTGGGCATCCGTCGAAAAGGGCGATGTGCAGGAAGTTACCATTCAGGGAAACAGCATCCAGGGCAAATACCAAAACGGCGAGTCGTTCAAGACCTTTACTCCCGGAGACCCCGATCTGGTCAAGATGTTGAGGGAGCGAAAGGTCAGAATCGCCGCGAAACCCGAAGACGAATCTCCCTGGTACATGGTCCTGCTAGTGAACTGGTTCCCCATGCTGTTGTTAATCGGCGTGTGGATTTTCTTCATGCGCCAGATGCAGGTCGGGGGTGGCAAAGCCATGTCCTTCGGGAAGAGTCGGGCACGACTGCTCACCGAGAATCAATCCCGAGTCACTTTTAACGATGTAGCGGGCGTCGAAGAAGCTAAAGACGATTTACAAGAAGTCATTGCGTTCCTGAAAGATCCAAAGAAATTTACCAAGCTCGGTGGACGGATTCCGAAAGGATGTCTCCTGGTGGGACCTCCGGGCACCGGGAAAACCCTTCTGGCCCGCGCTATTGCAGGCGAAGCGGGGGTCCCTTTCTTTAGCATTAGCGGTTCTGATTTCGTGGAGATGTTTGTCGGCGTTGGAGCTTCTCGCGTGCGTGACCTTTTCGTCCAGGGCAAGAAAAATGCGCCCTGTATAATCTTTATCGATGAAATTGATGCCGTGGGCCGGCAGCGGGGTGCTGGATTGGGAGGCGGACACGACGAGCGGGAGCAAACCTTGAACCAGTTGCTTGTGGAAATGGACGGCTTTGAGGCCAATGAAGGAGTCATTTTGATCGCCGCCACCAATCGACCGGATGTTTTGGATCCTGCCTTGCTCCGTCCTGGTCGGTTTGATCGGAGAGTTGTGGTTCCCCGTCCGGATATCAAAGGCCGGGAGGGCATCCTGTCGGTACACGTCCGTAAAGTGCCCTTGGGGGACGATGTCGACGTCGGCGTACTTGCGCGCGGCACTCCTGGATTTGCGGGTGCGGACCTGGAGAACCTCGTGAACGAGGCCGCGCTTTTGGCTGCACGGGAGAACAAGGAGAAAGTCGATATGCATGACTTTGAGCTGGCCAAAGACAAAGTCATGATGGGCTCCGAGCGCAAGAGCATGATCATCAGCGAGGAGGAAAAGCGTAACACGGCATACCATGAAGCGGGCCATGCGCTGGTGGCCACGATGCTTCCGGGGGCCGACCCTATTCACAAGGTAACTATTATTCCTCGTGGGATGGCTCTCGGACTTACCCAGCAGCTGCCCATCGATGAAAAGCACACCTATCCGAAGGACTACCTGCTCAATAACGTGGCCATCCTCTTTGGCGGGCGCGTGGCGGAGGAACTGGTCCTTGAGCATATGACTACAGGTGCCGGTAACGATATCGAAAGGGCCACGGATATCGTGCATCGAATGGTTTGCGAGTGGGGGATGAGTGAAAAATTAGGTCCCATGACCTTCGGTAAAAAAGAAGAACAAATTTTCCTGGGCCGAGACTTTACCCAACAGCAGGATTATTCCGAAGACACGGCGATTGCCATTGATGCGGAGGTGCGGCGCATCATTATGGAAAGTTACGAACGCGCCAAGAAGATTCTTACCACCAATCTCGGCTTGCTTCATAAAGTGGCGGAAAAGCTCCTCGAGAAAGAGTCCCTGGACGGTTCAGAGATTGATGCCCTGGTCCGTGAGTTTGGTGGGAACGGTGGCCAACCTCTGGCTGCGGCTCCAACCTCGGCCAATATTTAAACTGGTCGATCCGGGCATTTGCGGCCTTCCTGTTTTTAAGTTTCCATTCAAAGATTGATTGCCCGGCAGATTCGGAGGTAGGTTGCTGCTGGAGGGAGGGGTCCACGCCTTGACCTATGTCTGGTGAGGTAAATATTTTACAGCTCAATTCCAAAGATAACAGTAAGGACACCCGGCGGGTGCTTCCCACGCGCCACGGGAACATCGATATGAGGTACCGGACTGCCATCATGGGAGTGCTCAATGTGACTCCCGATTCCTTTTCTGACGGGGGACGTTTTCTGGATCCGTCAAGAGCGTTTGATCGAGGCGTTGAGCTGGCGGAACAAGGAGCGGATCTCATCGACATAGGCGGTGAATCCAGTCGTCCGGGCTCCGAGCCCGTTTCGGATCAGGAGGAGTTGGATAGAGTCATCCCGGTCCTTCAGAAACTGCGACGTGATGTGAAAATTCCCATTTCAGTGGACACTACGAAGGCCAGTGTGGCGCGTCGTGCTCTGGAAGCGGGGGCGGACCTCATCAATGATATCAGCGCATTGCGGTTTGATTCTGCCATGGCTCCCGTGGTGGCCGAAGCCAAGGTTCCCGTGGTGTTGATGCACATGCAGGGGGAGCCCCGCACCATGCAGGTAGAGCCCAGTTATCAGAGTGTGGTGACGGAAGTTGCCGACTTCTTGCGTGACCGAATCGAGTTCGCGAAATCCAACGGAATCCTTCCGGATCAGATTGTCATTGATCCAGGGATTGGTTTCGGGAAAACTCTGGATCACAACCTGAAGCTCTTGCGCTCGCTGCCGAGCCTTGCTNNGCTCGATTGGAAGGGAGCCTTGCCGCCGCGGTAGCCGCCGCCCTGGGTGGAGCCAACATGGTTCGTGTTCACGATGTCCAGGCGACCTTTCGCGCCCTTCGAGTAGCTGATAGAATTCGTTACGGAGCAAACAGCCAATGAAAAATGACGAAACGTTGAAACAAAATGGTGTCAGGAAATCGCCCTCGGCGGCGGAGCAGAAAGAAAAACGCCGGCTTTTTGGCACCGATGGGGTGAGAGGGGTTGCCAACCTGGATCCCATGACCTCGGAGATGGCGCTGAAATTAGGACGGGCGCTGGCCTATGTCTTTCGGGTTCCGGAACGGGAAAAGAGTCCCGTGTCCCGTGAAGGCGGGAATTCGACCGAAGCCCACCGTTACCGGATTCTCATTGGAAAAGACACGCGCCTTTCGGGCTACATGATTGAAACGGCATTGGCCTCGGGGATCTGTTCCATGGGTGCTGATGTCCTCCTGGTGGGACCTCTGCCGACGCCTGGAGTCGCCTTTCTAACCCGGAGCATGCGTGCC
>JABAOH010030862.1_pt1 | contig 11593 bp, 20 predicted proteins | sample 7062181 | NCBI WGS metagenome assembly JABAOH01 (sample SAMN14538630, study PRJNA623070) | marine sediment metagenome | biome: marine biome [ENVO:00000428]; feature: marine pelagic biome [ENVO:01000023]; material: deep marine sediment [ENVO:00002113]; isolation source: pool of 5 deep marine... | reverse complement strand
TTACTCGTATCGACTGCCCCGAAAGGCGGTTCGGGCGGCGACGCGGATGGCCCTGGCGGCGAAGATTCGGGACCAGCAGGTGGTGGTGATTGACGAACTGGCTTTTGCCGAACCGGCCACCCGCCAGATGGCCTCGATCCTGAAGGCGCTTCAGTGCGACCGCCAGAGCTTGCTGGTCGCGACCGCCCAACATGACGAAAACGTCTACAAGAGTGCTCGGAATATCAAGCAGGTTTCCGTGTCGCCGGTCGAGCAATTGAACGCCCTCGACGTGCTCGCTCCCCGCCGGCTGCTGATGACCAAAGCGGCGCTGGACACCCTGCGCAAGCCCCCCGCGGAGACCGATGCTTAGCTGCCTCGCCGACCGGCAGGGTCCGGTGGGAGGGTCCAGCGACAGGAAACGACAGCCATGCCCAAGCTGAAGGGAAAACGAACGAAAGTGAGCACGGCGGGCACAACCACCCGGTTGACGCTGGCGCCGCACCAGGTGATCCTCCGCCCGCTGGTCACCGAGAAAGGGATGCACCGCAGCACCCGCTACAACGCCTACGCCTTTGAAGTCAACCGGCTGGCGACCAAGGAGGACGTGCGTCGAGCGGTGGAGGATCTGTTTGATGTGCGGGTGGAGAGCGTCCGCACGCAAAACCGCCGCGGCAAACCCCGCCGCTCGCGGTTCCGCTACGGCTATACCAAAGACTGGAAAAAAGCGATCGTCAAATTGCACTCCGAATACCGCATCGACTTCTTCTAACCCCTGACCCCTGACCCCTAGCCCCTAACCCCTCACTTCCCATGGCCATCCGACGATACAAACCGGTCACTGCGGGCCGCCGCGGAGCGAGCGTCAGCGATTTTGCTGAGCTGACACCGGGCAGCCAGCCGGCCAAACGGCTGCTGAGGCCCAAGGTCAAGACGGGCGGCCGCAACAACCAGGGCAAAATCACCGTTCGGCACCGCGGTGGCGGGCACAAGCAGCGGTATCGTTTGATCGATTTCCGCCGCAACAAGGACGGGGTGCCGGCCAAGGTCCATGCGATCCAGTACGACCCCAACCGTTCGGCGCGGATCGCGTTGCTGCACTACGTCGATGGCGAAAAACGCTATATCCTCTCTCCCCAAGGCCTGGAAGTCGGCACCCAGGTGCTGAGCGGCCCCGAAGCCCCCCCCTCGGTCGGCAACTGCCTGCCGCTGAAAAACGTGCCGCTGGGGATGACGGTCCACAACGTCGAACTGCGGCCGGGTCGGGGCGGGGTGTTGTGTCGAGCGGCCGGATCGAGCGCTGTGCTGGCTGCCCGCGAAGCCGACTGGGCTCAGCTGAATCTCCCCAGTGGCGAGATTCGGCGGGTGCCGAGCGATTGTCGGGCGACGGTGGGCGCGATCGGCAACGCCGATCACATGAACATTGTGCTGGGCAAGGCGGGCCGCAAACGGTGGCTGGGACGCCGGCCCCACGTGCGGGGGACGGCCATGAACCCGATTGACCACCCGCACGGCGGCGGGGAAGGCCGCACCAAGGGGGGCCGCCACCCGGTTTCCCCCACGGGACGGCCGACCAAGGGGGGGGCGACCCGCAAACGGCGCAAGCCGTCCAACGCCGCCATCGTCCGCCGCCGCCGCACGAAACGTTACGGGCAGCTGAAACTGAAGAAATAGGCCCCCAAAAACCGTAGGCCAGACACGCAGGCAGGAACGCACCCGAAAGTCACGTAACCCGAAAGTCAGGTACTGGGAGATGGGCAGATCGCTGAAAAAAGGACCGTTCGTGGACCCCCGCTTGTTTACGAAGGTCGAACGGAGCCGGAATGAGGGGATGCGAGAGCCGATCCGGACCTGGTCGCGAGCCTGCACCATCGTGCCGGAATTCGTGGGGGTCACGTTCATGGTCCATAACGGCAAACATCACATCAAAGTCTTTGTCACCGAGGACATGGTGGGGCACAAGTTGGGCGAATTCGCTCCCACCCGCAATTTCCGCGGACACGGTGGCAAGGGGAAACGGTAAACACCCGCGGGACCGCCGCGAGGCCCGGGCGGGGGAACGAGTCATGAGTTATCAAGCCATTCATCGGTTTGCTCGGATCAGCGCCCGCAAGGTGCGTCCCCTGGCGGACATGATCCGCGGCAAGCGAGCGGACGAGGCCTTGGAGATCTTGCGGTATCAGCCCCAGCGGGGTGCCCGTTTGCTGGAGAAGGTGATTAAGAGCGCCTTGGGCAACGCCGAAGACTTGCGGGCGCGGAATATCCAGCACCTGCGCATCATCGATGCTCGGGTCGATGGCGGCCCGATGTTTAAGCGCGTCCGTCCCCGAGCTCGAGGGATGGCCCACATCATCAAAAAACGCACGTCACATATCCGAGTCGAATTGGACTAAAGCCATGGGTCAAAAAGTCAATCCCACGGGATTTCGCACCGGGATCATGGAGGGCTGGAAGAGCCGTTGGTATGCTTCCAAACGGGACTTCGCCGACCTCCTGGTCGAAGACGTCAAGATCCGCAAGTTCGCCAAGTCCAAGTTCCGCTATGCGGGGATCTCCAAGATTGAGATCGAGCGGACGAGGGACGAGGTCAAGGTGGTCCTCCACGCCGCTCGACCCGGAATCATCATCGGCCGCAAAGGCCAGGAGGTGGAACGGTTGCAGGGCGAACTGCAGGACCTCGTGGGTCGGCGGATCAACATCAAAATTGAAGAGATCGGACGCCCCGAAATCTACGCTCAACTCGTCGCCGAAGACATTGCCGAACAGCTGCAAAAACGAGCCAGTTTTCGGAGGACGATGAAACGAGCGATGGAACAGACGATGGAAGCCGGTGCCAGCGGGATCAAGATCCAGCTGGCGGGGCGGTTAGGCGGAGCGGAGATGGCGCGGCGCGAAAAGCAAATCTCCGGCTCCATTCCGCTCTCCACGTTACGAGCAAAGATTGATTACGGCTTTACGGAAGCCAAAACGGCCCAGGGCCACATCGGTGTGCAGGTGTGGATCAACCAGGGCGTGTATCAAGAGGAAGATACCGATGGCGCTGATGCCCAAGCGGGTCAAGCACCGAAAAAGCCAAAGAGGACGTATAAAAGGTAGCGCCACGCGTGGCAACCGCGTCGTCTTCGGCGAATACGGCTTGCAGGCCACCGAAGGGGGCTGGCTGAGCGCGGCGACGATCGAAGCGGGCCGGATCGCGGCCGCGCAATACCTCCGCACCGAGGGTCGCTTGTATATTCGCGTGTTCCCCCACAAGCCCATTACCTCGATTCCCCTCGAGACCCGCATGGGCAAGGGCAAAGGGGAACCGGACTACTGGGCGGCTGTGATCAAGCCCGGCACGGTGCTCTACGAAATCTCCGGCACCAGCGAAGAAGCCGCTCGAATCTGCTTCGCTCGACTGGCCCACAAAATGCCCGTCCGCGTCCGCTTCCTCCACCGCCGCATCGCCTAACCCCTCACCCCTCACCCCTCACCACTCACCCCTCACCACTGACCACTAACCACTGACCACTGCCCCCCATGTCCACCCAGGCCGACGAACTGAGAGAGATGAGCGACGAGCAGTTGAGCCTGACGCTCAAGGAGACCCGCGAAAACCTGTTTCGCCTCCGCATCCAGGCTCAAACCGAACGGCTCAACGCGCCCAGCGAGCTGAAGAAGAGTCGACGGCTAATTGCCCGCATTCACACCATCCAGCGCCAGCGGGAATTGGCCGCCGCCCCGCGGCCACCCCGCCGCAAAAAGGCTCAGGCCCCCAAGTAGGAATTACCGGTCATGCCCAAGAAACTTGCCGTGGGAATCGTCACTCGTGACAGCGCCGCCAAAACGCGGCGGGTGGAAGTTCCCCGCCTGGTGAAACATCCCAAATACAACAAGTACCTCCGCCGGCGGACGGTCTGCCACGTGCACGACGAAGAGGAAGCGTCCCAGCTGGGGGATACCGTCGAGATCGTCGAAGCTCGTCCCTATTCCAAGACCAAACGTTGGGAGCTGGTGCGGGTGGTGACCAAGAGCCAGGCGGTCGACCTGGCCGCTCTGCGGGCGGCCAGCAAGGCCGTGGAGTCCGAGCCGGGGGAGGGGCCCGACGCCAGCTCGTCCCCCGCGGCCGAACCCCGTGGTCCCGCAGAAGGAGCTTAGCCGGAACCCCAGCTGCCCGAGACCCGCCCCCCCACACACCGGCCCGCCCTCCGCGGCAGGCGAGCGAACCATGATTCAGATGCAAACCAGATTGGATGTGGCCGACAACACGGGTGCCAAGCAGGTGATGTGCATCAAGGTGTTGGGGGGCAGCCGCCGCCGCACGGCCGGTTTAGGAGATATCATCGTCTGCAGCGTGAAAAACGTGATCCCCGGCAGCGAGGTGAAGAAGAAATCGATCGTCAAGGGAGTCATTGTCCGCTGTAAGTCACCCACGCGACGGAGCGACGGCAGCTATGTCCGCTTTGACAGCAACGCCGTGGTCCTGATCGACAACGATCGGAACCCGCGGGGTACCCGGATTTTTGGAGCGGTCGCCCGCGAGTTGCGGGAACGCAGATTCATGAAAATTGTCAGCCTCGCCAGTGAGGTCGTGTGATGCGGATCCGAGTCGACGACACTGTAGAAATCATCGCCGGGAACGACCGCGGCACGCGCGGCAAGGTGCTGAAGGTCCTCCCTCGCAAAGGACGCCTCCTGGTGGAAGGGGTCAACCGCGTGAAGAAACACGTCCGCCGCAGCCAGCGGAATCCCCGCGGCGGCCAGCTGTCCAAAGAGATGCCGGTCGACGTCTCCAACGTGCTGCTGGTCTGCAGCTCCTGCGGCCAGCCGGCTCGGATGGGCGCCCGCTATCAGGCCGACGGCAGTAAAGAACGGTATTGCAAGAAATGCGGCGCCGGCAACGGCGAGCTCGCTCCGCGCCGCCCCCACTACGCCACCTAGGAACCCTCCCCGCCCCTCCCTTTTTCCCGGTAGTACGCCATGGCGGTCATCCCCCGACTTCAGGAAGTTTACGAACAACAGCTGGTCCCCCAGTTGACCAGCCAGCTGGCACGGTCCAATCGGCTGGCCTTGCCCCGGCTGGTCAAGATCGTGGTCAGCATGGGGGTCGGCAGCGCGATTTCGGAAAAAAAACACCTGGACCAGGCGGCGGATGCGTTGAGCGAAATTACGGGTCAGCGGCCGGCGGTGACGCGGGCCACCAAGTCGGTGGCCGGTTTTCGCCTGCGGGAAGGGGTCCCCATCGGGTGCAAGGTGACCCTCCGGGGAGCTCGGATGTACGAGTTTCTCGATCGCCTGATCACCCTGGCGCTGCCCCGCGTCCGCGACTTCCGGGGGCTGAACCCGCGGGCCTTCGACGGCCACGGCAACTACAGCCTGGGGCTCTCGGAACAGCTGGTCTTTCCCGAGATCAACCCGGACAAATACCCCCACGTGCAGGGGATGAACGTGACGATCGTGACCAGCACCAACAGTAATGACGAAGCTCGCGAGTTGTTACGCGGGCTGGGCTTGCCTTTGCAAACCGAGGAAACCGCCACCACTCCCTGAGGCCCAGCAGACACGTTGTTCGTGCCTATCGCCCCGGGCCGGGGATGCCTGCCAGATTGAGGAGCCGTCGCTTTTTTCATGGCCAGTAAATCGAAAATTGCCAAGGCGTTGAAGCCACCCAAGTTTTCCACCCGCCGCGAAAACCGCTGTAAATTGTGCGGGCGACCCCGCGCCGTTTATCGCAAGTTCGGCATCTGCCGCATCTGCTTTCGCAACCTGGCAGACGAAGGCATGATCCCGGGTGTGAAAAAAGCCAGCTGGTAACAGGGGGGAGAATACGACCGATGATGACCGACCCGATTGCCGATATGTTGACCCGCATCCGAAATGCGGTGCGGATCGAACGCCCCACGGTGGAAGTCCCGGCCTCCAAGGTCAAACGCGGCGTCGCCGAAGTGCTGAAACGCGAGGGATACATCTGGGACTGGGTCGAGACGCAGGAGAACAAATTTCCCCAACTGCGGCTCGACCTCAAATACGGCCCCAACGGCGAACGCGTTATCCGACATATCCAGCGGGTCAGCAAACCGGGGCGGCGGATTTACAACCGAGCCTCCGAACTAAAACCGGTGCTCAACGGCCTGGGGATCACGATCATCAGCACCAGCCGGGGCGTGATCTCCGATCGCGAAGCCCGGCAACGCAACCTGGGGGGCGAAGTGTTGTGCCAGATCTGGTAACCGGCCGACCGGCCAGAGGCACTGGACCTGGGGAATGGCAAAGACCTGTGGAACTGTTGAGACCTGTTGAACGGACGAGCAATCCTTGAGGGCCGGGGGGCCGTCGCCCCCGGGTTCCTCCTTACCACGAGCGTTTGGACCATGTCGCGGATTGGCAAAAAACCTGTTCCCCTCCCCCAGGGTGTCAAAGTCGGCATCCAGGACCGCCAGGTCACCATCGAGGGGCCCCTGGGCAAGCTGGACTACACCCACGCCCCCGAGGTCAGCGTCAGCTGGGACGAGACCGAGCAGGTGTTGCGGGTCTCCCGCCAGGCCGACGACCGGGCCGCTCGAGCCAAACATGGGCTGACCCGAGCTCTCTTGCGGAACATGGTCCAGGGGGTGACCCAGGGGTACGAAAAGCGACTGGAGGTGGTCGGCGTCGGTTACCTGGCCGCCGTGCAGGAGGACAAGCTGCAGTTGCGGGTCGGATTTGCCAACGAGATCGAAAAAGTCATTCCCGCCGGGCTGGACGTGAGCTGCCCGGACCAGACCCATGTGGTGATCAAGGGGATTGATCGCCAGCAGGTGGGCCAATTTGCCGCTGAAGTCCGCGCCGTTCGCAAGCCGGAACCGTACAAGGGGAAAGGGATTCGGTACGAAGGCGAACAGGTCCGCCGCAAGGCCGGCAAAGCGGTAGGAGCTTGACGATGAACCACGAACGAGCCATTCGCAAACAGCGCCAACGCCGGCGGCAGCGGGTCCGCAAACCTATCCGCGGGACCAGCCACCGCCCCCGGCTGAGCGTCTTTCGCAGCCACAAACACATCTACGCTCAACTGGTCGACGATTTGGCCGGCAAGACGCTGGCCGCGGCCAGCACCCGCGATCAGGAACTGGCGGGACAGGTGGCCTACGGCGGCAACGCGGCGGCCGCCGCGGAGGTGGGCAAGGCGATTGCCGACCGAGCCAAGGCGGCGGGGATCGAGCAGGTGGCTTTCGATCGGGGACATTTCCAATACCACGGCCGCGTGGCCGCTCTGGCCGAGGCCGCCCGTGAGGCCGGGCTGAAGTTTTAACCACAGCCAAAACTTGCCAGGGGCAAGGGGAGTAGCAGGAACGGTGGCAGACAAAGAATTTGAAGAACCGAAACCGGCAGAGATGATCGACCGGGTGGTCAAGATCAAGCGCTGTGCCGCCGTCGTCAAAGGGGGCCGCCGCTTCAGCTTCGCCGCCATGGTCGTCGTCGGCAACGGCCGTGGCCGTGTCGGCTGGGGGTACGGCAAAGCCAATGAGGTGCCCCCGGCCGTCGACAAGGCGGTGAAGAGCGGCAGCCGCAACCAGTTCGAGATCGCTCTGGAAGGCCACACCATTCCCCACACCGTCCAAGGACGCTTTGGGGCCGGCCGAGTGATCTTGATCCCGGCCACGCCCGGTACCGGCGTGATCGCCGGCGCGGCCGTGCGGGCCGTCTGCGAAGCCGCCGGGATTCACGATATCCTCACCAAGAGCTTTGGGACCACCAATCCTGTCACCCTGGTGAAGGCCACGATGCAAGCCCTGGAACAACTGCGGTCCCGGGCGGATATCGAACGGCTGCGGGGAGTTTCCCTGACATGAATCTGCACGACGTTCATCGCGGAATCCAAAAAAACAAACGCAAACGGCGGGTGGGCCGAGGTCCCGGATCGGGGCATGGCAAAACCAGCAGCCGGGGCCACAAGGGACAAGGGTCCCGCAGCGGCTCGTCGCGGCACGTGACCTTCCAAGGCGGCACCATGCCCCTGGTCCGCCGCGTCCCCAAACGGGGTTTTCACAACCAAGGGGCCCTGCGGGTCGCCACCGTCAACGTGGCGGACCTGGAGGCCGTGTTTGCCGCCGGCGACCAGGTCACGGCCGAGGCCGCTCGCCACAAGCGGCTGATCGGCCCCCAGTTCGACATCTTCAAGGTCCTGGGCAACGGCAAACTGACCAAAAAACTGACGGTCGTGGCTCACCGCTTCAGCAAAACCGCGGCCGAGAAAATCCAACAGGCGGGCGGCACCACGACCATCCTCCCGGGAAAAAATCCGGTACCGAAGAATAAACAGAACACGTCGGCCAGGTAGGCGCCACAGGGGTCTGGCTTTTTTTGCATCCCATAGTAACACGCCACCCGATTGCAGCCGAGGAAAAGACATCGCGGTTTTCATTGCTCGCCAAATACGCCTCCGGTTCCCTCTCCCCCGTCCTCCCGGCTCGCCGGGAGGATGGGGGAGAGGGGACTGTTGCGGGCCCGACGTGAGATGTCATGGGTGACTTTCACCAAGATCCCGCGTAGAACACGAAAAAGGTGCTTGACCCCCTCAGTCCCCGGGACCAGCCGCCTGGGCGATGCCCCAACCCTGCCACCCCGCATTCCCCTTCACCAGGGACGCGTGAAGTTATCCTCAGCCACAAAGGACGGATCGAGTCATGTGGGAAAAAATTCGGATTATTTTTACGATCCCTGAACTGCGTCAGAAGATCCTCCTGACGCTGCTGTTTCTGGCCATCTACCGCGTCGGCTGGCAAATCCCCCTGCCGATCGTCGACCGCAATCAGATGACCGCCCACTTCAGCCAGACCGGCGGATTGGGGGACGTGCTGCAGCAAGTCGCCGTGTTTAGCGCCAGCCAGCTGAACCAGGCCACCATCTTCGGCCTGGGAATCATGCCCTATATCTCGGCGTCGATCATCTTTCAGCTGCTGGGCAGCGTCTACAAACCGCTGGAAGAACTGCAGAAAGAGGGGGAAGCGGGGCGGAAAAAGATCAATGAATACACCCGCTATGCCACCGTGGCCTTGTGCCTTTTGCAAAGCTACATGTACCTGCGTTATTTGATGAGCGTTTCGGCGGCCCAGCCCCTGCGGCCGCTGATCACCGAATCGATCTGGGTCCTGATGGACCCCAATTCCGAATCCTACTCGCTGCTGGCCAGCGGCGCCTGGCAGCTGGCGGCCGTGCTGACCATGACCGCCGGCACCGTGTTCCTCATGTGGCTGGGAGAACAGATCGACGAATTCGGGATTGGCAACGGGATCAGCTTGCTGATCATGGCCGGGATCCTGGCTGGGATGCCCGGGGCGGCCTTTCAGTTGTGGGAGCAGACGACCCCCACGCTGGGCGGATCCGGGAACGATCTGGGGATCGAGAATTTGATCGTGCTGGCGGCGATGTTCGTGGCCGTTGTGTTCGGCGTGGTCTACATCACCCAGGGACAGCGGCGGATCCCGACGCAGAGCGCCAAGCACGTGCGGGGCCGCCGTGTGTTCGGGGGCACCCGCCAGTACCTCCCCCTGCGGGTCAATCAGGCCGGCGTGATGCCGATTATTTTCGCCTCCAGCCTGTTGATGGTCCCCATGATCCTGTTCAACCAGCTCTCCCAAGCGTATCCCACCACGGTCATGGCCGACCTGGCCGATATCTTCCAGCGGGGGACCTCCTTTGCCTACAACTTGTTCTACGTGGGCCTGATTTACTTCTTTTGCTATTTCTGGACAGCCATCACCTTTAACCCCAAGGACATGGCGGAAAACCTGAAGAATTTCGGAACCTTCATCCCCGGCTACCGGCCCGGAAAACGAACCGCCGACTACCTGGAAAAGGTGATGGTCCGCATTACCTACGTCGGCGCCGGCTTCCTGGCGCTGGTGGCCGTGATCCCCACGATCATCTCCGGGGCGATGAACGTACCTTTCCTCGTCGCCAGTTTCTACGGGGGCACCGGCCTGCTGATCGCCGTCAGCGTGGCCTTCGACCTGGTCCAGAAGATCGACAGCCACCTGGTGATGCGCAATTACAAAGGTCTCCTGGAACGCACCTAGCACCGTTGAGCCATGCGACTTGTTTTTTTTGGTCCACCGGGAGCAGGGAAGGGAACGCAATCGGCATGGCTGACCGCTCATCTGGCCATTCCCCACCTCTCGACCGGGGAAATGTTGCGAGCGGTTGCGGCCACGGGAACCGAGGTGGGACGCGCGGCGGAAAGCTGCCTGGCGGTCGGGCGGCTGGTACCCGACCCGCTGGTGATTCGGATTATCGAACAGCGGTTGGCCGAGGACGATTGCCGGCCCGGGTTCCTCCTGGATGGCTTTCCCCGGACCCGCCGGCAAGCCGAATCGCTGGATGAAATGCTGGCCCGACGCGGGACCCCCCTGGACCTGGTGCTGAACCTCGTCGTCCCCGAAGAAATGCTGGTCCAGCGGCTCACCGCCCGGGGTCGAGCGGACGATACCGAGGAAGTGATTCGCCAGCGGTTGCAAGTATTTTATGCCGAAACGGCACCCCTCTTGCAGCACTACCAGGACCAATCGCTGGTCCGCGACGTGGACGGTAGGGGGACGCCGGCGGAGGTTCGCCAGCGGATCCAGGCCGTGGTCGAACCGCCGCAGACCCCGCCGGAAGCCGGGGAAGAGGGAAAAGGGAAGAGGGAAGGCTGAAGAGGGAAGAGGGAGGCACGTGTCCAAATCGATCGTCTTACGGTCTCCCCGCGAGATCAACATGATGCGCCCCGCCGGCCTGGCGGTCTGGAAGGCCCACCAGCTGATCCGCGAAACGGTCCGGCCGGGCGTCACCACCGGGGAAATCGATGAGGTCGTGCGGGATTTTTATCAACGGATTGATGCCGAGCCGCTGTTTTTGAACTATCCCAACAGCACGGCCGGGCGGCCCCCCTTTCCCGGCGTGACCTGCACTTCGGTCAACGAAGAGGTGGTGCACGGCATCCCCGGGCCCCGCAGACTGGTCGAGGGGGATGTGGTCAGTATCGACACCGGCTGCCGGCTGCGCGGCTGGTGCGGTGACGCCGCCGTCACCCTGCCCGTCGGGGAAATCTCCCCAGACGTGCAACGCCTCCTGGACGTGACCGCCGAAGTCCTCGTGCTGGCCATCGACCTGATCCCGCGGAAGTCCAGATGGAGCGAGGTGGCTGGGGAGATGGCCGCGTTCGTCCGCCAGGCCGGTTTTTCCACCGTGGAAAACTTCGTCGGTCACGGCATCGGGCAGAAGATGCACGAGCCGCCCCAGGTGCCCAACTACGTCGGCAAGAAACTTCGCCCCAAAGATGACTTCCGCCTCGATCCCGGACTGGTGATCGCCATCGAACCGATGGTCAATATGGGGAACAAACGCGTGGTGGCGGAACCCGATTTCTGGACCATGTCCACCGCGGATGGAAAACCGAGCGCTCATTTCGAGCACACGGTCGCGATCATGGAACAAGGCGTCCGGGTGCTGACCGCGCCCCCCCTGGACGACATCGACGAGCAGATCGTCAAGAGCCTAATCTGAGCCGCCACGCGCGCGTTGCGGGATCCGGGATGCGGGCTGCGAGTTTCGGGGCTCGGGATGCGCGATGCGGGATGCGCGATGCGGGATGCGAGTTGCGGGATGCGTCAGGCGGGGG
>JABAOH010152068.1_pt1 | contig 11595 bp, 13 predicted proteins | sample 7062181 | NCBI WGS metagenome assembly JABAOH01 (sample SAMN14538630, study PRJNA623070) | marine sediment metagenome | biome: marine biome [ENVO:00000428]; feature: marine pelagic biome [ENVO:01000023]; material: deep marine sediment [ENVO:00002113]; isolation source: pool of 5 deep marine... | reverse complement strand
AACGAGTGGCAAAGAAAGTAAAGACAATCGCGAAACTACATATCGAAGCTGGAAAAGCCAATCCGGCGCCCCCCATCGGGCCAGCCCTGGCTCCGCATGGAATTAACTTGATGGCCTTCTGCAAAGAATACAACGCGCGCACATCAAGCCAGGCTGGTGAAATCATTCCAGCTGAGATCACGATTTATACCGATGGTAGCTTCAGCTTCATTTTGAAGACCCCACCCGCGGCGGTCCTTCTCCGGAAAGCGGCTGGCATTGAAAAGGGTTCACCCGAACCCAATCGCGAGAAGGTGGGTACCGTTACGCGCGCTCAGATCAGAGATATCGCGGAGACGAAGATGAAGGATCTGAACGCGATTGATATCGAAGGTGCCATGCGGCAGATCGAAGGAACTGCCCGCAACATGGGCATCGTGGTTGAGGGATAAAGAATTGGCACGAGGAAAAAACTACCAAGCAGCGGCTGAGAAAATCGATCGGGATCAAACTTACGAACCCCGGGCGGCTCTCCATCTAGCGAAAGAAACCTCATTTACGAAGTTTGATGGAACGATCGAGGTGCATTTTCGACTGGGGGTCGATCCGCGCCACGCTGAACAGCAGATACGCGAAACCGTGATGCTTCCGCATGGCCTCGGGAAATCAGTTGTGGTTGTGGTATTTGCCGAAGGCGACGATGCCCGCCTGGCCGCAGATGCGGGTGCAGACCACATCGTTGACGACGAGCTGGCCGAGAAAATTCAGAACGGCTGGACCGATTTCGACGCATCCGTGGCGACCCCTTCAATGATGGGTAAAGTCGGCAAGCTGGGAAAGATCCTTGGCCCACGAGGCTTGATGCCGAATCCGAAGGCTGGAACCGTGGTCCAGGGAGAGGATCTCCCGCGCGTGATTGATGAGCTGAAGGCTGGTAGAGTCGAGTTTCGTCTGGACCGCACTGCAAACCTGCACGTTCCGATCGGTAAGGCTTCATTCGAAACGGATCAGCTGTACGACAACATGGCGGCCTTAATGGAAGTGATCAAGCGCGCTCGACCCGCTTCGGCGAAAGGGACTTTCTTCCGTAAAATCGTCGTCACCAGCACAATGGGTCCTGGAGTAAAGGTCGATACGATCGCCGCGCAGGCGATGTAACGGTTAGAATAGCCATTCTCACCAAAGACAGCAGGTGCCCTACTGGGGCTTAATTTCCTGCCGAGGTGAAGGTCCTAGTACTGCGTTGCAGCAAGCTATGCCTTTGCCTCATGCAAAGGCTGAGTTGTTTAAAGGGAGGTGTACAGAGTTGGCGATCACAAGGGCAAGAAAAGAGGCACTGGTAAGTCAGTACAAGGAACTCGCAGAGAAATCCAGCGGCATCATCCTCACATCATTCTCAGGTGTGACCGTCAAGGATTTGCAGGGACTCAGGGGCCAAATCCGGGAAGTCGGCGGTGAGTTCCACATCGTGAAAAACAGCCTGATGGATATTGCCTTCAAGGAGCTGAAACTTCCGCTGCCTGAGGGTTCGACCGATGGCACCACCGCGATCGGATTCGCACCAGAGGAAGTTCCTGCCGTGGCCAAGGCCATCGTTGATCTGAGCAGGGAAGGAGAAACTCTCGAGATCAAGGGTGGCTTGATCGACGGCGAATTGATTGATCAGGCAGGCATCATCCGGCTGGCCGATCTGCCTCCGATGCCGGTAGTTCAGGCTCAGCTTTTGGGCCTTATTACCACTCCGGCGGGGCAGGTAGCCGGCGCGCTGGCTTCGGCATTGCGCGGGCTGGCAGGAGTGATAAACGCATATTCGCAGAGCGAGGGCGCGGAAGCGGCCTAGCGAAGTATTGAAATCAGAAAGGAATTTGAGGAGATAGAAGATGGCAGACCTTAAGAAGATAGCAGATCAGCTGAGCAAACTAACCGTGCTGGAAGCAGCTGAGCTCACCAAGATGCTCGAAGAGGAGTGGGGCGTATCCGCCGCTGCTCCAATCGCGGTAGCTGCTGCACCAGCAGCGGATGCCGGTGATGGCGCTGCTGCGGATGACAAGACCGAGTTTGATGTGGTAATGAAGGATGTTGGGCCGAAGAAGATTGATGTCATCAAGGCCATCCGTCAAATCACCGGCCTGGGTCTTAAGGATGCCAAGGAACTGGCAGAAACTGCTGGTGCCAAGGTCATGGAGCAGGCGGGCAAAGAAGCGGCGCAGGACGCAAAGTCCAAGCTGGAAGCTGCCGGCGCAACCGTCGACCTGGTTTAGTCCAATTTCGTATTAGTCAGGTGGGGCCGTCCGTTTCGACGGTCCCGCTCGCTTTAATCTTTTATGAGCCAGTTTGTTCAGACGCAGAAAAAAAACAGCGGCCGCGCTTGATTGGGCAGGCGCTGCACACACGATTGCGTGACTCTTAGATGAATGGACCGCGGTAGTATATCCTCGATGCGAGAACACATACTTGTTATAGAAGACGATGCAAAAATCCTGCAGCTGCTCCGGCGCGGTCTCACCTACGAAGGCTACACCGTAGAGACGGCGGAAGATGGACCGGAGGGGCTGGTACTGGCGCGAGAACGGCCGCCANNGTTTGGAAGTATGCCGCAGGCTTAGAGCTGCAGGGGCGGTACCAATTCTCATGTTGACTGCGAAAGACGCGGTAGCAGATCGGGTCGAAGGACTCGATGCAGGTGCTGATGACTACCTGGTCAAGCCGTTCGAGTTTGATGAGCTTTTGGCGCGCATCCGCGCGCTGCTCCGCCGGGCCAAACCGGAGGACGCTCCAGAAATCCTCTCGTTTGCGGATCTACGGTTGGACACTGGCACGCACCAGTCCTACCGGGGCGATCGAGAAATTGAGCTAACTGCCAAAGAATACGAACTGCTTGAGTTGTTCCTCCGCCACCCCAGGCAAGTGCTCACGCGCGATGTCATCTACGATCGCGTATGGGGATACGACTTTGGCGGTGAAAGCAACATCATCGAGGTTTATGTGCGGTACCTACGGCAGAAGACCGAAGCGGAGGATGAAACCCGCATAATTCACACAGTGCGTGGGGTGGGCTATGTGCTGCGGGAGGAAACTTGACCCTAAGGGCTCGGCTGACGATCTGGTATACCGGCCTCCTGGCAGGCGTCCTGATTCTCTTCGGTTCTGCGGTCTATCTGCTGCTTTCCTTCCTGCTAACTCAACAAATTAACGACAGCCTCCTAAGGACCGCAGAAGACATCCGCTCAACCGCAACCCGTTCTGTTGACGGTGAAGTGATTGCGTTTCCTCCGCAGGCCCTGGCGCTGACTGCGGGCGTTGGCGTGCAGCTGAGGGACAACGACGATGCTGCAACGATCGTCTTTCAGGATCCGGGCATGGAGGAGCTGGAGTTAGGACTGCTCAGCCCGGACCAGCGTGCGACGGTTTTCCGAACAGTAACCATCGGCGGTGGTGACTATCGGGTGTTGACCTACCCGCTGCTGCTGCAGCCCGAAGATGAAGTCATCGGATACCTGCAGTTGGCCAGTTCATTGGAGGCGACCCAGCAGGCGCTTCAAAATCTTCTGGTCCTGATGGTGATTGGCGGGGTGGTGGCCGTGGTGGTGGCAGGAATTGTAGGCTGGTCGACCGCGGGAGCGGCACTGAGGCCGCTCGATGAAGTTACCGAGACGGCATTAAACATTACCCGGGCAGATGATTTGTCTCGTCGAATTCCTCTTTCAGGACCGCCGCGGGATGAAGTTGGCCGCCTCACGTTGGCCTTTAATGAGACGCTGGAAAGGCTGGAAGCGCTGTTTGATACACAGCGCCGTTTCCTGGCAGATGTCTCGCACGAACTCAGGACCCCGCTCACGACGATCCGTGGCAACGTTGACCTCATCACACGGATGGACAAACTTGACAAGGAGTCGTTGGAAGCCATTCAATCCGAAGTGGATCGTATGACGCGCATGGTCAACGACCTTTTGCTGCTTGCACAGGCCGAATCCGGGAGGCTGCCTTTGGCGATTGAAGAAATCGAGCTGGATACTCTAATGCTTGAGATTTACAAGCAGGCGAAAGTACTTGCCAGCGATGGGGTGGATGTGGAAATCGGCAGAGAAGACCAGGTGCGTGTGATGGGGGATCGCGACCGGCTGCGCCAGGTGTTTCTCAATCTTGTTGCCNNAACTGATACGGGATCCGGTATCCCAACCGACGAGCTGCCCCACATATTCGAGCGCTTTTACCGAATTGACCCCTCCCGTAAACGCAATGAATCCGGGGGTGCCGGATTGGGGCTTTCGATCGCGTATTGGATCACTCGAAGCCACCAGGGCCGAATTGAAGTCGCCTCAGAGGAAGGTAAAGGGACCACATTCTCAGTATGGCTCCCCCGTGTCGGCCGGGATTGCGTCTCAACCGCCGAACCTGCCCTGCAAATTGAAGGCGCAGGCACTCCGGTATAGTCCGGCGCGCGGCGCCCTCGCTCCCAGGTAACTGCGTCAAAAGCTCCCAATTCATCGACATCTGAATACCGAGGAGTACGCCAGGAAGCCCCGCAAAGCTGGATGTTCGGGAGCGCAAGTCGCTGGTAGCCCTAACTTGACTCAAGCGCCTGCGCGGCTCGCCGACACAGGCTTTCCCCTCCAGCTTGGAGCCAAGAAGTAAGCCCTGGGCTCGGAACCACACCGCCTTCGATGTCGGCCAGAATTGCTGCTCCCCATCGGACATAGCGCTGAGTTTCGGAGGGCCATGAGCTTGCTGCTCGACCGATCTGGCCATGACCGCCGTTGTAGCCTGCCAGGGCGAGGGCTGTATTTCCCTCGGCCAAGTCCAGGCTGCGCGCCAGGTAGCTGAGCCCGCGAAACGCGTTGGTTTCCGGGTCGAGTGGATCTTCGTCCGCTCCAAAGTGAAACGGCATCACCTGAAACAAGCCTGCCGCGCCAGCACTGGAGTGAACTGAGGGGTGGCCGCAGGATTCGATTTGCATGACCGTCGCCACTAATTCTGGTGGAAGCTCGTATTGGACCGCCCATCGCAGGATATCCGGAGCCCATGCTCTCACTTCAGGAGTGAAGGCTTCGGAAATTGACAGGTCGATCTCTCCCGGCACCCCAGCCTCAACCGGCAGTGAAGAAATCGCTTCGACATTCCCCGCATTTGCGGTCCCCCTCGCCAGGGCGGCAAACACCGCAACGGGAAAGCTGGCTGCCAACAGTACCGGCAGCCAGCGGAATGTCCGAACGAGATCAGCGCTGACTAATGGGCTGAGCCACGATCGTGCGCTTCGTGTGCCCTCGACCATTGGAGACTCTCCTTGGCTGAGCCTCATCCCGTTTTCGTGACCATCTGCGGTTCCCAGCCAGTGTGAACGTACCAATTAGCAGGATCCTCAGCAGCCAGACAAGAACAGCCACGAAGACCGGTGCCCCGGACAGGAGCGACTCTCGGGCAATCACTTCATTGCCGAGGGTTGCATGATTGAGCAGCGCCAGCGAGACGGACCACCAGGTCAGGATCGCGTTCATGGTTGCAGCCAGCAGCCAGGCCCCTACCAGGTACCACACCTCAATTCGAACCTTTTTTTTCGGTGAAAATAGCCAGGATAGGCCGGCAAAATCCATTGCGCTGAACGCCAGGGCGAGGATGGTTGCCCAACGAACTGCACCCAGGGTCAGATCCCCAAGAAGGTCCGTGAGCGCAAACTCGGTCGTCCCAAAATTAAAGAGTTCGAATGCGATCAGCGCTCCAACCATAATGGCAGCAAAAAGAAGATCGCGTTCGCCTCCTAGCCCGGAAAGCTTTGAGCGCACCCCTTCGAGACGGTCTGGCTCCGGCCGTGCTACTTCTGCATAAACTGACATGACCCACCTCCAAATAGAACACTTGTTCGGTTGGGCGAGTATAGAACATCCGTGCTGATGAGTCAAGCGCATAGCCAAAACACCCGCGGAAAAGCCCAACAAGATCTCGGGTATTCTGGGTAAGTCGAATTACAGCGGCGCAGACATAATCAAGGGAAACTTCGACACGATGCGATCGACGACACTGACCCTTATTCTTGGGAGTTCGCTGCTGCTCGCAGCATGCGCTTCGAACCCGGCGCCCGACTCGGAATCAGGGGAGTACGAGATTGTCACTTTGCTCCCGAAGGACGCAATCCCTTCCATTGATAGCCCACGCTTTTACAACATCAGCGAGGCCGATGCGGAATATGCGCCTGATGAGGTCGTCATTGGGGTCGAAATTAATGGAGACGCTCGCGCCTATTCGGTGGGTATGCTGTCACGGCATGAGATTGTTAATGACGAGGTGGGCGGCCGACCGATTGCGGTCACCTGGTGACCGCTCTGCTACACGGGAATCGTGTATTCCCGAGAAGTCGAAGACGAGATACTGGAATTTGGGGTCAGCGGGAAGCTGATCATGAACGTGNNAGGTAAGGCAGTCCGAGGTTCGCTTGAAGGCACCGAGCTGGAATACCTTCCTGCGCTGCAAACAACCTGGCAGGATTGGAAGTCTCGTCACCCCGACACGGTCGCCCTGATCAAAGGGTATTCAGGCCAATTTGATCCCTACAGCGGATACTACTTCTCGGGCTCTGCTGGAGTCATCGGTGAAACCTTCCGCGACGACCGGCTGCAAACCAAACAATTTGTAATCGGCGTTGACACCGGTCAGGCAGCCAAGGCGTTTCCCTTCAGTGAGCTGAACCTTGAGCCGGTTGTCAATTCACAGGTTGGTGATTTGCCGGTCCTGGTACTGTTCGACGCCAGCAATGCAAATGGGGCAGTCTTCAAGCGGACTGTCGCCGATCGGGTCCTAACTTTCGAATCTGCCGGACACACGCAGATTCGGGATCTGGAAACGGGAAGCCTTTGGGATTCGTTTGCCGGGGAGGCTGTGGGGGGAACGCTTGCAGGTGAAAAGCTCGAACGAGTAAAGAGCACGACCAGCTTCTGGTTTGGNNGCTTCTGGTTTGGGTGGAAGGATTTCTACCCAGACACTGAAGTCTACCGATCTGAGAGCTGATCGGTGACTGCGGATCGACCCCTTGTATAGATCCACACGAGAAGAACGCCAATAGACAGCATCGGGAGTGCCAAAAGCCCTGCCTCAGGACCGAAGCCGCCGCCTGTGACCATCTCCGGACCTACATCGGAATGCACGATGATGGATGGCGTCGGATTTCCACTCACTGCGAAACCAAAAACGGGTCCCTGGAAAAAATTCCATCCGATGTGCAGCCCAATGGGCAGCCACAGGGCGCGGGTCCGGATCCATCCGTAGGCAAGGAAGTACCCCGCGCCAAATATCCCCAGTGATGATGCCAGGGATGCGGCGAAATTTCCGATATGCGCGACCGCAAATATGGCTGAACTGAGAAACAAAGCTACTGCCAGGCCAGTCCCTTCGCGCAGGTTTTGCAGATAGTAGCCCCGGAATAGCAACTCCTCATAAAAACCTACCGCCACGAATCCCAAAAGTCCAAACATCAAACCGAAAAGAGTGGGCGCTAAGTTTCCTCCCGCCCATCCCCAGCCTTCGATTTGCAACCAGCCAAGAGCCCACTGGAAGAGGAAAGTAAGTGCAAAGATGGGCGCAGGGATCAAGAATCCGATTGCTAGATCGCGCAGTGCCGTACCGTTCCAATCGAGGCCCAATGATGTAAACGAACGATTGTCCAGGATCCGTCGCGCGACCCAAACAGAGATCGTGATCGCTGGAAGGGCAACTGCAATCGAAAGGCCCAGTATGATCGTCTGGACCGGTCCCTCCAGCGATACCAGGTCTGGTTGAATGAAGGTCAGCGCAGNNTGCGCCAACCGGCTCGCAAGCGCGGCTCTCCCGGCGATAGGAAGATGCGCGCAACCAGATTTGGCTGCGCGCTACGGTTCTCAGGAGTGGGAGTCGTCAACGTCCGGGAGTCTTCTTTTCAAAAAGAATCGGAGTGCCCTTCGGCTTGCCTATTCACAAACGGAAGCGTGCCTACCTCAGCGCTTGCCGGGTGAACATCGCCTACCGACGAGCTTAATCACCTGATCAATGTGTGCACTTGCTCGTGCATATACAGCTGCAGGTAGTAGTGACCGCCTGCATTCTTGCCGGATGAGCCGGATCCCTTCCATCCGCCGANNTGGCCGGTTGGCGTAGGTCACCCCGGCCTCGATGTTCTCGAAGAACCAATCGACTTCATCTTCGCTTCCATAGAAACCCGCTGTCAGCCCGTAGCTGGTATTGTTGGCGAGCTCCATGGCCTGGTCCAGGTCCTTGTAAGACTGAACCATGGTGATCGGAAGAAACATCTCATGCTTCCAAAGTCGGTGATCTGAGTCGACATCAGCCACGATGGTCGGTTCACAGAAGAACCCCTTTGCCAGATCACCTTCGGCCAGCACCTTTCCACCGTTGAGGAATTCGCCAGCCTCCGAGAGCTCTTCGTTGTAGTCCTTGAAGTCCTTATAGGCACCCTGATTGATTACCGGGCCCATAAACACGGAGCGGTCCGTTGGATCTCCAACCTTGAGCTCTTTGGCGGCCGCAACGAATTTGGGCACAAACTCATCGTAGACCTCCTCGTCGACGTAGATCCTCGAGTTCGCCGAGCATTTCTGACCTTGCAATCCAAAGGCTGAGCGAAGGATGCCAGACACCGCTCGATCGAGGTCCGCATTACGAGTGATGAGCGAGGGATTCTTGCCACCCATTTCCAAGATGATCGGTCGGGGATAGCCGCCCTCTGCGAAGGTCCGGTAGATGTGCATGCCCACATCAAACGAACCGGTGAAGGTAATCCCATCTACTATGGGGTTGTTTACCAATTCCTGCCCGAGGGTGCTGCCCGGTCCGGTTACGAAATTGAAAGCGCCGTCCGGCACGCCGCCATCGCGGAAGCACTCTGCCAGCACCCGAACCGTCCAAGGCGTGTCCGTCGCAGGCTTCATTACGATGGTGTTCCCGGAAACCAGCGCTGCACCGGCAGGCCCACCCGTCAATGCCGAAGGGAAATTGAACGGGCTGATAACCACCCACACTCCGTATGGGCGCAGCACGGATACGTTGCTCGCCTCATATCCCTTGAGCGGATCGCGGCCCATCTCCACAACGAATCCATCGTTCTCTTCCATCTGGTCGCAGACGTAGCGAATGAGGTCCGCCGCCTCGGAAGCATCGGCCAACGCCTCCATTCGGTTCTTGCCGACTTCCAGCGAAATAACCGCAGCGAGTTCAAATACCCTGCGGTCGATCTCGGCCGCCACGCTGCGCATGATCTCCACTCGCTCCTTCCAGGGCATGCGAGCCCAGGACGGAACAGCACGCTGAGCTGCTTCCAGCGCCCTGCGCGCATCAGCTTCGGTGCCGCTCTGGAATGAGCCCAGTACCCAATCCTGATTGATCGGGGAGCGGTCTTCAAATTTCTTTGCCGCTTCCACATCTTTCCCGTCGATGATCATCGCATGCTCGGCCCCAAGGGAGGCTCGGACTTGCTCCAGCGTCGCCTCGTACTTGGCGTGCAGCTCTTCGGGAGGATCGTACATGGTTGCGTACGTGAGCCGGAAGTCGCCGTCAGTCTTCTCTGCCATGAAATCAACTCCTTCGCAGTTGGTTTGATATCGTTAGGTCCAGAGCCATGGGCTCCAGTTCAGATCAAAGTATACCGTCGGGGGATGTATACTCGATCATGGCCATGATCAAGTCTGCTGAATTGATCAAAGTATTTCTTGCGGTCTCGATCACGTTGTTCTTCTTCCAGGGACTGCGAACTGTATTCTCTTCTTTGTTTGGAATCATCTACGATCAGGTTTTCGGGGGTCCGGTAACGCTTTGGCTGGGGACCAGCAGTTTGCTGTTGGTCGTTGCACTCATCGCACCTTCGTTCGTACCTGAGAGATTCGAGCGCGGCCTGCTTCCAGCCATGATCGTGATCTGCATCCTCGCGCGCATGGCAATGACGCTATCCCGAACCGATATTCGCTACTGGAGTGCGCTCATTGTGATCGCCGCTGGGGCTTTCTTTCTGCGAATGTACCTTGAGCGCGTCCCCCGCGAGGCGATGATCGCAATCCTGGGAGCATTGATCGCCGGGCAGCTTCTCCGGAACCTTGGAACGACCTACGATCTCAGCCTGCGACCGAGCTGGTTGGCAGTTCAAATTGGGTGGTCGGCCCTGCTCCTTGCAGCGTTGTTCGTTCGTGGCTTCGAGCTTCCTTCTGAAGGCCGCTCCCCCAGTTGGCTCGTCGGATTGGCGTTCGGCGGCTTTCTATTCCTGGAGCTTTCCCTGCTTTCGCTGCCGAACGGGATTGCCCGCTGGAGCGTGTGGTCATATGCAATGCTTGTGCCCGCCTTGATGGCGGTCACAGTGATTCCACTCCTACCGGCCGTATGGGAAGGGGTTCAGATCTGGGCGGGGACCAATTGGGGCCCACGCCTGCTTCTCCTTTTGCTGCTGATCGGAGGTCTCGCCATCGGATATTTCCGCCAGGGACCGCTGGCTGGCATTGTGCTCGTGCTCTCCCAGGCTGCGCTGCTTGTCGCAATGATTGCACTGTTTGCCGTGGAGCGACCCGAAGTGCACGGCAGGTTGTGGTTGCCGCTGGGGTTTGCGTTCTTCCTGCTGCTCAGCTATCTCAACGCTTTTGCATTCACCTATGCCTACACTCTTCCCCCAATGCGAGGATTGGGATGGGTGGTTTACCTGATCGCAGCCGCGGGTGTCGCTCTGGCTCTGCTGTCCGCACCACGAGCGATTGAGTTGACACGGGCTCCTGCGATCTCGTTAGCCATCTTCGGTGCGCTTGCACTCCTGGCGAGTGCTATCGCTGCCGTCCCACGTCCTGTAGAAACTAGCTCTTCACCGGAGGCCCTGTCATTTGCGACCTACAACATTCACTACGGCTACGATGAAGCCTGGAATTACACGCTCGACCAGCAGGCCGAAGCGATCCGTGAGAGCGGGGCGGCCTTCGTGGCGCTGCAAGAAGTGGACACAGGCAGGCTGACAAGTTATTCGGTAGACAATGCCCTTTATCTTGGCAGGCGTCTGGGGATGCAGGCGGCATATCTGCCCACCGTCGAGCATCTCACCGGTATCGCGGTCTTGTATCGAGGCTCCGATGAATCTGTGGTTTCCAGGCTGCTGACCAGCGATCTGGAGCAGACGGGCATCATCGGTGTCAGCCTGCCTCTCGGCCAGAGGCAGGTGGGAGCCTATGGGATTTGGGTGGGGCTTGCGCCGGGTGAGGCCGCACGTCAGGTGGAAGAGGCCTTGGAGTTCATTGGAGACCAGCCTCTGGCGGCTTTTGCTGGTGACTTCAACCTCGAACATGGAGATGCCCCGCTCGACCAGATTCAGAGCACAGGTTTCATCGATCCGTTCCTGGCACTCGGGATGGACCCTCCTCCGCCGACCCACCCTGCGGTGAATCCCCAGCGGCAAATTGACTTCGTCTGGTTGAGAGGGCTGACTCCCCGCGATGCCACTCTTTCAGACTCAATCGCCTCCGATCACCGATTGGTGACTGCTAGGGCGGAGGCGCTTCCGTAGTCCGGTGAGTTCAATGGTGGACACGATACCGCTCGCAGCTGAATCGCTGTCCTATGAACTGCAAGGGTCGGTCGGGCCGCCCCTCTTGCTGCTTCATGGGTTGG
>JABAOH010132932.1_pt3 | contig 11597 bp, 11 predicted proteins | sample 7062181 | NCBI WGS metagenome assembly JABAOH01 (sample SAMN14538630, study PRJNA623070) | marine sediment metagenome | biome: marine biome [ENVO:00000428]; feature: marine pelagic biome [ENVO:01000023]; material: deep marine sediment [ENVO:00002113]; isolation source: pool of 5 deep marine... | reverse complement strand
GCCAGCATGAATATCAGGGCCGTGAGGTTCAGCGCGATCGAGTAGCTGGCAAGAGCGAGCGGACCGAGCAGGCCGGCCATCATCGTCAGGCTATTGAAGGCGACGGACTCGACCCCCTGGCTAGCGCCGGCGGCATAGCCCAACCGCCACTGCTCACGCCCGGCGCGCCACCAGCCCCGCGCCGGGCGGACCCGGACCGCGAAGACGTCACGGTCCGGCATCCACCAGACATACGAAATCGCTGCCACCGCCATGGCCAGCCGGGTAAGCGAGGTCGCGAGGATCGCGCCCTCCGCGCCCATGGCGGGCAGGCCGGCCTGGCCGAAGATCAGCAGCCAGTTGAGCAGGATGTTGAGCGCGTTGCCGCACAGGATGACGACCATGCCCGGTGCCGGTCGCGCCAAGCCCTCGAGAAAGAAGCTGGTGGTGACCGACAGCAGCGTCGGGACCAGGGCAAGGCCGGCGATGGCGGTGACTCGGCCGCCTCCGGCGGCGATGTCCGGCGACTGGCCCACCGCGAGGAAGAAATGTTCGCCGAACTGTGCGAGTCCGGTGCCGACAGTCCCGATGAACACCGCGTAGGGCAGTGAGCGCTGCCACACGGCGCCGCACTCCTCCGGGCTCCCCGCGCCGCGGGCATGGCTGGTCATCACCAGCGTGCCGGTCAACAGGCCGATGCCGATCAGCAGCAGCACGATGAAGGGTGTCATGCCGATGCCGTACCAGGCGACGTCGGCGGCCCCGTAATGCCCGAGCATGACGATGTCGGCGGTGGCCAGGGTCAGGATGCCGGCGCGCGCGACGACGACCGGCGCTGCCAGGCGCAGCAGTTCCGATAGGTGACCGCGGAGCGTCGGCTTCAGAACATCGTCTCCAGCACGCGGTCGGGCGGCGTGTGGCCGTCGACGAAGGTCTTGATGTTGATGATCACCTTCTCGCCCATGTCGATGCGGCCCTCGATCGTGGCCGAGCCCATGTGCGGCAGCAGCACCACATTGTCGAGCTTGAGCAGCTTCGGATTGATTGCCGGCTCGTGCTCGAACACGTCGAGCCCGGCGCCGGCGATGGCGCCGGATTCGAGCGCGCGGGCCAGCGCGTTCTCGTCGATCACCTCGCCGCGGCTGGTGTTGACGACGTAGGCGTGTGGGCGCAGCAGCTTCAGCCGGCGGGCCGACAGCAGGTGGAAGGTCGCCGGCGTGTGCGGGCAGTTGACCGAGATGATGTCCATGCGCGCGAGCATCTGGTCGAGGCTCTCCCAGTAGGTGGCCTCCAGCTCCGCCTCGAGCTCCGGATGGACCCGGCGGCGGTTGTGGTAGTGGATCGACAGGCCGAAACCCCTGGCGCGCCGGGCCACGGCCGGGCCGATGCGGCCCATGCCGATGATGCCGAGCCGCTTGCCCCAGATCCGGTGGCCGAGCATCGAGGTCGGGCTCCAGCCGGTCCATTCGCCGGAGCGGACTAGCCGCGTGCCTTCGGCGAGCCGGCGCGGTACGGCCAGAATCAGCGCCATCGTCATATCCGCGGTATCCTCGGTCAGTACGCCCGGCGTGTTGGTTACCGAGATTCCGCGACTGCGGGCGGTGGCAAGGTCGATATGATCGACGCCGGTCCCGAACGACGCTATCAGCCGCAAATTCTCCTTCGCCTGCGACAGGATACCGGCATCGATCTTGTCGGTGACCGTCGGCACCAGAACGTCCGCCTCGCGCACGGCCTTGACGAGCTCCGCCTGGCTCATTGCCGTATCGTCGAGGTTCAGACGGGTATCGAACAGCTCCATGAGGCGCGTCTCGATGACGTCCGGAAGCTTGCGGGTCACGATGACCAGCGGCTTGCGCTTCATTTTNNTATACAGCACGTTGCGCGCCTGTCCAGCCCTGCCGGCTTCGCCGGGATACGCCCGGCGCTTGACCTTGGCTCCGGGCCCTCCATTATAGACGAGGATGATTCGCGTGCCGATGCCAGCCATGTTCCACAAGGCCCTGATCGCTTCGCTTCTGACCGTGCTACTGGTGCATCTGCCAGCCGCCGCCGGCGAGCGGCCGGTGCCACGGTTCGTCTCCCTCAAGGCGGACGAAGTGAACGTGCGCGTCGGTCCGGGCAAGCAATACCCGCTGAAATGGACCTATGTCGTCGCGCGAGTGCCAGTGGAGATCATCGCCGAATGGGATAACTGGCGGAAGATCCGCGACTGGGAGGGCCAGGAAGGCTGGGTCCATTCCGCCCTCCTGTCGGCCAAGCGCACGGTGATCGTGACCGGTGAAAAGCGCATCCTTTACCGTCGGGCCGATCCTGCATCGCCGCCGGTTGTGCGCCTGCGGCCGGGCATCATTGCGGACGTCGAAGATTGCATCGACGGCTGGTGCCGGGTCGAGGTGCGCAACTACCGCGGTTGGCTGAAACGTGGAGATTTCTGGGGCGTCTATCCCAACGAAATCATCGACTGACGCCGCCGTTCGGTGTCCCGCAAAGCCTCCTCACGCGAAATCCGCAACCAGTGCCTGCCGCGTCTCCTCCGGCAGTTTTACCATGTGTCCGTAGCCCGGGTGCTTGAACCCGACGACGATCTCGGCCCCGGGCCTCCGGAACGCCTCTACCTGGGCGTCGGTGAAGTGGAAGTGGACGAATTGCACTGCGGAAGCCTTGCCCGAAGCTGATGTCCGGTCGATGTCCTCTTCCGCCCGGCCCATGACCTCCTCGCCGTCGACCCGGATGAACATGGTCTCCTCGATACCGCCCAGCTTGGCCAGGAAACGGGCGCGCCGCTCCGGGTCGTCGACCTCGAACAGTACGGTGCAGACGAGTTCCCGTCCCTTCGGGATCAGAGGGTTGTATGCGGCCAGCTCCTCGGCCAGCTGCTCGTCGCCGCCCTTCTCGATGTACAGCATCTCGTGGACCTGCAGCCACATGCTGTCGTAGTCCTCGAAATGCGCGGTTGCGTCTGGCCCGATGGCGATGCGACGCAGCTTTTTCTTTTCGATCACGGTGCGCCGGCGCTCCTTGCGGATTGCACCGTATTCCGCCATATCCATGATGTCGTCGCGGGTGATTTCCGTCTTTTGGGCCATGGTCGCGATATCCGTTCCAGTCATTGTCCAGGTTCAGTCTGCCAGCCCGTAGGCGCGGGCGAACAGGACGATCGGATGCGGCGCGAGCTCTATCTCCGGCGCCTCTCCATCAAGCCGCTCGATACCCTGCATGATATGGGTGCCGGCGAGCGGGCATTCGGACGCGACATATTTCTTGCCGCTCTTCGCGGCCTGACGCGCGGTCGGCTTACCAACCTTCAGCGCCACCTCGAAGTTGTTCTTCATGACACCCCACGACCCGCCATGGCCGGAACACCTCTCGATCACCGCCACGTCGCTTTCGGGCAGCAGGCGCATCATCTCGGCGGCCTTGGCTCCCATGTTCTGGGCCCGCGCGTGGCAGGCGAGATGGATGGCCATGCCACCGTCCAGCCGCTTTAGCCCGTCGGCAAGTCCCTCCTTGGAAGCGATAGATACCACATATTCGCTGACATCGAATGTCGCTTCCGACAGGACCTTCACATTCTCGTCGCTCGGCGCGATCAGGGGCCACTCGAATTTCAGCATCAGGGCGCAAGACGGAACCAGGGCGATTACATCGTAGCCCTTGTCTATCCAGGGTCTCAGCGTTGCTGCGATCGTGCCGGCTTTTCCGGAAACGCGCTCGAGGTCGCCGTGCTCGAGCTGCGGCATGCCGCAGCAGTCCGGATAGACGACCTCGGTCTCGACACCGTTATGCGCGAGCACGGCCAGGGTGGCCTCGCCGATCTCCGGGTTGTTGTAGTTGCCGTAGCAGGTCGCGTAGATCACGGCCTTGCGCCCATGTGCCGGCGCATCGGTATTGACCGTCGGTGGCTTCGCCCTGGCCCGGGCGGTGAGGCTCTTGCCGACGAATTTCGGCAGGGCGGCCTCGCGGTCGACACCGGCGACCGACTCCATCAGACCGCGGGTCAGCCGGTTCCGGGTGTCCGACGCCCAATTGGCGAGGCCCGGCATGCGGCCGGCCAGCCGGCCATTGCGGTCGGTCTTGGTGAGCTGCCGTGCCATGTACCCGAGCTTGCCGTTTTTCAGGGCGACGGCGCGTGCGCGCAACATCAGATGCGGAAAGTCGAGGTCGAACTCGTGTGGCGGCACATAGGGGCATTTGGTCATGAAGCAGAGGTCGCACAGCGTGCAGGCATCGATGACCGGCCCGAAATCCTTACTGTCGACGCTGTCGAGCTCGCCGGTTTCCGACTCGTCGATCAGATCGAACAGGCGCGGGAAGGAGTCGCAGAGATTGAAGCAGCGCCGGCAGCCGTGGCAGATGTCGAAGACCCGCCGCAGCTCCTCATCCAGTTTCTTTTCGTCATAGAAGTCCTTGTCCTGCCATCGAATCGGGTGGCGAACCGGCGCGTCGAGGCTACCTTCACGCATCGTATCGATCCTTGTCTGGCGATGAGGCATCGTTGGAAACGTCGCCCGGACCGTCTGCCACATCGGGCGAGCTGAATCTTTGATGTCAATCAACGAGCGGGCGAGAATGCCACCAGCCCGGAACTGCGACAGGCCGCAGCGGGGGAGCGGCGCTCCCCGCCGCGGCTGTCGGTCAGCGTCGGCTCGGTCAGGAATCGAGCGTGTCGAGCGCCTTCTGGAAGCGGCCGGCGTGGCTCTTCTCGGCCTTGGCGAGGGTCTCGAACCAGTCCGCGATTTCGTCGAAGCCTTCCTCGCGCGCGGTTTTGGCCATGCCCGGATACATGTCGGTGTACTCGTGGGTCTCGCCGGCGATCGCCGCCTTGAGGTTGGCGCCGGTGTCGCCGATCGGCTCGCCGGTCGCCGGATCGCCGACCTCCTCGAGATACTCCAGATGGCCGTGGGCATGGCCGGTCTCGCCTTCGGCGGTCGAGCGGAACACCGCGGCAACGTCGTTGTAGCCCTCGACGTCGGCCTTCTGCGCGAAGTAGAGGTAACGGCGGTTCGCCTGACTCTCGCCCGCGAAGGCGTCCTTCAGATTCTGTTCTGTCTTGCTGCCTTTCAACGACATTGTGTCCTCCTGTCTGGTGCCAAAACAGCGGCGGGGCTGCCGCCTTCGGTGGAACGGGGCGGAGCCCAGCGGCCGTGATCCCCGGTCCGCCCTATAAAGCAGAACCGGAGAGTCTTGTCAACAGTTTAGAATGATTTTAAAACATGATATAGCTCGCTGATATGCAAGCTATTCATTTGACTTCATTTTTGATGCGGACAATGATGTCGATTCGGTCGACCGAGGTACCCTCGGGTGGCCGCGGAATCGCCCCTACGCTGATCGCATCGCCGGCGATATCCTGCAGCTGCGCCGTTTCCTCGTGGAAGAAGTGGTGGTGGTCGCTGGTGTTGGTGTCGAAATACGACCGCCCCGGTTCGACGACGACCTCCCGCAGCAGCCCGACCTGCGAAAACTGATTGAGCGTGTTGTAAATCGTCGCAAGCGAGACGCGCATGTTGGCAGCTGCCGACTCCGCCTGCAACTGCTCTGCGGTCACGTGGCGGTCGCCATTATCGAACAGCAGACGCGCCAGCCCGAGACGCTGCCGCGTCGGCCGGAGTCCTGCATTGCGGAGAATCTCGAACGCCTTGCTGTAGGGGCGACCCGTGCTATCCATGGCCTCTCAGACCCATCATTGTATCGGTCTACCACGCCACCGCGCGGAGCCGCCACTTTCATATATCATAATTCTTTAAATAATCAATACCGTAGCGACTAAATTGGAATAATTTCATTTTCATTAACCGTCGCCATTTGCGTTGAAGGCAGAGCAACACCTCGTTAATAATCCGGCCGCGACCGGCGACCCACGTTATATACGGTATGATGGCAAGAACCAAGCGACCTCGACCTCGACGGCGGCGGCGTCCGTCCCGCGGAAAGGCACCGGAAGGCCCGTGGCGGACAATCCGTATCGTTCTTTCGGTGGCCGTCTGGGGGTTTGTGGCACTGGTCGGGCTGGTCGCCTGGTATGCCTATGATCTGCCCGACATCGCACGGCTCGAGGAGGCCGCCGGGGAAAGGGGGCCGACGGTCACCATAGAAGCCGCGGATGGTTCCGTGCTGGCCCATTACGGCGACCTCTACGGCGTTGCCGTGCAATTGCATGAACTTCCGCCGCATCTGGCCCACGCGGTGCTGGCGGTAGAGGACCGGCGCTTCTACGAACATGCGGGCGTCGACCCGCGCGGAGTCGCACGGGCGTTGTGGGACAACATTTGGACCGGCGGACTGCGTAGCGGCGGCAGCACGATCTCGCAGCAGCTGGCCAAGAATCTGTTCCTGTCGCCCGATCGCACTTTGCGCCGCAAGGTCCAGGAGGCCTTGCTCGCACTGTGGCTGGAGCGACGGTTCGGCAAGGACCAGATCCTCACGATCTACCTGAACCGCGTCTATTTCGGACAGGGGACATACGGTGTCGATGCGGCGGCACGACGCTATTTCGGCAAGCCGGCGCGCGATGTCACGGTCTACGAGGCAGCGTTGCTCGCCGGTTTGTTAAAGGCGCCGTCGCGGTACAATCCGGTGTCCAACCCCGAGCTTGCGTCCGCACGGGCGGGTGTTGTCCTCGACAGCATGGTGGATGCTGGCTGGCTGACCGCGCGGCAGGCGGAGCGGACGAAGATGGGCGCCGGGGTGGTCCGCAGCGCCGGGTCCGGCGCGCAGAGCCGGTATGCAGCGGACTGGGTGCTGGAAAGCGTGCGCGACTACGTCGGTCATGCGGGGGGCGATCTCGTGGTGATGACAACCATAGAGCCGAGGCTGCAACGGCTGGCGGAGCAGACGGTCGCCGACAACCTAGCAACGGCACGTCGCCGCGCGGGGAGCCAGGCGGCGCTCGTTGCCATGCGTCCGGACGGCGCGGTTGTGGCCATGGTGGGCGGGCGGAACTATGGCGAAAGCCAGTTCAACCGGGCGACCCAGGCCCTGCGCCAGCCGGGCTCCGCGTTCAAGCTGTTCGTCTATCTGGCGGCGGTGGAGGCGGGCCTGCGCCCCGGCGACCGGATCGAGGACCGGCCGGTGACCGTTGGCGGCTGGATGCCGCGCAACGCGCGGCGTGAGCATCACGGCGAGGTGTCGCTGCGCGAAGCGGCCGCAAGGTCGCTGAACTCGGTCGCGGTCATCGTCTCGGAGGCGGTCGGCCGGGACAGTGTCGTGGCGGTGGCGCGCCGGCTCGGCATTACCAGCGACCTGCATACCGACCCGGCTCTGGCCCTCGGTGCCTACGAGGTCACACTCCTCGAACTCACCGCCGCCTATGCGGTGATGGCCAACCGCGGCTACGGCGTTTGGCCCTACGCCGTGACCGAGATCCGCGGCGGCGACGGGCGGGTGCTGTACCGGCGCAGCGGCGGCGGCCCCGGCCGCGTCGTCGCGGCGCCCGACGTCGCCGCGATCAACGATATTCTCACGGCTGCCATCACCTGGGGGACCGGAAGTCGGGCCCGGCTCGCCCGGCCCGCCGCCGGCAAGACCGGCACCAGCCAGGACAGCCGCGATGCCTGGTTCATCGGCTACACGCCGGACCTCGTGGCCGGCGTCTGGTTCGGCAACGACGACAATTCGCCCATGGCCGGGATCGGCGGCGGCTCGTACCCGTCGCTGACCTGGAAGGCGTTCATGGCGCCGGCGCTGGCCGGCGTGCCGCCGACGCCGCTGCCGGGCGTGGCGACGGCGCCGGCGGACTAGGTTCTGTACCCATAAAGGGAGATCTTCTATATGGGTACAGAACCTAGCTGCCGAATTCCTCCTCCGCCCCGCGCACCAGCACGCGGTGGAACACCACCGCCGCAACGCCCATGAGCGCGATCGCCACCGCCATCGGGCGCGCGGTGCCGTCGAAGGCGGCGCCGACGGCGACGCCGACGAGCGCGGCGAGGCCCNNAGGCGGCGCCGGCGCGGGTCGGGAACGGGCCGAGCGCGCCGGCCATCGCGTTCGGCAGTACGAATCCGACGCCGAACATGTAGACCATCATCGGCCCCAGCACCGTCCACACCGTCTCGATACCGGCAAGGGCGATGCCGGCCATCGCAAGGCCACCGGCGGCGCACACGGCGGCGCCGAGCGGCACCATGCGCTCCAGCCCGACGCCCCGGACGATGCGGCCGGAAACGACGGCACCGGCGATATAGCCGGCGACGGCGGCGGCGAAACACAACCCGTAAAGGTTCGGCGGCAGCCCCAGCACCTCGATGAACACGAAGGAGGAGCCGGAGATGAAGGCGAACAGCCCGGCGTAGGTCGCGGTGTGGCACAGCACGTAACCGACATAGGCGCGGTGGCGCAAAAAGCCGAGATAGTTGCGCAGCATTTGCGCCGGGCCCGTTGCCTCGCCGATATGCGGATTGGTCTCGGACAGTGCCAGCAGCACGCCGGTGAACACCGTCGCGCCGTATAGGGTCAGCACGACGAAATTGGCCCGCCAGCCGAACCACACGGTCAGATACCCGCCGATGACGGGGCCGATCAGCGGCGCCAGCGCCATCGCCGCGCCGATATAGGACAACATGCGCGCCGCGCCCTCGCGCCCGTAGACATCGCGCACCACGGTGCGGCCGAGCACCGGACCGGCGCAGGCCCCGAGCGCCTGCAGGAAGCGCGCGGCGATCAGCATCTCGATGCTGGTCACCACGGTGCACGCGACCGACGCCAGGGTGAACAGGCCGAACCCGGCCAGCAGCGCCGGCCGCCGCCCGAAGCGGTCGGACAGCGGCCCGTAGACCAGCTGCGCCACCGCGAAGCCGGCGAGGAAGACGCTGAGCGTCAGCTGCACCGTTGCGACGTCGGCGGCCAGATCTTCACCGATCATCGGCAGCGAGGGCAGGTAGAAGTCCGTCGCCATTGGCCCCATGCCGACCGACAGCGTCAGCAGCACCGCGACCAGCAGCGAATCGGGGCGCGGCACCGCCTCAGGCCTCCTCCGGCTCGGGTGTGTCGCCGCCCGGGACCAGCAAGAGGTAGCCGGTGGCGCCGAGCGCGGCCATACCGGTCATTGCAAGCCCAAGGGTGAAGGCGCTACCGTCGTAGACCACCGACAGCAGGAGGCTGCCGACGGCGCCGACCGAGATCTGCAGGAAGCCCATCATCGCCGCGGCGCTGCCGGCGATGCGCGGGAACGGGTGCAGCGCGCGCGCCGTGCTGGCCGGCATCACCAGCCCGAAGCCGAACAGGAACAACATCATCGGCCCAATCACCCGGACCAGCGTGAGGTCCAGCGCAAGCAGGGTCATCAGCAGTGCGCCGAGGCCAAGCGCGGCGAGGCCGAGGCGCAGCACCGTGCGGTCGGCAATCCGTCCCTGCGCCCGCCCGGCCGTAAAGGAGCCGATCGCATAGGCGCTGACGGTGAAGATCGTAAGCATGCCGAAGAGGTCGGGCGACAGGCCGAGCCGGTCGACGATCAGGAACGGCGAGGTCGAAACGTAGGCGAACAGCCCACCGAAACCGAACACGCCGGGCGCGAGATGGCCGATATAGTGGCGGTGCCGGAGCAGCGCCCCGTAATTCTGGACCAGGCGCAGCGGGCTGGTCGCCATCGGGTCGCGTTCGGGCACGGATTCCTTGAGCCATGTCAGCGCCAACCACAGCATCAGCCCGCCATAGCCCATCAGGAACACGAAGGCCGACTGCCAGCCGAGCCAGACCTCGAGGAACCCGCCGATCAGCGGTCCCAGCGCCGGGGCCAGGGCGATCGCGGTGCCGATGAAGGCGAAGGCGCGGGCGGCATCGCGGCGGGCGAAGCTGTCGCGCACGATGGCACGGCCGATCACCGGCCCCGCGCAGGCGCCGATCCCCTGGGCGAGACGCGCCGCAAGGAATCCCTCGATCGTCGTCGACAGGGCGCAGGCCAGGCTTGCCGCGATATAGAGCAGCAGCCCGCCGACCAGGACCGGACGGCGACCGAAGCGGTCGGACAGCGGCCCGTAGACCAGCTGCGTCGAGGCAAAGCCGAGCATGAAGATGGTGAAGCTGCGCTGCACCAGCGCCGAGTCGGTGCCGAACTCGACCACCAGCCGCGGCATCGACGGTATGTAGAGCGAGGTCGAGATCGGCCCCAGTGCCACCAGCGCGGTCAGCAGGATGGTCAGCGGGCGCTCCGCGCGCGTTGTCATGGCCGGCCGACCTGCATCATCAGCCGTAGCGGTGCAGGGCAATGCCGTGACGGCGCAGCCAGGCACGACCGGTCCGGTGGTCGGCGGTCAGCCGGTCGACGACGCGCCAGAAGGCTCGGGAATGGTTGGCCTCGGCGATGTGGGCCACCTCGTGCGCGACGACGTAGTCCATGACGTTCGGCGGCGCCAGCACCAGCCGCCAGCTGAACGACAGGCGGCCGCCGGGCGCGCAGCTGCCCCAGCGGCTCCTCTGGTCGCGCACCGTAATGCGGGTGACGCGCGCGCCGATGATCGCGGCCTTGTCGTGGGCCAGCGGCGCGATCCGGCGTTTTGCCTCGGCACGCAGCCAGTCGCCGAGCCGCCGCGCCATGTGCTCTGGGCGCCCCGAGATCCGGATTTCGCCGCCATCGACCACGACGGGCACGCCACCACCGCCGGGCACGAGGCGCAGGCGATGTGGTACACCGCCGAGCGGCCACTCGGCACCGTCGACGAAGGATACGCGCCGCGGCAAGCGGTCGAGCCGCGCCAGCACCCAGCCGGCCCTTGATTGGAGGAACGCCAATCCGTCCGTCTCGGTCGCGCGCGCGGGCAGCACCAGCTCGACCGAATCGTCGTGGCCCGGGATGCGCAGGGCGAGGCGCCGCGCCCGCCGGCTGCGCCGCACCACCAGCGCCACCGCGCGGCCGCCGAGCTCGATTGTCCGGTTGTCGGGCATCCATCCCTGATAGCCGCCGGCGCCCGGCCGGGCAAGCGCGAACATCGGCGCTGGCGCCACAGACGGCTTTGCCCTATGTGACTGCCATGGCCACTGAGTCCCCGACACCGCCAATTGCCACAGGGACGGTCTCGCCGGTCCTGCCGCTGGCGATGATCCTCGCGCTCGGCAGCCTGTGGGGCCTCGCCTTCTCGTTCTCGAAGATGGCGACCGTCGGCGGCGTGCATCCGGTCTCCTACACCTTCTGGCAAGGGCTGGGGGCGGGGCTGGTAGTGGCGGCGATCTGCCGCCTGCGCGGGTGGCGGATTCCGGTGAGTCGCGCCTATCTCGGCTACTACCTTACCATCGGGCTGATCGGCATCGCGATCCCGAACGTCAATCTCGTGGCCGCCATCGCCCATCTGCCGGCCGGAGTCATGGTGCTCACGATTCCCTTTGTGCCGCTGATGACTTATGTCATCGCCATCGCCCTGAAGATGGAGCGGTTCTCGCCGCTGCGTTTCGCCGGCGTGCTGTGCGGCCTCGCCGGCGTCGGATTGATCGTGCTGCCGAAGGCAAGCCTGCCCGACGCCGCTGCGGCACCGTGGTTCCTGCTGGCGCTGCTGACACCGGCCTTTTACGCTGCGACCAACGTCGTCGCGGCGCGGCTGCGGCCGCCCGATTCGCGCTCGGCACCGCTGGCCGCCGGAATGCTGCTCGCCGCCGCCCTCTTGCTGGCGCCGGTGGTGTGGCAGCT
>JABAOH010008853.1_pt1 | contig 11599 bp, 14 predicted proteins | sample 7062181 | NCBI WGS metagenome assembly JABAOH01 (sample SAMN14538630, study PRJNA623070) | marine sediment metagenome | biome: marine biome [ENVO:00000428]; feature: marine pelagic biome [ENVO:01000023]; material: deep marine sediment [ENVO:00002113]; isolation source: pool of 5 deep marine... | reverse complement strand
AAAACAGAAGTACAGATATAAACACCATTACCAATGCTGTTTTCTTCATTAACAGCACCAACAATACTAGCTCAATTCATGCTAAAATGCGTATTTGTAAAGATTTCTTGACACAAAAAATATTGACGAAGCACTAGAAGCTCCAAAAATGCTATGTACAAATATTAAACAAGGTGTGCTGAGGCTCTGGAACTAAACTGAAAGGAGAAAAAGAGGATGACATTATTCAGGAGAGCAATTCATCATCTCTTATCCAGAGCCCCTCAGCTCATAATATCTACTCATTTTTCGGAATAAATTGGTTTTTGTAAATATTTCTTGACACAAAAAATATTGACAAGCAAACCAGACGTTCTATGGCATTTTGCTTTGTTGAAAGTGTATAATCTAACCATAACGTACTAAAAACAGTGGTTTTGAAGCTTCACCCTTAGAAACCTTTCTAGCTTCAAATTCATCACAGGCTCCCTGTTCAATTACCCATTTAGATGAACACAAATCTTCATAGACGAAATGTAAGTCACCATTCCTAGAAGTTAACCTAATTTTTCTAAGTTTTTTTGACATAGAAAACCTCCAAAATTCATACTGCCAAATAGAAATAACCTATAATCAACCTCATAAACAATTGTGACTACATGACAACAACCACAAAGTAGTTCAGGAAAACTATCAAGGCTTCTCAGTGTAGAAACTGGAGGTCCTAAATCAAAGTTTTCTCTACACTCCAAAACTGAGTTGGTAAGGTGCTGGGGCTCTAGAACAGACCATCCAGATGGAAACATAATGGCATTTTTCGGGTGGGGAATATAACTATTTTATTCCAGAGCCCTTCAGCAAACAACAGTCTCTTTCTATCCGAATAAATCATTTATTGCATTGTTTGAATCAATAATTGTTGACAAACAAAAATCAGATAATCCTGAGAATGAAGGCTATTATCTGAAATATATCAAAGTTTTCTCTAAGCTCAAAAACTTATCTCTAGAGTATTTCTCTATGGGAATATTCCAGTTTCCATAATAATACTCAGAATAGAACAATCTGCTTTGTAGAATATTCTTCTATTCGATAGTTCTATTTCTATGCCTTATTTCCTTCTTCTTTTCACAATTTAGCAAAGTTTTCTCTAAGCTCCAAACCTAGTTCTAAGATTATTTTCTTTTGATTCTGTAGAGCAGCAAGGCTAAACCAGCACCAATTACTGCTACTGTGATAGCTATGCCCAAGATTACTTCTGATGGTCGTAGTTCATGTTTGAGACTTAATGATTAAAGTTTTTAAGTAATGCCAACTTTGGCAAATTTGGAGAATCTTTGTGAATGATGGAAAGGTAACCTCTGTTATTCTCACTGACAAAGAAATTGCAGCTCTCTGTAAAAAGGTGAATTTAGAAGTTGAAAACATCATACATCAACACAGGGAATTGCTGATTACAGGTGCAATATTCCTAGATTCAATACAAATCAGACTCTCAATTGAAAGTGGTTTAAATAGTAAAGCTCAAATGCGTACTTTTATGGCAAAACCAATTCAAGAGATACTTAACTCCGATGAAAACAAGGGTGTCAAACTAGTAGTTAATGGTTTGAGTGATTCTGATTTAATTATCGAATTGGTTAGAGAGAGTCAACCCCTTAACATGACTTATGCCCAATTACTAAATGAAACACTTATTGAATATTCATATGCGAGGGATATACTTGCACTACTGTTTAGAAAACAAGTGATAAGGGAATATTTGCCTCACCAAACCAAAAAAAACTATAAAAAATAAAATTCAATCCAAGATGCAGTTAAGTTTTCTCTAGGCTCCAAAACTACTACTAAATGAATTATTATTGAGGTTGTTCTTTCGATAAAGCTTAGAGTAAATCAACAGCACCACTGGCTTCATGAAAACAGCTGTAGCCACAAGGGCAGAATACAAACCAATAGAGATAAGACCACAACTAAACAGGGCATACTGAACAATCAAACCAGTGTTGAATCTTATGCTAAGCCCCAAACCCAATAGAAGAGAGTGCCTTTTTCCAAGAATCTTCCTGAAAAGTAAATATGAAGCCAATAGTTTTGACCCCTTTGCCCCTATCCATAGAAAAACTATCAACAAAGGAAAAAGCAGAATAAAAGATAGAGATCTTATTGGTTGGTTATTTTATTATGGAGGTTCGATTGTCATATTAATAGGTACAGTTCTTTTCTACAGGTCATTGAAGAAAAAAGGGTTTTAATCACAGATACAGTCTAAATAGTTGTTGTAAAGAACCAAAGGGCTGTGACTAGTAAAGTTATAGCATTTTTTCACTTCAAAACCATCCAACAGATTATGTGAGAGTAAACTAGTCTTTTGAAACCTCTGTACACAATTGAAGATACCTTAAACCTTTGCCAGTTGTCACATAAGTCTGCTTTCTATGATGCACCCTAACCATGTTTTGCTTCATCAACTGCTTAAGGCACCACTGAAGCAGCCTTAAAGATATTTCAACCTCATTCATCAACTTAGTTTTACCCTGAGGTTCCCTGCAAACAAACAGAATCGCATTAAGAATCTGCAAATGATTCCTTTGAACACTCTGAGACAGCAAAAGCTCCCCTTCACAAATTATAAAGCAAGCAATTATTATGGATTTGTTGTTGCTTCACTGCAACCACAAAGGTAACTTCCGCCTATCCATGACTCTTATTTTCATGCATAGCCACTTCAGCAATATCCCAACTTTCAAAACCACAATTCCAACTGCAAATCCACTTACCATCCAAAGACTTCCTATAAGCCAACCACAACACCTGCTCTCTCTTAAATTTGAGTGAATAAAAGTCAATCTTCAGAAGTGACAAATAGAACCCCACAGAGTGCAGTTAAAATACCTTTTCACTTAATAAACAGTTCCAAGAATCCAATCATTTATTCTTCAATAGCAGACATTTTAGAATCAGAATCAGAACAGTGAAACTTATGATTTCAGCAACATAGAAAGTGAATGGGTAAGCGTCAGACACTATTATTGGAACTAAAACAGCAAAAGCATTCAACAAAACATGAAAAGAAACAACACTCCAAAACTCATCTAAGATGTATAGTGATTATTTTCTATTAATGAGGTAAAGCATCAAGACCAAAATGGCACCCACAACTGCCAAAAAGCTGCTAAATACATTAATGGAAGAGCAATCATCACTATCGAAACAGCAATTTTCATACTCATTTTCTTCAAAACCCTGACTAAATATTCTTTATTTTTAACCCCAATGAACAAAGCTAAAGTCACTGTAATGCTGGGAACAAGATAAAACATGAATGTGGGCAACCTAAGAAGACCGTCAAAGCCAACATTTATTGCACTCAACACTATGAACCCAGTCCAAACGTAAATAAGACCAAAGAAGGAAGTTAGAAAAAATGCTCCAAAGATAGACAGACTCTCCTTTGAAATTGAAATTTCAATAATTTACAAAACTAAAATAGCTAACCCATAACTGCCAATTGCAGGTGCTAGGAAACGCCCAACATAGAAATCTTCATAATTTGGCCATTCGGTACTTCCCATATTCACTCTAATCTCAGTTGGCAAGATAACCAGTGCACAGAGGACTAATCCGACTCCCACATAGAAAAACAGATTAGAACTTCTAAAGAAGTTATTGAGCAAAGTTCAGTCCTCTAAGGCTCTGTTTTATAATGTATTAGTAGGCAAATAGGAAATTTAATCCTAATCCAAGATTTAGTAAAGTTTTCTATAAGCTCCAAAACTGTTAATCAGAATAATTTGATGTTCTATGAAGCTTCTGGATGAATTAGAATTTAACCAAAAAATGGGAATTTTGTTTCAATATGATCATCTTTCAACAAAGGATCTAATGCTAAAGTATATTCCCACAAGCGAATCAATTACAAAAGAAAGTTCCTTGACTATACTAATCGGAACAGTAAAAGTATACCATGGAGGGTCACCTGGGCTAGCAAATAGCCCACCCAAACCAAGAACCAAAAGAATTACACCCAAAACATAAGCCGCCCTTACTTTCTTAAAGTACAATGGTACCAAAATCCAAGCTATAATGGTCATTACTCCAAATATTGCCAAAGCAATAGGTGACTGCAATCCCATATCAATAGCTATTATCATTGATAACAAAGCCCAAACTGCTGCGAATGTCACAGTTATAATTGCCCCTTTCTGATTGAAACTGTACTTTGACGGCATCTTCAAATCAAATTTTATTTCCAAGTACGAAGAATTTAATTTTTTGGTTTTGTTGGTTGAATTTAACTTTAATCCAAGAAAGAGTAAAGTTTTCTGGAAGCTCCAAAACTAATACTTAGGTAAATTTTGCAGAAGAATGAAACTCTAACAGAATGTTGTAGTGAAGTTACAGTCACAAGAACTTAATAGCGTTTGTTTTCTGAATTACTATCTTAAATAGTCAACTGGAGGTGATTGGTTATGGCAAAGAAATTGATTGGTACTTGTCCTTGTGGTTTTACCATTACTACACCGCATGGTGAAGATGAGGCAGTTGAAGTAATGCAAAATCACGTGAAACGTATCCATTCAAAAGACTATCCGAACGGAATTACGAGAGAGGAAGCAATGGAAGATATTAAAGAAGCCGAGTAAGACAACTAGTAGACTACGCCACTCTCTGTTTCCTTTTCCATCTTTCAAAATTCTTCTTTTCATTTTTTCATCAAAGTTTTCTCTAAGCTCCAAAACTGTTACTCAAAGTTATCCAAGACGGGATTAACCTAGAATCCCAGCATTCTATTCATAAAGAATTACAATTCACCCCATTAATTCCAAAAAATATTAGAAAATGGAATAATGCCTGGCACTTTCCTCATATAATCCTTGTACTGATCACCAAAGAATGCCACCAACTCTTTCTCTTAAAAAGGAATGAGAACAAACCTAAACCACAAAAAAAGAAACAAAGCTCCAAAAAACAGAAAAGTGTAATCTAACAAAAACCACCATCCAATCAATAATAAAAATACACCAAAGTACAGTGGATGTCTAACATACTTGCAAGGTCCAAATATTGTAAGAGATTCAGTTCTGCCTAAATTCTCATCTACATTTAATCTTTTAATCGCTTTCACAATAGTCACATAAGTAGACTTCATTATGTCACTTGGTTTTCTATAAAATAAGGTCCAGCTTAAAAAACCAAAACCTAAAGCAATAATGAAAGGTCCTATTAATCGAATAGGAAGTAGAAACAGAAGGTTTGAGGGGAGTCCAAGAACAAAAGTCACTATGTAACCTAATCCCATCATTGATGAGATTACAGAAAAAATAACAAATATTACAAAAAAGATGGCAGCCTTACTCATAATAATATTAAATTGGAAATTCCAAGCCTATTACTTTACTATTTCATTTTTTCAAAGTTTCCTAGTCCTTCCAGAATGGGTCTAAAATGAAATTTCCTTAGGTTGAGGAAATATAATTGCTACCATAAGACCTATTGACAAGTAAAGACAATATTATTTGTTCTCATTTTGGTTTAGAAGGGAGGTGAATTATTTGATTTTCATAACCCTGGTGAAGTGGAAGCAAGCACCAAGAAAGGAAATGATTGACCAAGCCACTAAAAGGCTTGAAGAACTAGCGAATCAAGGCATCAAGATGAATGTTTACTGGACTTTTGGACGCTATGATGCAGTTACAATTATTGAAGCTCTAACTGAAAAAGAGGCTATGAAAGCACTCCTACTTTTCCAAGATGTAGTAGATACTGAAACAATGGTAGCTGTTCCAAGGGCAGAAGCAATAAAACTACTTTAGCTAAAACCAAAAAACACTCTTTTTTTATTTCTTATTTCTATAAAGTTTCCTAGTCCTTCCAGAATATTGTTTTAATGTTCATTGTTGATAAGAATTCAGTTTAAGTTCTTAGTCAAAGGAATAACTTTGAAATCATATTCAGTAGACAATCTCACTCCTTTATCCTCAAAACTCATCTTCCTCCAGAAACCATAAGCCTTCCAAGGAACACCTTCAGCATTCTCAGTCGTATCAGTGGTAATGACTGAAAAACCTCTAGATTTAGCCAGCTTTTCCAAATACTCAACAAGAGCCCTACCAACACCCTTCCCTTGTTCTTCCTTGGCTGCAACTATGTTGTCAATATTATCATCAACACTCTTCATATTATAAACAATAAAACCAATGACCCTACCTTCAAGTTCAGCCACAAAAACCTCACAACCATCATTCAACAAATTCTGACTATCCCAAATCTCCAACAAGCTCTCAACTGATAAATACGGATTATCCCCAGGAACACTAAAACCAGAGACTTCATTCTCAGTCAATGCACCCAACCTAACTTCTACAATTGACGGAACATCTCTAACTGAGGCTGGACGAATTACTAAAGAGGTCATAGCCAATTCAAAACAATAGATTGAACTAACCCTTTATTCTTTTTCGACTAAAGTTTTCTCTACGCACCCTGAATTTGTTTTAAAGGTCATTAAATAGACTCAAAGTTTATTACATTCTTTTCTTGTCAAGCCAAAAAGCAGAAAGAATGAAAGACAAATTAAAAACCAAATACAAAGCAGCTGAAGCACCAGCATCTGACAAAGTCTGCCCAGACATCAAAACACCATTAAGAACAAACATAACAACAACAAGAAAAACCACACCATACCTACCCACAAAAGAAGAACCTTCCGTAGACCTCAAATAGAAAAAAAGACCAACCAACAAAATAGCACCCTCAACAACAAAATTTATGATTGGATGATAATTCCACAAACCCAAACCCAACAAAAAAGAATCATCCCCAAAAACAGACAAATCAGGAGTATGAACAATAACATCCAAAACAAAATGAGACAAAACACCTAAAGCCATAACCACTGCAATCTCAGATTTCTTTAATCCAGGCTTAACTTCAACTAACCTAAAGATAACATAGAAAACTAAAGACCAGACTAGAAAAGCTATCAGACTGTGACTATAAGGAAAATACACGTACTCCATGGAACTTGTAGCTGTAAATCCTGGAACAACATTTGCAACCTCAATTCTCAAAAGTAAGAGTGTCATTGCTAAGAGGTCCACAAACTGAACAGATGCAAATAGCCAACCTAAAGAGAGCCCTCTAGCAAATTTCTTTAAAGCCAAACCTACACCAAAATGACCAAAATACACGGAGTTTACCAAGTCGTGTTTGTTTTATTTTGCTTTTATGATTTATGCAAATAAAACAGATTTTCATTAGTCCTTCCAGAATTTTGTTTTAAAGGCCCTTAAATACCACATCATCCAGAGGTTGAAATTATTTTCTCAAATAGAGTAAACCAAAAAATGTATTTCATATGGACTGAAGATAAATTACTAGCTATGTTGATAAAGAGAACAGCAAATATTACTTGAAAGGAAATGTCCAATTCAATAAAAACTCTATTAGTTCTATACTCATACCACCACAAGAATACCGAGAAAATTGCCAACATTTTCTCTAAGGTTCTAAATGCACAAATTAAAACACCAGAACAAATTAAACCTGAAAAGCTAAAAACCTACAGCCTAATAGGCTTTGGCTCAGGAATATACAGTGCAAAACACCATAAAAAAATACTTGACCTAGCCGATAAACTACCACAAGTCAAAAACCAGAAAGCCTTCATCTTCTCAACCTGTGGAGCCCCAATGACCTTCATGAAACTAGACATGGAAGAGTTTACAAAATACATTACCAAAAACCACTCATCACTCAGAGAAAAACTAAAAGCAAAAGGTTACAAGATTATTGATGAATTTAGTTGCGCAGGTCTTAACACAAATAGTATCAACAAACTGTTTGGAGGAATTAATAAGGGCAGACCCAATGCTGAAGATCTCAAACATGCAGAAGAGTTTGCCTTGAAGCTGAAGAAGATCCTCTAAATGAAGTAAGACTTGAACAACCCAGATCTCATAGTCCATTCTCTAAAATAAGGCAACAATTGTTAAAAGTTGAAAAAAGGATAGGGAAAGGTGGTAAAGTATGACTTTGGAAGAGAATAAGGCAATTGTTCGTAGGTTTGTTGAAGCCTATAATAATAGAAACTTGGAAGCATTCGATAATTTGTTGGCACCTGATTATTTTGACCACTCAAGTCAAGTCAACAAAGAAGGTCTAATACAATTGATGAACATGGCATTCAAAGGCTTCCCAGATTTTAAAGAAACTATTGAAGACATAATCGCCGAAGGAGACAAAGTATGGGCCCGTATTACTTTTACAGGAACCCATAAAGGTGAATTTATGGGAATAGCCCCTACTGGCAAAAGGGTAACAACTGAAATGGTTGACATCTTCCGCATTGCTAATGGTAAACTTATTGAGTATAGGGATGTCAATAACAATTTTGATTTCTTTAAAAAACTAGGTATTATCGAAATTACGGAAAAAGGAAAAAAGCTCTTTCCAGAAGAACCAAAGTAATTATTTAGCCAATATTTCAGCAATATCTTTCTTTTTCACAATTTAGCAAAGTTTTCTCTCGGCTCCAAAACTGTTAATGGGTTGCTGGGGCTCTGGAACAAAAAAAGCAAAGGAGAGCAGTAATGACATTTTTCGAAAGGGGAAATGGCATTATCCTAATCCAGAGCCATTCAGCTAAAAGCTATTTCTGATTTTTAGGAATAAATCATTTATTGCATGTTTTAGCTCAATTTACTAACAACCCAAAAACACTTCAAAGGTTTCTATAGCTCCAAAACTAATCTAGGATGTTCTAGGATTATTTTCTTTTGATTCTGTAAAGCAGCAAGCCTATACCTGTCAAAACAACAGCAACTGGAATTACAGAAGCTATAACTAATGATGTTGAAAGAGATTCTGGTTCTGGAGTGGGTGTTAGAGATGGAGAAGGACTAGGGGAAGAGGGAGTATCTTCTATAGTGAAATAAACTGTTGAGTTACAGTCTAAGAAGAAAACTTGCAGATTACCTCCAAGAACAGTAACACCTGCTGAAACAGTCAAAGTATGCCTTCCCAAAGCCAATGAGGACAAAGTAAAATTGATAACTGAAGGTATTGTTATTGGATGAATATCTTCACCTGGTTTGCTTTTTTGCCATAAAGAGTAGAGTTCAACATTTCTCCCATCTATGGAATAATCCACCCACTCAATATTGCAGTGCCAACCAGCTAATTCAGCCTCATTTACCAAAATATTGACAGTCATGCTACTTGCAGAGTAACTTGTGTCATTCTGCGGGTTGTATATTGTTATAGACGGAGGAATTGTACCTGGAACTGGGTCAACATGTTCATATATCCAATAAGCATTAGCCTCAGCTGTTCTTACTAGTTCAGCACTATAAAACAGAAGTACAGATATTAGAGCTAAGACTAATGCTGTCTTCTTCATAACAGCACCCATTAACACTAGCCATTTTCACCCTAAAAGGCGTATTTGTAAAAATTTCTTGACTCAAAATATTTTGTATGATTCAAAGTTTCTTGACTAAGTTTTTTAGACACTCATTTTCTAGCAAAGTTTTCTAGATGCTCCAAAACTAGTTCTATGCCTGAAAGCTAGCTTTTTGTGAGAGGCTGCTCTCTTTTGACACCTGACTTCATCATATATAAGCCTATCAAAATGAAGACAATACCACCCACAAATTGAGGTACCCGAAAATAGAAACTCTGAGAGAGGAATGTAATGTACATCAACTCCCAAACAATAGTAAACAGAAAAACAGATGCAAAACCCAAGATAATCAAGCCAGCCCAGAAAAGATTGGTCTTCTCTCCCTTGAACAAAGTTGGCACCCACTACAAGTCTATATACAGTTTAAAATTTATCAAAGTTTGCTAGAAGCTCCAAACTAGTTATGGGGTTTGCTGGGGCTCTGGAACTAAACTAATTAAAGAAGATTGCATTTTTCAAGAGGGGAAAATATCATTATTCTATCCCAGAGCCCTTAGCAAATAATAGTCTCTGTTTATCTGAATAAATCATTTATTGCATTGTTTAACTCAACAATTGTTGACAAACAAAAATCACATATTCCTGAGAATGAAAGCTATTATCTAAAATACAGCAAAGTTTTCTAGAAGTTCCAAAACTAGTTCTTGGGATTATTTTCTTTTGATGCCATGAAGTTAGTAAATGGAAAAATACTTGGAACCTGTCTCATATAATTCTTGTATTGGTCTCCAAAGATTGCCACCAACTCTTTCTCTTCAAAAGGAATAAGAACAAACCTAAACCACAAAAAAAGAAACAAAGCTCCAAAAAACAAAAAAGTAAAATCCAACAACAACCACCACCCCATCAACAACATAACTACACCAAAATATTGAGGGTGCCTAACATATTTGTAGGGGCCCACAATTACAAGAGGCTCTGACCTACCAATTTTTTCTTTGACATTTATTCTTTTGATAGCTTTCTTAATAGTTGCATAAGAAGACTCCATGATATCATAGGGTTTTCTGTAATTCAAAGTCCAACCTGCAAAACCTATTCCAACTGCAATAATGAGAAGACCCAAAAGTCTTACAGGTAGTGGAAAAAGAAGACCGAAGGAAAGACCAAAAATCAAAGCTACTAAATAACCTAATCCTAACATTGAAGATATTACTGCAAAAATAAATAAGATTACAAATAAAATGACCTTTTTATTCATCCTATTAATTAATCAAAAATCTAAGTCTATTAATTTTATTATTTTTCAACTAAGTTTTCCATACCTTCCAGAATTTTGTTTTTCTATTTTTTGCAAAGTTTTCTAGAAGCTCCAAAACTATTCTTGGCATTATTTTCTTTTGATGAAAAGGACTAGCAATCCCAAGAAGATAATGATTGATGTCACTGCTAATACTGCACTTGAAGTCATATCTGGCTCTGTTAGTTGAGGTTCTTCAGAAGGCAGTGGTGATGGAGTTGATGTATCACCTATAATTTGTTGATGCGAATTTACTGTAAAATTATATGAAGCAGACAAATCATTGATGTATGCATACTCGTTATGAGTATCATTAGCATATGCTGCTACGGTATGGGTACCTTCAGACAAGTTTTCTAATTGGACCTCAGCAGTACATCGCAAGAAATCCTGTTTATCACGACCATAGTTATCAAAATTTTCAACTGTAAAATCACTGGTATAAATCAATGGTTGCCCGTCTAGACTATAACAGATACTATCAAGATGAACACTTTCAGGCCACGATTGGTCATAGTAGCCATAAACTAATATTACTATAATGTTCAACGTGGCAGTGCTGTTTTCATATTGGTTGTCCTGAAAGGGCATGTCATTGGTGGAATAAATGTGGATACTAGTATCTACTGGAAGGTCAAAAGGATTCGCTTTCACAATTACAACAAAAGGTTTTCCAGCTAATGCTGAGAATACCAGTACAATTATGAGTGTTAATGCTTTCTTCTTCATAGACACCAAACAAAGCTAGCCTTTTTCACCCTAAAAGAAGTTTTTATCAAGGTTTCTTGACTAACTGGAATGTGTTGTTTTGTCAAAGTTTCTTGACTGGCAAAATTTAGTAAAGTTTTCTCTAAGCTCCAAAACTAGTTATTCAAAGAAAAATAGTGAAGTCACAGACTAAGTCTCTGCTTTAA
>JABAOH010005214.1_pt2 | contig 11599 bp, 9 predicted proteins | sample 7062181 | NCBI WGS metagenome assembly JABAOH01 (sample SAMN14538630, study PRJNA623070) | marine sediment metagenome | biome: marine biome [ENVO:00000428]; feature: marine pelagic biome [ENVO:01000023]; material: deep marine sediment [ENVO:00002113]; isolation source: pool of 5 deep marine... | reverse complement strand
CCATGGGTTTCGTTCCGGGATCCCACGCGGTACCAGATTTGGAAGGTGATGACGGGGGCTTTATGATTCTCAAGGAGGATGACCTTCAGGCCGTTGGGCAGGACCTTCTCGAAAACCTGCTCCCTGAGCCCAGCCTCTGCATGGGATATGAAGGGAAAAACCAAGAGCACCAGGAAAATGGCCGCTTTTCCCCATGGGTTTTTTCGACAGGAAAGTCTGCGCTTCATTCTATTTGTCATCCAGGTTGTATGGAGTTCAAGGTGCAGCGATCTCATTTTCTATTTTACCCTATGAGAATATACTGGGCCAAGTGGCTTGACCATTCGCCTTCACGATCAGTTTGGGACAGGGTTATTTCTTAGACGAGAGCATTTTGTGCCAAGAGTTCTGATATCCTTGAGTATAAACGGTACCGCTTGCTGTTAAGTCCAGTAAAATGCTAATAAATTTTGCGGAAACGGTGAAAAATTTTCACAATCTACACTTAAGGCAGGATTCTTCGGATTGGGCTGGGCAAGTGGAGGGAAATGAGAAGCTGAAAAGATTAAGGGTTGATCCGGAATGTCACAAGGTAAGGCCTGACCCTCTTTAAGTTTTCAGTTGTGAAGCTCCCCGCCTTGTAGGCGGGGCTTCCCGGAAATGAAATTTCATTTTTAGTTGTGCCCCTTGACCCCGCCTACAAGGCGGGGCTTGCGGGGCACTTGCCGGTCAAGAATAAAGACCTGACCCTGCCCCCAATATTCTTTCCTGGGACCACCGTGCGGTGTATTAGTGTTCTCTCAAGAAATCCAGGATGGCTCTGTTAAAGGCGTCAGCCTGCTCTACATTGGAGAGATGGGCAGCAGCGGGCAACACCACAAGCTTTGAGTCTGGAATGCGCTTGTGCATGGCCTCTGAGGCGGCCACCGGCGTTCCCGGGTCTTCCTCACCTACGATTATCAGAGCGGGAATCTTGATTTCACAGAGCCGACCCAGGTAATTGAGACCCTTGATGGCCTCACTGCATCCGATATAGCCTGCCACTGGCGTAGCCAGGAATTGATTACGGATGAGAGTCACCTCCTGGGAGTTCCGTTTCAGAAAGGGCTGTGTAAACCATCGTTCCAGAGTCGGTTGCAGCAGTGCCTGCATACCCTTGTTCCGGGCCGTTTCGATCCGTTCCTGCCGCATTGTCTGGCCCTCCTTCGGAAGGTCGGCAGCCGTATCGCACAAAACGAGGCTCCGAAGCCGATGGGGTTGATTCAGGGCAAGGTATTGACCAATCATTCCGCCCAAAGACAGCCCAACCCAGTGGGCTACATCTATGCTCAGCGCGTCCACAAGACTGATAGCGTCTTCTCCCAGCTGCTCAAGAGTATAGGGCCCTGTAGGCGCATCGGTACTACCATGGCCACGCGTGTCATAGCGAAGCACTTGGTAATCGGGCTCTAGAGCCCTCATCTGAGGTTCCCACATAACCAGGCTGGAACCGAGGGAATGGCTGAGCATTACGACAGGAGCACCCGCTTTGCCTGAAACTTCGTAATTGATCTGTATACCTTTGACTTTAGCTCTCATGTCTCTCTCCGTGGGACCCGCATGGTCATCTGCGTCCGCATGTTCTAAGCCAAGGAGTCACCCATAGATGGCAAAAAGCAAGACCTGACCCCCTACCCTTTAAGATCTGCGCCCTACCGTTTCTTTTTAATTTCTAATCAAAAAGCGTCCTCAGCGATTTTTCCTGTAAAATCATCTACTATTCTATCGCTTCTGCGCCGTCGGGTGCCGTCGTTCCGCCGCGAACTGCAGTAGGCACCTTGGCAGTTGGATACTGGATCGGCCGCGCGTGAATTTCGCTCAGCCGAGCGATTGTCTTTGCTACTAGTGAGTTCGGGTCGTTACATATATCAACCTCTGGAATTAGATCTCGTACAGGTCTCGTAAATTCCACAAGCCGTTTTCTGTCGTACGCAGCGTAAAAGATCACAGGTATCTTTTTCACAAGTTCTCCTGAGATCCGCTCGTCTCGAGCCTTATCCCTGTGCAAACTAACGATAAAGTTGACGCCTTCGTGAATCTTGTACCACGTGATGCCTTTATGATCTGTATATCTATCGGCGTCACTGTGATCCCGATACCCTTCGATGCATAGATAGCTCTCTCCTCCACGCTGAATGTCCGTAATGATCAGATCAAAATCAGGATTTTCGTGGAGAAGCCGTACAGCATCGTTGGTGGAAATTGCGGTTACGATCTCCAGTCTGAGGGCTCGGAAGAGGCGCCGCTGTCCCACAATCTCTTCCGGTCGGTCGTCAATCCAGAGAATACGACTGCCTGCAATCGCTTCTAGATCACTTGAGTGATTAGCTAGAAACTGACGGAGCGTTTCATTTTCGATCCGGTCCAGCCCAATTTTATTAAGCACATTCTGTACTTGCGGTCGGTTGATAGCAAACTCGAGAGGACCGGCCTTCAAAGATTGGAGCCATTCCCATGGGATTATAGCTACAAGCACCGCAGCCGCGATGATCAACAGAAGATTCTGATCGACTTTCGTTCTCGCTTCGAAGATATCTGCCCAATAGAGAATGGCTAGCAGGATCAGGGCACAGCTAATACCAATCTTTAAGTACCGGGTGTGTCTATAGGTAGGCATGACTCCTCCTCATATGATCGCGTCTAATTATTGTTTATACAGAAAAAAATCCGACCGATCAAATAAAATCTGGATGGCTTCCTGTTAATTCCGGTAAAATACTGAAGAATTTTGCGGATGCGGTGAAAAGATTTTCATAAACTAGCCTTGAGGCCAACTCTGAGGATTGGAGGGGTAAAGGGAAGAAGATTGGAAGGGATTAAACTACCTTCCTGAAGAGAACTGATGAGATTTATTCAACAGAGTCAACAACGTTCCCTATTTTCTACGTTCGTCTTCAAAGTACCCCCTCGCTGCTCGCTACCATTTCTATAATTTCCTCTGCTTCGTGCTCTTCTTTGCCAAACTCTCCTGTCTTGACCCCTTTGTTCAACATCACGAATCTGTCAGCGACTGGATACACATGGTATACGTTATGCGTTATGAAAATAACCGACGCCCCTGACTCCCTTGCTTCTTCTATGTGCTCTATGACTTTCCTCGTCTCCTTGACCGATAAGGCGGTCATGGGCTCATCTAAGATGAGAAGCTTAGCCCCAAAATACATCGCCCTTCCTATTGATATCGCTTGCCTCTCCCCCCCTGATAGGATCGATACGTATTCATTGGGTGATCTTACCCTTATGCCAACCTCTCCTATAACCCTGCTGCACTCTTCATCCATCTTCTTCTTATCAAGGAGGGAAATTGAGCCGATCCGTCTGGTTGGTTCCCTCCCCAGGAAGAAGTTCCGTGAGATAGTCATGATATTTACCAATGATAGCTCTTGATGCACGGTCTCAATTCCCCGTGCCCTTGCCTCTTTTGGAGATGAGAATTTTACTGGCTCTTCATTGAAATAGATCTCACCTTCATCCGGTGGGAACACGCCTGCCAGTATCTTTATCAGGGTGGATTTGCCCGCCCCGTTATCACCCAAAAGTCCCAAAACCTCCTTGTGCCGCACTTCAATACTCACATTGTTCAATGCCTGGACCGCACCAAACCACTTACTTATATTTGCCATCCTTACTAAGGGTAAATCCCGCTGCATGACCTCATAACCTCTTTCATATTAATAAATTACATCTCCAGACGCCTCAGCTTAATATTGATCGTTGCCGCTATGATTACGATTGCCCCCACAAATGCCATGTACCAATACGCGGGTGCTCCAACCATTATAAGCCCAATCCTAATCGTACCCATGAGAAATGCCCCGAAGAATGCCCCAATGATCGTCCCATGACCTCCCGTCAGAAAGGTTCCTCCGATAACTGCCGATGCGATGGCCTCTAACTCCATCCCTATTCCAAATGATGGATTTGCCACCGAAAATCTATTGATGGCAATACTACCTGCAAGCCCTGCCATCAGCGATGATATGATGAAGTTTATGAGCTTAACCCTGTTTATATTCACCCCCATTGACCTTGCAACTTCCTTCCTCCCTCCCGTCGCAAATACCCAGTTCCCGTAACGTGTTCGGGTAAGGATGAGGGAGAAAAGGACGGTCAGAGCGACGAACCAAACATGCGAGGGTCGAAACCCGTGGCCTATGAATCGAGTCAGCAGGGTTGGGACAATGAGGTCCCCATGATAGGCAACGGTGCGTCCCCCCGTTATTGCCATCATGATGCCCCTTATAAACATCATCATGCCCAAGGTCGCTATGAATGAGGGGATGCGGGCTCGCATGGTGATCGTTCCATTGAGGAATCCAATACAGCCGGCAGCTACCAGTGTGATGATGAGGGCCAGAAGTGAATTGATGCTGTTCCCCAGTGTCACAAAAATGAAACCCGCAAATGCGTAGACGCTGCTCACCGAAAGATCGAACTCTCCCGCGATCATGAGGAAAGCTATACCAATCGTCATGATCCCTAACTCTGATACTATCGTGAATATCCCCGTAAGATTGCGTATGGTAAAAAACATAGGGGCCAAGACGGAGAAGAATATAAATATCGTCGAGAAGGCGAGTATCACCCCAAATTCAGGCCATCTGCGTATCTGGGACAGTGGTAGAGATATATTTCGCGTTACCCTCCTCATGCCTGTACCTCCTCTATGCATCGTATACCCCTTGGCTATGGCTCACATGTAAGCGAAGCGATAGTGTGTTAGACGGTGCCCCGTATAGGGCACCGTCTAACGTGCACTACCGTAAAACTTCAATATCTAAGGTTACCGCCCTACCTGTACCCTTCCTTGGCAAGTCTCTCTAGCGAGGGAATATCCGCCTTGGTTATGACTCCTGGCCCTGTGGAGACTGGTGCCGGTGGGGGTGCCAATCCATATTTAAGGCGCAAATACGCGAAGAGTACCCCCATGTAGCCTTGTAGATACTGCTGCTGGTCCAACGTAAACATTACCTTGCCAGCCTTGATGTGTTCCAGGATCTTCGCGGATATATCCATTTGAGCAATCTTTACATCAATCCCTACCTTAACGCCATCTGATTCCAGACGCGGTATAATCGTTTCTGTACGAAGTGTATTTGTAACAAAGATCGCATCAGTGTCAGGATGAGCCTTCATATAGGCAGCTGTTATCTCGGCTCCTTTAACTGCGTCCTCGGTAATATCTAGTGCCTCTACCGGTACATCTTTTGCCTTCATGGTATCTACCCAGCCTCTTCCCCTTGCCTCAATGTTAACGGCTCCTGGGTGGTGGTTACAGAACACGGCCCGCTTTGGGGTGAACCTCTTTAATGTTTCTCTTGCCGCAGTCACCCCGATCACGTAGCTGTCTTCACCGATATAGGTTAGCACAGGTATCCTCGCGTCAACGGGTTCCCTGAGGTCAGGGGCATTTATTGCCAGTACAGGTAATCCCTTGCCGATGGCCGCGCGAAGGGGCTCATCCATGGCTTCAGGGTGGGTCAACGTGCAAACCAACGCGTCGGGCTTAGCCGCCAAGGCTGACTCGACGAACGTCATGAATTCCTCGAATTTATATACCGTTGGCCCAGTATAGGCTACATCTAGATCAGGATAGAGGGCGGCCGCGCTCTTTACCCCCTTCTCCACAACCTTCCAGAACGGATCCGCAATCCCACCGTGGACTACTACATAAACCTTGTACTTTTTCGCCTGCGCCAGGGAACTTCCTCCAATACCAACTACCAATCCTGTTACCAGGATTAAAACCACTAACGTCCTTAACCAAGCTTTCATAATCCTCACCCTCCCTTTCTTTGATTTCTAGATGAAAGCCTCTGGAAGAGAAATTAATTCTTAAACCACCTTTCTCTTGGGAGGCTCTCTTTCGTCTCAGGCTACCCCAGGCCTACCCCCCTTCCCTCACCTCCTCTCAGCCTATTATTCGTAGCCCCTGGACACATTAATACCTCATGCGGCTTAATGAGCGAAAATATAGTCCAATGAAAAAGCCGGGCCGCCTATTCACCTCGGCAACCCGGCTGTCTTTGAATTGTTTGTATTGTTTCGCTAAATCGTTCCCGCCAACCTACCAGCTGAAATACGATCCAAATTGGATAGTAGCCACTCCCTGATTCCACACCTGGAATTCAAAGACCCGTGGCTTTCCGCCCCACCCGCGCGGATGGTTTGGCTTTGTCGAGTGAACCCATTTTATCAGACCAAAAGGATATGTCAATAAAAACTAAAACTCAAGGTTTCCAACTATTCGGATCCCCCCATCCTCGATCCATGTTGGATTTCAAGCCCAAATCAATGGAATTTAGATTTTGCGAGTGCGGTGAAAAATTTAAACAATCTGGAATTTTGGAGGGTTCTGAGGATTTGAGGGGTGAAAGGAGGGAGGTGGGAGAGGTGAAATTGCCCTTTTCAACAGAAGAGATGAGGTTTACTCAACATATTCAACGACTTTCCTATTTCGAAATATTTGGTTTCAAAATGCTCGAATACCTAATATTAGAAATCTGACCACCTTTGCCTAAATTAGGAAATGAAGAGGTCCTTGGAAGAAAAGTCGGGGTCGCTCGTTAGATTGATACCCAGGCGCCTCAGGCCGGCCTCATCGCCCGGAGTGGGGATATGGGTCATATGGCCCTCGCAGTTCTGAAGTTCTTTAAGTTTTTCCATGGCGAGCTGGGCGGCGGAATTTGTGGTCGCACTTATACTGAGCGCGATGATGGTCTCCTCCAGGTCGAGGCTCACCGATTTTTCGTTTAGGATTTCCGTCTTCAGTTTCCTCACCGAGTCAGTGATGAAGGGGGGAAGCAGTTTGATCTTTTTGGGGATGCCGGCCATGTGCTTTATGGCGTGGATCACCACGCTCGAAGCGGCGTGCATGAGGGGTGAATTGCTGCCCGTGATGATCGTTCCGTCCTTGAGCTCAATTGCCGCCCCGCAGTAAATCCCTTCATTTCCTTTATTCCGTTCCCGTGCATCTAGGGCGGCTTCCCGGGCAGGTTGGACGACACGACGGTCCTCCGGGCTCAGGTTGAAATCCTTGAGAAAAAGCTCGACCCGCTGAACAGTATCCCGGTCTGAGAAACCCATTGCGTACTCGCAGCGGTACCGGAAGTATCGTCGGATGATTTCTAGCTTGGCGGCCTCTTGCGTGACCTCGTCATCGATGATGCCGAACCCCGCCCTGTTGACCCCCATGTCCGTGGGCGATTTGTAGAACGAGTTCCCCCGCGTAATTTTTTCGAGAATCCTTTTGAGGACGGGGAACACCTCCGCGTCCCGGTTGTAGTTAACCGCACTCTCACCATAGGCTTCGAGATGGAAGGGGTCGATGAGGTTGAAATCCCGTATATCGGCCGTGGCTGCCTCATATGCCACGTTCACGGGGTGTTTGAGTGGAAGGTTCCAAATGGGAAAGGTCTCGAATTTGGCGTAGCCCGATTTTATTCCCCTCTTGTAGTCGTGGTAGAGTTGCGAGAGACAGGTGGCCATCTTTCCGCTCCCGGGACCGGGACCTGTAACGATCACGAGGGGTTTATCAGTCTCAATGTACTCGTTAGCGCCGTATCCCTCGTCGCTCACGATCAATTCCACGTCCGTGGGGTAGCCCTTGGTGTAGCGGTGAGTCAAGACCGGGATATTCCGCCTTTCCAACTTGTTCTTGAAGACAAGGGCTGCCGGTTGCTGTTCGAAGCGCGTGATCACGACACCCAAAACATAGACACCCCAGTCCCGGAGATCGTCGATGAGCTTGAGCGCGTCGGAGTCATAGGTGATGCCGAAATCCGCCCGGATCTTCTTGCGTTCGATGTCCCCGGCATAGATACAAAGGAGCACGTCCGCCTTGTCTTTAAGCTCTTGGATAAGCCGCATCTTGACGTTGGAATCATACCCCGGCAGGACTCGCGCAGCGTGGTAATCGCAGAGGAGCTTCCCGCCGAACTCGAGGTAGAGCTTGCTGAAGCGGTTGACTCTTTTAAGGATTTCACATGCCTGTTCTTTGATATACCGTTCGTTATCGAAACCCTTTTTTTTGATCATCCTTCTTCCCCTGGATTGGGGATAAGAGTACCTTCTTGCACGACGATTGTAAAGGGTTTTTCCGAAAAGAAAAAGGGGGACCTCCGTGACCATTGAAGTTCTTTCTGACCACCGCCTGCGACCTTCTCTTTTGCATGTCCAGAGGGCATATTGTCTGAAAGCTTTAAGGTAGATCAGGGACCAAGAGAGATTCTAAGGAGAAGAGGAGGAGAATAGATCGTGGAGCTGGTTAGGCGGGAATTCTACATAGTGTCGGAGGATTCAGGGTCAAATCTTGCATTACAACATTCTTATTTTTGGCTTTCTATCCGCCCGAGCATACGGCTCAGCATAGCATGATGAAAGCCATGCAAGAGTCAAGAGCAGGCTTAACCCCATTAACTTTTTTTAACTCTTCTTTTTACTCCTGTTTGGTGTTTGTCTCCAAAACCGTCAGATCAAGCTCAGCGTAAGAGTCTGCTAAAAGATCCGCGCCACTCAGTTTCTCCTCGTCGTACGTGGTCATGAGAGCAATACACTTCATACCTGCTCTTCTCGCCGCTTCTACACCGTGCGGAGAATCTTCGATCACTACGCAGTTCTCGACCTTGGATTCGAGCTTACGGGCCGCGTATAGGAAAAGATCCGGGGCTGGTTTTGAGCGATACCCAACCTCAACCAAAGAAAAGATCTTCCCATCGAACAACGTTAACAAGTTCAGGCGCCGATCAACGATCTTTAGTAAATCCTCTGCCATCGAGGTCGCCATACATGTTTTGTACGTTCTCTGAACTCTGTTGTAAAACTCCCGGAAACCAGGGATGAAATCAACTTCTCGCTCAAAAAAATCCTTTACAATCTCCATCCGCTCCTGAGCGAGTGTTTCAGGATCACCCCGGAACCCGTACTCCCGTTTCATGATACGGGCGCCCTCAACCAAAGACGTTCCCGTAAGCAGGGGCTTGATCCGTTCTCGGTCGTAGACGAATCCTCTTCGACGCAAGAATTCTTCCTGCCCCCTATCCCAAATCTTCTCGGAATCTACGACAACGCCATCGCCGTCGAAGATAACCGTGTCAATCCTCATGTCAGTCTCGAAATCCTCCCCTCTGTAACGCCAGCTCCGAAGGTTGATGGAAGTGTCAATCTCAACTTCTCTTAGTAACCGTATAGTCCTAAAATCAAAATCTTACCTCTTTTTTAATATATTGAACACGCCCTGCACCAGCTCCTTGAAAGTCTTCTCACCTATCCTGCCATAAGCCAACAACAAAGCCAGCATCAGAAATATGAAAATTGCTGCGTGCAGCAGCTGAAAACTATCTTCTACCGTCAGATATACAACGGCAACCGAGACTAATATTGCAAAACCAAATAAAAAGTTCCCTGCCTTGGGCCCTGAGTACTCCGGGTTGCGATTTGGAAACTCCTGGTACTGGGGTCTGACCATGCTCAAGGCCGAGAGAACCTTCGCTGTCGACCAGGAGAAGACCCGGTATCCGTAAAAACCTCCGCTNNTTAAACTCAGAACCGGTGAGAACTTTGATCAATAGGGAATCCGTCATAAACAGGAAGCCATAATCAAAATGGCCGCTTGGATCAATCGTAACCCTCTCTTCCACCAGTTTCCTTGCGTCATCCGGGTGCTCGAGAAGCCATCCGATCGCCCCCTTCTCCTTAGCGAGGTAGGGGCTGAGCTGGCAGCGTCGAGCCGCTTGGAGCACGAGCGTGGCATAGATTGTGTGAACGGCTCTTAAAGAACCTGCATTACCGAACGATCCATCTTCATTCCCACATTTTTCGACTAAGAACTCAAGTCCGTTGATTATAGGTTGCTTACACTGATCCATACCAGCCCTGTACGCTTCGATCAAGGCCATCAGCGCAAAGCACGTTGGGATGGTTCCGCTGGTACTGTTTCTTCTGTATCCCCACCCGTTGTCCGTGTTCCTCAGACCGAGCAGCCAATTGACCGCGTTCTTAATCGGATCCTCATCAATGCCCGTCCCTGCTTTAATCAGGGCCTGAATCCCAAAAGATGTCCGAACCATGTCGGGAATTTGGCAAGGTTCACCGTGATCTCCGAGAACCTCTCGCGGCCACGCTCCCAGATCCGATCCCTCTTTGCATTGGTGTTTTAGGAGAAACTGGACTCCTTGTCGAATCCGATTGTCACCCGCCGCGACCACGTCTCCGTCTAGAAGGGCAATCATCGTCTCGGCCGTATTGAGAGTACTGACCACTCTGCCGGCCCTGGACGCCCACCCACCTGAGGTCGAGTCCTGCCTCTTGAGAAGCCAATTAGCCGATTTTTTCATGACGTCTCCTAACTCAGTCATTGCCCCCTCCCCACAGCTCAAGACGCGAAAAAATACTCGATACTAAATACCAACATTTCTTCTATGTATCTCTCTTCTCGATCTGATAAACAAGCGCGGAATATGGAATTGATTCCCCGATATCAAGCCTTGATACCATGAACCCACCTTTTAGTCTAGGCCCACCATTTGGAATGGTCAAGAAAATAAAAACAGAATGGCTTGCTATTAACTCCGGTAAAATGCTGAAAAATTTTCACAATCTGAACTTGCGATGGTATTCTGGGGATTGGGCTGGACAAGCGGAGGGAAATTGGATGGGGAAGAAATTAGAGGTTAATCGGGAATGTCAAATGGTGAGGCCTGACCCTCTTTGACTATTCAGTTGTCAAGAATGAAGACCTGACCCCGACCATTCTTCCGTTGATAAAGCCAGTCTTTTTTATAGATGACCCCCTTTCCTTGATTTATTCAATGTCAAGGGCTGACCCCTATCTCGATTGATAATGCTCTTGCTTTCACGTGAAAAATAGTATATAAAATATAAGATAACGTTTGGTAGTTGCATAGAGCCTCTTTGGTAGTAAGACGAAAACCCGTAAAGAACTCTAGACAACTTCTTTACGGGTTTTTTTGTTAACGCTTTACAAAGCTCATTTCCAAAGGAGGTCGCAATTGCTAAGTCCTTCGGTTCATAAGTTCGATTACGAACATACTTACTCAGGACTTAGTGCTGAGGGAGCATTTGCTCAGATCATGCTGCAGAAAATACGTCATCGTATTTGCGAATCGAAGCACTAAGGATCGAGTGACATCGTGGAAATCATTGGTTTGGCGTAAAAATTGAAAGGGATATCTCTGTTCAATATCGACCGAGTTATTTAAGGATTGACGATGAAGTTTTCAGAATTAGATTTAAGCCCCGAAATTCTGAAGGCCCTAACTAACATGGGTTATCAGGATTTGACACCCATCCAGGAAAAGACCTTCTCTCCTATCCTGAGCGGCAGGGATCTTTTGGCCCGGGCAGAGACCGGCTCGGGCAAAACAGCGGCCTGCAGTATTCCACTGGTTCAGATGATCGATCCTTCGCTCAATGCCATCCAGGCCCTAATCCTGGTCCCTACCCGTGAACTAGCACTTCAATATGTGGAAGAGGTCGATAAGATTTCGAGGCTTACAGATGTCGTCCCCTTTGCCATCTTTGGTGGATTCTCGATGGAGATTCAAAAAGCAAAATTAAAGGA
>JABAOH010101437.1_pt1 | contig 11604 bp, 10 predicted proteins | sample 7062181 | NCBI WGS metagenome assembly JABAOH01 (sample SAMN14538630, study PRJNA623070) | marine sediment metagenome | biome: marine biome [ENVO:00000428]; feature: marine pelagic biome [ENVO:01000023]; material: deep marine sediment [ENVO:00002113]; isolation source: pool of 5 deep marine... | reverse complement strand
AAGCGGGACTGGCGCTGGCACCCACCGTGGTCGGCGAGCCATACCTGGCCGACATCTCGGTGCCGGGCTCGGTGTACCACGCGTTCGGCATCGAGCTGGACGATCCATTCGCCAAGGGATCGGTGGTGAGCATCGCGCTCTGAGCCCCGCAGCCGTTTCCTCCCCCTTAGGGGGAGGTGCCGAGCGTAGCGAGGCGGAGGGGGTTTGCTGATGCCTCGGCCGGCCACCCCCCTCCCCCCGGTCGCTGCGCTCCCGAGGGATACCCCCCTGAGGGGGGAGAAACCGGGACCCGAGCCTCGGTCGAGATTCCCCCCCTCGGAGGGGGGAGAAACAATGGCCAATGGCCGACGGCTAATGGCGGCCGAATCCCGGCGGGATCCGGCTCTCAGCGCTCCACCCGCACCCCGCGCCAGAAGGCGACGTAGTCCTTGATCTGGGCTGCGGCCGACGACGGAGTCGGGTAGTACCAGGCGCCGCCGTGGGCCGTCTCACCGTCCACCTCGACGTCGTAGTAGGAGGCCACTCCCTTCCACGGGCATGTGGTGTGGGCACTGGACTCGACGAAGTATTCCCGCTTGAGGGAGTCCGGAGGGAAGTAGTGGTTGCCTTCCATAACGATCGTCTCGTCGCTCTCAGCGACGACCGTGCCGTTCCACACCGCTTTGGGCATTCCCTGCTCTCCTCGGCCTGCAGCAGGCCCAACCGCCGCCGCCGCGGCTCTATTTCGCCATTCCCAACGTACATCAACACATCCCATACTTGATAAGTATTGACTCAGGTTTCTTGAACCGATAGAATCAAGCTCTATGGAGACACCCAACCTGACCCAGCGCGCCGCAAGCGCACTGCAGCGAGCCCTCACTCTCGCCACCGAGCACGGCCATGCCGAGGTGACCCCATCCCACCTGCTGGCTGCCCTTCTCGATGACGGCGATTCGATCGTCTTCCCCGCGCTCAGCCGGGTCGGCGCAGACCCGGCCACGGTGGCCCGAGCCGTCGACGCGGCACTCGCCGACCTGCCCCGGGTCCACGGCGGATCTACGCCCACTGCAGCGAAGGATCTGACAGTCGTGCTCGACCGCGCCGACCGGGAACGCACCGCCATGAAGGACGACTACGTGTCGGTGGAACACCTCCTCCTCGCCGTCGCCGCCGGAGCGGACCCGGCCGCATCGCTGCTCGGCGACACCGGTGCCCATCACGACGCCCTCCTCGTTGCCCTCGCCGGGCTGCGCGGCCCGCATCGGGTCACCTCTCCGGACCCGGAGGCGACGCTCGACGCTCTCGCCCAGTACGGGCGTGACCTGGGCGACGAGGCACGGCGCGGCAAGATCGACCCGGTCATCGGCCGCGACGACGAGATCCGCCGCGTGATCCAGGTCCTGTCGCGGCGCACCAAGAACAACCCGGTGCTGATCGGCGAGCCGGGCGTGGGCAAGACGGCCATCGTCGAAGGCCTGGCGCAGCGCCTCGCCGACGGGGACGTCCCCGAGAGCCTCGCCAGTAAGCGCCTCATAGCCCTCGACCTGGGGGCGATGGTGGCCGGCGCCAAGTACCGCGGTGAGTTCGAGGAGCGCCTCAAGGCGGTGCTCGACGAGATCAAGTCATCGGCCGGGGAAGTCATCACCTTCATCGACGAGATGCACACGATTGTCGGCGCCGGTGCCGCCGAGGGCGCTATGGACGCCTCGAACATGCTCAAGCCCATGCTGGCCCGAGGCGAGCTGCGCATGATCGGCGCCACCACCCTCGATGAGTTCCGCAAGCACGTAGAGCGCGACCCCGCCCTGGAAAGGCGCTTCCAGCCAATCATGGTGGCCGCCCCCACCGTCGACGACACGGTGGCCATCCTGCGCGGGCTCAAGGAGCGCTACGAGGTCCACCACGGGGTGCGCATCACCGACGCCGCTCTCGTCGCGGCGGCGACCCTCTCCGACCGCTACATCACCGCCCGCCAGCTCCCCGATAAGGCGATCGACCTCGTCGACGAGGCCGCCAGCCGGCTCCGGATCGAGATCGACTCGATGCCGGAAGAGATCGACGAACTGCAGAGGCGGAGCACCCGACTCGAGATCGAACGCACCGCACTGGGCCGCGAAGAGGACCGGGCGAGCACGGCCCGCGCCGCCGAACTAGACGCCGAATTGGCCGACCTCGCTGAGGAGATCGATCGGCTCACCGCGCACTGGACTCTGGAGAAGGAGTCGATCGCCGCCATCCAGACCTTGAAACAGCAGATCGAGGACACCCGGGCGTCGGCCGAGCGCGCCGAGCGCAGCGGAGACCTCGAGACCGCCGCCGAACTCCGCTTCGGACAGCAGCCCGATCTGGAGAGCCGGCTGGCCGAAGCCCAGGATGCGCTGGCGACGCTGCAAGCGACCACCTCCATGCTCAAAGAGGAGGTCGGTGAGGACGACATCGCCGAGGTCGTAAGTCGCTGGACGGGGATCCCCGTCACTCGGTTGCTCGAAGGGGAGGCACAGAAGCTGGTCCGCCTCGAGGACCATCTCCACGAGCGGGTCATCGGCCAGAACGAAGCGGTGCAGGCAGTGGCCGATGCGGTACGCCGCAGCCGGGCCGGCCTCGCCGACCCGGATCGCCCCATCGGGTCGTTCCTCTTCCTCGGGCCCACCGGAGTGGGCAAGACGGAACTGGCCAGGTCCCTGGCCGCCTTCTTGTTCGACGACGAGCGGGCCATGGTGCGCCTCGACATGTCCGAATACATGGAGAAGCACTCGGTCAGCCGGCTCATAGGGGCACCGCCCGGATATGTGGGCCACGACGAGGGCGGGCAGCTCACCGAAGCGGTGCGACGTCGCCCCTACGCGGTGATCCTTCTCGACGAGATCGAAAAGGCGCATCCCGAGGTGTTCAACGCCCTGCTGCAGGTGCTCGACGACGGCCGCCTCACCGACGGCAAGGGGCGCACCGTCGACTTCACCAACTCGGTGCTGATCATGACTTCCAACCTGGGCTCGGAGCTGATCGACCCCGAGCTGCCCGAAGAGACGGTCGAGCACCGAGTCCTGGACCTGGTGCGCCGTCACTTCCGGCCCGAGTTCCTCAACCGGGTCGACGACATGGTCGTATTCCGCCGCCTCACCCAGAACGATCTGCGCTCCATCGTCGATCTTCAGATCGACCGTCTGCGCAGCCGTCTCAGCGGCCGGGGCATTGACCTGCAGGTGACACCTGCGGGCCGCGACCTGCTCGCCGAACGCGGCCATGATCCGGTGTACGGGGCGCGGCCGCTCAAACGTCTGATCCAGAAGGAAATCGCCGATCGTCTCGCCGCGGGCCTGCTCGACGGCAGCCTCGACGACGACTCCACCGTGAAAGTCGATGCCGCCTCCGGAGAGTTCACACTCGCCTGAGGAACGGCGGTGCCGGCACGAAGGCGCAAACCTTCACCCACCTGGGAAACCGGCCGATGAACCCCCGTGGCCAGCTCCACCGACCTGCGGATCCTGTTCGACTCGTCGTTCCCCCTCGTCTTGGCGGAGACGAGAGACGAAGAGCGCTTGCTCGAGTTGATTCGCTCCAAAGCGGCCCGGCAGACGACGCCGGTATGGATGTGGTCGGCCGCGAGCGGACTGGCTCGCGACGGACACGGCCCCCAGTACGGCACACGCGATCCGGCCACCGCCCTCGCCTTCGTGGCCGAGACCACAGGGCCGGGAGTGTTCGTCTTCGCCGACGCCCATCCGGCCCTCGGTGACCCCGTTGTGATGCGCGGCCTCAAGGAGGCGGCACAGACGGCGGGACCGAACCGCACCATCGTCCTGACAGGTCCGCAAAACGACATACCCCCTGAGCTCGAAGGCGTTGCCGTTGCCTGGCAGCACCAGCCGCCCGGCGAGGATGAGTTGGCGGAGCTGGTGAGCGACACGATCCGCCATCTGGTGGCCCGGGGTGTTGCCGTCAACCTCGACGAGGCCGGGGAGCGAGCCTTGGCCGCCTCGCTGAAGGGAACGACGCTGGCCGAGGCGGAGCGGCTCATCCAGAGCGCGGTGCTCGACAACCGTCTCGACACCGAAGATGTCGGCTTCGTGCAGCGGGAGAAGTTCGCCGGCCTGGGCGACGGCGTCCTGGAGCTCATTCAGTCAGAGCGGCGCACCCTCGACGACGTAGGGGGTCTCGACGGCCTCAAGAAGTGGCTTCGCCTACGCGGCGCCACCGTCGGGTCGACGCGCGCGGACGATCTCGGATTGGGCTCCCCCCGCGGGGTGCTCCTCACCGGCGTCCCCGGCTGTGGCAAGTCGATGATCGCCAAGACTCTCGCCGCCACCTGGGATGTTCCTCTTCTGCTCCTCGACCCGGGCCGCCTCTACCGCAAGTACGTCGGGGAGTCGGAGCAACGCCTGGAGAGCGCCCTGCAGACAGCCGCCGCCATGGCCCCCACGGTGCTGTGGATCGACGAGGTGGAGAAGGGATTCGCCAGCGGCGGGGACGGCGACGGCGGTGTGTCGACCCGCATCCTGGGAACCTTCCTGCGCTGGCTCCAGGATCGGCCGGACGGCGTGTTCGTGGTGGCCACCGCCAACGACGTCGCCTCGCTGCCGCCCGAGCTGCTGCGCAAGGGCCGCTTCGACGAGATCTTCTTCGTGGATCTGCCCGGGGCTGATGCGCGCCGGGCCATCTTCGCCGGCCAGCTGGAGGGGCGGGGCCACGACCCCGCCGACTTCGATCTCGACAAGCTGGCAGAGGTGACCGAGGACTTCTCCGGAGCGGAGATAGAGGCCATCGTGGTGGGCGCTCTCTACCGCGTCTTTGCCGCCGGGGGGCCGCCGACGACCGAGGAGCTGATCGCCGAGGCCGAGGACACCATCCCGTTGTCCGTCAGCCGAGCCGAGGACGTGGCGGCGCTTCGCCGCTGGGCCGAAGGAAGGGCTGTCGCGGCCTGAACTGCGCTTCCCAGGCCGCTAACTACGCTGGCCTTCCATGGACGACCGCAACCGCAGCCTGTTCATCGCGCTCGGTGTGATCGGTGGAATCATCATCGCTTTGATGCTGGTTCTCGTCGTCCTCATGTTCACCGCAGGTGGCGGCCAGGACGCCGTGGTGACCAACACCACCGAGTCACCGACCACGAGCACGACCGCCGTTGTGACCACGACAACTGAGGCGACGACCACGTCCGAGGCGCCGGCCACGACCACCTCTGCCGCGGTGACGACGACGAGTGCTCCGGGCACGACCAGTTCCACCATCGTCGCCTTCGCCGGTGACACCGACACCAAGGTCGCCGACAGCACCGGGACTCCCGGTTCGGCTCTCACCGACGTCCGGCTCGGTGACCACTCGGCATTCACTCGCGTCGTCTTCGACTTCGTCGGTGAAGGGACTCCCGCATACGAAGTCGGCTACCAGCCCGGTCCGACGTTCGTGGGGTCTGGCGGCGGGGATCCCAAGTCACCGGCCGGCAGTTCCTTCCTCCTGGTGCGGATCTTCCCCGGCCTCACCTATGACGTGGACGACTTCACCCCGACCTACCTCGGTCCCACCGAGTTCTCCCCGGGGCTGGGACCGATCGCCGAGATCGTCTTCGTCGACGACTTCGAGGCCGACATGGTGTGGGTGATCGGCCTCACCGCCGAGAAGGGCTTCGACGTCAGCACACGCACCGATCCGCAGCGCCTGGTGGTCGACATCGAGAACTGAAGAAGTCTCTCCCCTCGAAGGGGGGAGTACGGCGAAGCCGGGAGGGGGGCACTCAGGTCTCGTGCCTGAAGGGTGCGCCCCCTCCGTCTGCCTCGCTGCGCTCGGCGATCGAGCTGCGGGGTTCAGGCCCTAACCGGGCCCGAACCTCTCCGCATGGAGGAGCCGCCTGCGGCGGCGCAATGCTCTACGTGACACCTCCCCCTCCGGGGGAGGAGACATCGCCAAGGTGCTCGCCTGTCAGCGCGCCGGCTGCAGCCGCCTCACCTCTCCCAGCTCGGTGAGCACCAGCACCTCACCCTGCTCGTCCACAGCCAGCGACAGGATCGGGCCGTACGTCCCGGCACCGATCAACTCGACGTGGCTCAAGATGTGCCCTTCGAAGACGGAGAAGGCCCTCACCCGTCCGGTGCAGAAGTCGGCATAGACGGCCATGCCCTCCAACTCCGGAATCGACTCGCCCCGATACACCGGGCCGGCCTGCACGGCGCAACCGCCGGAATGGGAATACACGACATCGGGGAGCACCAGGCCTTCCGGGTCGCAGGACTCGGCCTGATAACACTCATCGCCCTCCATGATCGGCCAACCCAGGTTGAGGCCCCCGACGTCGAGAGGCAGCACCGTGATCTCCTCGCGGCGGAACTGTCCGACGTCGCCGACACTGATCTCCCGGTCGATCGGATCGATGAAGAATCGCCAGGGGTTGCGCATCCCGCTCAGCCAGATCTCGGAGGCGAACTCCGGGACATCGACGTACGGGTTGTCGGAGGGCACCGCATAGGGAGAGCCGCCGTCGACGTCGATGCGCAGGATCGTTCCCAGCAAGTTCTCGCGCAGTTGGGCATTGCGATCCGGCTCGCCGAACCCGCCATCACCCAGGGCGACGTAGAGATAACCCTCGGGGCCGAACTGGAGCATGCCCCCGTTGTGGAACTCCCCCGGCTGTTCGACTTCGAGAATCAATCGGGCCGATCGCGGATCGGCGACATTGCGGTCCTCGGAGATCCGGTACTCGATGAGACGGGAGTCGCCGTCGTGATCGGTGAGGTGCACGAAGAACCGGCCGTTGTCGGCGTAGCCGGGATGCAGGGCGATGGCCAGCAGACCACGTTCCGGCCTGTGATCGGGGATGGCCGCATCGAGGTCGAGCAACGGGTCGGCCAGGACGATGCCGTCCTCCACGACCCGGATCGTGCCCGACTTCTCCGTCACGAAGAGGCGCCCGTCGCCGGGGGCCACGGCGAAGGTGGGACGGTCGAGGCCGGTGGCGACGAGCTCTCCCTCGAGGGGTGGCACGATGGTTGCGTCCGGCAGCACCGGGGGCCCCGGGACGGTGGCGGGAGGACGCGGTGCCGACAAGTACAGCGGCGCGGCGGCGGGTCCATCGCCGAGCGGGCCGGCCCAGCCCCCTCCGACCGCGGCGAGGAAGACCACCACGATCGGCCACTTCCGCATGGCAGGCGATGCTATTCGGGTCCCGTTTCCCGTTTGCCGTTTCCCGTTCCCCGTTTCCCGTTCCCAGTTGCCCGTTGTCGGTTATCCGGTCCCCGTCTTCCGTTTCCCGTCTCCGGCTGATGACTGAGGACTGAAGACTGAAGACTGACGAGACGACCGACAACTATCTTGCAAGACAAGGGAGTATCTGCTATCGTGTCACGCAAGGTAGTGAGCGAGGGCGTGTGGAACGCAGCAGCCAGCTCCTCAAGGGAGTGCTCGACATGTGCCTCCTGGCCATCATCGCCGAGGAGCCCTCGTATGGGTACGAGATGGCCCGCAAGCTCGAAGGCCGGGGCCTGGCACTCGTCGGGGAAGGCAGCATCTATCCCCTCCTCAGTCGGCTGCAGCGCAGCGGGCTGGTGGAGCCGTTCACCAAGACCTCGAGCGACGGACCGCCGCGCAAGTACTACCGCATCGCCGACGAGGGTCGGCGCCAGCTGGACAGCTGGATAGGTGAATGGAGGACACTCACCCATGGCGTGGACCAGGTCATCAACGGAGGTGGCGGTGACTGACCGAATAACCATCGACACGGTCGTCGCCGACTGCGAGCGCTACTGGCGGGCCGTCGGCATCAAGCGGCGCACAGCCGCCGAGATGCGCGCCGAACTCGAGCAGCATCTCATCGACGCCTCGCTGGCCGGACGCACGGTCGAATCGGTGGTCGGCACCGACACCGCCGGGTTCGCCATGGAGTGGGCCGCGGCGCAGCGCAACATCGAGGACCTGCCCGCTTGGGAAGACGTGTTCCAGCGCCGCAGCCGCGGCTTCAAGTGGACCGACATTGCGATACTGGCGATAGTGGCCGGGGCCATCGTCATCGGACTCGCCACCAGAGGAGAAGGAGACGGCATGGAGACTGAGACCTGGAGATGGATTTGGGTCGGAGCGGCGGTATTCCTCGGCTTGGCCGAGATGGTCACGGCGGGTTTCTTCATGCTGCCGTTTGCCGTCGGAGCCGTGATCGCCGCGATCCTCGCTTTCGCCGGAGTGGCGCCGGCGGTGCAGCTGATCGTGTTCATCGCCACCTCGACCGTGGCGCTGGTCGTCCTGCAGCGCTTCGTGCGTCAGGGTGATGAGCACCAGCCTGCCATGGGATCGAATCGATTCGTGGGGCAGCAAGCGGTGGTCCTGGAGCCGATCGACCGGGCGACCGGGACGGGACGGGTCCGCATGGACACCGAGGAGTGGCGCGCCGCCACCGACGGCGATCCCATCGAGGTCGGCACCGAAGTGAAGGTGGTCGACGTCCGCGGCGCCCGCCTCGTCGTCGAGCCCGTGGACTGAGCTTGGAGGAGCCCGCTGAGCAGACTCCTGGAACGCAATCCCTGAGAGGAGAGACATCATGACATTTGACGATCCCCTGTTGATCGTCCTGATCGTGATCGGCGCGGTGCTGCTGATCTACGCCGCCGCCGCCATCAAGATCGTGAGCCAGTTCGAAAAGGGGCTCGTCGAGCGCTTCGGCAGGTTTGACCGCATGGTCGATCCCGGGTTGCGCTTCATCGTCCCCTTCATCGAGCGGATGCCGCGGGTCGACATGCGAGAGCAGGTCGTCGACGTGCCCCCGCAGGAGGTGATCACGAAGGACAACGTGGTCGTCACCGTGGACGCCGTTGTCTACTACCAGGCAACCGACCCGGTGAAGCTCAAGTACAACGTCGCCAACTTCATCCTGGCGGCGACGAAGCTGGCACAGACCAACCTGCGTAACGTCGTCGGCGACCTCGACCTCGACGAGGCGCTCACCTCGCGTGAGACGATCAACGTCCAGCTGCGTGAGATCCTCGACGAAGCCACCGACGTGTGGGGCACCAAGGTCGTACGCGTCGAGATCCAACGCATCGATCCGCCGGTAGACGTCACCGAAGCGATGCACCGCCAGATGAAGGCGGAGCGGGTGCGCCGGGCCGTCGTCACCGAGGCCGAAGGCGAGAAGCGGGCCGCAATCCTCGAGGCGGAGGGTGTCAAGGAAGCCCGCATCCGCGAAGCGGAAGGTCAGGCGCAGGCGATCCGCGAAGTCGCCGACGCCGAGAAGTACCAGAAGCTCACCGTCGCCGAAGGTGAAGGGCAGGCGATCGAGCGGGTGTTCGGGGCCATCCACACCGGAGACCCCACCCCCGACCTGATCGCCATCCGCTACCTGGAGGCTCTCGGCCAGATCGCCGACGGACGGGCCACCAAGCTGTTCCTCCCCACCGAATTCAGTGGGATCGCGAGCAGTCTCGGCGCTCTGCGGGAGATCTGGGGAGAAGACGAGCACCATAAGGCAATGGGAGGTGGCGAGACCGAGTAGGCGGTCGGGATCGTCACCCGTTTCCCGTACCCCGTTTCCCGAATCAACGAAGGGGCGGTGGGATTCCCATCGCCCCTTCGGCGCGCTATTGCTGATCGGGTGCAGGATTACCGAAGGCTACGGGTCTGGCAGCGAGCGCTGGATCTGACTGTGTCCACATATGCCATCACTCGACGTTTCCCCGTGGACGAGCGGTTTGGGCTGACCAGCCAGCTGAGACGAGCCGCCAACTCCATCGGTGCGAACATCGCCGAGGGAACCGGTCGGGACTCGTCAAGCGATTTCGCACGTTTCTTGCGGTATGCCGTGGGATCTGCGAATGAGTTTGAGCACCACCTACTGGTGGCGCGGCGGCTCACCTTCCTCCCAACAGCTCAATACCACGAGTTGAAGCAGCAGGTTCGAACGGTCCGCAAGATGCTCAGCGGGCTCCTCGACAGCCTCTGAGGCGTCGGTTCGGGAAGCGGGCAACAGGAAACGGGAAACGAACCGCCGCCGACGGGACAGGTGATACTGGCCACTGGCTACTGATCACTCGATTTCGCGCAGGTCCCCCCACCTGTCCCCCTCGGCCAGGTCGATGATCGTCCACGCCATTCCCAGTGCTCCGTCGCGGATCGCCTTCTCGCCGTCGGGGGTGATCGTGTGCGCGGCGAATTCGGGTTGGTGGTTCACGGCTCCCTCCGTCTCCATACCGATCATCGGGTGGATCGTGGGGACCTCATGGCTCACGTTGCCCATATCGGTCGAGCCGGCGGCGGCCGCGTCCTCATCCGCGTCGCGGCCCATCGGCCGGCCGAGTGAATCGGAGTTGGCGGCGTAGAGCTCGACCATCACCGGATCACTGATCAAATCGGTGTACTCGTGCCCGTTGGGGTTCATCGCCGACTCGCATCCGGTGGCCGCGGCGGCGGCGTCGATCATCCCCCGAAAGCGGACCATCAGCTCTTCGAGTCGCTCCTTGGTGGCGGCACGGACGTACCACTCCGACTTGGTCGATGAGGGGATGATGTTGGGGGCATCACCACCGTGGGTGATGATCCCGTGCATCTTGTCGGTGGGCCGCATCTGCTGGCGGAAGTTGCTCACCGCGCTGTAGAGCTGCACGAACGCGTCCAGAGCGTTGATCCCCTCCCAGGGAGCGGCGGCGGCGTGAGCGTCCTTGCCGGTGAAGTCGACCGTGAAGTGGTGGATGGCCAGAGCGCTCGGGTCCACGACGTCGCGCGGGCTGGGGTGGATCATCATCGCCGCGGCGGCGTCGGCGAACGCTCCTGCTTCGATCAGGTCGACCTTGCCTCCGTAATGCTCTTCCGCCGGTGTTCCCAGAACGGTGAGACGAACCCCGAGCTCATCCGCCATCCCGGAGACGGCGATCCCGGCTCCGACGGCGGCGGTGGCGATGATGTTGTGGCCGCAGGCGTGGCCCACCCCGGGGAGAGCGTCGTACTCGGCACAAACGATGACCTCCGGGCCCTGTTCGCCGACGCGGGCGGCGAAGGCGGTGTCCAGGCCGTAGGCAGGGTGTTCGACATCGAATCCGTTCTCGCCGAGGAACTCGGCGAGGCGGGCCGAGGACTCGAACTCGGCGTAGGCCAACTCGGGGTTCTCGTACATCCACTTACTGATGTCGCGCAGCTCGGATTCGACGGCACTGAAGCGCTTCTCGGCAGCGGCTTTGCGGTCCACGGTCGGTCTCCCTCGTGACGACGGACTTTTCGACCGTACAAGCTACGCGATACGCGATACGCAAGACGAATTGCGAATTGCGCTACAGAATCTGACTGAGGAACAGCTTGGTGCGGTCGTGCTGCGGGTTGGTGAAGAAGTGCTCCGGAGTGCCCTCTTCGACGATGAGCCCGTAGTCGAAGAACATCACCCGGTCGGCGACCTCCCGGGCGAATCCCATCTCGTGGGTGACGACGATCATCGTCATCCCGGACAGTGCCAGCTCCTTCATGACGTCGAGCACCTCTTTGATCATCTCCGGGTCGAGGGCCGACGTCGGCTCGTCGAACAGCATGATCTTCGGCTCCATGGCCAGCGCGCGGGCGATGGCGACGCGCTGCTGCTGGCCGCCCGACAGCTGCCCCGGGTACTTCTCCGCCTGTTCGGGGATCCCGACCCGCTCCAGCAGCGCCATCGCCGCCTCG
>JABAOH010161561.1_pt1 | contig 11613 bp, 12 predicted proteins | sample 7062181 | NCBI WGS metagenome assembly JABAOH01 (sample SAMN14538630, study PRJNA623070) | marine sediment metagenome | biome: marine biome [ENVO:00000428]; feature: marine pelagic biome [ENVO:01000023]; material: deep marine sediment [ENVO:00002113]; isolation source: pool of 5 deep marine... | reverse complement strand
TTGAAGGGGCCCGACACCAGCTCGACGATGTCCCCCTCCATGATGCCCGAAACTAAGGGCTGGGGCTCTAGGAAGTGGTCGATCTCGTCGAGACTCGTCTCTCCCCGGACCAGGCCTCGGGCTCGTCGGATGCCCTTGACCATCTGCTGCAGCCGCTCGGCGTTCATCGCCTCCACGAAGACGTACCCCCTCATGGTGGTGGGGGAGAGTATGGAGTAGATGCCAGCGTCGGAGGACTTCGCCCGGGAGGCGACGGAGTCCGCCACGGACCTCTCGTGGCCAATGGAGGTCTTCACGGCCATGATGGCCTGTCGCGTCGCAGTGGAGAGCGTGACCGAGTCGGAGACGGCCGGGTCGGCCTTCAACTCCACGGAGACGATGACGCTGAGACGGTCTCCGTATTTGGCGCCGCGCGGTGCGGTTACGGAGAGGTCCAGGGCGCGGGACTTGCCCTTGGGCAGTTCCATCGTCCGATGGTAGACTCCGGTGAAGGAGATGTCCCAGATCTTATCCGTGACGCCAGATACCTTGACGATCCAATCAGAGGGCTCAGTTACATCGGAGCCCGGTACTAGGTCAACTTTAACCGTGGCGCTCACGTCGTCGCCCCCGGTGTTCTCCACCAACAGAGGGTAGTTGACCTCCACGCCAGCGGTGACTATCCTCTTCTCCTCCCCCTCTTCGAGGGAGATGTTCAGTCCTCTCTTGACGACGACCGGCGGCTTCTCCTCCGGCTTCTCTTTGGGCTCGTAATCGTCCAGAAGTCCCATGATGACGCCTCCTAAGGGAAGAGCCCGCTAAACCACTTGGGGACCTCGATCATCAACAAGAAAATGAGGAATCCGAGGGCACCTAGGAGCAGGAGCCCAACGCCCGTTATCTGGATGGTCTTTGAGTACTCCTCCGTGGTGGGCTTCTTAGCCATCTTGAGGACCCGGCCGTACTTGCCTTTGCCCAGCCTCTTGGTCCTCTCCTCTATCCTCTTCTGGAAGTGCCATGCCCGTTCGACAATGCCCATTAAGGTTCAGCCACCCTAGCGCACCAGGTCGAGGCCCGAGTCACGGAGCCTTGGAGCCTCCTTAGGTCCCGTTATTTGCCGGCTCTTCACGCCGGTCAGGACCAGCATTACCCTTAGTTTGCGCTCCAGACTCTCATCTATAGTTGCTCCCCATATAATGCTTGCGTTGGGGCTGATTCTCTCCTGGACGTACTCCGCCACGGCCTCGGCCTCGAGGACGCTCATGTCGCTGCCGCCAATTACGTTCACCAGGGCCGACGAGGCGTGGCTTACGTCCACCTCCAGTAGGGGTGAGTTGATGGCCTCTTCCACCGCGTCCTCCGCTCTGCGCTCGGCCTGGCTCTCGCCGAGGCCCATCATTGCGACGCCGCCACCGTTCATGACCGTCTTGATGTCGTTGAAGTCGAGGTTCACTAGGCCGGGTTTCGTGACGACTTCGGTAATCCCCTTGATGGAGCGCATGAGGACCTCGTCGGCAACTTTGAAGGCGGCCGACAGCGGCAGGCGGGGGACGAGTTCCAGAAGCTTGTCATTGGGGACCATGATGAGCGTGTCTACGTATGGTCGCAGCTTATCCAACCCGTACTCGGCGTTCTCCCATCTGACCGCTCCCTCCGCTCGGAAGGGGAAGGTGCAGACGGCTACCGTCAGGATTCCCAACTCCTTTGCGATGCGGGCCACCACCGGAGCCCCTCCAGTGCCGGTTCCACCCCCAAGGCCACACGTAAGAAAGGCCATGTCAGCCCCCTCGAGAAGGGTTCGTATCTGCCCCTCCGACTCCTTGGCTGCGGCCTCACCCACGTGGGGAAGAGCTCCGGCACCCAGCCCCCGAGTCGTCGTCCGTCCTAGGAGTATCTTCTTGGGGGACCTGATGTAGAGGAGGTGCTGAGCGTCGGTATTGGCGGCGTACAGCTCGGCTCCCGCTATCCCTGCCTGGACGATGCGGTTGATGGTGTTACAGCCTGCCCCTCCGATGCCCACGATGCGAATGACGGTCCGAAGGCTCTTCAGAACCTCCTCCAGATCCTGATCGACCTCCGATAGGGGAGCCACCTGAGCCGTGACCTCCCCTGGGCTTGCGAAGCCCCGCGCCGCGACTTCCACGCGAACTACCCCACGAAGTCGATCCCGAACCTCTCTTTGACTTCCTGAGCAGTCTTCCTACCCATGATCTGCCTGGACTTCACCCCAGTGGCGACGAGCATTACTCTCAGGACGTGCCGAAGGGCAGGCTCCACAGTGGCACCCCATATGATGCGAGCGTTGGGGCTTACCCGTGCCTGGACCTCCTCTGCCACGCGTTCCGCCTCGGAGACGCTCATGTCCTCCCCTCCAACGACGTTGACGAGAACGCCCGTTGAAGAGCTGACATCAACCTCGAGGAGCGGGGAGTTAATGGCCTCGTCAATAGCTTCGATGGCCCTCTCCTCCCCAGCAGCCTGACTCTCCCCGAGCCCTATCATGGCGACGCCTCCGCCCTTCATGATAGTCTTTATGTCGTTGAAGTCGAGGTTGACCATACCGGGCTTGGTGACCAGCTCGGTGATCCCCTTGATGGACCGCATGAGGACCTCGTCGGCAACCTTGAAGGCCGCGTTCAGGCTGAGGCGCGGGACGAGCTCAAGCAGGCGGTCGTTGGGAATGGCTATGACGGTATCCGCGTTCTCCCTGAGCTTCTCCAGGCCCCACTCCGCGTTCTCGGCCCTGATTCGTCCCTCGCCGTTGAAGGGCATTGTAACCACGGCGACTGTAAGGGCACCCGCCTCCCGAGCTATGCGGGAGATGGTCCCGATGGCCCCCGTGCCGGTGCCTCCTCCAAGACCGCAGGTGACGAAGACCATGTCCGATTCGGTAAGGACCTGCCTCAGCTCGTCCTCTGTCTCCTTGGCGGCCTGCTCGCCAACGTGAGGCAGCGACCCGGCCCCTAGGCCCTTCGTCAGCTTTCTCCCGAGAAGGATCTTGCGAGGGGACTTGGTATGGAGCAGATGCTGGGCATCCGTGTTGGCGGCATACAGCTCGGCTCCGGTCACCCCTTCCTCCACGATTCGAGTTACCGTGTTGCAGCCGCCTCCTCCTACGCCGATGATCTTTATCCTGGTCCGCAGCTGCGACAAAACACTCTCCAGCTCCTGGTTCGCCTCCAGGTCATCGCTGGGAAGTCCGACTCCTAAGTCCTCCGACTCAGTGGCTAGAGCGTCCCTTGCCAAAGATTCCATAGGCTCACCTCGAGAACTCGCGCTGTCATCCCATCCCTTCCAGGGAGGGGCTTTATGAGACAGTCTCTATAAAAAACTATTGAACGCCTCCGTCGGTCCCTCGGACCTCGCTCAACGGGCAACCCTTAAGGGCAGGGGACGCTAGTATGCTGGAATCCCATGGCAGAACTCGTGAGGCTGTGCAGTCTAGATGATCTGAAGGAAGGCGGCATGCTCAAGGTCGAAATGCTGGGCTGTGAATACCTCGTGATCCGGCAGGGGGATGGGGTACACGTGACGGACGCCTCCTGCACGCACGAGTGGGCCGACTTGAGTGAGGGGACCGTAGATGGAGACACCGTGACTTGTCCCCAGCATGGAGGGCAATTTGACATAAAGAGTGGGGCCGTCCTCCGGGACCCGCCGTCCTTCCCTCTCGACACTTACAACGTGGAAGTGAAGGACGGCGAGGTATACGCCGACGTGACAGGATACTAGAGAAACTCGATGAGGACCGCCGGGATCTTATCCAAGACGTCGGAAGCCATCATTCCATAGCTGAGTTCTCTGAAGGCGATGTCCCCTGCGTACCCGTTCGCGAAGGCGGCAAGTCGGGCGGCGTCAAAGGGTCTGAGGCCCTTCCCGAGGAGAGCCCCGACGAGGCCGGCTAGGATGTCGCCTGTGCCGCCGACGCTCATCCCGGGATTCCCCGTCTGGTTCACTTTGACGCGCTCGCCATCGGAGATAATGTCGAACCTCCCCTTGAGCAGGATGATGACCTTCAATTCCTTCGCGAAGGACTTGACCTTCTCAATCCTCTTCTCCAGAGGCCGAGGTAGTTTGGTGCCACTCAGCCTGTAGAACTCTATTTCGTGGGGGGTAATCACGACCTGTTTCCCCTGGAGGCACGAGAGGTCCTGGGCGACTGCGGTGATGCCGTCTGCGTCCAGGACCATCGGTACTTCTAGGGCTCTGACCAGGTGCTGCACCGCCGTCAGAGTCTGCGGGTCTCGCCCGAGGCCGGGACCTATGACCACCGCATCCTTGCCCTCGGCCAGTTCCACTACGGTGGGAACGCTCTCCGGGACGAGTACCTCCCCAGGGAGGCGATGGACGATTAGGGTCGGGCTGAAGGAAGCGATCACGGGATGGCTCACGGCCGGCGTCGCGATGTGGACCACATCGCTCCCTATCCTGTAGGCCGCCAACCCTGAGAGGGCCGGTGCGCCTGTGTACGGTCCACCGCCAACCACCAGGATGCGGCCGCTGTCCCCTTTGTGGGCGTCAGGAGGGGGGCGAGGATAGAGGACGAACTCCCCCGGACCAACCAGCCTCTCCATCTCCTCCTTGATCCCGATGCCCACCACCACGATCTCCCCAGAGGTCCTCTCGTCCATCCCCTCCTTTACGGCGTGCAGCGCAACGGAGACCTTAGGGCGGACGACCGTGTCGGAGCCCATGCCGCTGGGCAAATCAATGGAGAGGACCGGCTTCTTTGAACTGTTCATGGCCTGGACAATGCCGCGGTACGGTTCGCGCAGCTTTCCTCTGATTCCCGTCCCCATGAGCCCGTCGACGAGGATGTCTGCCCCCCTAGCTAGGGCTGCGTAGTCCTGAGGAGGTTCGAGAATCGTCACGCCGCCGGGAATGCGTTCGAAGTTGACCCTGGCCGGGCCCTTGCGTATCTCACCCGAAGGCCTCGCCAGAGCGACAGTGACGCGGGCGACCTTCTCCAGATACCGAGCGGCCACGAAACCATCTCCAGCGTTGTTGCCGGTCCCTGAGAAGAATGTGACTCTCTTGCCCTTCGCCTTAAGCCTCTCCAGCAGGACATCGGCTACTCCCTTACCTGCCTTCTCCATGAGCTCCTCTATGGAGACGCCATAATACTCTAGGTTGGTATCGAGAACGCGCATCTCCTCTAGAGGAATCACGGCCTCCCAATGGGGGAGAGCGTTTTCAAGATTGTGGGGGTATCACCGCTGACAAGGAGGGGGACAGGTTTATAACGGCGTAGTCACGTTAGCTCGCCGATGGGCATCGATCCGGAGTTCATGAACACCCGTGAGGTCGTGGACAAGCACTTCGAGCACGATGTCTGGGGTCCCGTCGACGGGGCAGAGAAAGCGGGCATTCACGGAACCCACGTGGCGGTGGACTTCGACCTGTGCATCGCCGACGGTGCCTGCATTCCAGTGTGCCCAGTCGAGGTCTTCGAGTGGGTCGACACTCCAGGACATCCCGCGTCCGATAAGAAGGCAGATCCTACAAGAGAGGACGACTGCATCGACTGCATGGCCTGCGAAGCTGTCTGCCCTGTTGAGGCCATCAAGATAACTGAGGCGTAGGCCCTACACGTCGTAGACCTACAACCTTTTTGAGTTCCCCTCATTAAGCGGGCGAAGACCTATGAGCGTGGAGCCTAAACGAGCGAAGAGGGTCACGGCGGGCCTCACGTTCAACGTCCTGCTTCTTGGCCTTGTCAGCTTCCTCACAGACTTCAGCAGCGACATGGTCTTCCCCCTCATTCCGTTCTTCATCACCGTAGAACTCGGAGCGACGGCATTTATCTTCGGCATCTTCGAGGGCGCTCGGGAGAGCACCTCTAGTATCCTCAAGGTCTTCTCAGGCCACTGGTCGGATCGCCTGGGACGCCGGAAGGGGCTCGTTGTTGCCGGCTACAGCCTCTCCAGCGCCATGAAAACGGCGATACCTTTCGTGGCAACCTGGCCCCAGCTCTTGGGGGTCGGAGTGGTCGAGAGGGTGGGCAAGGGGCTCCGAGACGCACCACGGGACGCCATTCTTGCTGAGGGCGCCCCCACGGCCAAGAGGGGCAAGGTCTTCGGGTTCCACAGACTGGCGGACACCCTCGGCGCGGTCCTTGGTCCGCTTATGGCCTTCATCCTCCTTGAGGCATATGGACTGCCCTTCAGGGAAATCTTCCTGCTGGCCGTTGTACCGGCCCTCCTCTCCGCACTCCTCACCTTATGGATACGGGAGAAGAGGAGAGAAGCGACGAAGAAGACCACCCTGAGGTCGAGCTTTGCCTCCCTCAGTCGCGACCTCAAGCTGCTCATCGGCATAACAACCGTCCACTCCCTCGGAAGCTTCTCGGTCCTATTCCTGCTCCTTCGGGTCGTGGGGGTCGACCTGACCATGGGCACCGGGATCCTCTTCTACTTGGGCTTCAACCTGGTCTACGCCTTGGTTGCGATGCCCGCCGGGGTACTCTCGGATCGTGTGGGACGCGCCCCTGTCATCATGGCCGGTTACCTGTTCTTCGCCGCCATGGCCGCGGGCCTCATGGTGTTTACCGACCTATGGCTCGTCCTCGCAATGTTCATCCTCTTCGGGCTCTCCTTCGGCTTTGTGAACGGCGTGGAGAGGGCCTTCATCGCTGATTTGTCGCCAGACGAGCTGAAGGCCACCGCCTTGGGCACCTACCACACCTTCACGGGCCTCGCGAAGTTTCCAGCAAGCGCCGTCGCAGGCTTCCTCTGGCTTATCACGCCAGTGGCCACCTTCGCCTACGGCCTCATCCTCTCCCTCTCCGCCTCGACGCTCTTGGCGCTCTTCATGCTGAGGTCGCGGCGACTGGCATAGCATTCAATAAGCCCAGGACGTTCACGTGACCATGGCAGCGGAGGAGAGGAAGCGGGTCTACGAGTACATCGACTCTCGCTTCGAGGAATTCATGGAGGACCTCAAGGAATACTGCCGTGTCCCGACAGTCAGCGCCTTGGGGAAGAAGTTCAGGGAAGGGGCGAAGGCAACCAGGAAGCTCCTGGAGAATTACTCCGTGAAGAGCAGTGAGCTGCCCGTCCGTGACGGCCCTCCCTTCGTGTTGGGCGAGGCGGCTGGCGATGGTGACCGGCTGCTGCTCCTCTACAACCACTACGATGTCCAGCCCGTCGACCCGTTGGATGAGTGGGAATCGGACCCCTTCGAGGCCGTGGTCAAGGACGATAACCTCTACGCCCGCGGAGTGGCGGATACGAAGGGCAACACCGCGGCTCAGGCCCTAGCGCAAGAGGCCATACGAGAGGTGACCGGGTCTCTGCCCCTCAGACTGAGGTTCATGGTGGAAGGGGAGGAGGAGCTGGGCAGCCCGCATTTCATTCCCTTCTGGAAGGAGCATCAGGACCTATTCAAGGGTGACGGGGCAACAATCGAGGGAGCTTCTCACGCCCTGGATGGAACTCCAACGGTCCAGCTAGGCAGCAAGGGCATCCTCTACGTAGAGCTGTTTGTGAGGACAGCGGCCATCGATCAGCACTCCTCCCTGGCAGCGTCCCTTCCCAACCCAGCCTGGCGCCTCGTTGCTGCCCTGAACACCGTGCGGGACGGCGAGGGGCGCATCTTGATCCCCGGATTCTACGACAACGCTCACACACCGACGGAGGAGGAGCTAGCCTACCTCGGAAAGAGCAAGTTCGATCCCCTCCAGTACAGGGATACCTACGGGACCACGGAGGTCCTCGGAGGGGACACACCCTTGGACAGGCTGAAGCAGCTGGTGTACGGGAATACCTGTAACATCGACGGCTTCTACTCTGGCTACATCGGCGACGGATCCAAGACGGTGAACCCCGCGTACGCGAAGGTGAAGCTGGACTTCAGGCTCATACCCGGGCAGAGGCCGGGAACCATACTTACGGCCCTGAAGAAGCACCTCCGGGACCGGGGGTTCGGAGACATCCGGGTGGAGGACCTTGGATCCTTCGAGCCCGCGGGGACTCCCATCTCATCGAAGATAGGGCAGTCGCTTCTCAGCGCATATCGTGAAGTTTACGGTCGGGAACCAAACGTCATGCCCTGGTCGGCGGGGTCCTCATCCACATGGTACTACACCAGCGTCGGGACCCCAGCCGCCGCTGGCCCCGGCGTGGGCTACCAGGGCAGCAAGATTCACGCGCCAAACGAGCACATCCGACTCCAGGACGCGAGACAGGCAGTCAAGGCGACTGCCGCCATGATTATGGAGTTTGCGGAGGCCTAGGCAGCGTCCCACAGCGCCTCGGTTGTTGTCCGGGAGCGGCAGGTCCCGCAGTACCCTGGGCCCTTCAGGTCCGTGTCAGCGAGCGTGTTGGAGAAGTGCATGACACAGCGCTCGTCATCGCAATGGCCCAATCCAGTGGCGTGGCCTAGCTCGTGAAGGGCCTCCTTGAGGGTCCTCATTACGAACAGATGACGATCCTCTGAACTCAGCCTGTTTAAGGAGATCACGGCAGCCCCCCCGCCTACCTGCGCCTGGCCAAAGACGAAGTTGAGCCGTTCAGCGTAGAGATCCACGTCCGTTACGACCAGGAGATATTCCGCGTCATATCGCCTAGCCAGTCCGAGGAAGGCAGAAGCTCGATACTGTCCCCGGAGCTTATCGAAAGCTCTACTGGGAAGTCGGGCCGGTGGGAGAAACGTGACCTCGAGACCACCCTGGGTCAGCTGACTCGCCAGGTCATGCAATATTGAGGTATCCGGGGTCCCGGCGGGGAGGATGGAGACGTGCAACTTGTCCCTCCGTCGTCCAGGAGAGGAGCAGGGGCTAGCCCTTCATCACTCCAAAGGGCCTGAGCTTCACGACAATGTCCGAGATTCCTGCACCCTGACAGACTTCCACGACGCTTTCGACGTCCTTGTACGCTCCTGGGGCCTCCTCGACCAGACCCTTCCAGCTGGCGGAGTGCACGTAGATACCTCTTCCGGCCAGGCTCTCCTTGATCTCGTCGGCCCTCCACTTCCTACTAGCGGCCTTCCTGGACATTGTTCGACCAGCACCATGGCACGTGGACCCGAAAGTCTCTTCCATAGCACGTTCTGTGCCGACCAGGACGAAAGAGCTGGTTCCCATGCTTCCTGGGATGAGGACCGGCTGACCAACGTCCCTATACTTGGCTGGGATCTCAGAATGGCCGGGTGGGAAGGCCCTGGTCGCGCCCTTGCGGTGGACGTAGACCCTCTTCTTCTCGCCGTTGACGCGATGCTCCTCCAGCTTGGCCATGTTGTGGCAGACGTCGTAGACGATCTCCATGCCCAGATCCTCCGCGGACTGACCGAGGACCTTTTCGAAGGCCTGCCTGCTCCAATGAGTGATCAGCTGGCGGTTGGCGAAGGCGTAGTTGGCCGCAGCATACATGGCCTGGAAATAGTCTTGACCCTCCGGGGAGTGGACAGGCGCGCAGGCAAGCTGTCGATCCGGGAGCTTGATATCGTACTTCTTCACCGCCTGCTCATGGAGGCGGATGTAGTCCGTGGCAATCTGGTGGCCACAGCCTCGAGAGCCAGTGTGAACCATGAGAACCACTTGGCCGATCCCGTCCATCCCCAGGGCCTTTGCCGCCTCCGGGTTTCGAATCTCTTCAATGTATTGAACCTCGAGGAAGTGGTTGCCCGCTCCGAGGCTCCCGACCTGAGGCTTCCCCCGGTCCATGGCCTTGGGGCTTACCTTGTCTGGGTTGGCCTGTTGGAATGAGCCTCCCTGCTCGATCCTCTCCGTGTCCTTTTCCCAGCCGTAACCGTTGTCCACGGCCCAAGGTGCACCCCGATCCAGGACCTCGCGCAGTTCTTGATGTGTCAGACGAATCTTCCCCTTAGAGCCGACTCCGCTGGGGACGTTCTCGAACAGCGTATCCACAAGCGGTCTGATCTTCTCCTCCACATCGTCTTTGCGAAGGTTAGTCCGAATGAGACGAACGCCGCAGTTGATGTCGTACCCTACTCCGCCGGGTGAGAGAACCCCCTCTTCTTCGTTGAAGGCGGCAACGCCGCCAATGGGGAAGCCGTATCCCCAATGGATGTCCGGCATCGCCATGGAGGCCTTCTCGAGGCCGGGCATTGTGGCAACGTTCGCTACCTGCTCCGGGGCGAAGTCCTTGACGACGTTCTTGATCATCTTGGCGTCAGCGTAGATTATCCCGGGGGTCCTCATCTCCGCCTTGTACGACTTAGGGATCTCGTAACGGTAACCGTCCAGCTTCTTCAACGGTCCCTTCCAGTCTTGCGGCATCCGGATCCCCTATTAACATGGATGGGCGCTTATAACTGTTTATCTGGGTGCAGGCGTGCGTCCTGTCCTAGTACTCGCCCAGGCTCCCCGCCGCCCTAGCCTTCCTCTCTATCCACTTGTAGGCGACGTAGCCTACGGGCGGCGTGATGACGCCAAAGAGGAACACTATGAGGAGCTCCTGGCCCACCGGGAGGAGCTCGGGGAAGCCCGTTGGCATGCCCATCAGGAGGGAGCGGAACAGGTCGACGGCGTAGCTGACAGGTATCCAGCGGCTGACGTTGTCCAGCATGACGTCAGGCAGCACTCGGAACGGGAAGAACATCGCGCAGACTATCATGAAGAAGAACTGGAAGAAGTTCACCAGGAACTGGGCGCTCTCCTTCAGGCGGATGGTGATGGCGGCGAAGAGGAAGCCGATGCCGAGGAAGCCGAGGATGCTCAGGCCCAGGACGGCCAATGCGAGGCCCACGTTTTCCGCAGGCAACCCGCCCGCTACTAAGGCGACCAGGGCGATTGCCACGACGGACATCGCAGCCGTCCACAGCAGGATGGCGAAGATGCGGGATATGAGGTTCCAGAACTTGCTCGCGGGTGAGAGGTAGAGGGACTCGAGGGTGCCACGGAACTGCTCCTCCCGGATGGAGAAGCCGACCTCCCAGAGGATGAAAGTGACAAAAAGGTTCATGATGAGGCCGTACACCATCACGGACGCGATCTGCTGCCCCTGCTCGAAGCCCAGTCCGGGGGTCGTGAAGGCTAGGGCCGCAAAGAGGAACATGAAGATTATGAGGAAAATCTGGGTGAACATGGCGATGAAGGCCACGGGGTAGCGGGAGAACTCCACCAGGGTCTTCTTNNACCAGGGTCTTCTTCGACATGCTGAGGAAGGTCGCGAAGGTCTGCCAGCGGCTGAACCTCCCCAGCCCGAAGCCCCGGTGGACCATCAATACTGCCCCACCCCCTCCCTGCGCTTCATCCGCTTCTCCGTCCATAGGAAGACGGAGTACCCGAGGAGGGGGACCACCAGGGCGAAGGCGAACATGACGGCCAGGTGGATGTAGATGCTGCCAAAGAAGTAGGAGAGGTCCATGAGGGAGGCACGCACGCCCTCGTTCATCCACGTCGGTGGGAAGCTTAGGGCCACCCAGCGCAGGAGGGCAGGGAAGGCCGCCAGGGGGAAGAAGACTCCCATGAGGAAGGAGACGACCCACTGGAGGCTGTTNNCCACTGGAGGCTGTTGATGAGGCTGTTCGCCTCCTTGACCTTGAGGATGATCGCTCCGAAGAAGAACGCGATGCCCCAAAGGGGCAGGAAACCCAAGAAGAGGAAGCCGATGGCGACGCCGATCTCCGCGGTGAAGGGGTTGACCTGGAAGACCAGGGACCCGATGATGAGGC
>JABAOH010150257.1_pt4 | contig 11617 bp, 13 predicted proteins | sample 7062181 | NCBI WGS metagenome assembly JABAOH01 (sample SAMN14538630, study PRJNA623070) | marine sediment metagenome | biome: marine biome [ENVO:00000428]; feature: marine pelagic biome [ENVO:01000023]; material: deep marine sediment [ENVO:00002113]; isolation source: pool of 5 deep marine... | reverse complement strand
TACTTAAGCCATCGATGGTGATATGCGAGCCCGCATTATTATATATTCGCCCCCTTAGGGACCATGGGTGATGCGATAAAGCGTAGCTCCCGCGCGTGGAAGAAGCGGGGAAAGATGCGTTGGAAGTGGCGCAAGAAGCGGATGCGCCGTCGAAAGCGCCAACAGAGGATGCGGCAACGCTAACCAAGGGGGCATGGGGTAGCCCGGGATCCTGGCGGGCTCCAGTTACTGGGAATGATTAGGAACGGGTTTGCTGAGTCGTGATGAATAACTGGAGCGACGACCCGTTTGGCAGGCCTTGCGGCCTGTAGGCGAAACCCGCTGACGGGGGTTCAAATCCCTCTGCCCCCACTTACTCGAGCCCAGGAGTGCGATTGGGTTGCTTGATTGTGATTCAGTCCTCGCAACGCGTTCAGTTTTTTCCCCTCGGAGGGTGGCGTTGCAGAACCTTGTCCAGAAAACGCCTCAACCCCGGATAGGCGGCCTCCAAGGTCTGGACCTTGCGCAAGAAGCGGATGGCTTTTGAACGGTGCCCTTCGGAGGCGTATATCACTCCGAGGGTGAAGAGCGCGTCCGTGGAGTCTGGCTCATATCTCAGAGTGCGGAGGCATTGGAGCAGCTTTGAGGCGTGGCGTGTCATGCGGCTGCCTCCAGAGAGAAGGGGTCGGGGAGTGTCCATATAAAATGCTCGTCACGATTTTCAATGGCGGAAGTCGATGCCCAGCCACAACATTCTTCATGGCCTCCTGGCCTTAGGGGGATGGTGACACTGGAAGAAGAGGTGCTGGCCGAAATCAAGCCGACTTCGGCTGAGGTGAAAGCCGTTCGTCGCGCCGCCTCTGAACTGAGGGAGTATATTGGCAAGGCTGCGCGGGAGGCCAACATCCCTGGTGAGCCCCTCGTTGTGGGGTCGGTGGCCAAGGACACCTTTCTCAAGCAGCCAGAGATTGACATCTTCGTGACTTTTCCACCAGAAACCCTGAGGGAAGATCTGGAGAGGTGGGGGCTGGAACTCGGCGCAGTTCTGGAGGAACCCACGAGGAGGTATGCGGAGCACCCATACACCAGGGGACGCTTCAAGGGCTACGATGCAGACGTAGTCCCATGCTACAGGCTGGACAGAACCTCCGACCGCATGTCCGCCGTTGATCGGACTCCCTTCCACCTAGAGTACGTGAAGGAGAGGCTGAAGGCGAAGGACGAAGTTCGTCTACTGAAGCAGTTCATGATGGGGATCGGCACCTACGGCGCTGAAGCCAGGGTCGAGGGCTTCTCCGGCTATCTGTGTGAGCTGCTCATCCTCCAGTACGGCAGCTTTTTGGATGTGTTGAAGGAAGCCCGAAGCTGGAGGCCACAGGTCCAGCTTCGACTCGAGGCCGAGCCCCAGAGAGAATTCGAGGAATCGCTCGTGTTCGTGGATCCAGTGGACGGTCAGCGCAACGCGGCTTCCGCAGTGTCGCTGAGCTCCCTGAGCACCTTCGTCCTGGCCGCCAGGGAGTACGTCCAAGGCGGGCGACGGGAATTCTTCTTCCCTCCAGAGCCCAAGCCCAGGAGTCGCGCTGAGTTGGAGCGGGAGATGAAGAATCGTGGGACGCGCATCATAATGGCGGTCTCCTCAGTCCCCGACCTGCCCGAGGATGTCCTCTACCCCCAGGTGAGGAAGGCGGAGCAGGCAATCGTTGACTTCCTGTCGTCCAGCGATTTTAGGATCCTGAAGTCCATGCCCTTCTTGATTGAGGACCGCTGGTTCGTTCTCGTCGAGGTGGAGTCGGGACAGCTACCGCCTGTAATGAAGCACTATGGCCCGCCTCCGTGGCTGGAGAACGCCCACGACTTCACGGACAAGTGGAGGCATTCCGAACGGCTCGTTAACGGGCCCTATGTAGAGTCGGACCGGCTCGTCGTAGAGATCACGAGGCACTACGTGGATGCGGCTGACGCCCTCCGCAGTTCCCTGACCTCCCTCAGCCTAGGCAAACACCTCGACGAAGAAGTTCGGGCTGAATTCTCCGTTCTAGAAGGCAATGGGATTCTTAGTGGTGGCCATGAGTCAGTCCTCTCGAAGTTCCTCGACCGTCGACTCCCCTGGCGGTCTAGGCAGAAGTGATTATCCGGACATTTACAGGGTTGGTCCACAGGTTCTGCGAATCGACGGCCGTTATGACTACCACGTAGAGCGTTCCCACCTCAGCGGGCGAGATCGTAAGGCTATACCAGTGAGGATTCGCAGTCACTGGAAGCGTGGTCACGTCGCCATCATTGACCGTGGCCTGGACCCGGGCAACACGGACGTTGTCGGTGACCAGGACTGAGAGCAGAAAAGTCGTGTTACCGCCTAGACTCAGACTGATCTGCCCATTGGATAGGGCGATGTTTCCCATATCCTCCAGTCGGTCCCCAGGGAAGCCGACTTTGACGGCTTGCACAACGGGGGGCGAGATGTCTAGGAAAGGCGGGTTGAGGAGGAGGACCCAAAAGGCAAGCCAAGCAAAGAGAAAGGTGGCGCCGTTCCCTGCCCAGGTCTTCTTGTCGAACTTAGTGGTGTCCAACCTCACCGCTGGGTACAGGTACCTGAGGCCATAGAGGGCGGCAAAGCCCACGAAGGCGGCCACGTAGGCCACCCCTAGGATGGTGAGGACGTACGAAACTAGGCCCACCGCGAAGGCGAAGGCGACGGTGATCACCGCCGCCTTGGCCCAGAGTATCTCCTTCCTCATGAATTCGACTTCGTCGAACTCGGGAACCTCAACGCGAATCTCCTCCTTCTTCTTCCGCTTCTTCCGGGCCACTGCTTCAATGGAACACTCGGCCGGTTTAAACTCTTTGCTGGCTTTCAGAGGGGCTGGCCCCGCTTCAGGTCCTTAGATTCTTATAGGTAGGGACGTACGCATAACCCATGGAGCCGAGGGACTGCTCCCATGAGAAGGCAGAGTTTCTGGGAGACGACACGGGCAGAAATCGGTATTTTCAGTGCGCTTCATGTGGGGCCGTCCTGGTGAATAACGGCCGGAGGACCTGGATCATCCCAGCGATACCGAAGGATCTCAGGAAACCGTGATGGTAAACGGGATTATAGAGTAATTTCGCGGCAAGAAAGATAACTACTCCGTAAATGCGGTGCCCACCTATGCAGCTGCAGTCTCCTTCGCCTCGCTCGCCCGCTCGAAGGCGCTGGAAGCGGTGAAGATTCCGAGGAACTCCTCGTCCCTGAATACGGCCACCAAGGGGACGGAGTTCTTCATCATCCACTGGAGCAGAGGCATCGCCTTCGTATCACCCTCCACAGCAAACATGCCCTCTTGGCCTGCAATCTCCGAGACCTTCGTCGTCTTCGCGACCTCCCCAGCGGCGAAGCTCCTTAGGACGTCCTGATACGTGACAACGCCGTGAGGGCCTCCCCTCCATATGACGAAAGCAAGCTTCCTCTCAGTGATCATTCTATAGAGTAGGTCCCGAACGGTCGCTCCGGGAGATATCGCGGGGTTCTTGGTCTCCAGCAGGTCCGACGCCCTTGTCTCCGAGAGGTCCTTGAGGACAGCTCGCAGGTCCCGCTTCTCATAAGAGTCTAGGTCCGGTCTTTTCCAGGCCAAGGACACTCACCTAGACGCGCAAGCGTATAGAGGACATATGTATCCCACACTTATATAGTCGATTTCAATATATACTGGCATAGAGGCTGGCTTATGGAGAGTAGGAAAATACAGAAGGTCGGGATCTCCACTCTCACCGTCTCGCTTCCAAAGCAGTGGGCTGAGAACCAGAACCTGCGGAAAGGCGATCAGGTATTCATTGTGCAGGAGGGTGAGTCACTTCGACTACTTGCTCCTGAGGGCGCTCGAAAACGCCTCGAGCGTCCGGTCCCCGATTACGTCATCGACGCGGATTCCTTAGAAGAGCCTGGGATGTTGGAACGCGTCATAGTTGGCAACTATGTCCTGGGTCGCGAACGCCTAGTGGTCAGATCGTCCTCTCGTCTGCGGAGCGAGCACCTCGACGAGATTCGTGGAGTCACCAAGAGGCTGATGGGCCTGGGGATCATCGAAGAGACGGGCAACAAGGCCCTTCTCCAGTGCTCCCTCGAGCCTTCGAAGTTTCCCATCGAGTCCTTGATTAAACGGCTCTACAACCTGGGAAGTACCATGCTTCGGGAGGCCGTGGAGGCCCTGATTACGAAGGACAGGTCCCTCGCCGAGGATGCCATCAGAAGGGAGGACGACGCCGACATGATGTACTGGCTCATCGTCCGTCTGGTCCTGTCAGCACAGCAGGATGACTCGCTGATCTCGAAGCTGGGTATGGAGAGCAGGTTGAACAACGCCGGGTACAGGCTCATCGCAAAGGAGCTTGAGACCGTGGCCGACTGCGCTACGGCCATAGCGAGGAACGTCCTCGAACTCATAGACCGCCACGGCGAGTACGACTGGCCCCTCCTCAGGACCCTGAAGGAGGCAGCGGACGAGGCGACATCCCTCTACGGTAACGGCCTGGCGGCCCTCATCACCCGTGATTTGAAACTGGCAAATCGAACAGTCTTAGCTAGCCGTCAGCTAGACGTTAAGCTTCAGGAGTTCCACAAGACCCTCTTCAAGAACGTGGAGGAGCCTCAAGAGCTGCTCGCCCTGAAGACTATCGTCGACAACCTCTCCCGCATAGCGGGGTACTCCAATTCCATCTCAAACGTCGCCTTTAACAGGTACCTCGAGAGGTCGAGTCCCCTCTGCAAGCCGGTCGTAAGTGAAGCGTAGCTCTCCTTCATCCGCAAGAGTTAAGTGGTCTCCCATGCCTGAATCCTCCTCATGGGTACATCTGCGGAGATAGGAGACACTCTCAGCAAGACTGCCATCGCTACCTTCATCCTCATAGGAATCTTCATACAATGGATTGGCCTGCTCATCATGGCCATAGGCTTCAGCCCTTCCGTAGGGAGAATCTTGGGATTTACGGGGCTGCTCTTCGCCTTTGCCGTCGCTGTGGCGGGCGCCCTCGGCAGCAAGAGGACAACGGACTATCAGAACCTCGGACTGCTGGTCCTCGCCGCCGCCCTTATTATTTCGGCGGTCTGGATCTCATGAGAGTCCTCTAACGGCCTCGGCAAGCTCAGGGGCCACCGACACCTTGCTGTGGCTGCTGGAAATCGTGTCCGTGGCAACGATATCGTCGAAGACCTTCAGTCTCTCCTCCGCCCCGCCGACGAAGAGGCCGTGGATGCAACCCGCAACAACGGATCTGGCGCCCTGACGGCTCAGTATACGGGCAGCGCTCGCCATTGTCCCCCCCGTCGAGATCACATCGTCGACAACTGCTACGTCCAGGCCCTTAACATCGAGGGCCTTCTCTTCCGTCTCAACTGTCCAGCTATCGATCCTCTCCTTCTTCAAGAAGTCCCAAGGCACCTTCATGAGGTCTCCGACAACCTTTGCATGGCGAGAGGCGTTCTCATCCGGAGCAAGCAGCATGTCGACCCCATTCTCACTGAAGTAGCGTGAAAGAGCCGGCATCCCTGAGACATCGATGGCAGTGCCCGCGAAGTAGCTCAGGACACGCTTGTCGTGGACGTCGACGGTCAGAACCCTGGCGGCATCCACCTCCACCCTCCGGGCCACGGCCCGCGAGCTGATGGCCTCGCCCTCGCTAAACCTCTTGTCCTGACGACCGTAAGCGAAGTAGGGGATGACCACCGTGAGGCTTCGCATCCCGGAATCGGAGAGGGCGTCCTGTAGCATGAAAAGCTCCAGCAGCTTGTCGTTTGGATACGTCGATTGGATCAAGAGCAGGTTCTCTCCCTCCACCCCGTTGGGGACCCTGACATAGAGCTCCCCATCGGCGAACTCGCTCAATTCCACCTCCACCAGGTCTGCCGAAAGCTCCGCAGAAAGTTGGCGGGACAACGGTAGGGAGGCCGAGCCGCTGATGATCTTCAGGCTGTCACCAAATCCCATAACGGCTGTACGGTTATAGGTTGTTCTCCGAGGGGCCTTCAGGCCTCAAAGCGTACACGACGATCTCTTCGAAAAACAGTGGTTGGCGAGCGACTGGACTCACACGATACAGCTGCCGTGCGCGCGTCAATGCCTTTCGATTGTGAGAGGAGAGCAGGAGGTAGATGACGCCATCTTCAGCGACATGTGGGCCTAACTGGCCCAGAAACCTGAGGATGACGTCGTTGCCATCCGGGCCACCGCTCCACGACCTCTCGATCCAGGCTCGCCCGTCGCCATCGGGAAGGTAGGGCGGGTTGAAGGCGATGACGTCGAAGGTTCCTCGGAGGCCGTCAAGAAGGTCAGTCCGGACGATCTCCAGCGACAGGTGGTTGGACGTCGCGTTGAGACGGCTAAGGGCTACCGCGTGAGGGTTGATGTCCGTGGCGATAACCTCACACTCGACGGCTGCGTGTAGCGCCACGAAGCCAGTACCTGTCCCGACCTCGAGGAAACTCGAGGCGTCCTGCAGGTCGATAGCCTCGAGGAGGAGCCTTGTATCCTCAGAGGGCGGGTAGACCCTCTCGTCCTCCATGACCTGAATGGCCGGGTCTAGCTGCACGACACCAACAGGGGCCGACAAGGTTCTTAAGAATTCCACTCTTTCGTCAGCCTGTGCTTTGGCTCCACGCAGTTGTCTATGCCATCATAGCCCTAAGCATCATCTACCCCGTCCTCAGAAGGGGCTACTTCTCGCAGTCCTTTGTCCTCGGAAATCTGGCGATATTCATGCTCCTCTTCATCCTCTCTCTCGTCACCCCTTTGCCCCTCGATTCTGTCCTGGAGCTCGCCTTTCGCCCGACGGACCTCCAGAACTTTCGACTCCATACAATCCTGAGCTCCATGTTCCTCCATCTGGACATCCGGCATATCATCAGCAACGTACTCATTCTGTACCTACTCGGGCTTCCTCTGGAGGACAGGGTCAAGGGTCCAACCTTCGCAGCAATCTACCTCTCCACGGGCTTCCTGGCCACGGTCGTCTACGGGTTGGTCAATTGGGGCGACACCCTTCCAGCCCTTGGCGCCTCCGGCGCCATCATGGGGCTCGCTGGAGCCTTCGTAATTCTCTACCCTCGCGACAGGATATTCATGGTCCTAGGTTTCTTCATCCTGCCTCGCGTGCCAGTCTACCTGGCCGTAGGAGTGATCTTCGTCTGGCAGTTCGTCCTGCTGTTTTGGGGCGCCCCGGGAATCGCTGTAGAGGCACACCTGGCGGGCATCGGCGCAGGCATCCTTGTAGCCCCCCTCCTCCGGCGTCGGGAACCTAGAGTCGAGCGCCTGCCTACCGTGAACCTCGATGGACTGGCGACGACGAGAGAGTTGAAGAAGCTCCTGGAGGGCATCAGAGCTGAGACGGTGAGTGAGGTCCGGGAAGTCTGGATCGAGCACTTCCTACAGAAGGCTCGCTGCCCTGTGTGCGGGGGACCTGTGGCGATGAGTGGGCGCAAGGTGACCAGCGATTGTGGATGGCAATCGCAACTCTGACACGTGGGAATCTTTTTCTCCCTTACTGAAGATGGACTCCTGGATGGAGCCTCCCAGCGCCCTCTACATGGAGTGCCCCACCTGCGGGAGGACTCCCCACAGGGTGATTCGGGGACGCATCTCGAAGAGGAAAGAGTTCGTCCTCCAAGGAGTGTTTCGCTGCCTCCGGTGCGGCTTCACCCGCCACGAGACCTACAGGGAAGGCTTGGTCCTGGAAGTCCCCATGATCGTAAGCGACGGGGGGGACTCGTGGCGCAGCACTCTGGAGCTCAAACCTGGCGAGACAATAGAGGTGGGGGACAGCTTCGAGGCTGAAGGGGCCACCGTAAAGGTCACAGGAATAGAGGCGAAAGGCGGTAGGGTGGGCACGGCCGCCCCCGAGGATATTGAAACGCTCTGGGTCAAGAAGGCGGACAAGGTACTCGTCAAGTTTTCCTTGAGCAAGGGCGGAAGGACCTTGAACTTCTCGCGCGAGGTGCCGGCTGACGAGGAGTTTGAGGTGGGAACCATCGTCGAGCTTGGGAAGGACAGGGGCGTCATCCATCGCGTGAAGACCGATAGGACGGTCCTCCGGGAGGGGGCTGCCAGGGCGGATGAGATCCGTCGAGTCTACTGCAAGGCGATGAGACACGGTCGTCATGAACCTGAACGCGGAGGTAGAGGTCGGTGAAGGACCACCACGAGGCCCGGAGGCAGGCCATGGTGGCTCGGCTTGAGAGGGAAGGCGTCCTAAGAAGCCCGCGGGTCATAGAGGCCATGACGACGGTCCCCAGACACATCTTCGTGCCACAACATCTCAAGGGCAGCGCGTACTACGATACGCCTTTGAGCATCGGATCCGGCCAAACCATCTCCGCGCCCCACATGGTGGCCATGATGCTGGAATACCTCGACCTAGCCGAGGGACAAGTCGTTCTGGAGATTGGCGGTGGGTCGGGTTACCACGCCGCGCTAGTCGGCTACATCGTGGGGCCTGAGGGCCACGTCTACTCGATGGAAAGGATAGAGGCGCTGGCGAGGAGGGCTCGCAGGAGTCTGCGGGAGGCGGGATTGGGAGACCGGGTCAGCGTCATCGTGGGCGACGGATCGCAGGGCCTCGCCGAGCATGCCCCCTTCGACCGTATCTTCATCACCTGTGCCGCCCCAGAGATGCCACCCCCATTGCTGGAGGAACTTGCGGAGGGAGGCAAGCTACTCATACCTATCGGAACCCGGTACTACCAGGACCTAATCCTCATCGAAAGGAAGGGAGAAGACCTGCCTCGGAAGAACCTAGGAGGCTGCGTGTTCGTCCCCCTCATTGGCAAGTACGGATTCTGACGAAACGTAGGGGGCCGAGAAGCTTTAACTGCCCGCCTATGGTAAGAGAGGTGGATGCTGACGCTGCTGGGTGTAGGCCATGTCTTCAACCTAGGTCCGCGCATCAGAGAGGAGATTGTAAGGAGGATGCCGGCCATAGTCTGTCTCGAACTCGACGAGGCAAGGCTGCAGGCACTACAGGCCCGCGAAAGAAGAGGTGGCGGGCCGGCCCTCTACACATTCCTCGCTCACCTTCAGCGTCGTGTGGCGGCAAGCTACGGTTCAGAAGTGGGTGAGGAGATGCTCGCGGCATACCAGACAGCTGGGGAGCTGTCCATCCCTGTGGCTCTCATTGACATGGACTCTTCGGTCACATGGCAACGACTGCGCGCCTCGATGAGACCCTCCGAGGTCCTGAGGCTTGTCCTGTCGAGCCTCGGCGCGTTGTTCATCCGGAGGGAGAGAATTGAGAGGGAGATGGATCGGTACCAGCAGGACTCAGTGGGATTCATTGAGGCCGTCGGCCAACAGTATCCCTCGGTGAAGCGCATCGTAGTAGACGAGAGGAATGAACACATGGCTAGACGCCTGAGAGAGCTTCACGAGGAGCACGGAAGCATCGTCGCCGTCGTCGGGGACGGACACGTGGAGGGCCTCAAGGGTCTGCTTGGGGACCTACCACTGGAAACCGTCCGGCTCTGGGATTTGCGAAGCTTCAATCAGTAGGATCACGCGCAACGCTAAGATTCCCAAACCTAAGGAGAGCCTTCTTCGTGGCACTTTCAGGTATCTCCTCTGAATCCTTAAGAGGTCTACCGCAGTTCGGACCGCATTGAGGGAGGAGAAAGAGGGAGACGCCACCACGGGTTACTTAAAGGCCAAGTTCAAGCAGTATTACGCATCGAAGCCCCTGCGCCTTCCTCCCCGATTTGGGAGGAGGGAATTTGGCTTCATCTTCTTCGACGGTGGCTATGTCCAGCGACACCTGAGCTTCTCCTCGGAGGCGGAGGTCTACCGATTTGTAGGCTCAAGGCTCCCGGCCCATCTGTACCACTCCGCCGCCTACTACGAGAACCCCGGGGCCCAGACCATGGACCAGAAGGGCTGGATGGGTGCCGACCTCATCTTCGACCTAGATGCGGACCACATCCCAGGCTGGCAGAAGATGGGATACAGGGGGATGCTTGAGGCCGTCAAGGCCCAGGTCATTCACCTGATTGACGAGTTCCTGACAGGCGATCTGGGCTTCAACGAGGACGATATGACCATAGCCTTCTCCGGAGCCAGGGGATACCACATTCACATCCGCCGGCCAGAGGTCCTGAGCCTGGAGAGTCACGAGAGGCGGGAGATAGTCGACTACATCACGGCTACAGACCTGGACCTGGGAGACATCGTCCGATCGGAGACCTTCGACACGCGAACCTACGGTGAGAGAACGCGGCCACTGAAGAGGCTGAGAATATCGACATCCACCGAGCCCGGTTGGCAAGGCAGGGCCGCTAGGGGGGTCCTAGGCTGGTTGCAGGAGGTATCGCAACTGCCCGAGAAGGAGGCCATCAGGGCGATCAAGACCCTGGAGGGTGTCGGAGACGTGAAGGCCTCTGAGATATTCAGAACGCTATCCAGGAGCCCTGAGCGTGAACGAGTCCTCGCAAAGGTGCGTAGCGGTTCCCTCGACATCTTCCCCAAGGTTGCCGCCTCATCTCTGGCCTCCCTTGGAGTCAAGCTTGCGAAGGGAGCCACCGACGAGCCCGTGACGTCCGACATCAAGCGCCTCATCCGCATAGTCGGGAGCCTGCACGGGAAGACTGGGATGATGGTCGTGCCGCTGACGAGAGATCGCCTTGACGACTTCGATCCTCTGGTTGCGGCAGTCCCGCCGTTGTACGCCCACGATAAGATCCGGGTCCGAACGGAGAAGGCTATTAAAACTGATATGATGGACGAAACCTTTAACATTGTACCTGGCCAGAATAGCGTCCCGGAGTATCTGGCCATCTTTCTGATGTGCAGAGGGGTGGCAACACTCGCTTCGGGGAGCGCCGATGAAGGCAAGAGGGAAGGGGCTTGACCAGCGAAACTTTGGTCGGGTCCGAAATGCCAAGACCCTCATCGTAGGTCTTGTGCTGACCTCCGTGGCCATCCTCTCGACCTACCTCATCCTCGGCGGGGGCTACAGCACCGACCCCCTATACATTCCGTTGGATAGGGCCCTGAATCTCCTCATCATTGCGGTCGTCTCCATCTCGATCCTAAACATGATCTTCCGGGCCTTGGAGATCAAGCACGCCCCAAAACAGGGCCAGAAGCTCCTGCTGGCGGAGTCCAGCTGGCGTGGGGCAAAGAGGGCCTTCGGCATCGGCCTGGTCCTGGCCCTCTTCTTCGCCATTCCCGCTACACAGTCGCTGGTGACGAATGTCCTATCTCAACCGGAGAGTAGGAGAATCGATGCCGGGGAGTCCTTTCCAATGAGTTTTGCGAATCAGGACCCCCTAGGCATCACGAAGACGGGAGCTCTGAGGGTCTCGGTTCAGAGCGGCGCCCTGAGAGTAAGAGTCAGCGACGGCACCCGAATCATCAACCCCGGGGGGACCCCGCTGAATGCAGGCGACCAGGAGTCTATACCACTTTCCACTTCCAGCTTCATCACCTACAGCGTAACCTATGAAAACGCGGCAAACGCGACCACCTGGTTCTCTTACCGGATCGACACCGGCTTTCCTCCCGGGTTCAGCACCTTGGTCTTGCTCATGTCCTCTGTAGCGGTGGCGACCAACCTCGTGTGGCTTCTATACCTGAAGAAGTTGAAAGCGAACATGCCCCGGCCGCCTCCAGCCCCTAGACCGGCT
>JABAOH010027592.1_pt2 | contig 11619 bp, 17 predicted proteins | sample 7062181 | NCBI WGS metagenome assembly JABAOH01 (sample SAMN14538630, study PRJNA623070) | marine sediment metagenome | biome: marine biome [ENVO:00000428]; feature: marine pelagic biome [ENVO:01000023]; material: deep marine sediment [ENVO:00002113]; isolation source: pool of 5 deep marine... | reverse complement strand
ATTCTGCGGCTTGATTGTACTACCGTACCAGTCATCTTTTCATGAGCAGTTATCGATCGCAGAAACACTGCCTGTATAACAGAATATGCATGCCTATTTGGCTCGTGGGAATCGGAATGGGATTGATCGGCGTGTTTGTTGCTCCGTTTGTGTGTTGCGCGTCGACCTTTGCCGAGATGCGCGAACACAATCTAGAAGAGCGTGTGTGCGGGCTTAAAGAGCCCGTTGCATTCTGGTTTTGGAGCATGGCGGCGGGACAGCCGGATTCTTCTCGTCTTGCGCATCTGCGCCATGTCGATGATATCTCCTTAACTACGCAGGATGGGCGCGTACTCAGGGGATACGCGCTTAGGGCACCGTCTGCCGGCAATGAGCCGGTCAGACCGCGGGGATATCTGTTGGTCGCACAAGGGAATGCGATGTTGGCGGATCAGATACTCAGTAGTTTTGCGGGGTTTGCCAACAATGGCTTGGATGTGTACATCTTCGACTACCGGGGTTATGGCCGCTCAGAGGGAAAACGGCGGCTGAAAGCGATTGTCAGTGATTACAGAGAGATCATTGAGTATTTAAATTCACTCCAATACCCGGTGCGGAGATTTTACGGCATGTCGTTTGGAGGCATCGTTGTTTTGAATGCGCTGAAATCCAGTCCGGGCGACCATCGGGTTGTCATCGACTCAACACCGAGCCGATTATCGGGCTACGGGTGTCCCGAGACCTATGATCCGGTGCGAAACCTGCCGCAGCATGGCGCGAATCACTTGATGATTGTCGGTCTGAGAGATCACGTCGTAACCGCGGCGCAATCGCAGGAGCTGCTCGAAACAGCGGCGCAGCGGGGCGCAACGATCGTACGAGACCCGGAATTCAGCCACCCTTTCATGGACCAGTCCCTCTCCGTACACCGACGCAGACTGCAGGCCGTGCAGGGGTTCTTATTGGGGAGATAGTGCCGGGGCCCTTCGCCGCCTCTATGGGCAAATGACAGGTCTCCCGGCCAAGCGAGGCAAAGAACAAAACGCGGCCCCGGCGCATCCGCAAGCAACGTTTCTGGCGGGCACTGTTGCTCCAGCGCTTGGCAGCGTGGCGTAAGCTCACAGGGCCATGAGACGCCTCGCCAGCGCTCGTCTTCCGTGGTAGTTTCTGACCATGAATAAGAAATCTGTGCAATGTCCTAACTGTGGTCGGTCCGCTACCGGCCGATTCTGTAGTCACTGCGGTACGGCCATCGGCTCGACCTGTCCGTCCTGCGGCACCAAAGTTAAATCTGGGGCACGCCTGTGTCAGGCCTGCGGCGCGTCCTTGACCGCGTCAGCGGAACCCAAACGCTGGACTGCGCAGACGATGGCGCCGTGGGCCGCGCTTGGCATGGCGACGGTGGCGCTGATCGTGTCGCTGGTGTCCTGGATGGACCAAGGCCAGCGCGCAGCGCCGCCAGCGCCGTTTTCATTGCCCTTACCCCCTCCCGTCCCCGCGGGTCCGGCGGTCGATCTCTCGAGCATGACACCGCGACAGGCCGCGGATCGGTTGTTCAATCGGGTGATGGTGGCGCACGAACGCGGCGATACCGCAGAGGCATCGCAGTTCGCGCCGATGGCGCTTGAGGCTTATGAGCGTTTGGGAACCCTGGACAACGATGCCCGCTATCACGTCGCCTTGATCCATATGACCGTGGGCGACGTCGAAAATGCGCGGGTAAATCTGGACAAGCTTCGCCAGTCCGTCGCTAACCATTTATTGGGCATCATGCTGGAGCACCAGATCGCCGTGCACAATGGCGATCAAGCTGGCGCAGCGCAGGCCTACGAGGCCTTTGTTGCTGCCTACGACGCGGAAATAGCTGCCGGAAGAACAGAGTATCAGGACCACCGGGGCGGCATCGAGCGTTTCCGCCAGGCGGCAGAGGCGAGTATGGCGGCGAGGAAATAGCTTATGGCGAACGTTGTCTGGTCAATGGGTTACACACGTGATGCTTGAAGTCGTAAGGTATCCTTGCGTCAAGCCTTTCATCGCCCCGCGTGCCACTACGGGGCGCACAATTTTTTAGGGACCTCGAAGTACGCGCGCGGGGACTTCCTCGCCTCGGCAAGCGCGTGAATTCTTTTCCTTGTTTGCCTGTGTCTCCGCGGCCGTGTTGCTCTGCACGAATTAGGTCGGACGAATTCTGAGATTCAGGAAGCCCCAGACAAATCCCACGAGCCCGGCTATTAAGGCACCCAGGTCCGAGTAGCGAAAGTAAAACCTATAAGTCAAAGTCACTCTTCTTTCAGGCTCGCTGATCGTCGGTGGCAGCACCCGGGGGACCCAGCCGTATTGCTCTTCGCCGATGAGCACCTTGTTCCAAGTCAAGTCTTCGCGTTTGGCGAGGTCCGCGAATAGCAAGAGGTCACCTTTGCGGACGTCGCGCAAGATCGGCGAGCCTGGCCAAGGGAATTGGTAAACACGCGTATCACGCAGCACCTCAACGAACAGGTGGTGCGATTGATGGATACCGCCATTCGATGGTGCGAGTTCGATGGGCAGGTACGTGGCGGGCAGATAAACAACCAGAAACCCTATGCAAAAACCGAAGCCGCCCTTCATGAGGCGTAACAGGTAATAGGGAACGGCCTGAATCGCGTACAGCGCGGCTGCCGCCGCTATGCCTGCCACGAGCAAAATCGCCGGGATCGCCGGTGCGGTGTCCAGAATGAGCTCGGGGTTTAGGATCGCCAGGGCCAAATATCTATGGTCGGCAATGACATAGCGCAGGTATATGAGATATAGAAAGTAAAGTATGCCGATGCTGGCTACAGAATAAATCAGAATTTCAGCTTTCTGTTGCTTTATGATGGGCAGAAGTGACCAAATGCGAATGTTGCCAACGAGATTGGGATGTTTGGCCCACTCACATTGATAGACGGTCAACGATCTGGCTTTACCCTTGGGTTTGAAACCGCGTTTCTTGCGCAGCTTGAACTCTTTTCCTTGCAACGCGGATACTGTGTTTTGCGAAACGAGAATGCCGTCCCCTTTGCCTTGATCTGCCAGTCTTACGGTCACGTTGACAGCGTCCCCGTAAAGGTCCTTGTCCTCGACGATGGCCTGGCCGGTATGGATGGCAATCCGGACATGCGGGTAGTTACCCCGGCTGCGCTGCTGTGCGAGCATTTGCTGTATACCGATGGCCGCCCGGATCGCGTGCACCGGTTTACGAAAGGACGCCATGACGCCATCGCCNNGTTTACGAAAGGACGCCATGACGCCATCGCCGGTGGTCTTGATGATCTTTCCGCGAAACCGCATGATGACCGGAAAGACCAAACGGTTGTGTTGGTCGACCATCAGCCGGCCCTCAATATCGCCACGTTCGTCGAAGTACTCGGTGGAACCCTCGATGTCTGTGAGAAGTATCGTGAGCGGTTTTGTTGATTTGCGGATGTAGCGGCTTAGCCCCGCGGCGATATTATCCTTGTGCATGCTTGATGATCTGACGCCCCTTCTGGAGATCCTTGGTCATCGGGTAAAGTTGGGTGGGGCCGCATGCGCCCCTAGGACACGCCGGTGTTACCCCGGGAAGATCGAGCCTCACGAGTAGTGTAGCGCTACTTTCCACCTCGACACTACCTGCGACCGTATTGTTGCCCGCACAATCCGACGACAGCCCGTTTGCAGCCGACTGACGCGGCCCCGGCCGGCCCATAACGAACATCTCACGACTCGAAAATCTCCCGACGCTCCAGTCACGTGTGGAGTTCTGCGGCTATACTTGAATGAACGCCACATTTGTGCTGGACGCGCATTGCGGTACATATTGATTTGAGGTCAAGGACGACGCACCATGGAACAAGGCCATACCCCTATTCCACTTCTGGTTCGTGCAGTGAAGGCGATCGCCTTCCTAGTTGTAGCCGCATCCTTGGTCGCATTTGGGGCGATTGGCTCAACGTATTTGTGGCAGGCCAAGAAACTGCATTATTCCTGGCAGCTCGAGCTTGGCGAAGCACGGTCCAAGGGCCGGATCACCGAGGATGAGTATATCGCCCGAATTCAGGAACGCAGTTATATGAAGGCACTGATGAGCCCAAAGCTGGTTTGGAAGACGGATTGACGATTGTGAGTGCGTTGCTACACTCGTCCAGCAGCTGAGTAGAACGGAACAGCATGGCGAACATTGAGAGCGAGGGGCCGTCGGCGAAAGAGCGTCGTTTTGGGCCGCGTCGTGCAGTCGACGTCAAAGTGTTCGCCCATGACGGCGTGGAGTTACGAAAGTGCACGCTGCGAGATATTGGCCTTCAGGGTGCATTCATCGAGACTAATTTCCCGTTGCCCGAAGATACGGCTGTCGAGCTGGTGGTGCGAGTTAACCGCGAGGGANNGAGGGAAAACATCTGCACTGTCGTTTTCCTGCCAAGGTCGTGCGCACGAAGGCTGATGGCGCGGCACTGCAGTTCGATACACTCGATCCACTCGCCCAGCAGGTCCTCGTCGACCTGATGTATGGCGATAACTCTCAGCGAGGGATCGAGGCGTCTTATTAAGGCCTGTTGCTTTGCCGATGGCGCTGGCGTTTATATTGGCACTGCGCTTGCGACTTTGTCGCCTGTACTCCGCAACGGTTTCTTGAGGGATGTCTAGCGTGCGAAGAGACGATCGGGCCATGCGATCGCTTTTAGCCGTGCTTTTTGTCGTTGTGCTTGCCGGCTGTAGCGGGAAGGCGCCGGAACTGCCGCCCCTCGCGGAAGATGACGTCGTCGTTGCTTTCGGTGATAGCCTTACTCATGGCACAGGCGCGAAGGCGGAAGAAAGCTATCCTGCGGTCCTGGCGCAGATGATCGGACGCAGAGTGGTACGTGCCGGCGTGCCCGGCGAACTGACCGCACAGGGACTCGCGCGACTGTCCACGGTGATCGAGGACCATGACCCGCAGCTGATGATCGTGTGCCTTGGCGGTAATGACATGCTGCGACGCGTAAACGAGGTCGAGATCAAGCGTAATCTGCGCGCGATCATCGCTGGCATCCGCAGCCGCGGCATCGGCGTAGTACTGGTAGGCGTGCCCAAACCTGCGCTCGTCACCCGCGCGCCTGCGTTCTATGCCGAACTAGCGACTGAATTCGGCATTCCCTATGAGGGCGAAATTGTCACCAGGGTGCTGTATAAACCGGAGTACAAATCCGATGCCATCCACCCCAACGCCAGAGGCTATCGAAAGATGGCGGAAGCGATCGCGGAGCTGCTCAGGAAATCGGGCGCCGTGTACTAAACAGAGCCTGTTAACGGTCCAGGATTTCTCGCAACGTATCTGCGTAACGATTGCCGAGAGGCCCGCCAAGCTCCACCGCGCGCCGTGCGGCAGCTTCCGCTTCGCTCAACCGTCCTTGTTCAGCCAAGACCTGAGCCAGGTTGTTAAAAGCCGGTGCCGCACGCGGGTGATCGCGGGTCGCTCGGCGGTAAGCTAATTCAGCGTCGGACAGGTTGCCGACCGCGTAACGACTGTTACCGAGACCAAGCCGAGCAACGAGATTCTCCGGCCAACGAGTCAAGGCTGTCTCGTACGCACGGGCAGCGTCTTGCCAACGCCTGGCGCGCTCGAAGTCAACGATGGCCCGTACATAGCGCGCCTCCGACGCGGTGAAGGGCAGGCGTTGCGGCGAAACACTGACCATGGCCCAGTATCCGCTGCGCTTCCACGTGTGCTCGAAGCGGCGCATGGATATGACGTGTCGAGCCTCGCGTCCGGAGCGCAGCACGATCTGCTTCTGCGACAGATCAAAGCCGACCACCACCGCATAGTGCCATTTGGGGTACCAGCTCACTGCCAAGTTCTGCAACACCAGTACCGGATTTCCGCCCTCGACTTCCTTGAGCAGATCCGCGAATCGCGGCTCAAGCACATAGGGTATGAAACCGTGCCGGCGTGTTGCGCCCAAGAGCTCCAGTTGTAGACTGCCCTGGCGATCGGGTAAATAGACCTGCGCAACGAGTGCGTCCGGGGTGACCGAAGCGCCAGCTGCGTTCAAGACGGTCGCGAGCGCCGCCGGTCCGCACTGGTAGGCGTCTTGTGGAAAAAAGGGAACTTTCTTGAGCTCGACGCTTTGCGCGAGATCCCCGGGTGCCGACGCCAGCCGTTTCGACTGCAGCGAGCTGGCGCAGCCCGAGGCGAGCAGAATCGCGACTGCCAGCAGGCTCGGCGCGAGCAATCGCTTGGCAGCTATCTGGCGCACGCGCACGCCAGTGGCCTTACTTGGATTTCTTGTTGCTCTTGATGAACGGAAAGATATCCGTGACGCCGACGGCATCCAGTATCACTAAGACGACGAATGCAATCAGCGCGATGGTCAGCAGATCCCCGCCGGCCGGCATCCGATCCAGACGAGTCGCCAACGCGTCGACTTCGGCATCGGTCAGGCTGTCGACGCGGGATTGGAGATAGACGGGGTCGACACCGCGCGCCGTCAGATAGCTTTTCACGTGCTCCCGCTGGAGCAGAGCGCTGATATGCTCACGTTGCTGTTGGGCTTGCTCGGCACGGACAACTATCTCGGTGCCGATGATTCCAGCCTTGGCAACGGGGACGTATCCCCATACGGTAAGCATCAGAAGCACGAGCGCTTGACTTATGGGCTTGGCGAAACGGCGCAGGTCTTCCATGTGCTGATCTCCCTTATTGAGTAAATAATAAGGAATTGTAGCGGCGTTTCCTGTGCTTGCTACGTGGCGAACGAAAGCCAGAGCTTTGGGTGCTACCGACTGTCGGTTTTCAGAGTCCGTTGGTCGCATCTGGCGCAAGTCGCGAATCAATGAGGGATTTCCGATAGCTCAGCAAGCTCGTGGACTTCTAGGCAGTCAGGGGAAAGAACGCCTAGGCCACGTAGAGGAAGATGGCGAGGTAATGCGTGAAGGCGCCGCCCAAGACGAAAACGTGCCACATGCCATGGGCATACCGTAGTTTGTGCGTTAGCGCATAGAACGCAATGCCGACAGTGAAAAGCAGTCCGCCGGCAACCAACATGGCAATGGCGCTGAGCGGCAACGCCTCGGCCAGGGGACGCAGCGCAATCAGACCGAGCCATCCCATGATCAGATAGATTACGACCGGCACGATGCGACGACCGGCGTGCGGCAGAGAATCCAGCACGATGCCGAGGATCGCCAGCCCCCATATGACCCCAAAGATCGCCCAGCCCCAAGGCCCTCGCAGCGTAACCAAGGCAAACGGCGTGTATGTGCCGGCGATGAGGAAATAGATGGCATTGTGATCGAGCTTGCGGAAGACAGTCTTGGCCTTACCGCGCAGACTGTGATAGAGCGTAGAGAAGAGGAACAACAACAGCAGACTGGCTCCATACACGCTAAAGCTGACAGACTTCCAGGGATCTCCCTGGCGCGCAGCCATTACCACGAGCAACGCCGCCCCGGCCAGGGCGAGCGCTGCACCTACAAGGGCGCTGATGCTGTTGAATTTTTCGCCCTTATACATGAGGCGACGCGGCCTGGCGCCGCGTAGGGTGTTTGCTTATGGCGCCGGTTCTTAACTTAAGCGGGAAGGAATTCGTGGCTCAGGGCCCGCGCTCGACCAACTGTCGGTCGAAGGTGGTGATGTGGCGGACAATCCACTCCTGCACACGATGCGCAAGCTTGTCGACATTGTCGTGGTCAAAATCCTCTCCGAAGGCTGCAACCGCACCCGTCACTTCGTCCAAAAACCGGTCGTGCTCGGCCTTGTGGGCAGCGTAGTGGGGATTCTTCATTGCGCGCATCGTGTTTTCTTCCAGCGCGAAATGCGCCGCCAATCGTGTATGGAGATGCCCGAGACAGCCGGCAACAGTTTCGTAGTCCGCCTTGCGGGTGCATTGCGCATAGACTTGATTCAGGCATTCAAACAGGTCCTGGTGTTCATAGTCCAGCGCTTCCATGCCAAGCAAGTATTCGTCTTTCCATTTCAGAAGAGGCATGGCTCGATTCGTGCTCTGAGTCCGAGGTGTCTGGAAGTCTAATCCTAAGCAGTGTCTTTGGGTAGCGCCGGCCCGCCGCGAGTCACCGTCGTAATCGCGAACGAGGACGGCAATCGAAAGCCTGCAGTATTCGAGTTGATGCACCGTATCTCAAGCCAAAGCAGACAGTTTCTTGATTTATCTCAAGTTCGAATCGCCTCCAAAAAGGGTGTATAGGCGATCCAAGCACGCCGGGGCATAGACCCCTAAGCCCCAGGAAAGGCTTATTGCAGGAACTGTTGTCGGCGCTATTTTTTGCCTCTTTCGCCCGTGTCTTGGAGCCGATGCTCCCCCGCGGGGTTCAGGCTCTCGGCTCATCGCGATGGGGCCGCGGCGGCTTTCGGCGAGCGCTTGGGGTTGGGCACGCTTGAGCTTGTGGACAGTCCTCTCGAGTGGATCAGTGCCTGCGCACTGGCCAGCGTTCCAGGGGCTCAGCGTTCCTAAGCGTCTGTGCAGCTCACCACTTTGGCTCGCGATTAAACGCTATCCGGGTAGCCGGAAGTAGCCCCCCGCGTTGGACGACCTTGGCATTTCCAGCCCGGGGCAACACTCTTGTCTGTAGTTTTGCCGTGCTGGAGTCGGGCTCAAGGATAAGCTATATTAGCCACGTTGCAGCTTATAAATTCGATCTGTACGGAAGTCCCTCCCAAGGTTCGCCCGCGATTTTCCCTTTTGTGATCTGCACGCAAATCATTTGTTCTTAATTCATGTTTGAGGATTGTGAAATTATGGCTACGGGAACTGTCAAGTGGTTCAGCGAGAGCAAAGGTTATGGCTTTATAACGCCAGAGGATGGCAGTAAGGATGTCTTCGTGCATCACTCGGCCATTACCGGTACCGGTTTCAAGACCCTCGCTGAGGGCCAACGCGTGACCTTCAACATCCAGCAAGGTCCCAAAGGCCCACAAGCGGTGGATGTCACTGCGTCCAAGTAGGACCGGATCAGCAACCCAGTTTTCGCGACCCCGCCGCCTGGCGGGGTCCTTTTTTGCGTGCGCGACGGTGGCCAGGTTTGCGGTTTTTTTATCGGCCAGCCTCCAGTGTCAAATGCAACGAGCGCAACAACGTCCCTTGGAAAAGGGTCAGAGAGAGCCTGCAAAAGAGTCCCAGAGATCTCGCGGCAAGGACGAAGTTATGAACACACTCGCAAGCCGACATCTTCGAGGCTCGATACCCTATGGGCGGCCGGATGGAGCGCAGCGCCGCAACGGGGCACGTCGATGAAGGCAGTCATCTATCACAATCCTCGCTGTAGCAAGAGTCGGGCGACGCTCGAACTTCTTAATCGGCATGGCGTGCGGCCAACGATACTAAACTATCTCGAGACCCCGCCATCGAAAGTGGAACTCAAGCGGCTTCTCAAACTCTTAGGCAAGAAGCCGCAAGAGATGATCAGGTTCAAGGAAACCGTTGCCAAGGAACACTCCCTGTCGCTCAAAGACGATCGAACAGAGGATGCGTGGCTGCAGATCATGATCGATCATCCGATTCTGATAGAGCGCCCCATCGTCGTCATCGGCAACAAGGCCGCCCTGGGCCGACCGCCGGAAGCCGTATTGTCCATTCTTTAGATACCTGCCTCGGGCGAGGCGAGTAAAACACACCGCCGCCCCAAGGAGGGCGGTGCCTGACTGGCCGAATCGTCCTGCGAAGCGCGTGCGGCAAGTCCCGCCGGGAGTCGCACGCCGCACTTGTGATCGACAGGATGCTTTTTTAGCGGTTGTTATTGCTACGCTGCTCTCTGTGCGTTTGCGCCCACACGATGGTCGCACTGGCCAGGTAGAGCAGGGCGAGTACCCCGGTTCCTGCGAGCGCGTAGTCCCAGCCGAACCCAAAGGCCAAAAAGAGCAGGAGACCGACAGCGATGGCCGCTTCATGCAACGTCGGGTGTCTCTCGTGAAAAGGTCGGAACTGTCTCACGGTAGTCACTGCTCGCCGATGACGTAGCGGCGCGTCATCATAGTCCCGGCAGGGATGCCTGGGGGTCGCGTTGACGAACCACATTGAGTATCTCGTCCGGATGTATACGATCCGTATCGTAAGCGAGCGTGAGGGCGCGCGGGTGCTCGCTAGCCAGGTGAGCGGTGAGCACCCCGGGCAGGTTCCTTAGACGCTGTTCCAGCTCCCAGCGCTCGAGCTCTGGGAGGACCTCGTGCAGAAATATCAGTAATTCGCTTGTTGCCATCTGCGGCACTTGACAACACTCATTTTACAGCCATTTAGCCGCACGCATGCACCGCTTTGCATTGATATGCATCAAGAAAAAGGAATGGGTCTTGGCGCTCATATCGAGTGCTGCTGGCGATTTCATGGGGCTAACAGGCGTTCTTTTTGACGGGAATCAAGGAAACAATGCCTATTTCCGCGGTGTAATTTTGCCTTGCATGCGATGCCATGTACCCCGTAACGGAGGGATCTATGCCAACCTATGTATACGCTTGTCAAAAATGCGGAAAGAGCTTCGAGCGCACCGAACACATCGCCGAACACGAATCGACGAAGCATCGTTGCCCGAAGTGCAGGAGCACCAAACTAACGCACGGCATCACTGCCTTTTTTGCCAGGACGGCGAAAAAAAGCTAGGGGCTCTGCACCGCCGCACGCCATCGTATCGCGGGCTGTATCACAAGCATTGAAACACAGGAGACGCTACTCCCAACGCGGGTAGTTTTTGCGCGTCCTTCGGCACCTGCTTGCTGCCAGTCACAGTGGGACTAAGCTTAATTAGGTCCCTTAGAGAAGACTGCGCAAGAGCATGTCGCCCGACAACTGGATTGCATTCATCCAAGACCATTTGATCATGGGCATTGTTATGCTCACCGCTTTGGGCATTTCCGCCTATCTGAAACCCAAGCCCGTATTCAAGCTCTTAGCGGTCGTCTTGCTAATTGGCACGACAGCTTATGTGGTTTCTTTTCTGGTAGAGCTAACGTCGACTGGCATCGATCAAACAACGAGTTTCAAGAGCCGTCCGGGGAAATTAGAGAAATGACGGCGACCCGGGCCCGTTGACGTCGCGCAAGGACTACCAGCCCCTGATTAGACGAGCCTTTCAAGCTGATCGGGTCGAGAAAGCAGTGGCGAAAAGAGAGCGCAAAAATGCTGGACGGACTTAAAGAGGGACCTTGGGGGCGCTTCAGGATTCCGCGGTGGGGATCGCGGATCCCCACGTGCAGCCAGGGCTGCGGGTGGTGGGTATGGGCAAGTCGCCGACTACTCCGGCCTGATCCTTGATTGAAATCAAAGAAAGTCTGCGGTAAATATGCTTTTTTGTAAGCAAGTAATGTCAAAGTAGGAGTGAAGCACGAATGAAACGAGCACTGAGCGTGATGGGGATCGTAACCGCGGCAATCGTTGGTGTGGGTTGCACGCAGGCACCTGCTGAAACGACCGAAGTCACTGTGTACAAGACGGCAACCTGCGGGTGTTGTAAGGACTGGATACGCCACCTGAGGGCCAATGGCTTTGCCGTAAACGCCTATGACGTGCAGAATCTAGACCAGATCAGAAGGCAAAACGGCGTGAGCCCGCAGCTCGGCTCGTGCCACACCGCGCGCGTCGGGGGTTATGTCATCGAAGGCCATGTGCCTGCGCAGGATATCAAGCGCTTGCTAACGGAGAAGCCCACGGTCACAGGTCT
>JABAOH010001454.1_pt3 | contig 11619 bp, 11 predicted proteins | sample 7062181 | NCBI WGS metagenome assembly JABAOH01 (sample SAMN14538630, study PRJNA623070) | marine sediment metagenome | biome: marine biome [ENVO:00000428]; feature: marine pelagic biome [ENVO:01000023]; material: deep marine sediment [ENVO:00002113]; isolation source: pool of 5 deep marine... | reverse complement strand
ACGCTCAAAGGGGTCTGGACCACTTGCCTCTTGAATAGATCAGAAAAGTCAGGAAACTCCAGTAAAAAATGATTGTTGCATCTCAAACCAATTTGGTTATACTTAAGGGTTATACTTTTGTCTTTTTTGTACGGCCAGGGTGTGTTTTGTGATGAGAAGGGGGTCCATCGCTTAGGCCAAACGGCCTTCGAGAGTAGAATTCAGGCAAAAGAGAGAACGACAAGGCCAAACCATCTGTGANNGATCGTCTTAATCTTGAAAGGTTCGATAATGGTTTTCATCGATCTCGCCTCCAAGTGCACTTCATTTCTCGACGTCGAGAAACCTCTTTAAGATTTTTCGTTCGGCCTCTTCCCGGTATATCTGAGGATCAACGGGATCATTCATAGGCTGTTGAGAGATTTCATAGGCTAATCGAGAGATCTGCTCCTGAATCCCCTCATTTTGCAACAGGTCTTGACGGCCAACTTCCAAGAGATCTTCATAGGGGGAGCAGGGGCGGCGCAGTTGAACATATCTGATTGCCTCAGAGAGGCCTAAGCCTCGATACCAATAGAGATAAGCCATCGCCACGAGAGGCGATCGTCCTACTCCTGCGTTGCAATGAAGATAGACGGTATGCCCTGAGGTGAGCAGTTTGGCCAGGGTTCTGACCGCATCAGGTAGGACTCTCCTCTGGTCTTCGTAGTCGAAGTCTCTCATGGGAACGCGCTGTATCTCGACAGAGAACTCTCCGTAGGTACCTTCTAGGGACAACCAATCCAGTCCCTTCTCGCGAAGGTCTTCGTTGGTCTGTAGGTTGAGGACGGCTGTAACCCCGCAGAATGTGCTCAATTTTCGGATATCTTTAGAATTTTCGGGATACGTACCCACATAGAGTTCTGGAAGAATCTGGTTGAAGAAGATCATGGTTTCCTCGTCGAAGGTCTTCTGGCTTCTTTGAAGTCGGGATCGGAGCCAAACCAATGGGAAGCAGGAAGGATCTGCATTTGCCTTAAAGAATAATCATAGGGTATCACGGCAAAGGGATTGGCTGTCAAATCGTGACCTCCCCAGTTGGCTTCTTCCCAGGTTTTTCCTCACCTTGCGATTTCTCTCTTTTCCCGGTCCAAAGGCGAGCGAGCTTTGATCCGGCCCAGTACAGAAGAAGGGCGGCCATGAGGAAGTGGCTAATCCAAAAAAACTCTCTTCCATAGTATGTCTTCTCCCAGTAGGACACAGGCGTGGGGAACCTGAAGTCAGAAAGAGGATAGAACAGTGCGTATCCATCACTGACATGGGTCAAGGCGTCAAACAAGATATGGAGACCCCAGCCCCACAAAAAAGGAGAAACCCTCGAGAAAACCTTTCTTCTTAGTATCGCTAGGAAAAAAAGAGATGTTCCTCCCCAAATGACAAATGAATGGGCAGATTTGGCAATTGAAGAGTTCCAGATCGTTTGCCAAAGAGGATCGTGCATCCATTCCATAAAGGTCTCGTACGTAAGCATTTTCGGGAGAAAGGGAAACAGGTAAATCAGGTCTGGTAGAATGCCTCCCAATCCGACTTTCCATGCCCAGGGCTTTCGGTTAAAGATGGCGAAGTTCCAAAAAAAATGCTCGTAAACGTTCACTGGTACGGAGCTACCCTTCGATTTTCTTTGCCGTTGAACAACTTATTCAAGATTCTACCAGGAAAGAATGAGCCCAGACAACGTGGCCCGGTCTTTGACTTCTATGGCCATGACAGGGGCCGTCAAGGTGCCGACTCCAGGATGTAAGAAAGCGTCCTTTCCTCAGTTTTGTGGACCCTCCTGTCCCTGACGGACGTTTGCGGGGGGAGTTTGTCAGTATTGCTCGGGTCGTTCGCAAATCCCTTTTCTCGGCTTCTGTCTGATGACAGTGGAAAAGGAGCGCTCTTCGCTGCTCAAAAGCTTTTTTCGACAATTTTAAAGCTCGGCTCCCCTGTAAAAATGACTGATTCTCTCGCCCGCTCTCCACGCTTCACGCGGATCGCTCGAGCCCACAGAGTTCGCAGAGCGAGAAAGATCGTGCATCAGGTGCCTGCCCCAATTTTTTGAGAGGGGAAATTGGGGCACTTGCTCTGCTCTGGATTGGTGAGAGGCCAATCCAGAGCAGCTTATCTCTGAGGCTCTGTGTGCTCTGTGAGAGACTAGAAAGCTCGAATTCGCTAAGAACAACATAGCGAAAAAATCTTGACTCGCGCTCAGAGCTTCCCTTCCCACTTTCTGGTGAAATACTCTGGAAATGACTTCGACACAGGTGGTCTAAAGGAATTTGAGCAAAAGCCCGTCCCCATCTCTCTCGCCAACGGCGAGAAGGAGGGAGCGAATGGAAATGAGGGTCCATAAAACTGAGGAAACTCAAGAAACTCCACTGAAGAAATCTTTGCGTTCCCGCGCCATTCCAAGGTAAGGTATAGAAATCGAGCAAAACCTAGCCTTCCGGTGTATTGGCACCTGTCGAGTTTCCCTCGGCGAGAAAGGAGAGAATATGAGCCAAGTGGCAATCCTAGAGACGGAGGATCGTGAAAAAGGGGTGCGAGACACCCTCAGGGCCATGGGATTGAACCCGGTCAAGGGTAAAAGGGTTCTTATCAAGCCGAACTTTAACACCGCCGATCCCGTGCCTGGATCGACGCACAACGAAACTTTAGTGGCCCTTGTTGATGAGATCTGGAAAATGGGAGCGAAATCGATTTCATTGGGAGAGAGGAGCTATCCTCTGACCCGAGAGGTGATGGATCAAAAGGGGATTGTCAAACCCCTAATGAAAAAGGAGGTCCAGATCATCAATTTCGATGAATTGAACGAAAAGGACTGGGTCGAATTCAAGCCCAAGGATAGCCACTGGTCCAAAGGTTTTCGAATTGCCCGGCCGATCGTAGAAGCGGAGTCTCTCGTGTCAACCTGCTGTCTGAAAACCCATCAGTATGGTGGTGTCTTTACCATGTCACTCAAACTGCATGTCGGCGTGGTTCCTACCTTTAGACATGGCTATGAGTACATGGGGGAGCTTCACGGATCCCCGAACCAGCCGAAGATGATTGCGGAGATCAACGCGCCTTTCTCGCCAGACCTGATCGTCCTGGATGGGATTGATGCCTTTGTTGATGGCGGCCCGATGACAGGGAAACGCGTAAAGGGTAACGTATTTCTAGGTTCTACCGACCGGGTTGCGATCGATGCTGTGGGATTAGCCATCCTCAAGGTACTGGGAAGCAATGATGCCATCATGGGTCGAGGGATTTTCGAGCAAGAACAGATCTCGAGGGCAGTTGAACTGGGGCTCGGTGCCACTTCCCCCTCGGATATCGACGTCGTGGCGGTCAATCCGGAGAGCCAGGTGTTCCGGGATCGTGTCGTCGATGTGCTGATGAATGGCTGAACCGCCGGAACAGAGCGAACCGCTCGGGCATCAAGAGCGTCTTCTCAGATTTTTCAAGCCCATAGAATCATTCCATGGTCTGGAGGAACGAAAATGAAACAACAGAAATTCGATTTACCTGAAGGGGATCCATTTTCAAGATTAGATCGTGAGATTGCCCGATTGAATGAGTTCTTTTCTGGACTTGATTGGGAAGGTTGGAAAAGACCGACGCGCTGTGAAGGATGGACTGTGCGTGACATGGTGGCACATTTCGACAGTAACGAGGAGTACGATGAAGCATGTCTGAATGACCGCCTTGAACCACTCCTTGCGGATTTCAAGGAACTCGATCAATTCAATGCCGGGCAGATTCAGAAGCGTGCCCATTTGTCAAACGAAGAGATTCTTAATCAGTGGCGGGAAAGACAGGGTAGGGTGCGCCGGGCCTGGGAAGAATTGGGCCTCAGCGCAATGATTCCAACCTCGATTGGACCTTATCCGCTCCATGCTCAAATCTGGCATCTCACCNNACCCACGCCGATGACATGGGTGTCGAAGTGCCGCCAGCTGAGCAGCAACAGAGGATTATGTGGAGGTGCCAGTTCTCCGCATTCGCCTTGCAAGAGAGAAAGAATCCGCCTGCCCTTGGGCGAAGTGGTGATCGGATGATCATTGCCGTAGAAGGTCATGAACTCGATTTGCCACGAGAGGATTTCATCGCAGCAGTTTCCGGGCGGCTTCGCCTTCCTGAGGATCCGGCAGACCGAAGGGTCATTGAGGCACTTCGAATGCTTGGGTGATCATAAAATTACGGAGAGCGATTTGAGCTCAAAAGACAACAACCCAGGATCTATCTTTTACGGATGGTACGTGGTCGCCTCAGCATTTGTCATACTCTTCTTCAACTCAGGAGCAAGGTTTTCGTTCGGAGTGATTTTCAAGCCAATGATTGAGGAATTTGGCTGGGACCGTGGCTCCATCTCCCTTGCTTTTTTTTTCAACATGACTGCCTATGCTCTCTCCCTGGCAGGAGTAGGAAGACTATATGATCGATATGGTCCTAAATGGTTAATTGTTATCTCAACCGTTTTTCTCTCTTCTGGTTACCTTCTGATTTCGGTTATGGACTCCCTCTGGCAATTCTTAGTCTTTTATGGAGTCATTGCGGGGATCGGGCTGGGGGGGACATCTGTCACCCTGATGGCGGCAGTGACAAGCAAGTGGTTCAAGAAATGGCGAGGCCTGGCCACAAGCCTTGCTGTATCTGGCAATTCCTTAGGTCAGTTTGCATTGGTTCCCCTTTTTACGGTTTTTGTCTTCCGTTACGGCTGGAGGTTGTCGTACATTGCGATTGGTTTGATCATGTTATGTGTCAATGTGATACTGGCGCTATGGGTCATCAAAGGGGATCCGAATGATCTCAGCCAAAGGCCGTATGGTGCTCAGGACCAAAAGATATCAGAAAAAGGCATGGAGAAGACGTGTCCGGCCGAGACTCTCGGGGATCTGGGTTTAAGGGATGCCATTCGGACACGCTCATTTTGGCTTTTTCTTACTGTCATGTTCATCTGCGGGAGTGGCGATTTTCTGGTGACAACTCACCTGATCCCTTTTGTCACTGATCAGGGCATTTCACCCATCACAGCGGGCAATATGCTGGCATGGCTGGGACTCATGAGCCTAGCTGGCATCCTGGTTGCCGGACCTGCTTCGGACTTAATTGGCAATAAGACTCCCATCGCCCTCACCTTTATATTGCGATTCGTATTGTTCCTTCTGATACTGAGATATCAGAATCTCAGATCTCTCTACGTGTTTGCCTTGGCTTTTGGTTTCACCGTTCTGATAACGGCTCCGCTGAATGCAACTCTCATCGGAAAACTCTACGGTCTTTCTCATCTCGGTCTTATTTCTGGGCTTATTGCCACCGTGCACCACGTTGGAGGAGGGTTCTGGGCCTATATGGGAGGAGTGATCTTTGACAAGACAGGAAGTTATCGGTTGGCTTTTATCCTTTCTGCCATGATGGCTCTTGTTGCCGTTTTGAGCACCTTGCTCATCCGCGAGCAAAGACATTTCGTGAGGCGATCAGGATAGATCCAGTTCTTGAAAATCACGGAATGCTGAACCGCAGACTTGATTCCTTTTATTTCATCAATACCGAGAGAACCCAGAAGTATCCGATCCCACCCATCAGGATAAACAGCGCCGGGAGCCAAAGACGACGGTATACACTCGACCAAGAGGCTTGAAAATAATCATTGCTCAAAATCAAGCAAAGGTGCAGAGGTGAGAGGATAACGCCGGTAAACCCGGAGGCGAATGCCAGGATAACCAGGGGAAGTTTCATGTCTGGGTTCGCTATGGCATGGATCAGGGTGACGAGTATCGGGAAAGTAGCCCCTACAAAGGCAATTGGGAACCCAGAGATGACTCCGACAATCATTGGGAGAAGGACAGCCATCCACTCCAAGGGAATTGCCAAATGTATGAGGACTTCCCCCACTTCCCTGGCGGCACCGCTACCCTGCATGACCCCTTTGAAGACAAAGACCCCAGCCAGCGTATACCACATACGGAGCAGCTTTGGGTCAAAAAGGATCTGTCTGACCTGGTGGGGGCGAATGCCCCTGTCCCACCAGGCCCACCCGACGGCTGCCAACAGCCCGGCAACAAGTCCTGCCTCCTTGGGAAGGGAGGCTCCGATTGGACTTGCGGCAAAAAATTGAATGAAAATAGCGAAGACCACCCCAGGCAAGATAGCGAGCAGAAAAGAAAAGATAGCCCCCCACGCGCTGGGGTTATTGACCAGGCGATGCTCCTCCGAGGGGATCGGGAGAGAACGCGGTACTTGCATCAGTTGAGGGAGTCCCCCTACCGCAGCTACCATGGTCATGGGGAAGGCAAGAATGATGTATTCCCATAGATTAATCTCGGCGATGACACACATGAGAAGGACAGCAGGGTAAAAGGGCCAGCAGTATTCCCAGATGTGGCGATACCAGTAGTTCAAAAAACTCTTCAGGGACGGAGTCAGCTGTTTTCCCCGGTCATAAGAATCCAACATGGGCGCGGAAAAAATCGCCCCTCCTGGCATGGGAAGCAAGCCGATCAGTGCAGGGAAGGCGACAAGCCCCCAGCGTTTGCCACCAACCCATCCTTTGAATCTTCTTAGGAGTTCGTCCGTCTGGCCGAGGATTTCCATGGAAGCGCTCAGTATGAGGATTAATGTGACAATTAGGACTATGATGAGGGATCTCGCATCTGTCAGGGCAAATCCAAAGGCACGTAGAATCTCAATCGGGCGCATGGAGAAGCCCAGGCCGAGAGCGAGGGCCCCGAGTCCCAGAGCCAACCCGATTTGAGAGGAGAGCCGGAGAACCAGGATCACCAGAACAAATACGCCCGCGAGTTTGAATAGGGGGAGTAGAGGGAAAAGGTCCATCACGTTCTCCTGTGCTCTAAATCTTTAGTTTTTCCAGAATAATCGAAGGAAGGACATCGCGGTTTTTTTCTGTTACCGTCAACTCCTCGACCATGGGCCACGACCGAATCCTTTGGGTGAATGGATCTTTTTTTTGATGGATCACGGCCAGAACCATGTGATCGGATTCAAAAACGCAACTCACGAGGTGACGAAACTCCCTGGAAAAGAGTTCCATCTTGCCGATCTCATCGATGACAATCACCATATTCTTCTCGAGAGCGTCTTGCAGGCATGGAGTGACGATGGTTTCGAAGCGATCCACATCGACTCCATATCGCCCGACGCGATGGACCCCTCGGTGATTGACATGGGCCAAGACGCCGTGTTCTCCTTCGAGCGTACGAACGAGGAAGCCCTCTCGTTTTCCCTTCTTCCTGATTTCTTCGGTGTAGAATCCACCGGCTTTTTCTTTGAGTTCTTTGATGACGTTTTTGACGACGGTTGTCTTTCCCACCCCCGGTCTTCCCGTGAGAAGTATCTTCGGCATGGTACCCATTTTCGTACATCTTCGCGTGGGGAATATGAGATTTGTGATTCAAAATATGAGGCCGACAAAATGCTCTACCTCACATTTCATATCCCCTAACTGGGATCGCAATTTGAAAGCCCTATTCTAGGTTCTCGAAGTGGAAAAAGCAAGTCGGCCCAAGGGAGAGAGTCCAGGAGCGTATTTGAGCCTGGAGCGAACTGCGGAGGAGGAGTTCCCCATTTTGGGGGGATATCTTCTAGAAGTTACAGATTTCTCACGATATTTCCAATTCCTGAGATGGGAGCCTCCTGTCCCTTCGCGCCCAAACTCACGCGGTGACCCTATTGGGATTCGCCGGAGGGGAATTCCTGCCCCTTCCCCCGTCCTAACGGCGGAGGTTTTCCCCCCTTCCTACTCATCCTCAAGGGGTCCCCACCGCTTCCGCAACGTCGCTCAGAGATAGCAGGGCTCCCATAAAATGGGGGAACTCCTCGCGGAAACAACAGTTGCATTTTCCCAGAAATCCTTGCGATGCTCCTGTTTTTCGATGTATAAGAATGGCCAAGGAGGAGTCTATGCCGGATTTAGAAACAGGACTGCGAGGCGAGAAAGAGATCGTGGTGGGGGAGCAGGATCTAGCCAGTTTCATGGGAAACGTTAACGCGAAGGTTCTCGCCACTCCTCGCCTGATTTCTCTACTGGAAGAGGCAGCTCGGTCATCTACCGAGAGTCGTCTCCCAGAGGGATCGATGACCGTAGGGACGCTGATTCGAGTCCGACACCTGGCTGCGACACCACCAGGTGTCAAGGTTCGTGCGAAAGCTACCCTCAAGGAGGTTGACGGTCGTCGACTCGTCTTTGACGTCGTTGCCTATGACGACTTTGAGAGAATCGCCGAGGGGGAACACGAGCGATTCGTCGTTTCCATAGAAAAATTCTTAGAAAGGGTCAATAGAAAAACAGAATCCGACGACGGGAGTTGAGCCATGAGCACAGATAATGGTGTCACCCCTGAAGAGATCCTCAGTACTGCGCTCAAGAAAGAAAAGGCTGCGTTTAGCTACTATGATAGGATGCTAAAGTCCACCAATATTGAGCTCATACGGGATCTACTCCAGGAGCTTAAGAATGAGGAATACAAGCATATAAAAATGGTGGAAAACAAGATCCGCCGTCTGAATCTGGGGTAGTCGGATCGAACATGATGATTTGGACCTCTCTGTTGTCCAGGCTACTTCTCTGTTTCAATGGAGGTCTTTGGCATGAGCGAAAGGCCTAACTTGAAAGGGGTAAGCAGGAGAGGATTTCTCGCTGCATGCGCCAGGCATTCCCTCTCGCTTTTCGCTATGGCGAGCTCCCTTTCCATTCTCGACCCGGTCAGAAGCGCCGGGGCCCGCAGACTGAAAAGGGATTGGGGTTTCATTCGGACCAAGCTCTCCCCGTTCTACTCATCTCTTGAAGGCAAAAGGGTTCAATGTGAACTCTGTCCAAGAGAATGTGTCGTTTCGGAAGGAAAGAGGGGATACTGTGAGGTACGGGAGAATAGGGATGGCAAATACTACAGCCTCGTCTACGGCAATCCCGTTACGTGGCACATAGATCCCATTGAGAAAAAGCCCTTTTTTCATATTCTTCCGGCATCAGGTTCCTTCTCCATTGCCACCACGGGATGTAACTTCGACTGCAAATTCTGCCAGAATTATGAGATATCCCAGGCAAGGCCCGAGGAAACGGCGAATTTCGATATGCCGCCTGAGCTGGTGGTCGATTTGGCGCGGGAAACGGGCTGCAAGTCCGTTGCTTCGACCTATGTGGAGCCCACCGTCTTCTACGAATACATGCACGACATCGGGGTGTCGGCCAAAAAAGCGGGTGTTCTCAATGTCTGCCACTCAAATGGATACATCAATCAGGAGCCGCTGAAGGCCCTTTGCAAGGTGCTCGATGCTGCTTGTATCGACCTGAAAGGGTTCACAGACGATTACTATAGAGATCTTACCGAGGGGAGGCTCCAACCCGTACTGGAGACGCTCAAGACCCTGAAGGCGGAGGGTGTCTATGTGGAGATTGTCAACCTGGTCATACCGACGAAGAACGATGAGATGACTCGGGTCCAGGAGATGTGTTTGTGGATTAGAGAAAAGCTCGGAGCGAATACGCCGATTCATTTTTCACGATTCTATCCTATGTATAAACTAAAAAACCTACCACCGACTCCGGTATCGACGCTCGAACGTGCCAGGGAAGTTGCCCTCTCTGTCGGGCTGGAATATGTTTATATTGGAAATGTGCCCGGCCACGAGGGTGCGAACACTTACTGTCCAAAGTGCAAAAAGTTACTGATCCAGCGAATAGGGTACCAGATCTTTCAGAATCACTTGATCGGAAGCCGATGCCGGTACTGTGAACATGACCTACCCGGAATATGGGCTTGAGGGGATCTGTCCCCCTCGTCCTTTGTCGCTTTTCTGTATTTACCCCTTTGTCGATAACAATGACCCCTCACCCCACGGTCGACCCTCATCTTTATTTCGTCGGTTCACAAGATCAATTTACCGGGGATTGGAGTTGAATCCCCTGAGCTTATAGCGATCCCCAGGAGCCCCAGTGCGAAAAGGTTGAAGATCATAATCAGATACAGGGTGTCTGAAATCCCCAGTATCGGGAGGAGAAGGACACCGGCCGAGAGAGCACCAGCCGATGATCCCACAAGATCGAGTCCGTAAACGAGGCTTGCCACCTTTCCCAGCTCTTTTCTTCCAGTCAAGTAGATACCATTGGCCAGGGGGAAGTGTAGTCCTCCCAGATAGCCTGCCACAGAAGTAAGGAGTGGAAATCCGACTTCCATGATGGACGATCCTCCATAGAGTGAGGGAGTTCGGTGAAACCAAATGATTATCCCTGAGAGGACAATGGCATAGGTGGCAAGGCCTCCTTGAATCAACATGAGTATCCACTTGGGTTTTCTTATCCTCCCCAAATAGGAGGTGATATGCCAGCTACCGAGAACGAGACCGATCATGTATGCGGTAATCAGTAGCGCNNGAATAACCCGTAACGAAAACGGCATAGAGCAACGTCGGTCTAAGGGCCTTTCGGGGATTTTTGCGTCGCGTGGACCCAAAGAACAGCACAGTCAATAACCCAAGGATCAGGACAAACCATTTGAGGTCAACTCCGCCAATAAAAAGAAAGATCTTTTTCAAGATGGGTGTGTGTTGAGCGCTCCAGTGGACAATATCGTAGAAATAGCAGGAGGGAGTAAGATCTCGATTGATCCGTGTTCCTTTCGCTTCCTCTAAGATTCCCCGAAAATAGTCAAGCCGCTCTTGGGATAGGTTAAACAGAAGGTAATAATCTCTGACATACTTTAATTTTAGGGTCCTCTCCGCAATCCTATCGACTAAGACCTGAGGGTCCGAAATCAAGATCGCCGGGTCGATCGAGCCGAAGAAACGGGCTGTACCTCCGGGAAGAACAAGGACGTCGGTAAAGGCCTCGGTCATCGATCGATACAAAGCGTTGAGGAGTTGAGCGAGGGTAGGTCCGATAATGTTTTCCGACGAAGCTAGGCTGATGGAGAAGATGCCACCAGGAAGCATGATCCTTCTCACCTCCTGAAAGAAATCAACCGTGTAGAACCGATTGAGCTGGGCCGTCATCGGGTCTGGAAGGTTAACGATGACAACATCGTACCGAGATTCGGTGGTCTTGGCGTGTTTCCGGCCATCCGTATGGATGAGGTGTACCCGGGAATCGTTCAAGGCCGCGGTCGCTTCCCTCGGGAGAATTCGCCTTCCCATTTCGATGACCTTGGGGTCCAACTCGACATAGTCGACCCAAAAGACTGAAGGATGTTTCAAAACCTGGACAAGGGAGGTGGAAATACCGCCACCGATGAGGAGAACTCTACCCGGCTCGGGATGCTCAAGCAGTGCGAAATGGACTGATTGTTCTGCCGTAAGCAGGTCTGGGTAGGTGAACATCCACAGGCCGTTTTCATAGAAATTGATTTGTGCCTCAGCCGATACGGCGGTCAGGTTACCATAAGGTGTGTCTTGTGAATCAATGAGGCGATATCCGTCCCAACCCCACACTCGGCTCATCGTCTCCCATTTCTTGCCCTGATAGGCCATAAGTATGAAAAAGCCGATGAAGACCGAGCCTGAAACTTTAACCCACCGACGGCTTCCTCTTTTCGAGGATGAAAGGGTGGCCAGCAATATCGAGGAGAAAACCAGGAGTGCCGATACGATGAGTGAGACCTGGAAGTGATTCAGAAGACGAATGAACAG
>JABAOH010156734.1_pt1 | contig 11621 bp, 20 predicted proteins | sample 7062181 | NCBI WGS metagenome assembly JABAOH01 (sample SAMN14538630, study PRJNA623070) | marine sediment metagenome | biome: marine biome [ENVO:00000428]; feature: marine pelagic biome [ENVO:01000023]; material: deep marine sediment [ENVO:00002113]; isolation source: pool of 5 deep marine... | reverse complement strand
AGAAGGTCGATTTGTTACGCCATTATTTTATGGTGGAATTGCAGGAATAGCAATTATTATTGTTTATAGTTCATACAAAGATAGAAAAGAACGCCGAAAAGCTAATGAAAGACGAAGAAAAAGATCTAAAAAATAATTTTAAAGTTCTAATCCAAATGATTCTGCAATACTAGAGAATTTTACATAAGATTCCAAATATTGTCTACCTTTAGAGGTAATTACAAAAGTATTCTTCCCATCAAATTCGATTTTGTTAATTAGACCTGCTCCGGTCAAATTTTCCAAGAATTTTGATAGTCTAGAATGTGATAAGTTTGCCTTAGTTAGCAGAGATGTTGTTTTGATGCCTTCTTGTCCAGATTGCTCAGTAGCAGTTAGCAAGTCTGCCACAATCTGCATGCTAGTTCTATAGGAAACCATATGTCACTTACTATAAAACTCAGATATAAGGGTATTACCATTAATTCAGATCAGATAAATAATCTTAAGGCTGATTTGTCTCAAATGTCATCTCAATCTTCTATACCATGGTTTGATGACTTTTTTGGTGTTGCTTATCGATATTTTGACTTAAGGATGAATGTAGTCCCATTAATTTCAGATAGAAAGGAATCTGCATCTTTATGGCATGATACTATCCATTGGTGGTTAGACCCATCAATTAAGATCCGATTTGTAGAAACTGGTGACAAATACTGGTTTATCATGGGGGCTGATTCACAAAAACCTGAATCAAATCTGAATTTTTTCAAAGTTTTACCAAAATCTGAAAATTATGAACGATTCAAGAAAGGTCATGGAGGTGAAGCATATCTTCGATTAGGAGTTTATACGAAAAAATCCCTTGATGAAGTAAAAAAGAATGCAATCTGTAACTGTGGTCATGAAGCTATTGATCATGATGAAGGAGATGACGACGTATGTCTGTATAATGACTGTGATTGCAAAAAATTCTCTAGTTTTCAAGTAAATCTATTAAAAAGAAAAAAAACAATTACTGATATTGCATTTTTAGATGAAAAAGATGTAAAAGATGATCCGCTTGCTTGGAATTGTCTTAATGTTAACAAATACTCAAAATCAGAATAAATTAATCTAAATCCTTGTTTACTCTAACATGTTCTCCAGGATAATGTTCATTTAGTTTTTTTGAATAACATTTTCCACATAATGAACCTTCTATTCCCCAATCTTTCATTGGATTATAGCGAAATTCTAATTCATCACTACAAAGTGCACATTTTCCTTTTAGTCCCAAAGTGTATTTGCTCTTTTTAATCTATATAAAAAACATTCTAGATTAAAACTAAAAAATTATGTTAAATATCACTTGATCATAGTAAATTTAGGTAGATAGTCTAACCAATGTAAACCTCCTGCAAGATTTTTACTTGGTTGGATTTCTGCCTATGAAATTAAAACAAACTGTTTGTTAGTTTTTTTAATGCTAGAATCTCTTCTTCTTCCTGTCTAATTTTCTTATCAATTACACGAAGCATTGTATCATTCCAAACATGTTGAGAAAAGAAATTATGTTTTGTATTGGCTAATTCAATTTCATCATCAACTACCGTATCTTCAAGAAATTTGGTCACAATGATATCTGTAAGTTTTAAAATTCTAGAATTAAGTTTGAAACTTCGGAAAATTGGCTCTAATTTTCTAATATCTCCTTTAAAATCCCCCTTTGACTCAAGAATCTTCTTATGGAGAATTCTAAAATATACTGCAACAAAAAACAACGTTGCATACCTTTTTGTTTTATGACCGCCTTTTTTTCCATACTTTAATGATTTTTTTGCAAATTCTTTTACAAGATAAGGGTATAGTAGTATTCTGTAATCATCCTTTAGATTGTCATTAAAGACATCATCATATTTGCTTCCTCTTGGAAGAAATTGTGCTGGTGAACTATATGCTTCAGTTGGTCTTTGCTCAATTCCTGCAACTAGAGATTGGATTGCATCTTTTGCAACAATTACTTTCTTGTGATTTTCTGGAAGATAATTGTTGTATGCTGTGTCCCCTTCATATTCACATTGTTTAGATTTTGTTTTTGTATCAAATGAACCTGCTTGAATTTCATAAAAATATCCACAATTTTTTAACTGTGATTTAATTGATTTATGAAAATCCATTAATGAAACTAGGTCTTTTCCTCTTACCGAATTTTGAGAATTTCTATATTTTGTAATATTATTTTGTTCTTGTTCATCATCTGCTTTGATAATTGTAACCGTCATAGATCCATCCATGTTTTTTGTTCTCTTTGAATGATCAAGAATAGAGTTTGATGTTTGTGCACCATTAACTATTTGTGGGGCATGAAGTTCAATTAGATTCTCTCCCAATTCGGTAAAATCACTAACTACGATTGTAATGCCATTATTGTAAAAAAAGAATTTACCAGGATTACTTTGTAGTGTTTCTCGCAATCCTTTGTTAACTGTAGTCTTAAATTGCATCCATTGCCTAATATTTGATTCAAAAACATAATCTCTATTCTTACTCACAAACTCAGTAAGTTCTCGTAACTTTAGAATTCCTAGAATAGTATTTTCATGCCTAAGCATTTTCTCTAATTTAATAGATGATTTTTTTCCGGCTGCAGGTTTTTTAATTCTGTCCCATAATTTTTGAATGATCTTTTCTTCGTCAATAATCTCTACCACTTCATCATTATACTCTACTTTTTGATCCGTTACATAACAACACTTTATCTTGAGATTTTTTTCTTTAATTTTTGTTACAAGTTGTGCTAATTCTGGTCTCATTTTTGAGATATCTTTTGCAAGTAGTCGTTTTACATCTTCTTTGAATTTTGCAATTGCTTCTAGTGAATGAGATGTACCATATTTTGATTGAAATAATCTAATTGTATTATCTGAAAAATCTACTGGAAGATATGCATCTATTCCAAGATCATTTGCTCCATCAACAATTGCATCTGCAGCATCATCTTCAGTAGCCTCAAACACTCTTGTTAAAACCCATTGAAGAAAATTGTTTCCCTTTTCTACATCACTTTTTGAATTTTCAGCATATTCGTGTATACTCTCACGAATATTTTCAGCAAATCCTTCTAGTGGTGTAGAATTTTTTTGAATTAACAGTGTATGTGAACCTGGTATGTACTCTAACAACCCATTTCCATTTTGAGACAATCCATTTTTCTAATATGCTATATATTTAGAGAATTTGGTAATTATGTAATAACTTGGTTTTGGATGTGAAATGATTTGTTAAAAAAAATAATTAGTTTAGGCATAATTGGAGGGGCAATTCTGATAATAACCGGTTTTTCATTATCAAACAATTCAGTTGAAGAAATTATTGAAGAAGATGTTATTGTACAGGCTGATGTAATCATGCCCACAAAAGTTTCTCGTCCTGGATGTGAAGAACTTGATAGATGTTACATTCCATCTGAAATAGTTACTGAAAAAGGCAAACAGATTACATGGATAAATGAAGATTCTGCATTTCATAGTGTAACTTCAGGTCTTTATGATAGTACCAACTGATCTTTTTGATAGCGGACATTTAGATCCGTTTGAATCATACACTCTTACTTTTGATGAAGCAGGTACCTACGATTATTTTTGTACTTTACATCCTTGGATGAAAGGTAAAGTTATTGTTGAATAAAAGGTGCCCGAGGGAGTCGAACCCCCTTGTATAGGCTTTGCAGGCCCACGCATAACCGTTCTGCCAGAGCACCGTTTTGAAAAACGCAAAATCAACAATTAAACTCTTTAGATTAGAATTTGTTAAATGGTTTTGAAGCCAATTTTACATCCTCACCTTTTACAGTTTTTCTTCCTGCATGAGAGGCCATATCCACGGCACTTTTTGCAATATTGTTGGCAAGTTCTTCAATTATTCTTCTTAATTCATCTGCTGATTCATCACTAACTCTTTCAGCACCAGCTTTTTTCAAAATCCTATACATAGCAGATAATCCAAGTTCCGATGATTTCATGAATTTTATTTTAATTTTTTGTGAAAAAAGATAATGAGTGAAAAAATATCACTAAGGAATCGATTTATACAGACTATTTTAAGAATTGATAAGAAATGACATGGTATTTTGATTCTCATATACACTTGTCTGATCCTGCCTATTCTTCAGATATGCAATTTATTTTAAAACAGATGGAAATTTTGAAAATTAAAGCATGTTGTGTCTCAATGGATAATGAAAATTCTCTAAAAACTTTAGAACTCGCAAAGCAAAGTAATCTAGTCTTACCCTTTATTGGAATTCATCCTGAATGTGCAAATGATGAACTTGAACAAATGACAATATTGATAGAAGAAAATCATGAAAAACTGTCTGGTATAGGAGAAATAGGATTAGATCCAAATTTTGTAAAAAACAATGAAGATTCAAAAAGGCAAATTAATGTATTTGAAACATTGTTATCCCTTGCAGAAAAATACAAAAAACCAATTTCAATTCATTCAAGACAAAGTCTTGATGATATTTTTCAAATAATGACTTCATATAATACTGACAATGCATTACTTCATTGGTTTGATGGTAGCAAAAAACAACTCCAAAAAGCCATGGATATGGGTTTTTTTGTATCATATGGACCTGTAATGATTTATGCAAATGATAAACAGACTTTATTGTCTAAAACTGATGAATCAAAAATTCTTGTTGAAACCGATGGTCCAGTAAGATTTTCTAGATGTTTTGAAATGAAATCAGGACAAATTAGTTTCATTCCTAGTGTTATATTTTGTGCCTCTAAAGTTCTAGGAAAATCATTTGACGAAACTGCAACCATACTCGAAAAAAATTCAAACTCATTTCTTGGAATATAGGTATAAAATACCCTAATTCTTTAGACGAGCAGTGGATAGAATAAAGCGTCTTTCATACGAAGTCTTAGATGAACACAAGTCAAAGTTTGGTGAAGATTTTGCTGACAACAAGAAAATCTTAGATCAAATCTCCATCATTCGTTCTAAGGGTCTAAAAAATGAAGTTGCAGGATATATCACTAAATTTATCAAAAAAGAGATTCGTGAAGAAAAAGCAAAACAGGCTCAAGCTTCATCATCAGAACTTGAAGAAACAACCATTCAAGAAGTTCAAACAGAAACTCCATCAACCAATGAATCAGAAGAAGCTCCAATTGAAGCGGTTACTGAGGCTTCTCCTGCTGAAGAAACAACAGAAGCTTCAGAAGAAAAAACTGAATAATTATTAAAATATTAATTTTGTAAATTTTGAATTAGATTATAATGATTACTGTAAAACTTGTTGGTGGTGCAAAAAAATCATTTTCAACAGATCAATTACAAATTGATAAATCTGATATTTCGATTAACGATCTACTTGAATTTTTAATTGAATTAAAACCTACAGATACCCCTAATTTTGACACAGAGAATATTTTGATTGCAGTGAATGGAACTGACTCTTCTGCTATGGAAGGAAAATCTACTAAAATAAAAAATAATGATCTTGTAAGTATAATACCTGTAATTCATGGAGGTTCTACTAAAAAATCAACATTTGAAGTCTTAAAAAAACAAATTCAGATAATTGAAATCCAAGGTCAAAAAACAATTGATGTAAAGTTTCTTGATAATTTAAGGAAAAAATATCCCAAAATACAACTTCAGGCAATCTCAAGTCATTTTATTATGAACAGCTATCATTTGAAAAAAATTTTATCTTTATCCTTAGAATCTGAAAAAAATAATGTTTTACTTTCTAACAAACTTGAAACAGATATTTTAATGCGTTTTGCATTGACTAAACAAATTTCTAAAGCTATCAAAACTGTTGGAATAAAACCAAAAACTAATTTTATTTTAATTGCTATTGGAAATAAAAAAATGTTAAACTCATTATACAAAGATCTGTACCCATTATCGATAAATCTTTTCTCAAAAAATAATTCTTTATTTCTTAAAAAGAATTTCAAGATTACAAAAAAACAACTAGATTCAGTTTACTCAAAAAATCCAATGGAAGATATTTTGATAGAGAAGGCTGCTATTCTACTCTGAGATACTACGTTTAGTTTTTTCAACACTTAACACATCTGATTTTTTTAGTATCGAAATTCCTGTTTTATTTCCTAAAATTTCTACTAATACAACTTTATCTGGAAATTCTAATGAAACTTTATTTTTTATTTTATTTGCTATTTTTGAAATTATTTCTTGACTAGATAAATTTGAATTTCTTTTTTCTATTGATATCCTATATGTTTCGCCTTCACAAATCTTTTTAGCAATATCTACTACTGCTTTTTCTATTTCATCAATCTCTGATTCAATAAATTTTTGAATTGGAATGATTCTCAAGCAATACCTTATACTCCAAGGTTCATCAAGAAGGATTTCTTTTATTCTTCTTACTACTTCGATTGGTTCCAGTTTTGTTTCTACAGTAAGAATTCCTGACATTTCACTAATTGAAATTTTTGGATCAGGATCTCCAAATTCTGTTAAAAATTTTCTTAATTCATCTTTAGTTTCAGATTCAAGATGCCGTGCACAAGTAATAATCAAATTCATTTTTCTAAAATCTTCTCCTTACTAAGAGCACCTTCTCTGAGAATTTTGATCTTTTTATTCTCAATTTCAATAATGGTTGATTCTGATTGACTATCAATAATTCCACCATCAATAAAAATATCATAATTTTGTAAATTCTTTAAACCTTCATCAGGATTTGTAAAAGATGAATCTCCAGAGATATTTGCACTAGTTCCTACTAGGAAATTACATTTCTTCAACAATTCCAATGTACATTTATGATTTGGAACTCTTAACCCAATTTTATCTGAAACATTCAGTGTTCTTTTCAGATTCTCATCAGTTATTCTTAGAATAATAGTTAATGGACCAGGCCAAAACTTTTCTGCAAGTTTTTTTGAAAACTCATCAAAAGCAGCAATCTTTTCCGCAACCTCTTTTGAATAAACTAAAACCGGAAGTGGTTTTGAAAAATCTCTTGATTTTATCTCATAAATTTTTCTTACTGACTCCTGATTGTATGGATTACATCCTATTCCATATACTGTATCTGTTGGAAAAATTGCAATTCCACCTTCTTCAATAATTTGAGATGCTTTTTCAATCCCTTCTTTATCACACTTTACTTTCAATACTGAATCTACCTTTTTTTGTTTAATTACCATTTACATTTGAAAAAGTTTTTAACAGTAATGAATTTCTATTTGCAAAGTATGTCTGAGAATTCTGATTATCAAGATACTGATTTTGAGGATGATTTTGACGATGAATTAGACGAATTTGATGAAGCAGAAGATTAGATGCTTAATCCAAAATTATTTGCAAAGTTTGTAAATGTATAATATGCCTGAAGAAATTCTCTTCCTGATTGACTAATTCTATATTTGTTTGAACCTTGAGATTCAACTTGTTCTAAAAGTCCTTGTGAAACTAGTATCTTTAGTATCCTTGAAATTCTTGAATGTGATATGTTTGCTTTCCTAATTAGATATGTTACAGTTGCTCCATCATCATCTTTGAGATCATCTCTTGTGGTTGCTAGAATATCCCCAATAATTTTCATATGAGTCCTATATTCTGCCATTTCTATATTGATATCACTCGAATTTCTATGAGAGGGGAATGATATTTTCCAATATACTAAAAAGATAAAAGAAATTGACAACCACTAGCTTGCCTAAATTTTGAGCCTATTATACAATTATTCTAGATCATCAAATTTGATCTTTGTTAATGGGACTTTACTTACTGGAATAAACAATGCAATCAATCCTCCAATTTTGATTGTCATTGAAACAGAATATAGAATTGATTCTGGAAATACAAAAGAATACCATCCTAAAAATTCCCCTAATGCAAGTAATGCTAATCCAATCGCAACTGAAATTGCACCTTTATTCTTATTTTCAAAATATGATAACATTGTTTCAATTGCACCATATGCTAACAAAATAAACGAAACTGATCTAAAGATGTGTTCTAATTGAACAGAAGAAATTAAAAATAATGGAAAAATTCCGACTGATCTAAAGTATCTTGATTTTGGGAAAAATGATTTTATGCTGTGTGAAAATGCAATGAAAAAGTATCCAACTGTTTGAATTGCAATTCCTAAAGTTTGAATCCATCTTTCAATATTTCCTGATTTTAAAACAAAGTCTTCTGCCATGTATCCTGTCCAAATTACAAAAAACCCTATACTAATTGAAAAAAATGCAATTGTTAATCTAAATAATGTAGGACTACCAGTATTTCTAAATCCAATTAATGACATTATTCCAATACCTAATCCCACCAAAAATCCAATCAGATTAAGTATATTTTCTAATAGAAATTCCAATGATGTTTAGAAACTTGACAAACTAATTATTTTAATCTGATGAATGATTTTACCATGTTGTTAATCCCATTCATCTAAAGACCCTGAAGACTGACCTTCTGTTTTACCTGCATAATCTCCAAGAATATCTGAATATGTGGACTCATTATGTGCTACAAATTTTACATATTCTCCATAACTCATCTCTAAATCACAAGTTCCACATTTTACTAATGAAAAATCCATTGTCAATTCTGCATCTTCTTTACATTTTGGGCATTTGATCTTCACGAATTATTTCACCTTTGTTAATTATAATTACTTTAGAATCAATAAGAGATAAAAGTAGTTCATTATTGTTAATTTTCATGAGCCGTACTTGCACTAAATGCAAAAACGCCATTCCAGATACTGAAGAACTTGATATTGTTGCACAAAAATATCCTGTTTGTAACAAATGCTGGGATGAATGGAAAGAATACCGTGTAATGGTTATGAATGAAATGAGACTAGATATGTCCATGCCTGATCATAGAAAATTATTAAAAAAACATGAAAAGATCTTTGCAGGCGTAATGTCTCCTGAAGGGGATGTTATTGACTACACAAATGAGGATAATCGAAACCCAGATGAGCCACCACCTGGTGCTTAAAGTTTCAAGTGTTTTTTAGCATTTTCAGGAATTATTAACATTAATTTCCTTTTTCCCTCTTCATCAAGATTATTGATAATTTTCCTAACTGTTTGAGAAAGAATTTCCTTTTCATTGTCATTTAATGTTAGAAAAATCTCTAAAATTCCATCTAAATTGAAAGTAATCAGCTTTTGGGGTGATTGTGAGACTTCAATTATGTATGCCATAAATAATCCCTCTCTTTGCTCTTCAGGTAAAGTTGTTAAAATTTTGAGCCATGTTTTAAACAGTTTTGAAAAATTTGGAAATGGAATTGTTGGTCCTGCTTCTAATGCATTGTTTATAACTTCTTTTTTTTCTGGTTCAGATAAGGAAAAATACTCTACCATTCTTTTTTTTAAAATAGGATTTCTTAAGAAATCTGGAAGATTGGCTAAACTAATTATGATATTTCCAGCAAAATTTTGTTCAACCATCGATCTATCAGAATTGCTGTTGGATATAAAATCATGTGCAAACACTTTAGCTTAAATAAACGAAATAGAAGTTCAACAATATGACATCAACTGTAGTTGTTGGCGGATTTTTTGGTGATGAGGGCAAAGGAAAGATCATATCATATTTAGCAATCAAAGATAATCCAAAAATTATTGTACGTGGTGGAGCAGGGCCAAATGCTGGTCATACAATTCGAGATGGTGACAGAGTCTATAAAGTTCGAATGCTACCAAGTGGATTTCTTAACAAAGATGCTAAAGTCATGATTGGTCCAGGGGTTGTAATTAATCCTGATATTTTAAAAAAAGAGATTGAAGATTTTGATTCAAAAGGACGTTCATTTATTGATAAAAACTGTGGAATTATTGAAGAGACTCATCTTACAAGAGATTCCAAAGGTGAATTAAAAGAAAAAATTGGAAGTACTGGTTCTGGTACTGGTCCAGCTAACGCTGATAGAGCTATGAGAGTTTTAAAACTAGCAAAAGACTTTGATTCTCTTGCTTCAATTATTACAGATGTCCCTCAGGAGATAAATTCTGCACTTTCAGCAAATCAAAATGTGCTTATTGAGGGTACACAGGGTACATTCCTTTCTTTATGGCATGGAACATACCCATTCGTAACCTCAAAGGATGTAACAGCATCAGGTATTTGCGCAGATGTTGGTATTGGACCTACTAAAGTTGATGAAGTGATTGTAGTTTTCAAATCATATGTTACGCGTGTAGGCACGGGTCCACTTGATAAAGAACTTTCACTTGATGAGGCAGAAAAGAAAGGTTGGTCTGAATTTGGAACTGTTACTGGTCGTCAAAGACGTGCAGCTGATTTTGATTTTGATTTAGCTAGGCGTGCAATCATGCTTAATGGTGCGACACAAATCTCAATTACTAAATTAGATGTTCGCTTTACAGATTGTGCGGGAAAAACTTCGTTTGATGAATTATCTGATGAAGCAAAAGCATTCATAAAAAATATTGAAGATGAATTAAACACGCCTGTAACAATTATTGGAACAGGTCCAGCTGTTAATGATGTCATTGATAGAAGAAGCTAGGCTCCAAATTTTTGGATAAGTTTAATTTGTTAATAGATCGGAAATCTTTGTGGACAAATCACAAAATTCTTCTAATGATAAATTACCTAGATACATTCAAGTAAATTCTACTTTGGAATTTTCTAGACTCGTTTGTGCACTCGAGCGTGCACCACGTGTATCATTTTTGCATGATCATGATGGGCAAAAAATCCTTTCAGTTCAAATGGATATTCTAAAAGAAAAACCAATTGTGTATTACACACCACTTGAACATAACGGTCATTATCTTTGTTATGGATTAACAGGTGGAAAAGAAGAATCTACAATTGTTGATTCGACTTCTGATTCTAGTAAACTATATTCCCCAATTGTTCGAATCAAATCTCTTCCAAAAACTTTGAAACCTGGAAACGGTACACTTGATAGATATCAACCAATTGAGTTAGAAGATATGTCAAGTCTTGCAAAACTTACTTGGGGTTTTGAAGAAATACCCTTTCCATTGTTTTTGTTTCCACATAATGAAAAGTGGCTACTTGGAGTTTTCATGAATTTTAATGAAGAAGGAACTTCATATTTTTGTCATGTGGTTTTAGATAAAGATCCACAAAAACCATTCATGAAATTTTCTCCAAACAACGGTTCTAACCCAATTTTTGTAGAAAATCCTTCTGAACATGGTTATTCATATATCAAAATAATAAAATTGAAAGATACACACCCACTAGTTGATTATGAGCACCTTCAAAACTAGACTTTCAAAGATCTCAAAAACTAATGGCAAAGTTATTCTTGCAAACGATTATGATCTATCTGTAAAAAATTTAGAAACAAAAACTCTCAAAAATATCAAGCAATTACACCCCTATCTTTGTGGTATCAAACTAAATTTTCACTTACTTTTACCTCTAAGTGGTAAACAAATTCTCAAAATCAATAAAACAGCTCATAGATATGGATTACAAACAATTGCAGATATCAAACTAAATGATATTGGAAATACTAACAGAGTGACTACTGAACATCTCTGGAATTTAGGGTTTGATGCAGTTATTGCAAATCCAATAATGGGTCTTGATAGTCTGAAAAATCTTGTAAAATCTGCTCACAAAAATAAGAATGG
>JABAOH010163691.1_pt4 | contig 11622 bp, 10 predicted proteins | sample 7062181 | NCBI WGS metagenome assembly JABAOH01 (sample SAMN14538630, study PRJNA623070) | marine sediment metagenome | biome: marine biome [ENVO:00000428]; feature: marine pelagic biome [ENVO:01000023]; material: deep marine sediment [ENVO:00002113]; isolation source: pool of 5 deep marine... | reverse complement strand
CACGTTAACTTGCAGTGGATGTCCACCATGGGATGTCCGCAGCGATCACAGATTTCGGCCTCGACGGCTTCTAACAATAACAGAAACTGGCCGGCATCGGACATAAAGCTGGTGCCGTGCGCGTCTGGTAGACCACTTTCGTAGGCTATTTACCACGACGCACCTATCACCATTTCGATGAGATTCCATAGGCTCGGAGCGACCCTGGCTCTTCTCGGGTTGGCCGTCGCTATAGTCGGCTACTTCCTCGTGCCCGAAGGGTTAATATGGGCGACCGGCCGCGAAGTTCGCGAGTTTAATCCAGGTCCGTGGTATATGAATGGCGGGTCCTCTGGGGGGCCCTTTCACGTTCAGGGGATCGGGAGATTCTATCCCGGGAACTACACGCTCTACGTCAACGCCACCGCGCAGGTGGACGTCCACGTTTACCTGCTCCCGGATGAAGACGCGGAGTGCCTTCTTCACACGGAGGACGAGTCCTTCCTGCTGCCTCCCCAAGCTGAGGTGCTCCGCCAGGCTTACAACGTTTCCCAGATGACCCTCTCTTTCAGGCTCGAGGAAATGGGCACATGGTGCTTACTCGTAGAGAACACTGAACCTGAGGTATCCGGGAGGTACGACTGGACACTCATTGGAAGGGATATGTGGATTACTGGCGTCGAGATGATGGCGGTGAACCCAAAACTCTGGTCGTTCTACGGAGGGCTCGTTGTCCTGGTTGTGGGGCTATTAGTGCTGGCCTTCGGATTCCTTCGGACGGAGGGAGCGTAGGAGCCTTTTTGACTCACTAAGCCTGAGCCGATTGGGAGGCCAACGCAGTTTCAAATATAGAGTGCCGTCATGGCAGCTTAGTGAAGAGGGTCGGCTTCCTGGTGAACCCCATCGCAGGCATGGGTGGACGCGTCGGCCTGAAAGGCACTGACAACGTTCTCGAGGAGGCTCTCGCCATGGGGGCAGAGCCAGTGGCCCCCGCCCGAGCCATCGAAGCCCTCGTGACACTGCGGAACAGCAAGCCCGCAGCGGAAATCCATTGGATCACATGCGGGTCGCCCATGGGCGAGGCCGAACTCCTCGAAGCGGGCTACAAGAGGGATGAGGTCGAGGTCGTCTATCGTCCATCCGAGAGGACCACAGCGGAGGACACCGTCGAGGCCTCGAAAGCGATGGCAAAAGCCACAGTCGACATCCTCCTCTTCTGTGGGGGGGACGGAACGAGCCGCGACATTTTGGACTCCGTCAACGCGGAGCTACCCATCCTGGGCGTCCCAGCGGGCGTCAAGATGCACTCAGCCGTATTCGGGGTAAGTCCCGAGGCCGCCGCAAGGACCCTGACCCGCTACCTCCAGGGCGACCTGCCGCTTGGCAAGGCGGAGGTCATCGACGTCGACGAGGAGGCTTACCGAGAAGGTCGATGGAGCCTCCAGATCTACGGCCTTGCTGAGACGCCTCAGGAGCCGAACCTGGTCCAGACAGGGAAGATGATGGTCGAGGCCGTGGGAGATGAGGCCATCCGGGAGGAGATGGCGGACTACCTCGGGGAACTGATGGAGGAGGAGCCTGATGTGCTCTTCATCTTCGGGCCGGGCGGGACGACCCACGGCGTATGCGACCTGCTTGGCCTCGACAAGACGCTCCTGGGAATCGACGCCGTCCTCGGTGGGGAGATCGTTGGGCGGGACCTGAACGAGGACGGGTTGATCAGGCTTCTGAACAAGCACACCTCCGCGAAGCTGGTCCTAAGCCCCATCGGCGCCCAGGGCTTTATCCTCGGAAGGGGCAACCTACAGTTGAGTCCCCACGTCCTTAGGACCATCGGGCTCCACAACCTACTCGTGGTCGCGACACCCGCCAAACTGCGAGCCACACCCTACCTCCGGGCGGACACAGGGGACCCGGATCTCGACAGGTACTTCGGCGAAAAGGGCCACCTCCTCGTCATCGTAGGCTACAGGACGAAGAAGCTGCACCTCGTCCAGGGTCTCTGACTCGTGACGGGCCCTCCACGCTCCGAGAAGACTGTGTATCGAACGGTGAGCCAGGCACCGCCTTTAGCGTCTAGAGAGAATATAGGGAACCTAATTATATCGCACGCTTTCTCCGAGGACCGAGGGATGCCCTACGGCAGGAGAGATGCTTGCAGCCGTCAAAACCGACCCGGCTCCCGGCGCCACAAAAATGATGAATGTATCCAAGCCGAAACCGGGACCGGGAGAGGTTCTGGTCAAGGTAAGAATCGCGTCCATCTGCGGCACCGACGTCCACATCTATAAGTGGGACGACTGGGCCAAGGCACGAATCAAGCCGCCCCTCATTCAGGGTCACGAGTTCGCCGGTGAGGTCGCAGAGTTGGGCGACAACACGACCCACGTCCAGGTGGGGGACTACGTCTCCGCGGAGGGGCACGTTGCCTGCGGCACCTGCTATCAGTGTCGGACGGGCCAGTCCCACATCTGTCCTAACGTTCACATCATAGGTGTGGACCGTGACGGCGCTTTCGCCGAGTACGTGGCCGTTCCGGAGGAGAATATCATCGTCAACCCCGCCAATCTTCCCTTGGAGATGGCCACAATCCAGGACCCCTTCGGCAACTCCGTCCAGACGGTCTTCTCCGCCGACGCTCCGGGCAACAACATTGCTGTCTTCGGCCTCGGGCCGACCGGCCTCATGAGCGTGGCCCTGTTACGTGCAGTGGCGGCCTCGAAGATCTTCGCCATAGGTCACGTTAACGAATACAGGATGAAGCTGGCCAAGGAGCTAGGAGCTGATTACGTGATGAAGGCATCCGATGACTTGGAGAGGATCGTCGCCGAGAACACTGACGGCAGGGGAGTAGACCACGTCCTGGAGATGTCAGGGAGCCCCGAGGCCTTCAACCAGGGCTTGAGGATCCTGCGGCCGGGCGGAGGCATGCACGTCCTGGGCATCTACGCTGACCCCTTCACGGTGGACGTCTCCTCGGACATCGTCACCAAGGGAATCCAGCTCTACGGTATCCACGGGAGGAGGATGTACTCGGACTGGTACCGCATGGCTGGCCTGCTAACGTCGGGGAAGCTGGACCTCAATCCCATCATAACCCACCGTTTTCCCTTCGAGGACTTCCTGGAGGCCATCGAGGTGATGAAGTCCGGGAACTGTGGGAAGGTCGTATTACACATGGAGTAGGAGGGATGGAATGGCACGTCCGACGGATTTCATGAGGGAGGAGTACGAGAGACTGGTGGAGAACAGCCTGGACTGGAAGCTCCGGCTGCTGGAGACGCCCTCCGCGCCGCACAGCGTGGTCGACGGGCAGAAGCTCATCATGCTCTGCTCCAACAACTACCTCAACCTGACGAATCACCCGAAGCTGAGGGAGGCCGCCAAGAGGGCCATCGATGACTACGGCGCTGGCTCCGGCTCGGTTCGCCCCATCGCCGGCAACATGAAGCTCCACGAGGAGCTGGAGATGAGGATAGCCCGCTTCAAAAGGTTGGAGGCCGCCCTAGTCTACTCGGCAGGGTTTACGGCCAACTCCGGTCTCATTCCGCAGATGGTGGAGAAGGGGGACGTGGTGATCAGCGACGAGCTCAACCACGGGAGCATCATCGACGGCGTTCGGCTGACCAAGGCGGACAGGATGATCTACAAGCACTGCGACATGTCCGACCTGAAGCGGGTGCTGAAGGAGGCCCAGAAGGAGGGATATCGCAGGAAGCTCATAGCCTTCGACGGCGTCTTCAGCATGGACGGTGACATCTCACCCGTCGACGAGATCGTGGAGCTGGCGGAGGAACACAGCGCCATGACCTATGTGGACGACGCCCACGGCGAGGGCGTCCTGGGAGAGGGTGGGCGTGGCATCGCGTCGCACTTCCACGTCGAGGGGCGGGTGGATGTAGAGATGGGCACATTCTCCAAGGCCTTCGGGGTTCAGGGTGGCTACGTTGCCGGAAGCGAGGACCTCCGACGCTTCGCCCTGAACAAGTCCCGGACGTGGCTGCTGTCTGCCTCCCACTCGCCGGCGGTAACGGCGGCCTGTATCGCCGCAATAGACGTCCTGGAGACGGAGCCCCAGTGGGTGGAGAGCCTCTGGGAGAACACGAAGTACTTCAAGGAGCAACTGAAGTCCATGGGCTTCGACACCGGCATCAGCGTGACGCCCATTACGCCCGTCATAGTTGGCGAGAGCGCTCTGGCCAAGAAGCTGAGTGAGCGGCTCTACTCGCTCGGCATCTTCGCGCTCCCAATAGTCTTCCCCATGGTGGCCAGGGACAAAGCCAGGATCCGGACCATCATGAACGCCGCCCTGACGCGAAAGGACTTGGACGCCGCTCTTGGGGCTTTCAATACCGCGGGGAAGGAGCTGGGAATAATCTAGGTCCTACTCCCGCTCTCTGGGAAGACCGTGGTAGGCGGCATCTGAGGGACCGCCCATTATCTGAAGGTCCGCCTGCTTCGTGAACCTCCTCGAGGCGATAATGATAGCAAGGACAACCGCCTGGACGCTGGCAGCAATGGCGAACGGCGCCAAGGCGCCGTAGAATTGCAGGAAGAGACCTGAGAGCGGCGCGCCGGCGGCTACGCCGGCTATGTTGGCCGTCTGGTGAAGGCCTATGGAGGCCCCGCGTGCCTTCGGTAGGGCGGCCACCGCCGTAGAAGCGACGAAGACCAGGGCAATGCCGCCGCCTAGGGCAAACGCGCTAGTGAAGAAGAGTGGGGAAGACAGTGAGACGAGGAGAAGAGCCTGAGAGACGCCCGCCAGGGAAATTCCGAGCACCAACGCCCGAACCGGCCCGAATCTGTCCAGGAGCCTGCCGACGAGGTAGAAGAGTGGGAGCGAGGTGACCGTGGCCAGCCCGATATAGACGGCCACGCTACCCGCTGCCGCCTCTTGCCCGGCACCTCCGCGTATAAGGATCAACGATAGGGCCCCGACAATGGCCCCAAAGGCGAAGTAGAGGGAGAATATCGAGAGATACGCCACCGAGAGCCATCTGATGGAGGAGGCGATCGAACTGGCGGCCTTTCGTGGTTTCATCCTGATCTTCGCGGTTTCCGGAACGATCAATGCAAGGAAGAATCCCGCCAAGGAGAGGAGGGCCACCAGGACGAACATCCACCTGAATCCCAGTGAGGTCACCAGGACTCTAGACAGGCCAGATCCCAATGCTATGACGCTGCCAATGACTAGCCAATAGAGGCCGATATTCCTCCCCATTTTGCGGCGAGCTGCGTCGACGATCATCGCTATGCTCGCAGGGAAAACCAGTGAGCCACTAATGGCGTGGGTCGTCCTGAAGATGATGAGGTCGAGCGGATTGGCCGCGATGCTGTAACCATAGATCCAGAGGGCGGTGAAACCCAAGCCCGCGATCAGGGCTCGGCGTCTCCCGATGGCATCGATGGTGAGGCCCATGACGATGCTGGCGGGTATCGCGACGATGGAGTATAGCCCCGTTATGAGGCCTGCCAACGCCTCGCTGGCACCCAGTGAGGCGGCGAAGGCTGCGATGGTGGGGTTCAGAATGGCGGTGTCGATGATCCCCATGGCCCCGACCAGGCTGATCAAGGGGACGAAGTATGCCTTGTCCGTCCTCAGCATCATCTTGGCGCCTCACATCCTTGGGGCCACCGGCCTCCCATATCCTTGATGCGCAGGCGCACGCGGCCCTCATACTTAACTGCGAGGCATGGGAGCACTTTCGTCCACCTCCCCGTGCTGCGGTTATATACTCGTGGGGTAACAGTGCAACGGGGCTACCATGGACGCACTCCTACGCGAGACCATCGACAGGCTTTCCCTAGAGACGACGACCCTCTGGGACTTTCCCCTCCAGAGCCCTCCTGGTGAGTCCTTCGGCGATGCGGAGTTCAGGGGTGTCACGCCCTCAAGACTCGTATGGAATCTAGTCCTCAGGTTCACAGAAAAGGGGGATTGGGTTGTGGATCCCATGGCGGGAAGCGGGACCACCGTGGACGTAGCTCGACGTCTAGGGCGGAGGGCCCTAGGTTTTGACTTGGTGCCCCGACGGCTTGACATACACCTCGCGGACGCACATGAGTTGCCCCTTCCCGATGAATTCGCTCATCTCGTCTTCCTGGACCCTCCGTACGGTGACAACGTTCGGTACTCAGACGACCCGAGGTGTCTGGGATGCATCCCGAGCGATTCGAAACTTTTCTACGAAGAACTTGAACGGGTGGCCATTGAGGTTATCAGGGTCCTTCGCCCCGGCGGATACACTGCGTGGCTGGTCAGCGATCAGTACAGAGGCTCGCGCTTCACGCCTGTGGCCTTCGTCCTCTACGCCCTCCTCTCGCGGCTGTTCCGCCCAGTGGACATCGTGGCCGTGGCCCGACACAACGATCATTCGCTGAACCCAACCTGGGAGCATTGGTCCCGGAGGGCGAACTTCTTCCTTCGGGGGTTCAAGTATCTGCTCATCTTCCGCAAAGAGGGCCTGTATGAGACGCAATAACAATGGACATGAAGCACATCCCCACACCGATAGTTTGGGTCAGAGGCTTCTTGGTAAGCTTCAGGAAAGGGTGAGGAAGCGGCTTTTAAGATTGGGCGACGAACTTGAACTGAAAGCAATGACTTCATGGGTTTCCTTCAAGAGCAGGAAGGTGAGAAGGGTCTTCGCCGAGGTCCGTGCCCACCGAAAGGACGTCGAAGCCTTCATCCTCCCGCCGATCGAGTTTCTGGGCGAGGCTGATGGCATGGCGATGCCCGCTCCACCGACTCAGGGCTGGGGCTGGTTCCGATCCAAGCTACGGATAACGAAGAAGGAGGAGCTAGCCGCGGCTACAGACCTCATCCTCCTGTCCTACACTGTCCGCCGCGAGATGAACCGAAGAGGTTCCAGTGGAAGCTAGTCCGCGCAAAGCTGTCCCGGGCGAATCCGATAAATACCAAGCTGAGGTGATGACCACCATGGTGACGGCGAGGGTGGAGGTTAGACTGAAGAAGGGGGTCGCTGATCCAGAGGGCGAGAACACCTTGAAGGCCCTCAGACTGCTGGGCTTCGACCAGGCATCAAGGGTCCACTCGATTAAAGTCTTCGATGTGGAGCTAGACACGGAAGACCGTGGCAAGGTTCAGGCGCTGGCGGAGGATATGTGTCGTAGGCTCCTTGCCAACCCCGTGATTCACGATTACTCGATTAGGCTCCTTTAGGCGGGCGCCTGAGGGATACGGTACCAAACGAATGGGCAAGCTCTCTCTTTGGCCTCAGAAGGCTAATTGACCTGGCAAGAACGACAGAAATCTGCCCTCTCTTTCTCTTTCTTCTCTTCATTTCAATGCATCTCTTGTCGATAATTTCTAGTCAGGCGGCACGATCTCCGTTTGTGCCGGTGCAAGGATCTGTGCCATACCTCGCAATGAGAGAGCTCGTCATGGACCGTAGGAGGGCACCATGAAGACAGGTGAAACACTCACTGTTTCGACTAGAGAGGAATTTCGACGGTGGCTTGCCCACCACCACCAGTCTAAGAAGGAAATCTGGTTGGTCTTCTACTACAAGCGGACGCGCAAGCCCACGATAGCGTATGTCGACGCAGTGGAAGAAGCGATTTGCCACGGTTGGATCGATAGTCAACAGAACCCAATGGACGATGATCGCTTTGTGCGCCGCTTTGGCCCTCGCCGCAAATCAAGTCACTGGTCGAAGTACAACAAGGAGCGAGCCCTAAGGATGCTTCGGGCGGGAAGAGTGACTGAAGCGGGTATGAGAGCATTGCCCGTCGAAGTGGTCAAAGCATGGAAGGCAGGTGAATAAAGCCCCGACTAACCTTCGAACCATTCAGTGACTAGCCGCGCCGGTGAACCACATTGGGAGATTAGTCGGTCAACGACCTCCTAAGGTTAATTGGCCGGGCGAAGTGGCCGGAAATCCGCCCAGGCCCGCAGGTTCAGGGAACTGCAGCAAAGCTACTTCACGTTCGTTGGATGACCCTGGGCCGCTCCGATGAAACTGCCATAGCTCAAACGCTTTAAGACGTCACAATAATCCCACTTCGTGGGGGACGAATCTTCGAATGATAGGTCCGAAGGTCCGCCTGAAAGGTATGCACTGGCAACCTTCGAAAACGACTATTACTTCTTCACGAAGATTGTGACTCGACTGTGCAAGATCCTGGGTACGTCTAGCCTGCGCTCAAGAATCATTGTGAGTCTTGCGATATTCGGCTCGATAGCCTTCGGCATTCCGATCATATTCGGCTTGGCAACAGGGGACATGTTGTTCGACAGCTGGGAACTTGTGTTAGGCTCCCTTGCTCTCGCAATAAGTGCTCTCCTGATCGATGCGTTTGAATTCGCCATCGACTCCTTCAGCGATAGGTTTCGAGACAAGTTGTCAAGCGATCACGAACGGGATGCATTTGATGAGATGAAACTGAGACTCCTCAAATCTAAGAACTACATAGTCTATGCACTGGTGTTCTATCTAGCCCTCCTCGCGCTTATCGGTGGAATGCTGGCCGAGCATACCCTTCCTACAATCATTATGGTGGACATTCTTGCCATCCCCATGGTGTTGGCATGGGGGATTGGCATTCACGTGACTATCTCGATGTATGGCTTCGTGCGGGGGATTTGCAGCATGGACGTGAGTGTGGATGTTTTTGATCCAGATGGATTCGGAGGGTTCGGCACAATCGGAAAGCTTTCCATCAGGGTAAGTCTCTTTATCTCCAGTGGTTCTCTATACATTCCCTTCTTCTTCGATCGTCTCAGGACATTTCAGTTGCCATACATAGCCCTCACTTCAGCCCTCGCTATTGGCACAATAATGATGGTAATCCTTCTGACATTCCTGACCACCGTCCTTCCGGTGCATCGGCTTGCACGAGACACTAAAGAGCGGCTGCTTGGGAGCCTTGGGAGCCGGTTGCGGCAGAGGCTTAGTGGCTTTGAAAGTGGAACCACGAGTGAGCTGGAGCGAGACTTAGAGGTGTTGTTGGCCCTCGAGAATTATCGTGAGGTCAAGGAAATGCGTGTTTGGCCGTTCAATCCGGAGACTGCTCTTGCCGTGACGGGAATGGTTATGCTGCCGGTGGCCCTTTTTATGCTCGGTTTATTCCTGAAGTTCTGAGAATTTCGGCGATAAATGGCAGTCAAGGCAAGGGTTGTCAAGCGAGTATGTCGGACTTACTAAGACACACGCACGGCATGATGGTCAGGAAGCGAGGAGTTTCCTTGGATGCCATAGCCAGCTAGTTGGGACATGAATCCGTCGCAACCACGCAGCTCTACGCACGGCTAGCCAGTGACATACTATGAGCAGGAGTACAAATTATTCTTCGCCGGCAGACCCCACAAGAGCCCCCTTCGGCAGCTGAGCAGAAGCCTAGAGTCGCCCAGGGATTGAGCATACCGATGAGACCGCCTAACGATATTATGCGGTCAAAGCCCGCCTAAGGTTAATTAGGCAGCCCCGTTACTAAATCGAGGAGTCGGCTTGGGAGACATCTACAGGCGGGAGGACGTCCCCTTTCCCCTCCACTCCATCGACCTTCTAGAAGCTTCCGATGCCGTCCTGCGTCAGATAAGCAAGCAGTTCGGCCTCGCCCTGAACCTGGAGGAGATGAAGAGGATCCAGGACTACTTCTCCCGACTGGGTCGAAGTCCCACGGACGTCGAGCTTCAGTCCCTCGCCCAGGCCTGGTCCGAGCACTGCTGCTACAAGTCCTCCAAGTTCTTCCTGCGAGAGTTCATATTCAGCATCGAGGCGCCGCAGGTCCTCCTGAAGGGCGACGCCGGCGTCGTGGAGTTTGACGAGGACCACGCAATCGCCCTTAGGATTGAGAGCCATAACCACCCCAGCGCCGTGGAGCCTTACGGCGGGGCCGCCACGGGAATCGGCGGCATCCTACGGGATGTCCTATGCATGGGCGCAAAGCCTGTGGCCTTGGCGGATCCTCTCCACTTCGGGCCGCTGGACTACCCATACAGGAAGCTGCCGGATGGCGTGAAGCACCCGCTCTACCTAATGCAGGGCGTCGTGGCCGGCATACGTGACTACGGCAACCGCGTGGGTGTGCCCACAGTGGCTGGCTCCATCTTCTACGACGAGGGTTACCTCGGCAACATCATCGTCAACGTGGGATGCGTCGGCATCGCTCCCAAGAGCCACGTCCAGCGCAACGCTGTGAGCGGCCTCGAGGATGTCTTCATCTTGGCGGGCGGGAGGACAGGGCGCGATGGCATCCACGGCGTCACCTTCGCCTCCCTCGAGCTCACCGAGGAGATGTGGGAGGAGTGGCGAGCGGGGGCCGTGCAGCTGGGCGACCCGATCACGAAGGAACCGTTGATGCACGCGTGCCTTGAGGCCGTCGAGCAGGGGCTGGTCAGCGGTATGAAGGACCTGGGGGGCGGAGGCCTTAGCTGCGTCGTTGGAGAGATGGCCCTCGCCGGAGGATTCGGAGCCGAAGTCCACCTGGACGACGTCCCTCTCAAGGAGGAGAACCTCTCACCCTGGGAGATATGGGTGAGCGAGTCCCAGGAACGCATGATGCTCGCTGTCCACAGGGACAAGGTGGAGCAGGTGCTGAGGATATTCGACCTGTATGATGTCCAGGCAACAGCAGTGGGCCGCGTGATCGAGGAGAAGGTGGCACGGGTCTTCTACCAAGGTCAGAAGGTTCTCGAGATGGACTTGGACTTTTACACGAGGGGTCCCGAGTACTGTCGGCCCTTCCTGACTGACTTGGGACTGGAGAGGGTGAGGGAGGTCGTACCTAAGGAACCTACAGACTACGGAGAGACGCTCCTCAGGCTACTCACGAGTCCAAACGTTGCCAGCAAGGAGCTAGTGATCCGGCAGTACGATCACGAGGTAAAGGCGTCGACCGTCATCAAGCCCATGCAGGGCGTCCTGGGAAAGCAGTCCCACGGGGATGCCGCCGTCCTCAAGCCGCTGGAGGATTCATGGCGCGGACTTGCGATCGCCACCGCTTCGACGCCGCAGTTCACTCGCTTGAACCCCTATAGAGGTGGGGCCTCGGCCGTGGATGAGGTCTGCAGGAACTTGGCATCCGTGGGCGCGAGGCCCCACGCTTTGAGCGACTGCATGAACTTTGGGAATCCCGAGCGTCCCGACCGGCTAGGCTACTTCCGTGAGGCCGTCCGCGGGGTCGGGAGGGTGGCTGCGGCCATGGGACTCCCCATCCCATCAGGGAACGTGAGCTTCTACAACGAGACCCCCCAATCGCCCGTACCGCCTACGCCGGTCATACTTGGGACGGGGATTGTGCCAGACATAAGGAAGTGCGTCACCTCCGACCTAAAAGTCGAGGGGTCTCGACTATATCTACTGGGGAAGACCAGCCCGGAGATGGGCGGGAGCGAGTACTACAGGCTCCATGGAGGCGAGGGCGGAGCGGTCCCGGACGTTGATATCGACCTCCTAAAGAGGTCGGTGGACGTCCTCTTGGACGCGGCGGACAAAGGTTTGATTCGAGCCTGCCACGACGTGTCCCACGGGGGCCTAGGCGTCGCCCTGGCGGAGATGAGCATGGGGGGCGACCTGGGCGTGGCGGTGGAGCTGGACGTGGGAGACATGCGCCCCGACCTCTACCTGTTCTCCGAGTCCAACACCAGGTGGGTCGTCGAGGTTCCACGAAGAGTGGAAG
>JABAOH010150898.1_pt1 | contig 11622 bp, 9 predicted proteins | sample 7062181 | NCBI WGS metagenome assembly JABAOH01 (sample SAMN14538630, study PRJNA623070) | marine sediment metagenome | biome: marine biome [ENVO:00000428]; feature: marine pelagic biome [ENVO:01000023]; material: deep marine sediment [ENVO:00002113]; isolation source: pool of 5 deep marine... | reverse complement strand
CGCACGAGCGAGGTCTCGGAGAGGCTGTAGCTGCGCCAGTTGTGGTCGCCCGCGAAATCGATCGACATCGTCTCCAGCCACGGGAGCGTCACGTCGACGGCGGCGTCACACGTGTCATCGCCTTGATTCCGTGTCGAGAAGCCGAGCGTCCCGAACGTGGCCGGCATGAGATTCAGCGCAGGATTCAGCCCGGCTTCCAGCTGGGCAGCGAGGCCGTCGAGGGTCGCCGCGTGCTCGGTGTCACCGATGTTGTGGAAGACCGTCGCCGCCTGGCGGACGGTCTGCAGGATGAGGTCGAAGTCCTCGTTGATATCGAGGAGCGAGACCGCCTCGTTGTAGAAACCCGTGGCCTTGTTCGCGGCGACGACGGCGTTGGCGCTGTACATCTCCAGGTAGGCGTCACCGAGCAACAGGTTGGCCTGTGCGAGCAGTTTGTTCGCACCACGATCACCGGGCAGGTCCATCACGACCACCTTGTGGAGGATGCGCGTCGCATCGGCGAGCTCGCCGTTGGCGATCAGATCCTGCGCCGTACCGATGTGCTCTTCGGCCTTTGCGAGGATCGAAGCGTGTGGGTCGCGAGACCAGTTGAACTGCTCGAGGATGTCCTCGCGATTGATGCCCAGGTCCGGCGCACCGCTGGGGCGGTTGCTGGACTGGACGGACTTGGTCAGACCGCGCGACCCGAGACTGGTCTGTTGAACCTCCTGGTCGGCGCTCGAGGCGACCGCGGCCTTATCCTTCTTGGTGACCTTGCCGGCGTCGGCAGGCACACCCGAAAGCACCAGGCACACGGCCAGTGCGAAGACAAAGACTGTCTTTCCCTTCATGCTGGGTCTCCCTCCAAATTGTGAATAGAACCCCCGGTAACTCGACTGAGTCGAGTACTACTTACGAGGTTGTAACGGGAAGTCAAGGTCCATCTTTCCCGAACCGGGAGCGTTCATTTTTTGGGGAATCCGGAGGGGTCTCGGCGACCGATTGCCACGGTTTTCGCGACCTCGAGCGGGGATCGCGTGCCGGACGACCGGCCGGTGAATCCAACAGACGGGGGGCGACGAAGAAAATAGGGATTGGAGGCCCCCTTGGATCTGCCCCCGAAAGATCTCGACGAGCTCAGCCTGGGAAATCCGTGGCTGGAAGGAGGCGCGAGAGGCGCTTCGCTGCCGTCACGGACAGACGCGGAGCGTTGCTTCCTCTGGCTCGGGGCGAGCCTGACCCTGTTGGGCCCGCTCGCGTTCTTCGTCAGCAGCGAGGTGGGGGCGGCGGCGTTCGTGCCGATGGTCTTCGGCCTCGCGTTGATCGCGCTGAGCCTGGTCTCTCTTCAAAGCACGCAGGCCTGGCGTTGGAACCTGTTGGCCCTCATCGCGGTCGTGTTCGCGCTGGCGGACGGGTTACGCGGTTTGAGACAGGTGCCGGGGCTGGTACAGGGCCTGGCGTTGCCCAACCTCGAAGCGATCGTCACGCAGTCGATCACGGCGGTCCTCTGTTTGACCTTCCTCGCCCCGATCCTCGTCCGGCTGTTCGAGAAGGTCGATCGTCAGGCGGGAGCGACGCTCGCCCGACCGTCGAGGTAGCCCGCCAGGTGCTCGCACAGGTCCCTCGCATCGTCGCCGACGCCGTCGATGAAGCTTGACTTTCGCCTGCGGAGGAACGGGATACCGAGCAGGTACATGCCCGGCGCCTCGACGATCCCCCCGTCATGACGTACGCGTCCTTTGTGATCGAATACCGGCACGTCGAGCCACGAGTAGTCGGGCCGGAATCCCGTGGCCCAGAGCACGGTGCGGAACTCGCCGAGGTCGAGGCCGAGTGGCGGCGAATCCTCGACGCGAGTCGGCTCGAAACGGTGCGCCGGCGCGGTCTCGCCGCCGAGCCCACTCTCGGTGATCCACTCGTCGATGCGGTCGAGCAGCCGGTTCATTTTCAGATCGGATAGCGCACACTGATTGCGCAGGGAACCCGAGAACTGCGCCTTGCCGTCGTGAACCCCGGCGAGCCGGCCGACGAGCCGCACGCCGAGATCGGTCAGCCGGTTGAGATCGATGGTGCGGCGGTCGTCGGAACCCGCCAGCTGGAGGGACGGCACGTTCCGCGCGCGGTTGATGTCGTCGACCTCCAGGTAGGTCTCGTCCATCACGCCGGCGTCGTACATCCAGCTCTTGATGTCGCGGCCGCGATAGAGACGGGGCGCGCGGATGTGCTCGCCGACCGCGATCGTGACGGGACGCCCGGACCGCTGGAGCTCCTCGCCGATCTGTGTCCCGGTCGCCGATGCCCCGACGACCAACACGCCGCCCGCTGCGAGCTGGTCGGGGTTGCGGTAGACATCCGCGGTGATCGTGTCGAGGTGGCCGGGCAGCGCTTGGGCGATCTTCGGGATCTTCGGGATGTTGCACGCGCCGCTGGCGACGACGACGCTGCGGCAGGCCCACTCCCCCTGACTCGTGGAGACGAGGTATCCGTCGCCGCAAACGGAAACCGACTCGACGACCGTGTGGGTGTGGATCGGGGCGTCGAGCAGTTCTGCGTAGCCCTCGATGAAGCGGATCGTCTCCGGCATGTCGAGGAACCCGTCGGGGTCGTCCCCCTTATACCGGTAGCCGGGAAGCCGGCTCATCCAGTTGGGCGTGAGTAGCCGTAACGAGTCCCAGCGCTCGGTTTTCCAGGAATTGGCGACCTCGCCGCGCTCGAGGACCACGTGGTCGATCGAGCGCTCGGCGAGGCAGTGGCTCATGGCCAGGCCGGCGTGGCCGGCCCCGATGACGACGGTCGTTGTTTTCAGACTACTCGACCTCGACGGCGACGTTGGTCGGGTTCGTGATGATGTCGTACACGGCCGAGCGCTTCTGCGACTGGGCGACGACGGCCTTGATCTCGTCCGGCGTCGCGTCGGCGTCGATGTTGTAGGTCACCTTGATGCCGTCGAAGCCGTTGCGCACGTCGCTGTCGATGCCCAGGATGCCCTGGATGTCCATGCCGCCCTCGAGGGTCGCCGTGACGGAGTTCAGCTGGATCCCGCGGTGCTGGGCGACGGAGGCCACACCCGCGGTCAGGCAGCTGGCCAGTCCGGCGAGGACGATCTCCGGCGGCGTGGGGCCGTGGTCTTCCGACGCGAAAATCTCGGGATGGTCCGCATCAAACGTGAACTTGGTTCGGTGTTTCTGCTCTTCACCGAGCCCGAAGAAACCCTCGACCGACGTACGACTGTGCGTTCCCCTGATCCAGTCACATTGAGCCCGCCAGTTGAACTTGGCTCCCTCGGGTGTCTGGCTCAGCGCCTCGCGGGCGCCCAGCAGTGCTTCGACGTTGACTCCGTTATCAACAGCCATAGAGAAACCCTCCTTTGCTTGGATGTTTGTCTTTTGTAGTGCCTGGCCGCGCCTCTTCGGCCGACGAAGATTAGCACAGCGTCAATCCAGCCGAGCCAGGTCCAGGCTCGGACCCGCATCCAGTTCGAGCAGCGCCACGACTTCCCGGTTCATGCACTTGCTCAAGTTCAGGTGCAGCACCCTGGCCTCGTCGAGCGTCCAGTCGTAGGCCGCGATCGCGTCGGTGATGTCGAACAACTCGTTGGAGAGGTCGTCCCGTATCGTCTGGTAGGTGATCAGCGCCTCGTCCGTGCCGTACCGGACGGCGCGCGCCAGCAACTCCGCGTCGCGGAAGGCGTCGCTGATCCCGTGGGCCGTGATCGGGTCCTTGAAGTAGCCGGCGTCGCCGACCAGCGCCCAGCCCGAACCGTAGCTCTGACGCATCTGGCCGGGATACCCGGGGAAGCCCCAGTGCCGTTCGGCGGGCTCCGCCGACGCGAGCTCGGCGGCGAATTCCGGCGAACACTCCTCGACGATGGCGCGGTGCCACGCCGGGAGATCGCCCTTGGCTTNNACGATGGCGCGGTGCCACGCCGGGAGATCGCCCTTGACTTCCTCGCGGAAGCGAGCGGCCGACGCCCCGGCGAAGATACAGGTGTTGCCGTCGTTCGTGGGGATGGCGCCCACCGCGGTGCCGGGGCGGTAGTACCAACGGTTCCCGCGGTTCTCCAGGCCGGGCCAGAAGGTGTACACGACGCCACTCGTGTGCTCGCCCTGGCGGTAAACGGGCGCGTCCACCAGCTTCGCCATGGTCGATCGCAAACCGTCGGCCCCGATCACGATCTCTGCCTCGATGCGATGCGATCGTCCGTCTCGATCCTCGATCACCGCGCCGATCACGCGACCGTCGTCCCGACGCAGGAGATCGGTGAGGCGCGGGCCGTGAAGGACATCGGCGCCGGCGGCCCGGGCGGCGTCCGTAAGCAACGCATCGATCACCGTGCGCCGCGGGGCGTAGAGCGCGTCGACGCCGTCGCGCGGCTTGATCGGGACCGTGATCTCCTCGTCACCGTAAAAGAACGACGTACTCGTGATCGCCGGAGTGCCCTTCTCCCGGAGTTGCTCCAAGAGACCCCAGCGACGGAGCTGCAGCACTCCGGCGCGCATCATGGCCAGCGTCGAGAGCGTGTCCGCCCCGTGCTGATCGCGCTCGACGAGCAAGACCGACATCCCGTGCCGTGCGAGCAGCATCGCCGTGGCCGCGCCTGCGCATCGCGCACCGATCACGACCGCATCGTAGGCCTGCTTGGTTTCTTCGCTGCGCATCCGCCTCTTTCTTCAGTACAATCGCTTGGACCGTACTGCCGACGGTGGTCGGCACGCAAGCTGAAATTACAGCGCTTCGAGGACGAACGATGAGCGAGCAGGAGCGGACCGCGGTATGGCCGGGCGGCATGCCCCGCGTCGGCCAGAGAGCCGAGCGAAGCAGGAAGATCGAAGCCACCGACATCGAGAGATTCACCGAGATCAGCGGAGACCGCAATCCGCTGCATTACGACGAGGAGGTCGCCAAGGCCACCTCGTTCGGCCGGATCGTCGTCCAAGGCGGCGTGACGAGCGCCATCCTCAACGCCCTCGTCGCCGAGGATATGCCCGGCCCGGGCACCGTCTTCCTGCAGGCCAATTGGAGCTTCAAGGCGCCGGTCCGTCCCGGGGACACGATCACCGGCGGCGCCGAGGTGCTCGAGGTCCGGGAGGACAAGCCGATCACGAAGCTACGCACCACCGTGACGCGCGACGACGGAACGGTCGTCCTCGACGGCGATGCGGTCTGCTACACGATGCCGATCGCGACCTAGGTTCTTTCACGGTCACTCGAACGGCGCCTGAACGGCACCGCCCCGACCACGAGCGCTCCCGCCAGCGCCACGAACAGCGCTCCCGATCGAACGGCAAAAGACCCGGGACCCGCAATCCCGGTGATCGCCAGTCTCCCCAGACCGACGCACAGCAGCACCGCACCGAGCACGGTCCGCCACATGGCCAGCGGCCGGTCGGGCATCGGCAGCCGTTCGAAGCGTCCGAAGATCGCCAGCAGGGCGATCAGGAGCAGGCCGTAGAGCAACATCCACGGCGGACGGGCGGCCCACCACGCCCCGCTGCCCGGGTCCCACGACAGACCGACTCCCCCGAGCAGCCAGGACAGCCCGATCCACAGCACCATCGCCGTGGAATGCCAAAGGTAGATCGACATGATGTTGGCGTTGACGACAATCGTCGCCGCCCAGGCGCGTCGGCCGGAGAGCAGCCTCCGAGCGGGACCCTGGAGCGCGAGCAGGAGCCCCGCCTGAGTCAACCCGAGCCCCAGCATCGCGATCGACGGCGGCAAGGTGTTGGAGACCTCCTCGCCCGGCACACCGACCATGCTGCGCGGGTAGCCGGCCACCAGCACCAGGAACGCCATCAGCGCCGCGCCGCCGAGCGCCCAGGTCAGCGAACGGGACGGGCCGTCGAACCGTCCGTCGCGCCACAGGTACCCGAGCTGGTGCACGGCGGACCAGACGAGCAGGTAGTTGATCCACGGAAGACCCTGGATCTCGAGGCCGAACCGCAGGTAATCGACGAACACCGCCGCCGCCGCGAGGCACCAGAAGGAGCCGACCCCGAAACGGTTCCACGCCGCGCGCGACAGCGGCGTGAACAGCGCCACCAGGACGTAGACCGCCAGGAACCACAGCGGAACGACGGAAACCTGCGAGCCGGTACGGATCGCTTCCGGTGGCACCCCCACCCACCGCGCCGCCAGGCCGAGCAACCCCCACGCGACCAGCAACGGAACGACCGGGCCGAATAACCGGCGCATCCGCGCGCCGATCCAGGCCCCGTAGGATCGTCCCGCGCGTTGCGCCGAGTCCCACGACACGGCGTTGGAATACCCGCCGACCATGAAAAAGACCGGCATCACCTGGAACAGCCAGGTCAACCACTGCGTCCAGGGCTGGATGGCCAGGACGTGGTCGAAGCGCAGCCGGCCGTCGTCCATCCACGGGGCCGCGATCATCCAGTGGCCGCAGACGACCGCACCGATGGAAACCGCGCGCAGCAGATCGACGTAGCGGTTGCGGGATTCCGGTGTCGCGTCGGCGAGCTCGAGCGCTCGATTCCACGCACCCCGTCGGGGGGATGGTTCGGCCATGGCGGGTGGCAGCCTACCCTATCGACTCCACCAGCGCACTGAACCGAGGAGAATCGTGCAGGGGATCCAGGTCGACATCGTTGCGCATCCAGTCGCGGTTGGAAAAGCCGTGGCGAACCGCCCGTTCGAGAAACTCGATCGCCTCGTCGAATCGCCCGGCGATGCAGTAGATGCAGGCGGCGTTGTAGAGCAGCATCGGCTCGCGCGGCTCGATCGTCAACGCGCGGCACGTCCATTCCAGCCCTCGCTCGAACTCGCCGAGCGAGACGAGAGCGTTCGCGCCGAGGTACAGGGCACGCACATCGTTGGGGTCGAACTCCAGACGCTCCTCGACAAGACGGACACCTCGTCGGCGAACCGCCTGCGCATCGGCGGTCCGGCCCAGCTTCGAGTAAACGAACCCCAACAGCAGGTGCGTCTGGTAGTCGTCGGGTTGAAGCTCCATGGCTCGCTCGTACGATTGTGCGGCCTTTTCGGGACGCCCCGAAGCGAAGTACGTCCGCGCGTACGCCAGTTGAGCATCGAAGAGCCTGGGGTTGAGCTCGATCGCGCGTTCGAGGGCCTGTTGAGCTTCGTCGTATCGCTCGCACATGAACATCACCTGACCGCGCGCGTTGTGCGCCTCCGCCAGATCGGGATCCAGCTCCAGCGCCTTGTCGCTGGCCGCCATGGCCCCCTCGAGGTTCTCGTCCGAACGCTCGGCATTCATGTAAAGGAAGGATCGGCAGTCGGCGATACCCGCATAAGCGATGGCGTAGTTCGGATCGATCTCGATCGCCTTCGAGAACATGTGCAGCGCCAGTTCGACGCCCTTCCAACCGTACTGGTAGTAGTACGCCCGCCGGCCACGCAAGTAGTAGTCGTAGGCCCGGACGTCGGCGGTCGCCACCTGCTTGATCGCGCGCCGCTCACGCGGGCTCAGTCTCAGCTCCAGCGCGTCGACGATGCTCGCCGAGATTTCGTCCTGGATGACGAACACATCACGGAGGTCGCGATCGTACTGCTGCGACCACAGTTGCAGGCCGTCGACCACGTTGACCAGTTGGACGGAGATCCGCAGGCGCTCTCCGGCCTTGCGTACGCTGCCCTCGAGCAGTCGTCCCACACCGAGACGATCCCCGATCTCGCGGCTGTCGAGCGCGGCGTCCTTGAACTGGAAAGACGAGGTTCGCGAGGCCACGCGTAGATGCTCGATGCGGCTGATCGAGTTGATGATCTCCTCGGCAATGCCGTCGCAGAAGTAGTCCTGGTCCTTGTCCGGACTCATGTCCGCGAACGGCAGCACGGCGATGGAGGGTGCGCGATCCGGCGTTCCCGCGACGGCGACGCGTTCGAGTGCCCTCAACTCGTTTCGCATGTCCAGCGCGGACTGCAACCGTTGTTCCGGATCCTTTTGCAGACAGGCGGTAATCACCCGCTCGAGCTGACGCGGAATCTCCGGCCGCATCTCGCGCACCGACCTGGGCGTGTCTTTCAGGATCGCCGCGCTTACCTCGGCCGTGCTTTCGCCACGGAACGGCCTGAGCCCGGTGACCATCTCGTAAAGGGTGACTCCCAACGAGAAGATGTCCGAGAGGTGATCGGCTTGCCGCCCCTGGATGACCTCGGGAGAAAGGTAGTGCAGGGTACCGGAGATGCGTCCGCTGTCCGTCAGCGTCACGGTCGTGTCTCCCGACGCCGCCGCCGCGCTCACCCTCGGTCGCTCCTTCCGGGCGAGCCCGAAGTCGAGAAGCTTGACCCGGTCCTCACCGACCACGACGTTGCCCGGCTTGAGGTCGCCGTGCGTGATGCCGTTCTCGTGCGCCCGGCCCACGGCGTCCGCGACCGGAACGGCGATGCGTAGGAATTCTTCGAAAGACATCCCACCGGGCCGGATCAGCGTCTTCAACGGTGCCCCGGAGATCAGCTCCATCGTGAAGAAATAGTGGCCGGCCTCTTCTCGAACGCCGAAGATCGTCACGATGTTGGGGTGGTTCAGTGCCGCGATGGCTTTGGCCTCGCGCTCGAATCGCTCACGCCGCTGCGCATCGCCGGCGAACGATTCGGGCAGCACCTTCAGCGCGACCTTGCGCTCGAGCGACGTGTCCTCGGCCTTCCACACCACACCCATCCCGCCCTCACCGATCTTCTCGATCAGGCGGTACGGACCCAGCACTCGACCCGGCTCGAGCGTCATTGCTCGTTCTCCGCTTGCTTTTCGATTATCCGCCGGTGGGTCGGGCTGCACTGTAAGGGAAACCCGATAAGCAACCCTTTCAACGTGGTTCGAAGAATCCGGCGGGGGCGATCCGGATCGTAGTTTCACCGGCAGGAAGAATCGGTCAGGAAGGTTCGGGTGTCTAACCGTGTGGTTCTGACGCTACAATCGGTGGGTGAGTGAGGAACGGATCGGCCGGTTCGAGCTGCTCGAGCAGCTCGGCTCGGGGGCGATGGGCGTCGTCTGGCGTGCGCGCGACACGCGGCTGCGGCGCGAGGTCGCGCTCAAGCTGATCCGCGACGACCGCGGAGCGGACCGCCATGCCCGCGAGCGGTTCATCCGCGAGTTCCATACCGTCGCCTCGCTCAATCATCCCGGGATCGCCACCCTGTACGAGGCCGACGAGACATCCGAGGGACGCGTCTACTGTGTCTACGAGAAGGTCGACGGCGAGACCCTGACGGAACGCATCGAGCGCGGCGATCTGACCACCAAGGAGTGCATCGACATCGGCGTCCAGCTTGCCGACGCCCTGGCGGCGGCTCACCGCGTCGGCGTCGTTCACCGGGACATCAAGCCCGACAACGTGATGGTGACCGCCGACGGACGGGTGAAGATCCTCGATTTCGGCCTCGCACGAACGGAGCAATCCACGCCCCTCGAACCCGCCGGTCCCGGTGGCGGGTGGGTCCCGGGCGACGAAGCCGAAACCGTCGACGACGGCGTGACCCGGGTCGGGGCTCTGGTCGGGACACCACGCTACATGTCCCCGGAACAGGCCGCCGGCGAAGAGGTCGATGCGCGAACGGACATCTTCTCCGCCGGACTCGTGCTCTACGAGCTGGTCACCGGGGAGGCCGCGTTCACGGGAGAATCGATCCCGGAGACGCTGCGGCGGATCAAGGTCGAGGAACACCGCCCGGTGCGGGAACGCAACCCCTCGATCGACCGGCGTTTCGGCGAAGTGATCGACCGCTCCTTGCGCAAGTCGGCGGACGAGAGATTCCAGTCCGGCGAGGAGTTGGCGGCCGCGCTGCGCCAGGCCCGCAAGCAACCCGTCCACAGAAACGCCTGGTGGGCCGCGGCGGTCGTTGTCGTGGCCTTGATTGCCGCGGTGACGTGGCTCTCTTCGCGCCCGACGCTCGCGTTTGCGGAGAAAGACAAGTTGCTGATCGCCGACGTGGACAACCGCACGGGTGAAGAGGTGTTCGATCTCGCGTTGACGGCGGCCATCACTCAGGATGTCGAGCAGTCGCGCTACGCGCGCGTCTACGATCGCTCGCTCGTCGCGGAGACGCTGAAGCGCATGCGCCAACCGGCCGATGCCGTCATTGACGAGGAGCTCGGACGCGACGTCTGCCGTTTCGCCGGGGTGCGGGCCTTGGTGGTGCCGCGCATCCTGTCGGTCGGCGATGCGTACGAGGTCCAGGCGACGCTGGTCGATCCGATAAGAGGCCGCCACGTCGAGACGTTACGCGTCGTCGTCGAGGGGAAAGAAGCCGTTCTGCTGGAGGCGGTCGACGACCTGGCGCGTCAGCTGAGGAAGGCGCTCGGCGAGTCACTCGGCTCGATCGAGCAGAGCGATCTTCCGGTCTCCGAGCACACGACCTCGTCGTGGGAAGCGATGGAGAGCCTCACACTCGCGCAGCTCAAGTGGAACGAGGGGAAATACGGCGAGGCGGCCCCCCTGTTCGAGCGCGCCATCGAACACGACCCGGAGTTCATGACGGCCTACGGTTCGCTGGGCTTGCTCAAGGTCCAGTTCCTGAACGAACCGGACGAGGGGAAGGAGCTTCTGCGCAAGGCGCTGGAGCTGACCGACGGCGTCACGGAGATGGAGCGGCTCCTGATCGGCGCGGTCAACAAGAACTTCGTCGAGGGCGATCCGGAGGGCGCGCTGGCGGATTACGAGGTCATCCTCGATCTCTACCCCGACTCGTTCCCCGCGCTCAACAACAAGGGACAGATCTTGTGGCGGCTCGGACGCAACCGCGAGGCGCGTGAGGCGTTCGAGGCCGCGCACTTGGTCGAGCCGAGCTCGTCCATCCCGCTTTGGGCCATCTCCCGGATCCTCTCGTTCATCGAGTACGACGCGGTCGGCGCGGAGGCGGCGATCCGGAAGGTCGTCGAGATGTACCCCGAATCGGTTGACGCACTGCACACGCTCGCCTGGTCCCACGTGGGCCAGCGCCGCTTCGACGAGGCGGAAACGGGCATGCGGAAAGTGCTCGAGCTGGAGCCGAACCATGCGTTCGCGCTGCCGAACCTCGCGCACCTGCTGTTGCGTCGCGGCGCGGCCTCCGAGTCCGTGCCGATCTACCGTCGACTGCTGGAGCGTCCGCGGCCGAACACCAGCTGGGACACGGTCAGCCTGGCGCTGGCGTTGCGGGACGCGGGGCAGGCGGAGGAGGCCGAGACGCTGCTGGACGGCCGCATCGAGCAGCTGGGGGACCCGGCGCTGATGGCCGGCGACTCCGATCGGGACCAGGACGGCCTCGACCTGGCCCTGTTGCTGGCGGCGCGGGGACGAACCGAGGACGCGGCGGCACAGCTGGACTCCATCGGGCTCGAGGGACTGGGATCGAACCGGCTGGACGTCCTGGCCGAGGTCTACACGCTGATGGGACGCCGCGAGGAGGCGCTGGACGCGCTCGAGCGCGCGATCGACGGCGGCTTCGGCGACATCTTCTTCTGGTCCATCAGGCCGGCTCTCGCCGGAGTTCGAGGGGACCCTCGTTTTCTCGAGATGACGGAGTCTCGTTCGACCGGGTCCTGAACAGCGCTACCTGGCGGCGGCCGTCTCCAGCTCGCGAGCCCAGCCGAGCGCGACGCGGATGCGCGAGAGGTCGATCGTCATGCGCGAATACACGATCCGGCCGTCGGGGTGGACGTCGTAGAACTGATTCAACCCGCCGGAC
>JABAOH010248406.1_pt1 | contig 11623 bp, 14 predicted proteins | sample 7062181 | NCBI WGS metagenome assembly JABAOH01 (sample SAMN14538630, study PRJNA623070) | marine sediment metagenome | biome: marine biome [ENVO:00000428]; feature: marine pelagic biome [ENVO:01000023]; material: deep marine sediment [ENVO:00002113]; isolation source: pool of 5 deep marine... | reverse complement strand
TGTTCTGGCTTATTTAAGCTGGAATAAAGCGATACCCTTGTTGGGTGCGGCAAGAACGGCCTTATTGGGCAATTTAATTCCGGTACTAAGCACTGTTGAAGCCGTTATTTTTTTGGGGGAAGCCTTCAGTGACATTCACTTGATAAGCAGTATCATTATTATTGCAGGCTTAATTATTGCCAATTTACCAAGACTCAAAAAAGAAATTTAAATAAGCGTGAATGCACAACTGCTATTGATGAATTTTTAACAAATTTTCTCAATCATGGGCTAAACCTTTATGTACAAAAACAGTCTTTACAGGCACGTTTTCATTGCAAAAAAATTTATTATGCTTTATAAAAAAATATTCAATACTATTTTAATAGCTATTTTATTTGCTGCCTGTTCTACCCCTAAAACATATTTTACTGCTGCTATCCGCTCTCAATTAGCAGCTAATCATCAACCACTTGATAAAATTCAATTTTATAATGACAGGAATATTGTGTTAAGAAGAGATGTAAAAACCGGTGAAGCTAAAGTAAATGATGGTAAAGTAGTTTTGGAAAATGGCCGTAATGTAAATATTATTACATTAAAGAAAAATACGCCTGGTGTTTGTGTATTACAACGGAACAATATTGTAGGCATTGCATTTGAACAAGACAACAATAATTTTATCACTTTTGGCAAAACCAAACAGGCTCGGCCCAACGATCCCTATCGTATTTTAGCAAATGAATGGATCAATGAATATGGCGTAATTAATTATGATGGCCAACCATACCACATTGAGCCCGCAGGTACCGAAGCGAGTATTATGATTAAATCTAAAATTCTACGTAAACTCAATATTAGTCAACGCGAAATGAAAGGAAGAAAAGTAAATGATAATGATATGAGTAATCATACAGCAACTGAAAATAAATAAGCTGTGTAATTTCTTGCATTCTTATATAAACTACACCCTGAATGCAGTTTAACCTGCTATTTAAATTTGTTTTATTCCGACCAACTAACTTACCGGGAGGATTTCAGATGGCTCAAAAAAAACAACAAATCGGATATGATTTTATATCTGCAAGCTTTTGCTGCATTGCTTGAAGAAAAATTAACCGAGTATACCAATATTTCGGATGTATTGCAGGCATCAGCAAAACAAGCCTATTCCAATCTATTAAAAAAGATTGATTCAGGATAGATAATTTACTGTTATTTTGCTGCCACATTTTCACTTCATGGCAAAAGACAAAAAGCAGGCGGCATTGGGTTTTATTTTTATTACATTATTAATAGATGTTACCGGTTTTGGCATCATTATTCCCGTATTGCCCAAGCTCATTGAGCAACTTATTCATGGTAATTTAAGCCAGGCATCGAATTACGGTGGCTGGTTATTGTTTGTATATGCTGTGATGCAATTCATTTTTGCCCCCATTCTAGGCAATTTAAGTGACAGATATGGCAGGCGTCGTATTTTATTATTTTCTCTTTTTGGTTTTGGAATGGATTATTTGTTACAAGGCTTTGCACCCAATATATTCTGGTTATTTGTGGGCAGGTTTATTGCAGGCATAACCGGGGGTAGTTTTACCACAGCATCTGCTTATATTGCCGATATCAGTACTCCTGAAAAAAGAGCGCAAAACTTTGGAATGATTGGTGCAGCATTTGGCTTAGGTTTTATCATAGGACCTGTTTTAGGTGGTATTTTAGGTCATTACGGACCAAGAGTACCTTTTTTCGCAGCAGCTGTTCTGGCTTTTGTTAACTGGCTATATGGCTATTTTATTCTTCCTGAATCATTGCCTGCCGAAAACCGCCGAAAATTTGAATGGAAACGCGCCAATCCTTTGGGTTCACTGGTTCAATTAAAAAAATATCCGGTTATTTCCGGTTTGGTTTTCTCCATTACATTGTTGTACATTGCCGGCCATGCTGTACAAAGTTGCTGGAGCTATTATACTATGAGTAAGTTTGGCTGGGATGAACAAATGGTTGGCTATTCTCTCGGTTTCATCGGGTTAATTGTTGGCATTGTGCAGGGTGTTTTAATACGTTCCATTATACCCAGATTAGGTCAGGAGAAAAGCATATACATTGGATTAAGTTTATATGCAGTAGGTTTTCTTTTGTTTGCATTTGCCTCAACTACCTGGATGATGTTTGTATTTATGATACCCTATGCGCTGGGTGGTATAGCCGGCCCATCTATACAAGGTATCATCTCAAACCATGTTCCACCCAACGAGCAAGGCGAATTGCAGGGAGCATTAACCAGTTTAATGAGCGCCACTTCCATCATTGGCCCATTAATGATGACACACATCTTCGCTTATTTCACTTCCTCAAAAGCACCGGTGCATTTTCCGGGAGCAGCCATGTTATTGGGCGCCTTACTTACTTTTATCAGTACAGCGTTCGCTTATCGAACACTTAAAGCGGAAAAAACAGACCAATAAAATATTTGTGCTCTCACGGTAACAAATACATTTCTAAAATTTAGATAGAGCGACTCTTTCATTCACTGAAATTCACTTAAAATATTGCCCTCTGTAATTTACATTCTAAGTACTATATTTGCCCCTCAAAATTAAGTAGCAGTGGCAACAAAATTTACGAAAGAAACATACCTATACTGGTACGAATTAATGCAATTGATTCGCCAGTTTGAGTTGAAAGCAGAAGAAATGTATAAAATGGCCGGAAAAATCAGAGGTTTTTTTCATGCCTATGTAGGCCAAGAAGCTATTGCAGCCGGCTGTATGACAGCAACTACGCCCGATGATCCATTCATTACCGGATACAGAGACCATGGCTGGGCATTAGCAAAAGGAGTATCACCCAATGCCTGTATGGCGGAATTATATGGAAAAGCTACCGGTTGTTCTAAAGGAAAAGGTGGCAGTATGCACTTTTTTAGTGTTGAACATAAATTTTATGGCGGTCATGGCATTGTAGGTGCACAAATTGCTACCGGTGCAGGTCTAGCCTTTGCTGAACAATACCGTGGCACCAATAATGTTGCCTTATGTTTTTTTGGCGATGGTGCTGCCCGTCAGGGAATTTTACATGAAACATTTAATCTGGCTATGCTGTGGAAATTGCCTGTTATTTTTATTTGTGAAAACAACAACTATGCAATGGGCACTTCTGTTCAACGCACATCAAATGTTGTTGACATTTATAAATTAGCAGATAGTTATGATATGCCCGGCGATAAAGTAGATGGTATGATTCCGGAAGATGTACACGAAGCCGTAGCCCGTGCCGTAAAACGTGCCCGTGAAGGCGGTGGCCCTACTTTGTTAGAAATGAAAACATATCGATACAAAGGTCATTCTATTTCTGACCCCCAGAAATACCGTACCAAAGAAGAAGTAGATGAATACAAAAATCAGGACCCCATTCACAAGGTTTTACAAACCATCTTAACCAATAAATTTGCTACACAGGAAGAGATTGATGCCATTGATGCTAAAATTGCCCAGGTTGTTGAAGCCTCCGTACAATTTGCCGAAGAAAGTCCATTCCCCGATGATAGTGAAGTTTACAAAGATGTATATGCAAACGACAATTATGTTTTTGATATTGATTAATTAAAACAATAACACAATACAACTTAACACTTAAACCCACTATTGTAATGAGTGAACATACACACCAACACGTTGAAAAAGACCCATTATTAAAAGCTGAATATTTTTGGAATAAATATTCAAAACAAATTACCATTGCCGTTATTGCAATTATTGTTGTGGCGGGTGGATGGTATGGATACAATCAATACATTGTTAAACCCAAAGAAGAAAAAGCAGCAGAAGCTATTTATAAAGCACAGGAATATTTTGCTCAGGATTCTTCTAATCTGGTATTAAACGGTGACGGATTTAACAAAGGTGTTCTTTATATCATTAAAAACTATGATGGTACAAAATCAGCCAATTTAGCTAAATATTATGCAGGTATCAGTTACCTTAAATTAGGCAATTTTGCAAATGCTGTAAAATACCTGAAAGAATTTTCAACCGATGCCCTGCAAATTCAGATGTCTGCCTATGGCGCATTGGCTGATGCTGAAGCTGAATTAGGAAAAAATGATGATGCCATTCAAGATTATAAAAAAGCCGGAACCACTTTCCCTAAAGATGCGTTCTCCTCTTCTGAATACCTGTTCCGCGCAGGTTTATTAAGCGAAACATTAGGTAAAACGAAAGATGCCATTGAATTCTATAAAGAAATCAAATCAAAATACCCGCAAACCGATAAAGGCCTTCAGGCCGATAAATACATTTATAGATTAAGCATCGAAAAAAATGATTTAAGCGTAAAATAATGACTGCAAAAGGAAATACAACATTACATAAAGGCATCCCCGTAATAAAGGATGCCTTTGTATTATTGGTTAAAACCGAATGGAATGCACCTATTGTTGATGCATTGGAAAAAGGTTGTATCAAAATTTTAAAAGCCAATCATATTGGTTATAAAGTGATGACGGTACCTGGCGCCATTGAAATCCCATTTGCTATTCAACAACACTTCGACTTTACTGTTAATATACCCGATGCTTATATTGCATTGGGAACGGTAATAAGAGGCGATACACCACACTTCGATTATGTTTGCAAGTATGTAACCGAAGGTATATTACAACTGAATTTGAGTTTAGCAAAACCGGTAATTTTCGGTGTACTAACAGTTGAAAATGAACAACAGGCCAAAGAAAGAATTGGCGGAATACATGGCCACAAAGGAGAAGAAGCGGCCATTACAGCCATTAAAATGATTGATTTAAACAGAAAGATTCAGGCCCAGCAGTTTGAGTTTGATATAAAGTATTAGGAAATGAATGTGCAATTGTTTATACCATGTTTTATTGACCAGTTGTATCCGCAGGTTGGTTTCAATATGGTAAAAGTACTGCAAAAAGCAGGATGCACGGTTCATTACAATACCAACCAAACCTGTTGCGGCCAACCGGCTTTTAATGCCGGATTTTGGGGCGAATCAAAAGAAGTTTGTTCAAAATTTATCAAAGATTTTTCAGGAGATGAATTTGTTGTTGCACCCAGCGCCAGTTGTATAGGTTTTGTAAAAAATTACTATCCCAAACTATTTGAAAACACTTCTATGCACAACGAGGTAAAATCATTAACTGAAAAAGTGTATGAGTTTAGTGATTTTTTGGTAAATATTGTAAAGATAGAATCTTTTGGTGCCAGTTTTCCTGCAAAAGCAACGTATCACGACAGTTGTGCAGCCCTTCGGGAATGTGGATTGAAACAGGAACCCAGAAAATTATTGCAGCAGGTAGCCAGATTAGAATTGGTTGAAATGAAGGATGTAGAAACCTGTTGCGGATTTGGCGGAACCTTTGCCGTAAAATTTGAACCCATCAGCGCAGCTATGGGCGATCAAAAAATAAGCAATGCACTTGCTACAGAAGCTGAATACATTATTAGCACCGATATGAGTTGCCTAATGCACCTACAGGGCATAATTAACTATCAGCAAAAACCCATTCAGGTAATGCATTTGGCCGATGTGCTGGCAAGCGGTTGGTAAACTTAGTCAGTTAAAAAATGATATTATGCAATACTGGTTAGTAAAATCAGAACCTTTTAAATACAGTTGGGAACAATTTGAAAAAGATGGACAAACCTTTTGGGACGGCGTGCGTAATTATGGCGCCCGTAACAATTTAAAAGCCATGAAAAAAGGTGATTTAGTGCTTTGGTACCATAGTAATGAAGGCTTGGAAATTGTAGGAATTGCACAGGTAATTAAAGAATATTATCAGGACCCCACTACTGCTGAACCTGCATGGGTAGTGGTTGATTTGAAACCTTTTCAAAAACTTAAAAAACCGGTTTCACTTGCACAGGTAAAAGCAGATGAACGTTTAACAAATATGGATTTGGTTCGCTTGGGTAGACTTTCCGTTCAAACCGTAAAACCGGAAGAATGGAAGGTCATTATGCAATTAAGTGAAACCAAACTAAAAAAATAACGGTATCGCATTTACATTTATTCATAATGCTTAAACCTAATATTGTTGTACTAACCGGAGCCGGTGTTAGTGCCGAAAGTGGATTAAAAACCTTCAGAGATGCTGATGGGCTTTGGAATGGTTATGATATCAACGAAGTAGCCACACCACAGGGGTTTGCAAAAAATCCAGCGCTTGTGCTCAATTTTTATAACCAGCGAAGAAAAGATGTGGCCAATGCACAACCCAATGCTGCACACTATTTCCTTGCATCGTTGCAAGAACAATATTCCGTTCAGATTATTACGCAAAATATTGATGATTTACACGAACGAGCCGGAAGTAAAAATGTATTACACCTGCATGGCGAAATTTTTAAAATGCGTAGCATTGCCAACCCCTTCCTAACCTACCCCATTCATGGTGATATTCATTTGGGTGATCTTGCACCAGATGGAACACAACTCAGGCCATTTATTGTTTGGTTTAATGAAGAAGTACCCTTACTGGGAAAAGCGGCAGAATGGGTTGCCGCAGCAGATATATTGATCATTATTGGCACTTCCTTACAAGTATACCCGGCAGCAGGATTAATCAACTTTGTTTTGACCGGTACACCTATTGTAATTATTGATAAAAATATACCCCCTTTCCCTTCAAAAAAGAATATCATTACAATTGAGCAGCCTGCTACCAAAGGTGTTGAAAGTTTGCCGGCCGTACTTGAGGCGCTTAGCGATTCCTAAGTATGTTTTGCCAGGTTAAATTGTTAAAAACTGTTGGTAACAGTATACAAACATAAAATTGATTGTAACATTGCATATAACATCCGGCCGATATCAATTTTTTATTTGAACAATTCTGAAGAATACATTATCAATAATAACATTCTGATTATCTAAGGCATCATCCATGAAAAAAATCATTCTCAGCATCATACTGTTTGTATTTGTTACCGGAAATCTGCTTGCACAAAGAAAAGCAACAGCATCTTTACTGGAGTTAGAACACTTTATTCAGCAAAATAAACAATTGGTAACAGATACAACCAACCCATTTTTATCGATGTTAGAAAAAGGACGCATCCAATATTTTAAACCATTATACAAAGCTTTTGTACTAAAAAATGAATTAATTGACACGCATGGTTTACCGGCCTATAACGAAGATGTAGCGCAGGCTTTGGCATTTGCAGGTGATTATCAGTCAGCTTTGTATTATCAGGAACAAGCTTCTGAACCACTGCCCGACAGCTATATTAACACGGTTACAAAAAAGGTGGAAGCATTGAACAATCTTCAAATGGTTCCCGCCATTCCATTTATTTTAAAGCAAGCAGGAAATCGTTCCATTGTTTTAATAAATGAATCGCATAGCAAACCACAGCACAGAGCTTTTGCCATTGTGTTGTTAGANNTTTAGATACTTAGCTATGGAAACTTTAAATCCTTATAAAAATGCATCTTTAAAACAACTTACCGTACAAACAGGATATTATACTTCCGAGCCGGTTTGTGGTGAATTGGTGAGAAAAGCATTGCAAATGGGATTTACATTATTGCCTTATGAAGATGAGAATGCCAACCGGCTCAGCAACAATCAGCGTGATTCAATGCAGGCCGTTCATTTAGCTCAATTTATGAAAAAACATCCATCTGAAAAAATTGTCGTGTTGGCCGGGTATGAACACACAGCTCAATTGGCATGGGATCGTGAAAGTATTCCCATGGCAGTGTATTTGCGCTATTTATCCGGTATAAAACCTTTGAGTATTGACCAGACTGAAATGACCGAGGGTAGTAATTCTGATTATGGCCGCTTGTATTATGCTGCATTCGTTCATCAACACAATATTAAACAAACGGTAATTCCTTTGCGTAACAATATACCGGTACAATTGTTAGATTCGGGAGTGTATGATATGTATGTTGTACACCCACCTACCAAATACCAGGATGGCAGACCTGCCTGGTATAATTTTAATAACACCAGAAAAGAGATACCTGTTTCACCCGCATACAAAACACTCTTCTTTGTTCAGGCATTTTATAAAAACGAATGGGGCGAAAAAGAAGAGGGAATTTATATACCTGCAGACCAAACTTTTGTAAATGCAGAAAATGGTTTTTACTACCTGTATTTATATCCGGGAAAATACCAAATTGTATACCGCGATAAAGCCTACGCAATATTGGGTACCAAAGAAATTACAGTACAGTAGTGATAATTATCTAAAAAAGATATATCCAATAATAATGGCTGCTATAACACCAATAAAATCAGCCAGCATGCCGGCCCAAATTGCATAACGTACTTTTTTAATACCCACACTTCCAAAATACAGGGCTATTATGTAAAAAGTAGTATCTGCTGATCCCTGAAAGGTAGATGCCATTCTGCCCACAAAAGAATCAGCACCATGCGTTTGCATTACATCCAACATTAATCCACGTGCACCACTGCCGCTAAATGGCTTCATAATGGCAACGGGCAAAGCAGGTGTAAAATCGGCATTAATGCCCAATAATTGAATGCCGTGTGTTAACACATCTACCAAATAACCTAAGGCACCACTATCTCNNTGCAACCAACATACCAACTAAATATGGAATAATTTTCAACACCACATCAAATCCATTTTTTGCGCCATCAATAAAAGCATCAAATACATTTATTTTTTTCCATAAGCCTCCAATAATAATCAGTACAACAATCAGCATTAACAATAAATTACCCGATACCTTACTAAAAACGGCTTTATCGGGCGCAGATAATCCATTTACCCAAAACAATAATGCACCCATTATGGCCAGCAGGCAAGCCAGCCACGTTACCAAAACCATATCCCATTTTAGTTTTTGCCAAAACCCAACAATAATAATAGACGCCATTGTTGCAACAACTGTAGCCAATACACAAGGTATAAATACACTGGCCGGTTCATGCGAACCTGCCGCCAAACGATAGGTAAGAATAGATAAAGGAATAATGGTTAATCCGCTGGTATGCAGCACTAAAAACATAATTTGTGCATTGGTGGCTTTTTCTTTTACCGGGTTTAGCGTTTGCAAACTTTCCATTGCTTTTAACCCAAAAGGAGTTGCAGCATTATCTAACCCCAACATATTGGCAGAAAAATTCATCACCATCTCACCCATTGCCGGGTGCCCATCCGGCACTCCGGGAAATAAGCGCTTCATAAAAGGATTTAATATTTTCGATACAAATCGGATAGCACCTGCCCTTTCTGCAATATTCATCAATCCTAAAAAAAACACCATGGTTCCTGCCAGAGGAAATGCCACATCAATTACAGAACCTTTGGCAGTATCAAACATTCCATCNNTCCATCCACCAATGTTTTAAAAATTTCGGTATCATGTAAAAAAATAAATCTATACAATGCAATTACAAATGCAATCAGAAAAAAAGCAATCCATACAATATTCAACGCCATTTTATAAAGGTTTTAATACAATCAATGAATGTAAAGCCTGATTTTACAGTTAAACTGTGCTATTATCCCAACTTTTTATCAAAATTTCAAATACTTGTTTAAAATAGGCTCTTCCAAATTTTCATTGAAAATAAGCATTCTGTAAATATGAATAAGACCTTACTTTTGCGGCTTAATAGAACAAATTACTTTGCTGTAATTAAACCTGTTCGGGAGCTAGTTACAGTTATACTAAAACAAAAAACAATGGCTTTACAAGCAGGAATTGTAGGATTACCCAACGTAGGAAAATCAACTTTATTTAATGCCGTTACCAACAGTGCCAAGGCGCAGGCCAGTAATTATAGGTTTTGCACCATTGAACCCAATGTAGGTTTGGTAGATGTACCCGATGAACGTTTACAACATTTGGCCGCTTTAGTAAATCCCAATAGAATTGTACCCACACAGGTAGAAATAGTAGATATTGCAGGTTTGGTAAAAGGTGCCAGTAAAGGAGAAGGCCTGGGCAATAAATTTTTAGGCAATATTCGCGAAGTAGATGCGATTATACACGTTATCCGTTGTTTTGAAGATGAAAATGTTTTGAGAGAAGAAGGCGCCATTAATCCTGTTTCAGATAAAGAAATTATAGATACAGAACTACAATTAAAAGATTTAGAAAGTGTAGAGAAAAAAATTCAGAAAACGGAAAAGTTGGCTCGTGTAGGTTCCGAAACCAAAGCGCAGGCAGAGTTAAAAACGCTTTTACAATGTAAAGCACATTTGGAACAAGGAAAAAGCATACGTTCATTACAACTTTCAAAAGAAGAAAAAACAGCTATTGATGATTTGTTTTTGCTAACCGACAAACCAGTTTTATATGTAGCAAATGTAGACGAGGCCAGTATGCATACCGGCAATAAATATTCTGATATTTTACTGAAAGCCGCCAATGAAGAGGGTGCTCAGATGATTATTATGAATAATGCCATTGAAGCAGATATTGCAGCGATGGAATCGGCAGATGACCGCCAATTATTTATGGAAGAATACCACATGAAAGAACCGGCGCTAAACCGATTAATTTTAATTCAAAGTGTATATAAACTTTTGAATCTGGAAACTTATTTCACGGTTGGCGTTCAGGAAGTAAGAGCATGGACCATACATGTGGGCTGGAAAGCACCGCAAGCTGCCGGTGTTATACACAGTGATTTTGAAAAAGGCTTTATTAAAGCGGAAGTAATTGCTTATGAAGATTTCATAAAATATGGTAGTGAGGCCGCCTGCCGCGATAATGGCAAACTAAGAATTGAAGGAAAAGAATACATTGTTAAAGATGGCGATATTATGCACTTCAGGTTTAATGTTTAACGCTTAGAAATAGCATCAATTCAACTTCTAAATGCTTTCTTAAAATGTAAGTATTTGATGTGATGTTTTGTACATTTGATAAATGCAAGCAAATATTTCAATTTGGGAAAAAGAAAGTTTTTTTGCACCTCAGGATGTAATTATTGTGGGCGGTGGATTAATGGGTTTATGGACCGCCATTGCATTGATAGAAAATGCACGTACTTTACGCGTTACCATACTTGAAAAAAATATTACCCCACTAGGTGCTTCTACCCGAAATGCCGGTTTTGCCTGCTTTGGCAGCCCAACAGAATTACTGCATGATGCACAAAAACTGGGAGAATCGGCCATGTTAACTATTACAGAAAAACGATTTAGAGGGATAGAAAAAATCACACATTATATTCCTAAAAATCAAATTGAATACGATCCCTGTGGTGGTTATGAATGTATTACTAATGATCAATTAAAATTAGATACGATTGCAGATAGCATTGCCTATCTCAATAAATTACTGGCGCCCATTACAGGAACGAAACGCACATTCATTAGAAATGATGCTGCACTCTCCACTTTAGGCTTACAACATTTTGATGCGCTGATTCAAAATAAAATGGAGGCCGGATTACATAGCGGTAAATTAGTACAGGCATTACAAACAGAAGCAATAAGCTTGGGTGTACAAATATTAAGTGGTATTGAAGTAACTGAATGTTTGCAACACAACAATGGGGTACAGTTACATACCCGTCAAAATTTGGTATTTACCGCTGAAAAAGTGGTGTTATGTACTAATGCATTTTCAAATAACATTTTTACCGGGCAAACCATTCCCGTAACACCCGGAAAGGGTC
>JABAOH010037134.1_pt1 | contig 11623 bp, 7 predicted proteins | sample 7062181 | NCBI WGS metagenome assembly JABAOH01 (sample SAMN14538630, study PRJNA623070) | marine sediment metagenome | biome: marine biome [ENVO:00000428]; feature: marine pelagic biome [ENVO:01000023]; material: deep marine sediment [ENVO:00002113]; isolation source: pool of 5 deep marine... | reverse complement strand
CTAGGTGTAGGGGTCTATAACGCCTGGATCGACAAAAGCATCGACAGGCTAGCGAAGCTGGTGCCGGCCCGTTACGCCAAATTCGAGGAGAGCACAGGCTTCCTCGACAAGATCGGACCCTACCAGTACCAGCGCCTCACGCAACCTACGCCACCACCCGCGCCAGGCTTAAAGCCTGGAGAACCGCTACCCACCGAACCCGTGCAAGGGCCGGAACGGCCCGCTCAGCAGCAAAAGCCGCATCCCGCGAACGTGTCCGCCGGCTAGGCCGCTCTCCCGCTGGGCGGTGACAGGCTCCCGCTAGTCGTCAGCCTTACCGATATAGCGGCAAAAAGCGGGCCGCATCAGGTGACGCCGCTCGTCGCCGACAGGCGGTTGTGGCAAGGGGGCAGACTGCGTTGACGGTCTTGCAGATCAAGGCTAATTCCTTACAGAGCCTCTCAAAAGCCGCGGGACGACAGACACTTAGCAAGCCGTCCGGCGGCATAGACGCTTTTTGGCCATCGCCGCCCCTGCCCACCCTGAGAACAGGGAACGGCAAAACGCCATTGAACATGAGTTATACGGAAGTACCGAGACAATGAAGTTCACGCTGTTGCGCGATACCCCACTTGGCAAGCTCACCGTGTACTCGGCGTTGGTGTTGATACTGGGGGGCTGCGCCGGCGGTCCGCGAAAGCCTACTGATGCGCAGGCGGAAGCTGCCACGCGCGGCGTTAACGCCCAACAAAATGATGTGACGATCCCTGAGAAGAATATAGCGCTAGATGTCGATGTCATCGCCGATTTCGACGCAGCGATGAAATACCTCGAGGCGGGTGAATACGCAAAGGGAACGGATCTGCTAAAGAAAGTGACGCAACGTGCTCCAGAGCATGCAGTGCCGCACATAAATCTCGCCATGGCGTATCAAAAAATGGGCAAACTCGCGGAGGCGGAAGAGAGCATCAAGAAGGCGCTAGAGCTCGAGCCGGACCATCCGGTGGCCAACACCGAGTATGGCGTGATCTGTCGCAAGACTGGACGATTCGCCGAGGCGCGAGAGTTCTATGAGCGGACCCTGAAGCGATATCCCGCATTCCTTCCAGCAAGAAAAAACTTGGGGGTGCTCTGCGATATTTATCTACGGGACCTGGAATGTGCGTTGACCCACTATCGGCTTTACAGCGCCGCCGTGCCCGACAACGAGCAAGTCAGAATCTGGATCGCGGATCTGGAACGGCGACGGGCGCAATAGGCGCGTTGAGGGGGTGTAATGTTGAGAAAGCTTATTCTTGCTGTCGGTCTTTGCGCATTCGCCATGGCAGCCCTCGCGCAGAATGGCGCCGGGGGCGAGGCGAGGGGAGTGTCGAGCGGGGCTAAGGCAAAGGAACAGTCAGGCGGGAGCGAGGCGAAGGAATTGTCCGGCATGTCGATATTGGGCAACGACGAAACGGCCAAGGCGCTCTATATCGTTCCCTGGAAGAGCTCGGAAATCGGGCTCGCGGCTGACCTGAGGTCGGGTCTCCTAAACGATGCCATGGTACCGGTCGACAAAGAAGTGTTCATGCGTGAGCTCCAGTTTTACGAGATCACCCATCGTGAATGACAAGCGTCAATGTGGAAATTGCTGTGAGGGCTGAATCATGTGGCTAATCAATTCGATTGTGAGATTCATCCAGGACGGTGGGCCGTTCATGTATCCGATCTTGATGGTCGGAGCACTCGGTACCGCCATCGTCATCGAGCGGTTCATCAAACTCTGGGCCGTGCGCATGGCCAATGAGGCGATGTGGAAGCGTTTGCATCCCGTGCTCGTAGAAGGTGACTTCGAAAAAGCCAGAGAGATGACCGCCGATGACAAGTCGACCGTGAGCCAACTCTTGGGTTTAGGGCTGGTTCGGCAGGGAGCCGTCCGACGCAGGGATGATATCGAGATCGCTATGGAAGAGGGAATGATGGAGATCATTCCGCAGCTGGAAAAACGGACCTCATACGTGGCCCTGTTCTCAAATATCGCTACGCTGCTGGGTCTCCTGGGCACCATCCTCGGGCTGATTCAAGCATTCAACGCGGTGGCTAACGTAAATCCAGCTGAAAAGGCAGACCTGCTTTCCGCCAGTATTTCGGTTGCCATGAACACCACCGCGTTCGGATTGATGGTTGCGGTACCACTGCTGCTCGCGCACGCGTACCTGAACTCCCGGACCACGGAGATCATCGATAGCCTCGAGATGGCGTCGGTCAAGACGCTCAACATCATCTCGTCAGCGACGCCGCGCAACTACGAAGTCGCCTGACCATGTTGCGGTTGCATCACTACAAGCGGCACAGAGAGGCGCCCGAGCTGGACGTGACGACATTTCTAAACCTGATGGTCGTGCTGATCCCCTTCCTGCTCATCACCGCGGTGTTCTCCCGCATCACGATCATGGAGCTCAACGTGCCCACCGCGGCAGGCGCGCCCGTCGACAACAAACGGCAGCTGATAATCGAGGTCATCGTGCGTAAGAAAACGTTGCAAATCGCAGACGGCAACCGTGTGGTCGCAGCGATTCCGAAGCAGGGCGGAAAGTATGATCTTCCCAAGCTGTCGAAATACCTCATGGACTTGAAAAGCAGGTACCCCGAAAAAGAGGACGTCACCGTACTATTGGAGCCGGACATTCCGTACGAGGACATGGTGCACGTGATGGATGCCGTCCGAGTAGCCGAGATCAAGAAGCCGGACGAGGAGGAAGTACAAAAGATTCCGCTGTTCCCTGCCATATCAGTGGGTGATGCGCCATGAAGAATACCCGTCGCATGAAGCGCATGAGCCGGGGCAAGCGTTACAAAGCGACCCTCAACCTCACGTCCTTGATGGANNGTGGTAGAGGCAAAACCGCGTCAGACGGTTACGCTTATGGTGAGTGCGGATACTGTGTTATTGCAAGGTGAGCCGGTAGCTTCCATCGCCGAGATTCTGGCGGTCAAGGGGGACAATATCGCCCCGGTCAGGGATAGGTTGCTTCGGCTCAGGGACAGCATCATCGGCATCAACACCGCTACGGTGGCCAAGAGCGATGAGATCACCATTCTCTCGGACAAAGAGATACCGTTCAAAGTGCTCAAGAAGTTGATGTCGACGTGCACCAGTACAGGTTACACACGCATATCGCTCGCCGTGAACCAGAAAGCATCACAGAGCCCTACCGGTTAATTGCGTGAGCGTCGTCGTTTCTCAAGAGCAGCAAGATCTCAACGCGCGGATCGAGAAAGTCCGTAAGACCATAACGCAGCTCAAGAAAAAAGTGAGCGCGGCCAATGCCGAGCTGGACGCAATCGCGACGGAGAGGGAGCGGTATGAAGTCCTGAACGAGATCTGCCAGGCGCTCGACAAACTGGACGAACTGGGCGCAGCGGACCTTTTCTGGGGCAAACAAGCGCCTGCACGAGAGACAGCCGCACACCTCAACCGTGTCCGCAGCGTAGCCGCGGATTTCACAGAGAAAGTCGCAGCCATCGAGCAGCGCCGCGAGTCACTGCAGAACGAGATACAGGAACAGCTCCTGCAGTTCGATATGCTGAGTGATGCGCTCTTGGAGCAGCAAGAGCGCGAAGAGCGCAGCAAGTACGACTTCATCATCGATCGCGAGTTCGTCCCGCCGCCATATCATCCGCCGCTCATGCCGTGGGAGGAGGAGGAAGAGGATAAGCGGCGGTTCCGCAAGTTGCTGCTCGCGTGCCTGCTCTGGGCGATATTGCTCGGTCAGATCGTGAGCATCTGGACGTTGCCGCTTCGAGAACCGCTGCAGGTAGCGGAGGTACCCGAGAGGTTGGTCAAATTCGTCAAACGGCAGCGGCCCAAGCCACCACCGCCGAAACCAGCGGAGGACAAGAAGCCGGAGAAAGAGCCCGAGAAGAAGAAGACGGAAGAAAAGCCGAAGCCGAGCGAGACGCAAGTGGCCCGCAAAAAGGCAGAGAAGTCCGGCGTGCTGGCATTCAAGAATACGTTCGAAGAAATCATGAACGATCCGGCCGCCGCGAAGCTCGGCGCGGATGCTCGCATCCAAGACACCGGCAAGCAGGCGGTCGGAGACGCGAAACGCTCGTTAGTGGTGGCGAAGGCGCGACAGGGAAGTGGTGGCATCAATACGTCGGCCATNNGGCACAGGCACGAAAGTGAGCGGCGTTCAGTTCACGCGCGTGGAGAGCTCCGTCGGCGCCGATATGAAGGAAGCGGACCGGCCGCTCAGCGATGGCCCAGGCCCGTCGCGCACGGACGAGGAAATCCAGATCGTCTTCGATCGATACAAGGCGACGCTCTACAGAATCTACAACCGCGAGTTGCGAAACGACCCGAGGCTACAAGGAAAGATGGTGTTGCGTCTCACCATCGAGCCCGACGGCCGCGTCTCTGCATGCTCGATCGAGTCGACCGATTTGCCGTCGGACATGCTAAAGAGGGAGGTGGTCGCGCGCGTGAAGCGGTTTAACTTTGGTCCGAAAGCAGATGTGCCGCCAGTCACCATTCTGTACCCCATCGATTTCTTGCCAGCTGTGTGAGCACGCAGGCATCAGGAGAAGTGAACGGGAGCGTATGTGCATGCCGATCTCTAGACGTCGGGGCAGCCGTAATGATCGCGGTTATGACGACTCGGGCGGCGCGCATTTCGTTCCTTAGGACATCCGCATGAGAGCATGACCGTTGAAGTAAAGCAATAGGCGGTTCGCGCCAGTCGCAGTACCAGCCCATCCACATCTCAACTGCTTGATCGTCAAATCGAGCGGCACGGAATCGCTCGTCCACGCGCATCGTATCGCTGCGCCGCGTGCGTCATGCAACCTGACAAACGGACATCGTAAACACGGTCCCAGGAGCTACAGATTATTAAGGAGTAAGGATCTGCACGAAAGGAACGAAGGGCTTGATTGGTTCGGCCGTCAAGAGACGCATTCGTGCGGTCAACGTTTGGTTGGCTGTCGGCGCTTTTCTGTTGTTGGCCGACAATGCGCTGGCTGCGTGTCCGACGCTCGATCCGACTATCACGCATCGTCTCAATGTGAGCTACTGCGAATTGTGCGGTGTCGGTACGGTGACGATCCGGTTTCGCTATCCGGGGAACAACAATCCCGATCTCACTAATCTTGTCATCACCGAAAACCTCGGTGCCTCTGGTCTGACCTACATTCCGGGCACGACAAGCTTCGCTGTGAACGGCGGCCCGGCACCGGCGCCGATCGACCCCAGCGTTTCGGGCCCTAACGGATCCGTGCTCACATGGAACCTCGGCAACTACGTGCTGCTGTCGGCCCAGGGCGGCGGGTCGGGAAATGCTCGGCTTCTTGATGTCACCTTCCAGGTGCGCCGGGCAAACGGCGTCACCGAGGAAGGTCTGTTCACGGCTAGTCGCACGGTGAGTGCCAGTATCACCTACGCCACGATCAACGAGCCACCGAGTTTCACGTCCTGCACGGATACCGAGAGCAGCGGCAACCAGACCCTGCCGTTGCGCGCACCGAACCCCAACATCATCAAGCTCGGGCGCAACGTCGATGCCAACCAGACTCCCGGCCAGTATGCCGACCCGGTTTACGGCCATAACAACGACGACATCATCTGGCGTATCGAGATCGAGAACAACGGCCTGGCGGCCATGCAGGATGTCAGGTTTGACGACCTGATGCAGGCAGGGAATATCGTGATCAACTATGCCTGTCCGACGGAAGCCAGCGCCACAACCATTGCCAACAACAATGGCGGTGGTCCAATCCCCGGCAATTGCGTGCCCGCCAGCAATACCATCAACAATTTCATTGTCGCCGATCCGTTTGGGGCCACGGGCGTCACGACAAACTGGCCCAATGGCGGTGCCGGTAACGGCTTTACCCGGAATCTGAACGGCCGGGATGTGGATGTCACGGCGGGCGGCAGCGCCTTTATCTATCTCGTCGGCAAAATCACTGCCAATGGTTCCTGTGTCTCCGGGGGCAGAACGAATAGCGTGTCCGATTTCCAATTTGGCTGCGAGGCTGACAATAACGGCGTGGGCGGAATTGTGGCCGCAGGCGATAGCGCCACGCTGCGCACCTTCCACGGGGACGTCAACAACCAGTTAACCGTCCAGCGTGCGATTACCGGCATCAACACCAGCCAGCCGGTTGGCAGCCGTGGTTATGTCACCCTGACGATCAGGAATAATACGGGCGGCACCGTCAAAGATATCTTTTTGGAGGATGTTCTTCCGCCAGAATATGTCGTCGACCCGACCTACTGGACGACCGGGCTCGTCAAGAACCTGCCGGTGCGAGGGACGCCCGTAGTCGGCGAGAGCTCCATCGACCCGTTTTACAACAGCTATTCGGGCATGATCGATCGCCTCGAGTGGCTGAACCCGCAGGGTTTATTGACTTTTCCCTCGCAGGATCCGTTGCAGAACACCACGCCCCGGTTCCGGTTGTTCAGCAGCACACAACACAGTATTTACCCCGATCAGCAGCACATGCTCCGTCATGGCGACGTGTTGACGATCACCTTTCCGATCGTGCTGATTCGCCAGGCGATCGCACCCTACGAGCCGTATGATCGGGTCGGCGATCTCGACGTCACCCCGGAGGAATTCCCAGTCACCGCGACTGATCCAACCTTCCAGGCAACGTTGACGAATTCCCTGACCGTCGATTACGACACCTTCTGCCCGGGCCAGGGACACTTTACGCGTTTTTTCAACAACAACAATATCCCGGCCTTTCCCGAAGATCTGGATGTCGCCATCGGCGGAACGGTCTTTATTCTCACCGACGACCCCAACCAGCAGCTAACGTTGCCGGTGCGGTTGACCAACAACGGCGGACACGATGCCCGCAACTACAATCTGTTCGTCAGCTTCGGCGCCACGATGGAGGTGGTGAGCGCGCCAGCTGGGTGTCAGGTCGTCTCGCCGCTGAGCGGCACACCGCCGCAGCCGGATCCATGGAAGGTGTGGGTGAACCCCCCGTCGAACCAGATCGCTATTCCGTCCACCGCGACCGTCTACCGTTGCACCGCGCCGGCCGTGATTGCCCCGGGACAAACCGTCACCTACAGCTTCAACGTTATCAAGACCAGCGACCCCGGCAGGATCGCAATTGATGATCTGACTTTTCGCGCCGATGTGGTGGGGGAGATCACGCTGCATGACGGCACACCGCTCTGGTTCCCGACACCCACCGTGCGTGCTGATGGACAGCTCGATCGGGCCAACAACTACTCGCTGGACGCCGCTTGGGCGCGACTCATCGGTTTCAATCTGCTGAAGACCCAGGTCGGCACGTGCACGGAAAACAACCCGCCGCCGGGCACGCCCGATACGCTGGTACAGATCGGCGAGGAATGCACCTTCCACATCGAGGCAGGCGGCTGGTTCGGATTCGAAACCCCGGGTTTCGCCTTTATCGCTGTGCAGAACATCGATGTGGTCGATGAGATACCTGATGGGCAGGCATACATCTCGAGTACCGATCCCCTTGCCCAGTCGACCCCGTTGATTACCGGTGTGACCTTGAATCCGGCCCCGGTGCTGCCGCTGGAGGAGGGCTGGTTCGACTGGCGCTTCAATGTGAATCAACGCATCGAAGTGGCGGGGGAGTGGTTCCGCGTCAACGCTACCACGCGCATCCTCAACGACGCACTCAATAGCCGCACCGCACCCAATTTCCATGCGTCCGACAGTGACAACATTCTCAATTCCACGTTCGACGCCACTTTCCAGAACAACAATACCGGCGCGACCGAGCAATTTGCGCTCGGGCCAACCACCGTCGGTTATCCCAACGAGCCGATCCGCCGTTTCGACCTGACTGTCACCGAACCGCTCCTGCAGGTGGTCAAGGAGGTCTGTAACGAAACCCTGTATGGTGCCGGGCCGACATGCAGCAACTTCGTGCTGCTCGCCGATGATGGTGACGCGTTCAATTCCTATATCTACCGCCTAACGGTCACGAACGAGGCAGCGAGCGCGGGGGTCACGCGCGCCCCCGCCTATGACGTCATCGTGACGGATGTGCTCGATGCAAGCGATCTGGCCTTCGTCCTGCCATTCGCGACGGACGGCCTGAACAATGACGGCGATGCCGCCACCGATGAGGCCGGCGCCGAGGGTTCCATTAATGACAACGTCGTCAAGAACGGCACGCCGGCCGAGATCACCTTTTCCTACACCCACAGCACGGCGTTGCAGCGCATCGATCCAGGCCAGTCGGTGCAACTGTATTACCGGGTTGACTTCGATGACGACGCTGCGCCGTTGCAGACCTTCACGAATACGGCGAACACAAGCTACGACAGCCTCGCGGGACCGACGGGCAATCAAACCGTCGATCCGCGGCCAAGTGGTGAAATCGGCGGCGCGCGTGTCTATCAAGCACCGCCTACCTCTGCCCAGGTGCGCATCATTCCGGTCTTGACGCAGCCGAAGCGCATCACGCAGTTGTCGAATACCCCGCCCAGCGGATCCCCGCAGCCGGTCTCGATTGGTGAAGAAATCGAATACGAGCTCGTGACTTCGATCCCGGTCGCACTCTTGAGGAATTTCACCATCCGGGACGAGTTGCCTGTGGGGATACGCTGCAGCGAAGCGCCAGCCATCAACCTGAACGCGCCACCCTATGACGTGGCCGGCTTCGTACCGGGCGGAACATTTACGCCCACCTGCACGGATACTTTTGTCGAGTGGAACTTCGGTGACCAACGGGTCACGCAGGGAACCACGAATAATCGCTACGACTTTGCGATTCGCTTCATCGCCCGCGTGGAGAATACTACCAACACAAACGACGGCGGCGTGCTCTCTAATGGCGGTGCGGCGACCAGTGTCACGGCCCGCTATATCGATGAAACGAACAATCTGGTTACGCTGACGTTCGGTCAGGTCGACATCGTCGTGCGCGAGCCGCGCATAGACCTCACCAAGGCATTCGCAGTCACCAATGCCGACGCGGCGGACGTGTTGACGGTCGCGGTGACTGCCACCAACAGTGGCACCGCCACCGCCTATGACCTGCGCGTACTGGACGACCTCACAGGCAAAAAGCTCACCTTCCTCGGCAACCTGGGCGGGGCTGATCCGCCGGACAACGTCGACACGGCCACCCTCGGCGCTAATCAGCCCATCTTCAGTTGGAATTTGGCGAACCCGCAATACGCCATCGCGCCGGGGCAAACCCGCAGCTTCACCTTCGAGGTGCGCGTCGACACCGACACCCAGCCGCTCGAAGTCTTGGACGACACCCTTCAAGCGCGCTGGACATCCCTGCCGAGCCAGAACACCGCGCTGAATAGCAGCGGCGCGATCGGCGCCGATGGCGGCGACAACGGCATGCGCAACGGAGCGCTACCCAATGCCGGTGACGCGGTCAACGACTACGAAACCACGGCGACCGCTGCGTTCTCAGTGCCCGCCGTCATCATGAGCAAGACGGACCTATCACCTGCGACAGTACCCACCATCGGCGCACACAAGAACTTCCAAATCGAGATTCGATTGCCGGAGGGCATCACGAACGATGTCGTCGTCACAGACGACTTGGCAGCGAGCGGGCTGAGCTATGTGCTCGCGAACAACGCTAATTTCGATATCACGTATAGCTTCGAGGGCATCGCCACCATCAATGGTCAGCCGCCAGGCGAGGCGGCATTGCTGTCGTTCCCGGCAGACAACACGTCCGGTAGCGCGACATGGAATATCGGCACCGTCGTCACGGCCACGGAAAACGACACGGTGTCGAACGCACTGAACCCGCTGATCCGCATAAATTACTACGTGCGCGTCAACAACGATCTCGTCACCGATGCCGGCGACACACTGCAAAACGGCGTGGTCGTGAATTACACCCATGGCGAAACCGGTGCGCAAGAAACGCTGACAGCATCCACACCGCCCAGATTGGTGGTCGAGCCGCGGCTCACGCTCAGCAAGACGCTCGCCAATGCCACACCGGGTAAACAGCCGAGTGATCCGCCCGTGGCAGGCGACATCCTCGAGTATCGCCTGATCGCCGCCAATACGGGCAACGCCACGGCGTTTGACATCAACCTGGTGGATAACCTGCCAGCGGGGGTGGTGTTGGACGCCGGCTTCACGCCGACCGCGACGATCAACGCCACGCCTGTCGCCGGTTTCGTGGCGACCCCTGCCGGCGCGCCGGCAGGTCCGCTGATCTGGGGCCGGGGCAACGGGGATGAAAGCTTGGATCTGCCGGCCGGGCAGACGTTGATCTTGACCTATCAGGCTGAAGTCGAGGTCATCGTCGATCTCAACGGGCTCATTGAAAACGGTGTCCTCGCGGACTGGACCTCGCTCGACGACGTCAGTCCCTACGAGCGCACAGGAGCGGGCTGTCCGAATATCACACTGCCCAACGATTACTGCGTGGGACCGGTAGTGGCCTCGACCACGGGCATTGTGCCGGTGCTGGAGTTCCGCAAGACCGTCATCAACCTGACGACCGGACAAAATCCGGGCACAAGCGCCAGTCCCGGCGACACCCTGCGCTACCGCGTGCAGGTGAGGAATGTGAGTGCCGCGCCGGTAAACGATTTCTCGCTGGTCGACGATCTCGACCGCTTGAACGATCCGGCGCTCTTTGTCCCGGGAACCTTGACTCTCGTCAGCGTTCCGCCAGGCGCCGACGCGAGCAATACCAATCCGACTGGCGGAATCAGGGGTACCGGCCTGGTCGACATACGCAACCTGAGTGTCGGGGTTGCGGGGTCTGGCACCGAGACCGTGGTCGTCGAATTCGACGTGCAGCTCGTACCGGTGATCGCCAACGGCACCTTGGTGTTGGATCAGGCGCAACTGGCGGCGCTCGGCGTGCAATCGACGTTGAGCGACGATCCAAACGTGAACGGACCGGACGATCCTCAAGTGCCCGGGGACGAAAACCCGACCCGCACCGTCATCTCCTCGGCCCCGGCGTTCCTCGTTGAGAAGACCTCGCAAGACCTGACCGGCGACCCGACCGTGCTGTTTGCCGGCGACACGCTGCGCTACACGATCACGGTCAAGAACATCGGCACCGAGAGCGCAGTGAACGTCTCGCTGCGTGACAACGTACCCGCGAACACCACCTATGTCGCCAACAGCACGACCTTGAATGGCGCGCCCGTGGCCGATACCGGGGGCACATCGCCGCTTCAGAATGGCATGCTGATCAACGCCCCCGAGGACCCGACGCCCGGGGCAATGCGGGCGGACGCGAGCAGCACCCCCGATAACGTTGCCACCATTACCTTCGATGTGGTCGTCGATGCAGGCGTTCCCAACGGAACGCAAATTTCAAATCAAGGCTTCGTGAACGGCAACGGGGGTGGCGGCCCGTTCCCTGAGAAGCCGTCGGATGATCCGGCGACTCCCGCTGTGGACGATCCGACCGTCAATATCGTCAGCAGGCTCGACTTCCAGAAGTCGGTGTTCAACGTGAGCACCGGTGCCGATGGCGCGACGGCAAGTCCGGGTGACACCCTGCGATACCGGCTTGAGATCACAAACAACGGCCCCGTCCCGCTCAACGATTTCTCGGTCATCGATGAAATCCAACAACTCCAACCGGCCGAGCCGCTGCTGTTTGCGCCGGGGACGCTGACGCTCGTCAGCGTTCCGGCCGGTGCCGATACCACGAA
>JABAOH010029478.1_pt1 | contig 11628 bp, 12 predicted proteins | sample 7062181 | NCBI WGS metagenome assembly JABAOH01 (sample SAMN14538630, study PRJNA623070) | marine sediment metagenome | biome: marine biome [ENVO:00000428]; feature: marine pelagic biome [ENVO:01000023]; material: deep marine sediment [ENVO:00002113]; isolation source: pool of 5 deep marine... | reverse complement strand
CGCATAGAACTAGATGAACGGAAAACCTGGATTCCCAGAATCGCACTTCTCTAGAAGCACTTTGCGTACAAAATTCAAGGAGATTATTATTAGGTAGGCGCAATTTTTTGGTTACCTTTTTGACTTCTGAAAAAAACGTTGTTTTCAACATAGAGTTACTAGTAGGATCCAAATATGTTTATATCCAGTGAGAGATGAACACATCAAGATAGGGTTTCCAATTCACCGTCAAATTGTCAATGATTAGAGCGCACGCTTTTTGGAAGCCCTTCAAGGACAAAAGAAAGGAAAAACATACTTGATTTCAAGATGGAGATATCCCCCGAAAACCCAACTTAAAATTGGTTATTTGGGATTGATATACAAACTATCTTAAAGCATTATTGCTTTTAACTTTTGTGTTCTATATCATCGTTGTTTTAGGAGTTAAAATTTAACCCCACAAACACAAATCGAATGTGCAGGTGTAGAGTTCTAGGTGAGTTGGACTTCTGTTGCTACTTCGTTTTTCCGCATAAACCATGGTGTGAAGGGGCCGCTGTAACGCATGGCAAAAACGGTTCCTCTTGTTTTTATTTTTGCTGTTTGTAGTTCTTTTAATAGTTGTTTTGATTTTTTTTCGAAATTTGAAGATGTCCAGCGACCGCTGAATCTTAGTGCAGCTACATATCTTTCTGGGATTTTTTGGATTTTGATTCGTTCATCATTAGGTTTTGGTGTTGTTTCCAAGGTGTAATTTTCAGGCATAACGAATGCTATCGAGTCTTTTTCTGATAGGACGGGAGCAGTCATTTCAATGTTTTGTGATATTACGGGTGAAGTCATTTCTAAAGTGGCTTTTTGAGTATTATTGCCTGTGATATAGTTGAAGAGAATGTTAAAGCCCGCATCACCATAACCGTCAACTTTGGCGATTATTAAGCTGTTGTAGAGCCTGATTTCTACATTATCTAATTTTTTGATGAGGCTATATTTTACTTCTTTAACCATAAACTAACGTAAGATGCAGAAGCTATAACTATGTTTTGGTTACCAGCAAAATATGTTTTCGCGATGTAGGTCGGATGCAAAACTTGCACAGCATCCACGCGCACGCTTAGTTATGGTTGTTACTTAGCAATGTCCTGCCGGGCTGAAATATACAAGCCGAAGGCTATCTTGGTTATGAAGTCGAGTGCAAGGTAAAGTATAGCCTCAACAAATGTCGTGAAAACACCTAAGCCAGTCGGCGCAAGCATCCAAACTACTGGAAACAGAGACCAAGTTACCATCACAAACCACATTATGGAGATTACATTAACGCTCTCATCTCCTAATCGTTTGAACAGTGTATAGAGCACGCCGATGTAAGCGGCCGAACTTAGAGCAAAGAACCACCAACGATCAACTGTGACAATTATGCTTGCCAAGAAACCGCAGAACATTGTGAGTCCAGTGAATAACGCGACTTCAACCTTTTTGGAAGCTGGCTTTCGTGCGATGAAGGCGATGTCCAGCGTCAGTATGCTACAACTGGCGATGTAGAAAAGCCACCTTGTCCAATAGATTGGTTGTCCATTCTCTGCAACGGTAGTACCCAGCGCCAAAGCCATAACTACGTACGAAATCGTTGTGATGAAACTTACAAAGATATTCGATCCGAAAACCAGTTCCTCACCATGTCTTCGCTTTTCCAATGCAGCAAACATCAATGAGGTGAATCCGAATATCGCCGCTCCGACCCAATAAACAATGGCTTCTTCACCCAATACCCGAACCAACTTGCACTTCTAAAGTAGAAAAACTAGTTATTTCTAACTCTTTATTAAAGTATCTAAGTGTTTGTCAATTCGCGCTTGTTTTAGACCAATTCCAACCTAGTCAAAAATTATTTCATACATTAATTAAAACTAAACTCCGCTGGACTGGTAGATTGATTCCAAGACTGATTTTTCTTCCAAAACAGGTGGATTTTTGATTGGATAAGCTGTGCGCGCGTCTTTATTAACCAGAAAGTACTTAAATTGAAAAGACGGAGCACTATTGAAACTCACGATACCGCTCGAAGATTTACGAAAAGAAAACGTCTCTCTTGTCGGAGGTAAAAACGCAAATCTTGGTGAATTGCTCAACGCAGAGATACCTGTTCCTCCAGGGTTTGCAGTCACAGCCTATGCATACAAGAAGTTCATTACCGAGAACAGCATTGCAAGCAGAATACGCAAAGCAATTAGTGAAACTACCACTAACTTGAGTAACCTCCAACAGTTTGAGAAAGTTTCAAGAGACATCCGAAAACTCATTGAATCAACTCCAATGCCAGTCAAAATTGAAAAAGCAATCAAGAAAGCCTATGTTGTACTCAGTAAGAAAACAAAAAAAGAAAGATTCTTTGTAGCCGTCCGATCTAGTGCAACAGCTGAAGATCTACCTGATGCCTCTTTTGCCGGACAGCATGAAAGCTATCTAAATATTAGGGGACAAAAGGAACTTATTGAGACAACATTGAAATGCTGGTCTAGCCTGTTCACGCCAAGAGCCATCGTCTATAGAACAAAAATGGGCTTCAAAGATGAGCACGTACTTATGAGCGTTGGCGTACAAGAAATGGTTGATGCGAGAGCTGCTGGAGTTATTTTCTCGTTGAACCCGTTGACAGGAGAGCACGATCAGATAGTTATTGAAGCCAACTGGGGATTTGGACAGTCGGTCGTATCAGGCTCCACAACTCCTGACCAATACATAGTAAAGAAGAAAACGCTGGAAATCTTAGAAAAGAGGGTTGCCAAGAAAACTGTAGAATATGTTCATGACATAAACTCAATGAGAATGGTTTACGCGGATATTCCTACAGAAAGACAGGAACAACAATGTTTAATTGATGAAGAGATTATCAGACTCGCTGAGCTTGCTATACATATAGAGAAAAACTATGGCGGCAAACCTCAGGATATAGAATTTGCCATTGACAGGGATCTCACATTTCCTCAGAATGTTTATGTTGTTCAATCTAGGGCTGAAACTGTTTGGAGTGAATAACAAATACGCGTGCATAAATGCTTCTGTAGTTCGATAAATCCAAGTGTGCGCGCGTACGCGCCTCGTGACCTTTCTAAGATTTATATATTGGAACCATGCATGCACGGAGAGCATCTTTAAGCGTTCGTAAGCAAGAATGTTTAGATAGGTTCACGAGATAACTATATATATGGATGTCCAAACATCGCTGATCATCTTTTTGTCTGGGTATCTTATAGGCTCTGTGTCGTTTACTCGCATAATCGGGAAACTTGTTTTGCCAGGAGAGAACCTGGAATACACGACGGTCCAGGTGAAAGGAACGAATGATAACTTCAGTTTTCGCTCGGTGAGTGCGACGACAATAAGAGCACGAGCGGGAGCCAAATATGGCATAATCACGAGCATTCTAGATATTTCAAAAGCAACGATACCGATTTTGATAACTTCAAGATACCTCGATTCTCCATCATATGCGTTTCTTATGTCCCTATCCGTTATTCTTGGGCACGATTTCCCGGTTTATCACAGATTCAGAGGAGGAAGAGGGGTCTCATGTTTATGGGGGAGCTTGATAGTCTTCGACTGGACTGCGATTCCTACAACCTCGGTCCTAAGCATGGGAATAGGTTTATTCATAATAGATGACGCTTTTGTTGCATACCTGTCTACGCCAATATACCTCATTCCATGGGCGTTTTTTTTCACGGGAGTAAGCCAATTCTCAGCTTACGCTATTGCCGTAAATGTCATTTATTGGGTTGCTCTTATCCCTGAATTAAGGGAGTACATGAAATTCAGGAGGACAGATGCCTACGAAAAGGCGAAGAAAGCAAGGCGTGAAAGAACTAAAAAGAGGATATCACAGATTCTTTCTAGACTCAGAATCGGCAAAAAATAACCTGTTTTTGCGCACAAAAACTGTAAGAAGACTAGTTGCCCCACAGAAAGGGGACTATGTAACTCTTCAAATGTGCATGCGCGCGCCGCAACAAAGGTCCAGCGTCTTGCTAGGCGCAACTCGTCCAGATTCTACAAGTTCCACAGAAATTTTCCTTGGTTTACCTAACTCCCATGGCAGACATTCTGGGCGATAACCATGATAGAACCTGTCCCACCCTGTTTCATGACGTGAAGACATAATTCTATCAAGGCGGGCGAATTTAATCATCTAGAAGGGTGAAAATACTCCTACGAACACAAGCCAAGCCAAAATCGTTTTTGCTACGAAGCTGAGTATGATGTAGACTCTTTCACCGTAGAGATAGTCTTTCCATCGTCCAACGCCCTTGTATTGCAGAACCATGTTTATGGCGAAGATGTTGAATAGGATGAAGTAGATGAAGAGTATAAGGTACACAAATGTTGGTGGGTTCAAACCTGTAGAGCGAACAGCAGCGATGAAATAAGCGTAGAGTACGACCCATGGAGTTCCACCTGAGACGCATCCTAGGATAAATGGCGACCAATTGGTTTTCTCGGTTTTCTGATTCACTAATTCCATCAAATATCCAAACATAATCATCATAGCATTTAAGACAAAAATCATAGTCAATGACCAAAAATCCCAGACACCTAGAAACAATGCAATCAAGACTATCATTATTGAAGCCGAGAAGGCGTATTCATACCAGCGGTAAGGATTCATCCCTTTTTTCAAATTCTCGTTATAACTCTTGTTCTTCGGATACGCTATTGTAAAATGCGCTATTGCGGAAAGCAGAGGGAAAGAAGCTAGAATCGCCCCTAGACTGGCCACACTAAACAACACTTGAGGGTTTGGCACTGGCACATCAAATATGGGTGGTGGGCCTGGACTGATTATGTCTAGTTTTAGATAGAAAGTGTATACATCTCTTGTCCACTCTAGTAGAAGGCCGAGAAGTAGCATTATTATCCCTTGTATTAAATGTAGAATACCAGCTGCAGTGTTGAAACGCTTCAAGTATCCAAACGAAATGGGTGAATTAGCAATTATTTCTTGCCTTTTTTTGTAGTCCATGAACCGTTTTAAGCGTGTACAGCTTTTTAAATATATGTGACTGTTATGCAACAGTAACATAGGCTTAAATATTTGACACTTGAATAAAGAATCGGTCTTGTGTATCAACTTGTTGGAGGTGAGATTATGGTAAAGTGTGGACTTTGTGGAGCAGACGTCCCTCAGCAACCAGAGATTACAGCTGAAGGCAAATGCTCTGTTTGCGGTGCAAAATTGGCAATCAAAAAATAATCTAATGAAGGATCAGGAGAAAATGCTTACCCGGATGCGCAATCTTCATTGCATTCGTTGAACATAGATGAAGTTTGCTACGCTTTTGGATTTTCTAATAGTAACTGCAACTTTGTCTTTCAATTCAAAGAAATTTTCATAGTTGTCAACTAGAACCCATGTAGGTCCACGATCAACTTTTACTCTTATGGGGGAGCTTTCAGAGACCACAAAACTCTTTATCCTTTTGTTGTGCAAATTGTTGAATGATATTCCTATCCCTTTCCCGAATTGCTTTCCTCCAGTTGACGTGTAATATCCCGTTGAACCGAACGGAGTTGCGACAATAACTCCATCACCAGTTAAATTGTCAAATTCTTTTCCGTCAACAAATACTGAGAATCTGATAGCATAAATCGGCAGTTTGGCGCGAATCTGGATTTCGTTCAAACCCACCAGTTTTTCTTTCTCAAGTTTTGTTTCTAGTTTCATTTCCGTTCGTATCCTATACCTTCCGTCCTTAATCTTGGGTAGAATACTTTTGAAATCATGCAAGGTATAATCATACTTTCTGCAAATAGTTGTCCTCTTAACTACAAGCTTCGGAACTTGCGGAAACTTTCTTTCGCTAAATAAAACAGTTCCGTCGCCGCCGTAACAAACAACGAAATCCGGATTCCCTTTGACGATCTTAAAACCGTTTTTCATTAAGAGCTCTTTTACTTGTGAAGCCTCGGTTCGGGAGACTATTAGAACTCTCTCCAGCCTCTTTGTCGCGTTCAGGTTTGGCAACTTAGTCTTCACCCCATCAGAGCCGATTATTATCTACCCCCGCCAAAAAAGTTTGCGCGTACCCTTTAAACATTAAGGTACTGTTGTCCCCGCATCTTTTTTCAGGTATGCATGGTAATATGATCTTCTAGGGCGCGTCTCACCGTGCACTATCTTTCAAGAATAAAAGTTTTTCTGTGCACAGTTCGTGTTGGAATTTGATCCATCAACATTCTTTGTTCTGGTTTTTTGCTTAACCCTATCGGTTGAAGTCTCTCTGCTAATTCTATGGCTGCCTCCAATTTTGTGTTTCTTTGAGCGTATATTTCAAAGATTATTCCGCCCTTTTCGACGTGTTCTCCAAGTTTTGTCTTGAGTACGACACCAGCTCCTTTTTCTTTCGGAGCACCAGCTTCTCTGGCAACCTGAGCGACGCTCCTGTTGTTAATCCATAAAACCCTGCCCTCTTTGTCTGTTGTTATCTCTGCTTTCCTGTCGCCAACTGCTAGGTCTTCAGGTTCTATTTTCGAGTTTCCACCCTGTGCCTCGACTATTTCTCTGAGCTTTCTTTCCGCTTTTCCTGATCTTAGGAGATCCTCTGCCTTCTTTTTTCCATTTTCGATGCCAACCATTTCTAAAAGTATGCCTGAAATGCCTGTTGCTTTTTCTCGAAGATCAGCTGGGCCGTTTCCCATAATGGCTAACAACGCCTCTCTTGCTTCTAACGCCGGACCTACAGCGTATCCGAGGGGCTGTTCTCCAAAGGTTACTGCGCATTGAACGTTTATCCCTAAACGTTTCCCTAAATCTATGAAATCATGTGCAAGTGCCTGGGCCTTGCCGATTGTCTTTATTTTTGCGCCTCTCCCGGTTGGGATATCTAAAACTACATGTGTGGCGCCTATGGCTTTTTTCTTGCTCATAATTGATGGAAGAAGCAATGGGTCTATCGCCAGCGGATATTCAACCTGGATGAAAATGTCGTCGGCGGGGGCTAACTCCAAGGCGCCGCCCCAAACCATGCAACCATTCGTTTTCTTCACTACTTCCTCTATTTCTTCCACGGTTAGGTCCACTGGACACAATGTTTCAACGCGGTCGGCAGTTCCCGCCGGAGAAGTGACCGCTCTAGAGGAAGTTTTAGGTATGATGAAACCGGCGGCTGCAATTATTGGCACTATAAGGATTGACGCCTTGTCACCTGGTATCCCACCGATGCTATGTTTGTCGAGAATTGGCCCTTTATCAAGAGTTAGGACTCTGCCGGTTTCCACCATCGCCTTTGATAAAGCTTCAATTTCATTCATGCGCAATCCGTGAACATACAATGCAGTTACGAAGGATGCGAGTTCGACGTCGCTTAGATGGCGTTCCACCACGTCCTTGACTATTGTTCTTATTTCGTTTTCCCGTAGTCTTTCACCGCGTATTTTTGCCTGAACATAGCTAAGGGCTTCAGGGCTTTCTGCAGGTCTCACTTCAACGGTTTCTCCAGTTTCTATTCCCAGCTTTCTTGAGATCTCTTCGTAGAGTCCAATATAGTTGCGTGGAAAGTTGCTTGCTATGTTGACAATAGCGATTAAATGTTCGTTTTTGTAGGTTATTTCCACCCTGTCGGAAGAGTGTGTGCCTAAAAGACTCGCGGTTTCATCGTCCAAAATCGCTATTCTTCTTCCGCCAGCTTGAATATCTAAAAGCTTGGCTTTAAGCTTCATAAGATTTCACATCGCAAGTTCTCAACCAGCAACTTTATTGTAGCCAAATGATTTAAAGAACTTTTAGCTTCTGTTCAATCAACGAGGCTAAGGAGGCTCAGATCAATTTGAGATACATAGATTTTGTGGATTTGAAATATGAAACCAAAGAAACGGACGTTATCTGCACGTTCTACGTTGAACCTGAAGGCGTCAAAATGGACGAAGCCGCGGGAGGAGTTGCTGCTGAGAGCTCGATAGGAACTTGGACGGAGCTCACAACCACAAAGCCTTACATTGAAAAACTCGCCGCCCATGTCTTCAAAATAGAAGGAAACACAGTGAAAATAGCTTATCCGATAGAACTTTTCGAGTTGGGAAACATCCCTAACATACTAAGCAGCATTTCAGGAAACGTTTTCGGATTAAAAACCCTCAAAAACCTAAGGCTAAACGACATTCACCCACCAAAGAAACTTTTCGAAAGCTTCAATGGCCCAAAATATGGCGTCAAAGGAATCCGCAAGCTTTTGAAAGTTTACGACCGCCCATTGGTGGGAACGATAATTAAACCTAAGCTTGGATTGAAAACGCTGGACCACGCAAAAGTAGCCTACGAAGCTTGGATCGGAGGATGCGACATAGTAAAAGATGATGAGAACCTAAGCAATCAGAGGTTTAACCCATTTGAAGAGCGCACCATAAAGACTCTAGAGCGGCGAGACGAAGCTGAAGAAGAAACTGGTGAAAGAAAAGTCTACATGGTTAACATCACGGCAGAAACTAAGGAGATGCTCAAAAGGGCGGAGTTCGTGCTCAACCACGGCGGAGAATACGTTATGATTGACATCTTAACATGCGGCTTCGCTGCTTTACAAACACTACGCGAACAAGACTTCAACCTTGTAATCCACGCACACAGAGCTGGACACGCAGCGTTTACTAAAAACCCTAAACATGGAATTTCGATGCGAGTAATAGCCAAAATAGCCAGAATAATAGGTGTAGACCAACTTCACGTGGGCACCGTCGTTGGAAAAATGTTTGAAACAAAAGAAGAAGTGACAGAGAACTGTGAAGCATTAAAAACGGAAATGGCTGGTCTAAAACCGGTTTTGCCTGTTGCTTCAGGAGGCTTGCATCCAGGAATAGTCCCAGCGTTAATCGAGTTTTTCGGAAAAGACTTCGTCATCCAAGCTGGAGGAGGAATCCATGGTCATAGAGATGGAACAGTTTCGGGAGCAAAGGCCATGCGACAAGCGGTGGAAGCAACTTTGAAAAACATGCCTCTAAGCGAATACGCTAAATCACATAGAGAAATTGAGATAGCACTACAAACGTGGGGACAATACACTTAGCGATTTGGTTACTCGAAAACCCACCGGTATTTTCTGCGCATCACTTCGATTATTGAGTGGGGAGAAATTATTCCCTCTTCGCATATTATGCCGTGAATGAAATCTCTTCTTGTCACATCAAACGCTGGGTTTCTTATAATCAGATTTTTCGGAATATTTTTCCAAATCTCGTTCGGGCTTCTTTCCTCTATTTTTTCGTAATCTCCGTACATGGTTGCCGGATCGAACTTCAAAAGTTCAGAAACCACGTAGAAGGGTGTTCTAGCTTCATGAGCTACAAGGGCAATCATGCTTGTTCCAATCTTGTTTATCACATTTCCCTCTGAAGTTATCGCGTCTGCTCCAACAATCACAAAGTCGGCTCGATTCATGAAAAAACGAGCTGCCGAATCCACAATTAAAGTTGTGTTTACACCTAATTCCAACATTTCTTTCACGGTTACTCTGCCTTGAAAAACAGGTCTCGTTTCTGTGCAGATAACTTCAAAGGATTTTCCTTCTCCCTTAGCCTTTTTCAACAAGTGAGTAACTGTGGAAGAGTGGCAATGAGTGAAAACCACAGAGTTTTCTCGAATTCTCCTGGCCCCTATTTCAGCAATCCTCTCCTTTGAATCTTCAAGATTTTTCAGGAACTGTCGCGAAGTCGAGGAGATTATTTGGGCTAGCTCCATAACCTTTTCTTCGCTGCTTCTTTCTACCTGACTTATTATCAATCGAACAGCGTTTCTCATGAGCGGTTCCGTCGCTCTTGAAACAAAAAGAATCTCCTTCGCTTCTGAGAGTTCTTTCAAGAATTGCTTTTTGTTCTTTGCTCTTGTTTCCTTCGCCAGAGTGTTTATCGCTTCTATGGCAGCTATGGCAACGTTCCGCGCACCTTGAACTTCAAGCAGTTTTATCTTCCTAGCCGCTTTTTGAATTAGTTCTAACAACAATCTGCACCTGGAAGGATGGTTATCTTTTTAGTAAAGGAATGTACTATAAGGTTTCGGTAGATGTTTTTGGCTGTCCTTGTATGCGCGCGATATGCCGAGTAAATAAGCCCAAAACGGGCTTTTTTCACCTGCCGATCGATTTCAGCAGTTTTCTGTAAGCATGCATGTCTATCTCCACTAGAATGAGCTGTTCATGATTCTAACGTATGCTTAGGTGTTGGTGAATAAATGATTCAAGTAGCCTTATCCTGCGCGTGCGCGGTTCTTTTGATCACGTTTACTCGTAGTATATCAGTTCTTCTTCTTCGAGTTTTTTATGAAGTTTGTTAACTGCTTCGTGGACGTCTTCTTCCTTTTTGGCGCCTGTGCAAACCAGTTTTCCGCTGGCGAAGAGAAGGATCACAACCTTTGGTTCGTCCATTCTGTAGATGAGCCCGGGAAATTGTTCTGGTTCGTACATGGTTCTCCCAAGCGAGTAGGCTGATTCTTCGAGCTCTACCCTTCCTCCTAAACTCGCTGATGCAACTATGTTCACTATTTTCAACTCGGGTTTGCCGATGATTATTATGCCGCTTTTCTTCAGTTCCTTCACAACCTTCATCACGGCTCTCCTCGATTCTTTCTCAGACTTGGCTCCGGTGCAAACCATCTTCCCNNGGTCTCTTTAATCTGAAGACCAGTCCCGGAAACTGTTTTGGACGGTACTCAACTCCTGGATTGCCTTTCACCACCGCGTTTAGGTCAATCCTCTGATTTAACGTGGCAGTTCCCACGACGTTTTCGATTCTGATAGAAGCTTCAACTTTGGGCATTCGAATCCTCCTTATAAAACATCATGAAGTTGGTGGAGTTATTTAAATTAAGCGTGCTAAATCAGAAGATGTTATTTCTTAACGAATCAAGGATTGGTTTGGGTCTAAAAACTTAAGATGAGAATTTTAGCGTTTATGATACGTTGAATTTTCTTCTAGGCACCTTTAAATAGGTTCATACGCAACCTTCTATCCTGAATTCACAAAGAGGTCTGTAGACTTGTCTGGAGAATCAAACGTCGTTTACATCGGAAGAAAACCTCCAATGAGTTATGTGATGGCGATCATAACAAGTTTCACCGGATCCAACACTAAAGAGGTTACCTTGAAGGCAAGGGGACAATCAATAACAACGGCTGTTGATGCGGCTGAGATAACCCGACGCAGGTTCATGAAAGAACTGAACGTAGGCGAGATAACGATAGGAACAGAAGAAATACAGCAAGAAGAAGGCGGAACGAGAAACGTTTCAACCATCGAAATCACGTTAACGCGTGTTCCCCCCATAAAGGAAGAGGTAGGGGAGGAGAGCGAAAAGACCGAGTCTGCAATCCNNGACCCAAAAGAGCTGTCAGAGAAGCTTCAGATTTCAGAGAAGAGAGTTTCGAAGTGGATTGACGAAGCTAAAAAGTCCTCAAACAGTAAGTAAGGGGCGCTGGGAACGAGTCAAATGCGGGTGAAAACGTCAAGAGGGCGAGGTCGACCCCGTGGAAAATATCGTTCGTCTGCTGATTTTAGGCTTCTTGAGTACCTTGTTCTGCTTTCAATGAAGTATGGAATCGATTCGGAAAAGTTTTTTGAAAGCTTCGTTGAAGCTTGGAAACGCCAACAATCTACATGCGAAAGCCTTTT
>JABAOH010001794.1_pt2 | contig 11629 bp, 10 predicted proteins | sample 7062181 | NCBI WGS metagenome assembly JABAOH01 (sample SAMN14538630, study PRJNA623070) | marine sediment metagenome | biome: marine biome [ENVO:00000428]; feature: marine pelagic biome [ENVO:01000023]; material: deep marine sediment [ENVO:00002113]; isolation source: pool of 5 deep marine... | reverse complement strand
TCGGCCTTGAGACATGTCGACGAGCCCCTCGGCCTGAGCTCGGGTCGAAGGCTCATGTCGAGACGCTCACTGCCGAAAGGCTCAGGGTCGAAGACTCAGGACAAGCTCCGCACATTTCGATGGGTACCCCGCTTCTCCAGCACATTTCGCTCATGGACCACGGTGTTACCTCTAGAAGCTCAGGAAATTTGACACAAAATTTCCTTGACATCAGAACGGTCTTGCTCGTATAGTGGGATGGGGGTTTTTGGATACAGTATCCAACAATAAGGAAGGTGATGGAAAAGCTCCTTTCGGGGATAAGGGTAACGAGGAGAAAGGCCCTCCGAGAAGAAACCTACGAGGCTATTAAAAAGGCCATTCTGAGGGGCACGGTAAAGCCTGGCCAGCGACTGAAAGAAGAACAATTGGCCTCTGAGATCGGGGCCAGCAGAACCCCGGTTAGGGAGGCTTTCCACAAATTGGAGCAGGAGGAACTGGTTACTCGCCTTCCTTGGGGGGGGTTCGTCGTAAGAGAATGGAGTCGCTCCGATGTCGAGGAGATTTTTGGGATTCGAAGCATCTTGGAGAGTTACGCGGCCTTCTTAGCCACGGAGAAAATCGATGAGGTGAAACTGGGCCTGTTGGAGGATAAGCTTCGAGAATCGGAAGAGTATGTGAAAAGAGGGGAAACGGAAAAGCTCATCCAGCTCAACACGGAATTCCATGATATCCTCTATAGGTCCAGCAAGAGTCGGAAGCTTTACCATATGATCAATAACTTGAGGGACTACTTTTATCGTTACCGAGTGGCCATTTTAGGGATAAACGGCATTCCACAACGCTCATTGAGGGACCATAAGAAGATGCTCTTGGCCATGAGGAAGAAGGACTCGGCCTTGGTGGAAAAATTGGTAAGGGAGCACATCCTGAGGGGAAAGGAGATCGTCCTGGAAGAGTTCGAAAGGGGGGCCATCTAATGGGGAAGTATAGCAGGAGGAAGGCCGCGTGAAAGACAAAAAAATAAGGGTCTTGGTGGCCAAACCCGGTCTCGATGGACACGACAGAGGAGCGAAGGTGGTTGCCCAGGCATTAAGGGACGCCGGAATGGAAGTGGTCTATACAGGCTTACACCAGACCATAGATCAAATCGTCAATACTGCTATCCAAGAGGATGCGGATGTCATCGGCCTATCCATTCTCTCTGGGGCCCACATACCCCTCTGCGAGAAATTGACGAGGAAACTGAGGGAAGAAGACCTGTCCGACATCATGGTTATAGTTGGTGGGGTTATACCCAAGAGGGATGTCCAAAAATTGAAGGATATGGGAGTAAAGGGTGTATTCCCCGGGGGCGCCAGCTTTGACGAATCTATCCGATTTATCCGGGAAAACGTGAAATAGAGACGCCCTCAACCCAGAAGGGAAGAAGTTTCAGAGAGGCAATTTCGGGAGGAGCATTACTATGGGCGTCGCAACCTATACCAAGAATGAAAGGGGGGAAATCGAAGAGGTCACCCTCCAGTCGGGAGTGAAGGTGAAGCCGGTCTACGGGCCCGAGGACCTTGCGGACCTCAAATATGAAAGGGATCTCGGCAACCCCGGTGAATATCCATTCACCAGGGGTATTCACCCCGGTATGTACAGGACACGTCCCTGGACCATGCGCCAATATTCCGGCTTTGGCACCCCCCATGAGACCAATAAGCGATTCAAATTGCTCATCGCTCATGGTCAGACGGGGTTAAACGTGGCCTTCGATCTGCCTACGCAACTGGGCTTGGATTCCGATGATCCCCTTGCCGAAGGAGAGGTGGGTCGCGTCGGCATGGCCGTCGATACCCTGCGGGATTTCGAGATCGCCTTTGCCGATATACCCCTCGACCGAATTGGCTCCGGCTTAACCATTAACGCCGTTGCCAGCGTTATCCTCGCCATGTACCAGGCCACGGCGGAAAAGTATGGTTTTGCCCTGGACAAAATCAGCGCCACCCCACAGAACGACATATTGAAGGAGATGGTTGGCAGGGGGAACTGGATCTTTCCCGTGGAGCCATCCATTCGCCTCATCGGCGATTCCATGGAGTACTCCGCAAAGGTTATGCCCAGGACGAACCCCGTGAGCGTCTGTGGATACCATATGCGGGAATCTGGGTGCACTCCGGCTCAGGAGATCGCCTATGCATTCGAAATCGCCATGACGTATATCGACCATGTCCTCCAAAGAGGGTTGGACATCGACGAATTTGCCCCCAGGATCTCCTTCAACCTCGATATTTTCGGGAATATCTTCGAGCAGGTAGCAAAGTTCAGGGCGGCCAGGAGGCTCTGGGCTCAATTGCTCAAGGAGAGATATAAGGCCAAAAATCCGCGGTCCATGTGGCTACGGGGACTCTTCGGTGGAGGAGGCGGGGGTTTGACAAAGGAACAGCCCTTGAATAATATCGTCAGGGGGGCTTATTATGCCCTCATCTCGGCCCTCAGCGGAACCCAGACCATGGCCCTCTGTTCCTATGACGAGGCCTACACCATTCCAACACCCCAAGCTGCCATCATTTCCCTCCGAACCATGCAGATCTTGCTGGAGGAGATGGGCCTCAGGGATACGGTGGATCCCCTGGGAGGATCTTATTATATCGAATCCCTCACCAATCAGATGGGGGAGAGGATAACCGAGGAGATGAAAAAGGTTGAGGAGATGGGGGGGATGGCCCATGCCGTGGAGATGGGTTACATCCAGAGGGAAGTGGCTAAACAGGCCTATCTTTATGAAAGAGCCCTCCAAGAGGGAAAAGTGCATAAAGTAGGGGTCAACATCTACCCGGAAGAGGAAGCCGAAGAAGAGGTTCAGCTCCATGAATACAACCCAGCCGCAGCCGGGGCTCAGATAAAATCCCTCGACGAAGTACGCAGGACGAGAGACCAGGGAAAAGTCGCCCGTTCGCTGAGGGATCTGGAGAAGGCGGCAAAAAGAGGGGAAAATGTCATGCCCCATCTCCTTGAATCGGTCAAGGCCTACGCCACCCTGGGGGAGATGACACGGGTATTCAAGGAGGTCTATGGAGAATTCAAGGAGCCAAGCATTTTTTGATCAGCATGTACATGGCGTACCCCCGGGAGTACGGAATAGGGTGAACCGGGGAGAAGGGAAAGGAAAGGGATGATTGGGATAACGGCCTACGGAGCCTATCTTCCGCGGTATCGCTTAAGTGGAAGGATGATCAATGAGGCGTGGGGAAGGCCCGGTGGTCGAGGGGAGAAGGCCGTTGGCTATTTCGACGAGGATAGCCTCACCATGGGCCTCTCAGCCGTGTATAACTGCCTCTCTGGAGATGGCATCGAAAAGGCGGAGGGCCTGTATTTCGCCTCCACTACCTCTCCCTACAAGGAAAAATTGGCCTCAACCCAAATGGCCATGATCCTCAACCTTTCCCCAGAAGTCCGTACCCTTGATATCGGAAATTCCCCCCGAGCAGGAACGAGCACCCTTCTGGCCGCCATGGAAACCGTGAAGGCGGGCTCCGGGCATAGTGTCCTTGTGGTAGCGTCGGACTGCGGCCGCCTTGAAATCCCCGGCGGTCCAAATGAGGCCGCATGGGGGGATGGTGCCGCGGCACTGGCCATTGGAAAAGAGAATGTCATCTTGAAGCTCCACCACCACTACTGCTACTCCGATGAGCTCCCCCACTTCTGGCGTCGAGCCGATGATCATTACGTGAAATCCGAGGATATCCGGTTTCCCCAGGTGATGGGATACGCCCGCATCATGGAGGCATCCATAGGGAATATCCTGAAAAAGACCGGGTATAAGCCCGCTGATTTCGCCAAGGTCGTGGTGGATGCGCCGGACGTCAGGAGCCATCAGGCCCTGATGAGGAAGTTTGGTTTCGATCCGGAGGGCCAGGCGCAGGATCCCCTCCTTGGCCTTATCGGCTCCCTCGGAGCGGCCCATTCTTTCGTAATGCTCGTGGCAGCTTTGCAGGGGGTCAAGCCCGGCGATAAGATCCTCCTGGCCAGCTATGGGGACGGCAGCGATATCCTCATCTTCGAGGCCACCGATGCCTTGCCGGAATTTCAGGAGCAGGATGGCTTTAACGCTCTCCTGAACCGAAAGGAAGTGATATCCAGCTATACCAAATATCTCGCCTTCAAGAAGACTTTTGAGACGGAATTCCAGGACTATTATTCCTCAATATCTGCCCTCTTCAGGGAAAGGGACCGATTCTCGCGGCTCTCGGGGGGGAAATGCAAGAATTGCGGATATATCACGACTTTGGCTTTACGGGTCTGTCCCAACTGTCGAAAGAAGGATCAGTTTGAAAACATGAAGCTGGCCCGAAAGGGGAACGTATTCACCTTCACCCAGGAATGGTATTATCCTTCCCCGGAACCTCCGACAACCCTAGCCGTCGTTGACCTGGATGGTGGTGGACGGGTCTACTGCCAGATGACGGATTGCTCGGCCCCGGGGATCGTTAAGATCGGGATGCCGGTCGAAATGACCGTCAGGAAATATCACGAGGCTCTCGATCTGCCGCATTATTATTGGAAATGCAAGCCCGTTTATACGTGAATCGTGTCCGGTATCCGTGTCCGTGAGGTGGCATGTGCATGTATGTATGAGCCGTGTCCCGTATGCGTGTCCGTGCAAGGATCATGTTTTTGAAGTCCATCTGCTCCGATTCACGACTACGGTACACGTGGAGGAACCATGAGCGTCGATTTAAAGGACAAAATAGCCATTGTTGGTGCCGGCTGTACCCGGTTTGCCGAGAATTTCGACCTGAGCTATGGTGATATGCTGGCGGAGGTCTGTTTCGAGGCCTTCGAGGAGGCAGGAATTGGGCCAGAGGATATTGACGGGGCGTGGCTTTCCACGGCATTCGTAGACGGAAGCGCCATGAAGGGGAGATCGGGCATGGATCTTGCCGAACCGGTGGCCCTCTTCGATATCCCCATCACCCGGGTTTCCAACTTCTGTGCTTCAGGGGGTAACGCCTTCAGGGAGGCCTGTTTGGGTTTGCTATCAGGGGTACACGATGTCGTTTTGGCGACAGGGGTTGAGAAGCAGAGGGATCGCCCGCCCCAGAAAAGCCTGGTTAAGATGATGGTGGTTGCGCAACACCAGTTCCTTCAGAAAGGGGAGACTGCGGCTGGGCAATTTGCCGTCTATGCCACCCGTCACATGGAGAAATACGGCACACAGCTTGAACATTTCTGTATGGTATCCCACAAGAATCATCAGAATGGGGTGAAGAGTCCCATCGCCCAGTATCGACAGGAAATCCCCATGGAGACCATCTTGAACTCGCCCATGGTCGCCTATCCCATCAATCTCCTGTGTTCCTGTCCCACCACCGATGGAGCGGCCGCTGTAGTGCTGGTCAGGGCCGGGGATGCCAAGAACTTCAATAAAGACTACGTCTTGGTCAAGGCGCAGGAGCTCATCGTCAACACCGGGTGGGATCTACCCTTTTTCGACCCGCGATACGATTTCTCCCACTTCCCTTCCACGAGACTGGCGGCCCAGAGGGCCTATCAGATGGCTGGAATCAAGGACCCGGTCAAGGAGATCGATCTGGCTGAGGTTCATGACTGCTTTGCTCCCGTTGAATTGATCGCTTACGAGGATCTGGGGTTCTGCAAGGAGGGCGAGGGAAAGTATTTCATCGAGGAAGGAAGGTCCACGGCCGAAGGGGACGTCCCCGTGAACATCAGCGGAGGCCTCGAAAGTTGCGGTCATCCTGTCGGGGCAACGGGCATCAGGATGATCTACGAGATTACCAGGCATCTCCAGGGCAAGGCGGGAGAAAGAGGGGTCAAGAACGCCAAATTAGGCCTTGCCCATAACATAGGCGGCCCCTGCGCAATCACCTCCATTACCATCCTGGGTGCCACATAACATCCACGGGATCCGCAGAGGAGAGGGAATGAGTCTCGGGGATGCATATCTCCGGGATCTTGTTTGGAAACGGCCCATAAATGGGAGTGCGTGATGACCTCAGGGGATTGGATTAGAAAATGGGGCCTCATTTTGAAGGACGGGCAGGCCATGACTCAACAGGAGGCCATCGATTTCTGCAGGGAGAGGATCGCAAAGTATAAGATCCCAAAATCGGTCTATTTCCTCGACAAAGGCCCCAAAACGGCCGGTGGCAAGATACGGCAATACCTCCTCACATAGCTTTCCTTCATACCCATAACTCACGGTTATGGAATCATATTCTTGAGTTGCCTGATTTTATGGGGAGTGTTTTTTAACATCCCATTCATTCGCGTTATCTTCCCGCGATATTGATGCCTCAGGGGTTAAGTCTTAACGGGCTGTTGCCCAAATACCCTTCCGCTCTCTGGAAAGAATTTTTGACCATTCTAGAGTTCGCTTCACTGCAAACCCAAAACTCGCCTTTCCGTCTCAAACATTGGGTTTGCGACCGTTTCACTTCACTAAGAATGGTTACCAAAAATTCTTTAATGTTCCCTCCAGGGATTTCGGCAACAACCCCTCAATAGGTTATTAAAAAATGAATGTTTTAAACAATCCTTAATAGTTTCGAAACTTTAAGCTCTCTTGAATTCTTTGTATTTCCTTCTAATATCTCCTATTTTATTGAGTTCGAAATATCATTTGACTTGAGCTACCATTGTGATATAAAGGGGAGGATTGGCTGAGGAAGGCGGCGTCTGCATCTGCATATCGGGGAACATCTATCGCTAGATAAAGGGACTTCTCATCATCAAACCAGTGGTTGGGCAGATGGCGAGTCAGGACTTTTGAGGCTGGTCGGGTCTTTTGGCCGAGGGCGCAAGGAGAATGGGCCATGAAGAAAATATTTATGTGCTCGATGTGCCTCGTATTCATTATTTCACTTACTCTCAGCAATTCACCTTCTGCCGCTGGCAAACCCCTAAGGATCGCTTTGCTCCTCTGGAGAGGTGAAACAAAGGCTGAGCAGGGATTTAAGGATGGATTGAAGGACTTAGGCTACTCAGTTGAATACACCATGATGAATGCAGGGCAGGATAGAAAAGAGTTGCGTCGTATATTGAACGATGAAATAGCGCCTAAACTTACTGATCTTGATTATATCTATACGTTTGGGACAACCGTGTCCAACATGACTAAAATCTTTATTCACGATAGAGTTCCGCAGCTCTTTAATATTGTATTCGCTCCCGTAGAGGCTGGCATAGTCCGGAGCATGGAAAAGACAGGAGGCAATATCAGCGGAGCCACTAATGTAGTTCCCGTTTCCGTACGAATTGAAGCCGCTTTGAAAATATTGCAATTTAAGCGGCTTGGTCTCCTTTTTAACCCTCGTGAAGAAAATACAATGATCCAGAGGCAAGAAGTTTATGACGTTTCCAAGAAATTTCACTTTGAGGTGGTCGACCTACGGTCCCCTCCTGCATTGGACATGTTGAAGAAGAATTTACAGAAACTCATCGATAAGACAGTTGTTGTGGACGCCGTTTATTTGCCTAATGACAGTTTTCTCATCTCGAAAGCAAAACTGATCGGAGTCCAGCTCAGAGTTGCACGGGTAAAGAGCATTGGCTCAATTAGAGATTTTATTGATAATGGTGTTCTGATTGGACACGTCGTCGATTATTACAAGCTGGGCAGAGCGGTCGCGAAAATTGTGGATAGACATCAAAAAGGAGGAAGTCTCGGAGAAATACCCGTTTACAGGGTGTTAGAGCCTACCCTCATGATAAATAAAACCACGAGCGAAATACTGAATTTCAGTATCCCCAAAGCAGTAAAGGAAAAGGCGATTATTGTCGACTAATGTCAGCTTACTTGAACAAGCCAGTCGTTGGGTGGACCTTGTTCTGGGGGCCCTATCCGAGCGGCATAACCGACGCTGTAGGGAACGTCTCGTAATGAGGAAACCTCAAAAGGAGGTCTATCATGAAAAAGCTATTTATAATGCTGGCATCGGTGTTTCTCCTCTCAGTTCAACCTGTACTATCAGCAGAACTCACTATTCTGACGGAAAATCTGCCGCCCCTGAACTATGTAAAAGAGGGTGTACTCGTTGGACCCTCTGTTGAAATCGTCAAGGAAATTCAGAGAAGGGTAGGGTCTCGTGAGCAAATCAAGGTTTATCCATGGGCACGAGCTTACAAAAAGGCCTTGGAAGACGAAAATATCGTACTGTTTGGCACGACTCATACAAAAGAACGGCATGATAAATTTAAATGGGTCGGTCCGTTAGCCACGAAAAGGGATATTCTCGTCGCTAAGAAGGGTTCAGGTATAAAAATTAATACCTTGGAAGACGCCAAGAAGGTAAAACGCATTGGGACGCTTCGAGATGATACAAGAGAAGAGTACCTCAAACTGAAGGGATTTACAAATCTTGAACCTGTTTCCGATGAACAAAAAAATGCTCAAAAGCTTGTTCTCGGGCGCATAGACTTATGGACCTACAAAAAACCGGGGTTGAGGACTGTTTGCGAGTTGGCCGGGGTTGATTATAACACGATAGAGGAGGTCTACCATCTCCGGGAAATTAATGTTGACATTGCTTTTTCAAAGAAAACGTCAGATTCAATCGTACAGAAGTGGAGAAATGCCTTTAACGAAATGGTAGCTGATGGAACAATAGTGCGAATTCGTAATAAATGGGATGTTGAATAACGAAATGATCCATTTTCAGGGATTGGAGGCATGTGATCGTGTGGCTTGCTCATATGGCCGAGGCGAGGTTTCTTCCGATGCCGAGGTGGGAGGAGAGGCCAACGGAGTAGCCGATGCGTGACATCAGACCACAGACGCTGATTGCTTTCGCGCTGGTGTGGATACTGGTCCTCCCGGCAGTAGTCTCGCCTGCCGCCGAGCCGCCCAGGCGCGGCGGTATTCTCAACTTCGTGGTGTCAGCCGAGCCGCCCAGCTACGATGGTCACCGCGAAACCACCTTCGCAATTCTTCATCCGATTCGACCTTTCTACAGCGTGCTCATCCGGGTGAGCCCGGAAAATCCCTCCTCCCCGACCGATTTTGTGGGTGACTTGGCCCTGGAGGTCCCCAGGCCCACGGATGGCGGCAAGACATACACGTTCAAGCTGCGCCGGAACGCCTCATTCTGGGACGGCCAGCCGGTGACCGCGCACGACGTCGTGGCCACCTTCAACAAGATCATCTTCCCCCCGCCGGGGGTCAACAGCGCGCGGAAGGCCTTCTACACTATGGTGGATAAGGTCTACGCGGCGGACGAACACACGGTGGTCTTCGCGTTGAAATATCCCTCGTCCGCCTTTATTACGGCCGTTGCCAACCCCTTCAACTTCATCTACAGTGCGAAGAAGCTCGCCCAAGACGTACACTGGTACGAGAAGCATATCCTCGGCTCGGGACCCTTCATCTTCGTGCGACACGAACCCGGGGGCTTCATCGAGGGGAAGCGGAACCCCAGCTATCATCACGCGGACAAGCCCTATCTGGACGGCTTCCGGGCACTATTCGTCGAGCAGCAGTCGGACCGCGTGGAAGCCATCCGCAGCGGGGAGGCGCTGATCGAGTTCCGGGGCTTTCCGCCCAAAGTTCGTGACGATCTGATCCGCGCCTTGGTGAGTCAGATCACGCTCCAGGAGTGCGACTGGAATTGCGTTCTCCTCGTCACTCCCAACCATCTCGTGAAGCCCTTCGACGACCCCCGTGTGCGCCGGGCGCTCACCTTGGCCATCGACCGCTGGGGCGGTTCGAGGCACCTTTCCCGGGTTGCCATTGTGAAATCCGTGGGTGGCATCGTATTCCCAGGCAATCCGCTGGCCGCGACGAAGGGGGAACTCCAGGAAATCGCCGGCTACTGGACGGACCTTGAGAAATCTCGTGCCGAGGCGCGGCGCTTGCTGAGGGAGGCTGGCGTGCCGGAGGGCTTTGCCTTCAGGTTCCATATTCGGGGGGTGGATCAACCCTATCGGATCGTCGGGATCTGGTTGATTGCCCAGTGGCAGAGCATTGGCCTCAAGGCCGAGCCGTGGGTGCAACCGACGGACCCCTTTTTCGCCACGCTGCGGAGTCACAGCACGGCGTTCCAGGTGAGCATCGACCCCTACTGCGAGGCAGTGGTGAATCCGCTGCTCGATGTCTCGAAATATATCTCCGACGACCGTGCTGGGAATAATTACGCCAACTACCAAGACCGCGTGTTGGACGAGCTGTTTGACAAGATGAATCGATCGAGCGATCCCGCGGAGCAGCGGCGGCTCATGCGGCAGTTCGAGAAGCGGGTGCTCGACGAGCAGGCGCACACATTCCCTTCCCTGTGGTGGTACCGGATCATCCCCCATCGCTCGGTCGTGCGAGGGTGGAAGATTGGCCCGAGCCACTACCTGAACCAGGACCTCGCCAACGTGTGGCTGGCGCAATAAGTCAGAGAGGATTGTGTCCATGGAGAACGTCTCCTCATCAAAACCGTCTCCTAGAGCCAGTAGCATTAGTCGCCGTTTTAGCTACGCCTTCATTGGCGTGGTGACGCTCGTTTTACTTCTATTTGCTGCAACTGCTATCTTTGTTAATAGTGCAAGAATTAATGCTGAGCTCGAAAAACGATTAGACAATGCACTGGAACTTTCTTATATAAGTTTGCCGGCTCCCCTGTGGAACCTTGATAATGACATTGTTGATGATTTCGTTGAGGCTTTGTTTCTGGATGAATCAATTGTCTTTGCAGAGGTTCTGTGGGGAGGCCAGGTCATTTCGAGGAGAGTCAGGGGAAAATTTCAACAAAAAGATGCTTCATATTTCGGACAGTCTTCCCAATTCATAATGAAAACTTCTGATATCCTTTATGAAGGCAATAAAGTCGGTACGATGCGACTCGCCATGTCGCGTGANNATCGCACTGACTTCCCTGGTCATCACAAAACGGTATATCTCTCGCCCTCTATTGAAATTACAAGAGTCGGCTTCATTGATCGCTCATGGCGATCTGGACACCTTCGTTGACAAAAGCAGTAGCGATGAGATAGGAATACTCGCGGATCATCTCGATGTCATGCGAGGATCGATCAAGCAGCTATTTGGAGAGCTTAGCGAGAGCAAGGAGAAACTAGAGGAGTACAGCCGAACCCTGGAACGGAAGGTCGAAGCGCGCACCCAGGAGCTGGCTCGGTCGGTGGAAGAACTGAAAGCCCTGGGGGAAGTCAGCCAGGCGGTCAGCTCCACGCTGGACCTCGAGAAAGTTCTCGCCACGATCGTTGCCCACGCTGTCGAGCTATCGGGGACGGAAGGCGGGGCGATCTATGAGTTCGACGAGACAACCGAGCAGTTCCAGCTACGCGCAACACACCGGACGAGCGAAGAACTGATCCAGGCGATCCGAGAGAGGCCGGTCAACCTGGGTGAGGCTGCGCTGGGGCGGGCGGGGGTGACCCGTGCGCCGGTGCAGGTGCCGGACATCCTGGAAGAGCCAACCTACCCGCTCCGCGAGATCATGAAGCGGTATGGATTACGAGCATTGCTCGCGGTTCCGCTGCTCCGCGAGGACAAACTCATCGGTGGGCTCGTGGTTCGGCGCAGAGCGCCTGGCAAGTTCAAAAAGGAAACGGTGGACCTCCTCCAGAATTTCGCCACCCAGTCGACCCTGGCAATCCAGAACGCACGGCTTTTCCGCGAGATCGAGGAAAAGGGGCGCCAGCT
>JABAOH010077739.1_pt2 | contig 11632 bp, 12 predicted proteins | sample 7062181 | NCBI WGS metagenome assembly JABAOH01 (sample SAMN14538630, study PRJNA623070) | marine sediment metagenome | biome: marine biome [ENVO:00000428]; feature: marine pelagic biome [ENVO:01000023]; material: deep marine sediment [ENVO:00002113]; isolation source: pool of 5 deep marine... | reverse complement strand
ACATGGCCATAGATTCCCCCCATCATGGCTCCGATAAACAGAGACGGAGCGAAGATACCTCCGGAACCCCCAGAACCGATCGTGAGAGAGGTCGCAGTGATCTTGGCAAATACAAGGGCAAAAAGGAGAAACCACGACATCTTTCCCAACAAGGCCAAGGTGATGGCTTCGTAACCCACCCCCAAAATATGGGGGAAGATAAGCGCGATGATTCCGATCGTCAAGCCTCCAAGCGCCGGTTTCAGGTATTCCGGAAACTTCAAGTCGTCCCAAAGATCCTCAGCCTTGTAAAGAGATTTGATAAAGAGCAGTGCAACGAGGCCGGCCAAAACACCCATGATGAGATAGGTCGGAATTTCCCATATGCTGACGAGGTTGTACTTGGGGACATCGAAAGCGGGGAAGTTCCCAAGGTAGGCTCTGGAGATGACGGTCGCCATCACGGAGGAGAGAACAATGGGCCCGAAAGTTCCAATCGTGAATTCACCAAGGATGACCTCTAGAGCGAAGATAGCCCCTGCAATCGGTGCGTTGAAGGTGGCAGCAATTCCAGCGGCGGCGCCACATCCAACCAAGTTCCGCATCCGATTGCCAGAAACTCTCAGGATTTGACCGAGCGTCGAACCGATCGCCGACCCGATCTGGACAATCGGCCCTTCTCTTCCGACAGACCCTCCAGAGGCGATGGAGATAGCCGAGGCGAGGGATTTGACAATCACCACCCGTTTCCGAATTAAGCCACTTCGCATGGTGACTGCCTCCATGACTTCGGGGACGCCGTGACCTTTCGCCTCCCGGGCGAAAAAAAAGATCAATGGTCCGACGATGGCCCCACCAATAACCGGGATGAAGATCCTCCAGTACCAGGAGATCGAACGCACCGTATCAAGCAGACTCGGGCCGGGTCCATAGGAGAGACTCTGAAAAGTCTGGATCAACAGACGAAATCCGACGGCTCCGAAACCACCCAAAATTCCAATAAAGATCGCCAAAACAATGGTGACCGTATATTCGCTCTCCCGAAAGGAGTTGATGGCTCTTGGCACGGCCGTCAAAATCCGCGTTCGATTCGATATCATCTTCTTTACCTTTCAGTACCCCCTTCGACCGGGCATTCCCGTATTTTTCAGGTGTCAGCCCTCTCCGTATGAACGGAGAGCCCCGCGAGCGGCCTTCGCATGCTTCTGCTTGGCGAGTCCCCTAAGATAAGGAAAATCATACTCTCCTTCCAAGAGACTCGAGTTCATTCTACGGTGACGCTTTTTGCTAGATTTCTGGGCTGGTCGACGTCGTTGCCCTTGAAATCGGCCGCGTAATAGGCCAGAAGTTGAAGAGGAATGGTGAAAAGAATTGGACTGAGAATCGGTATTGTATCTGGAATCGGGATCATTTCATCGGCTTTTTGGCGAATTTCTGGATCGTTGGTTGAGGCAAGGGCGATGACAATCCCGTCGCGGGCTCGAACTTCCTCGATGTTGCCCATGACCTTGTCTCGAATATCGTCATTCCCGACCACAACCACAACAGGCATCTCCTCGTCTATGAGTGCGATGGGGCCGTGTTTCATTTCACCAGCCGGATAACCCTCCGCGTGGATATACGATATCTCTTTCAGTTTTAGCGCTCCCTCCAGGGCGATGGGATAATTGATCCCCCGCCCCAGATACAAGAAGTTCCTGGCCGAAGCGTACTTTCTCGCCAGTTTTTGATATTTGGGTGCGTCCCTGAGAAGATCCTTCGCCAGTCCGGGGAGGCGAATCAGTTCGGAGAGGAGCTTCTGAACGGTACGGGAATCCAGTCGGCCCTTTCCCGTGGCTAGGTAAAGGGCAAGGAGATAGAGGGCCACAAGTTGGGTAATGAAGGCCTTGGTCGAAGCGACACCGATTTCCGGTCCCGCGTGGGTATAGATGACATGGTGTGATTCTCTCGCAATACTGCTCTCCAGGACGTTGCAAATCGCAAGGCTCAGCGCGCCCTTACTTTTACCCTCCCGCAGAGCGGCCCGGGTGTCAGCCGTTTCTCCGGATTGGGAGATGACGATCAGCAGGGTTCCTCCTTCAATCAATGGGTCGCGGTATCTGAATTCTGAGGCAATATCGACGTCAACCGGAATGCGGGCCAATCGCTCGATCATAAATCTTCCGACCATAGCGGCATGGAGAGACGTTCCACAGGCCACGATGACGACTCTGCGGAGCGCTTCGATCTCCTTTTTTTTGAGCGTGAAATCATCGAAAGAAATTTTACCCTTCTCCTGAGAAACTCGTCCCCGGATCGTGTTGATGATCGCCTCCGGTTGCTCGAAGATCTCCTTGAGCATGAAATGCTTGTAGCCCCCTTTTTCGGCCATGAGGGGGCTCCAGTCCACATGCCGGGGCTCTGGTTTGATGGTATCGCCGCTGAGATCCCGGACCGTGACCTGATTGTCCGACAGAACGACCATCTGGCCGTCATCGAGAAAGATGAAGTCACGGGTGTAATTCAGGACAGCGGGGGTATCGGAGGCAATGAATAGTTCTCCCTCGCCTAGGCCGACAATCAGGGGGCTTTCGTTGCGAGCGGCGATGAGTTTTTTCTTTTCTCCTTCAAACATAATTCCCAGCGCGTAAGAACCCTTGAGCTCATGCAGGGCCCTTCGGACAGCCTCCTCAAAAGGGAATCCTTGCTCAATCAGGTCGTTGATGAGATGGGAGATGACCTCTGTATCGGTCTCGGAACTGAAGACGTGCCCCTTCTTTGCAAGGGAGTTTTTCAGGGTCAGGTAGTTTTCGATGATGCCATTGTGAACGACAGCCACTCTGCCCGTCTTGTGGGGATGCGCATTCGTGTCTGAAGGTTTGCCGTGGGTGGCCCAGCGGGTGTGGCCGATTCCTGTGGATCCATTGAAGGATTCCTTTGAAATCATCTCTTGGAGGACCGCGAGTTTTCCCTCGGTCCTTCGGATCTCGATTTTATCGTTGTGAAATACAGCGATTCCGGCAGAGTCGTACCCGCGATATTCCAGCCTCTTGAGGCCCTCTGTGAGAACCCCTGCCGTGTCTCTCTTCCCTATGTAACCAATGATCCCGCACATATTAATTCCAAAGTAAACGAAATCAGGGGTAGATTCCCTTTGGGTACTATCGGTCAAGTTTCATCGGGGCTTGAGGCCCAGGTGTGGCTTCCCTCATCTTGAGAGATTATGGCTTTTTTCGCCCTTTTCCTCTCCATTGGTCGATGTTCTTTTGTTTTGTCCGGCTAACGGCAAGGGACTTATCCGGTACATCTCTGGTGATAGTGGATCCCGCACCGATAATGGCATCATCGCCAATTTTCAGAGGGGCGACGAGCTCGGTGTTACTTCCGACAAATACCCCATTTCCAACTATGGTGGGATGCTTCTCGAAGCCGTCATAATTACAGAATATCGTTCCAGCGCCCACGTTGACCTTCTCTCCCAGCGTCGCGTCTCCAATGTAAGCCAGATGATTGGCTTTTGATCCCTTGCCGATCAGGGATTTCTTGACCTCTACGAAATTCCCAATCCGAGCGTCCTCCGAAACTTGGCTCTTGGGCCGGAGCCGTGAAAAGGGCCCGACAACGGCACTCCGTGCGATTCGGCTATCTTCGATGACCGAGAAAGGCCTGACCGTGACCCTATCGTCGATTTGGGAATCCGTGATCAAACAGTTCGGACCAATGATACAGTGTTTGCCAATGCTGGTCTTCCCCTGGATCATACAATTGCCGTGAATCACGGTGTCCCTGCCGATGGTCACATCAGCCTCAATGTAAGTTGTCCGAGGGTCGGTGATCGTCACCCCGTCGAGCATCCATCCGTAGAGATGTCTCTCGCGGACGATCATACTGGCGCGAGCTAAATCGATCCGTGTGTTGATGCCCAAGAATTGGTCTGAGTCGGCTACCTGGAAGGCCAGTATGCTCCGCTTTTCCTGGCGCCCGATTTCAACAACATCAGTCAGGTAATACTCACCCTGGCGGTTGTTCGTTCGTACCCTCTTCAACGCGGCAAAGAGGAATGAGGCCTCGGCACAATAGAGACCCGTGTTGACCTCATCGATTCGTCTCTCTTCGGGAGAGGCATCTTCTTCCTCTACGATTCTCTCGATATGTTCCCCCTGCCCACGGATCACCCGACCGTATCCCTTGGGATCGGGAAGTCGAGTGGTCACAACGGTGAGCGAGGCACGCCTACGTCGATGAAAGGTGGCGAGTTCTCTGAGGGTCTCGGGTCGAACCAAGGGAACGTCGCCGCACAAAATCAGGATGGTTCCGTTGTAGCCCTGAAAAGTCCTCTCAGTGCAGAGGACTGCGTGTCCGCTTCCGAGTTGAGGATCCTGNNGTCAGTCTTAAGCCCCTCGAAAGATGCTTCAATCGGGTAGCTCAGCATGGACTTTCCCATGATTGGATGAAGCACCTTCACAAGGCTCGATTTCATCCGAGTTCCCTTGCCTCCAGCAAGAATGACTGTCGCGACTCCCGCCATGGTTCACGCCACACAATTGATTTCCCGGATTTGGGCGCCATTATACTACGGCCTATCGGGCAGTTCAAGGCATGTTGTCTAGGGAAGCCCTGAACCAAAAGTCGGTGTTCGTGGTTCGTTGTTTAAAGACTGAGATTTGCAAATCCACGGCTATTCGAGTAACGGGCCCAGGGAATCTGATTTCCAATCGAATGACGTGAAATGATCGTTACAACTGACCACTGACAACCGACGACTGACAGCACCAGGAAAAGCTTTTGAGTAGCGAAGAGCGCTCCCTTTTTGCTTTCATCAGACAGAAGTTGAGAAAAGGAATTTGGGCAATAGTCCGTCCCCATCTGTTCGGCCAACAGAGGATATGGGGTCACCGCGTGAGCTTGGGAGCGAAGGGAAATGCCGGTCCAATCAAAGGATTCAAAATTGTCGTGAAACATCAGAAGGCTACAAACTTCTTACTTTCAAAACTCAGGAAACTCCACATTCGGGAGACTGAAAAGATTTGACATTTGGATTTTGACAATTGATATTCAATGAAGTCTAGCAAAAGGATCTGATCACCATTGGACTGAAATCTGATTTGAGAGGTACGCCTTGGAGTCTCGGTATGAAACATCTGAACATCTCTTTTCCCTCTCGCAAGCCCTTCGACGTGGTGGGGTTTGGACTCAACTCAGTCGATCTGATTACTGTTCTGCCGAGTTTCCCGTCTCTGAATAGCAAAATGGAGATGGTTGGCTTCTCCCAACATGGGGGAGGGCAGGTGGCCACAGCCATGGTCGCTTGCTCCCGTTTGGGTCTCAAGGCACGGTATGTCGGAAAGGTCGGTGACGATCTCTGGGGAGACTTCGCCTTGGAAAGCATCCGGAAGGAACGGGTGGATGTGTCAGCGGTTACCGTTGAGCCAGGAGCCAAGAACCAATTTGCAATCATTCTGGTTGATCAAGGGACCGGGGAAAGGACAATTCTGTGGCAAAGAGATGAACGACTCCTTTACAAAAAGGGGGAACTCTCTCGGACAGCCGTGTGTCAGGGCAAAGTCCTTCATGTGGATGGCCATGATCTCGAGGCGACGCTCACTGCGGTTCTTTGGGCCCGAGAGGAGGGAATCGTGACGGTCATGGATGCAGACAGAATCGATGACAGAACGGGAGAGTTAATCCGGCATATTGATTTCCTGATCACCTCTTCGACCTTTCCGACGAGATTCACGGGCATTGCGGATCTGGGGAAGGCCTTAAGGGCTTTGCAGCGGTTTTGCGGAGGTTTTGTGGGGTCCACATTGGGAGCTGATGGCGCAGTGGCTCTTGTCGATGGATCCCCTGTCTACTACAGGGCTATTGAGGTGAACGCTGTTGATACAACTGGAGCAGGCGATGTGTTTCACGGCGCCTTCATCTATGGTCTCATTCGCGGCTGGCAGGTGGACCAGATATTTACTTTTGCGAACACGGTTGCCGGTCTCAAATGCGCTCGGTTGGGAGGTCGAGCTGTACCGAACCTCAAAGAGGTAAAACCGTATCTCTCTGATATAACGATCGGATAGAGAGACCCCTTCGCACCGAAATCTCCCAGTGAGGTGCGGGTCTGACTGGAATCGAGAATCAATTGATTTTGCAACATTATCGGATTCTCGTCTCTTTTCGTCTTTTGATATCGTTCGCGTCAAAATCTTGACTTTTATCTGCGAAACGGAGCGATGCGAAACGGGTGAGGGTCCTTCTAGGGAAAAACCGAGAGGGGATTTCGGTATCTGGATGATCCGGGAATGCTTGTCGTTTCAGTCGCTTGGGTAACTGCATGCTGAATCTCTGAGGAAACTCTCTGTGATCTATCGCCTTGAGGGATCGAGGATTCGGGAGCGCCTTTTCGTGAAATGACTCAACCGGAATGTGGAACTTGGCATTCTCATTGCAAGTAGGACTGGGCATACGTGCTGTAAGGAGGTCATCATGGCGGAGATTATGACGGTTAAGGAGTTGGCAAAGTATCTCAAAATGAAGGAGGTGACGATCTATCGATGCGCTCAGGAGGGGAGGCTTCCCGGAATCAAGATCAGAGGGCAGTGGCGATTCGATAAGAATAGAATTGATCAGATGATAACCCAGAGCGACTCTCAGCGCATCTGATTGCCGCCAATCCTATACATACCAGAATTCTGTCTTCATAAGATAAACAAGAAATTCCCGGAGTCTATACGTCTCCGGGAATTTGTCTATGATGAGGAGAGACCCCCACTTGTTTTTCCTAAGGCAACCTCGATAACTCCTTCTCACCGAGTAGAAAAAAGACTATAATCGACTCAACCCGGGGATTCCGAAATCCTAAGTGGAGGGGTGTGTGACCAAATCAACACTTTTTGCAGGCTTTTTCTGAATCGTGACTTCTGAATCATGACTCCTGATCTCAGAAGATCTCTTTTCCCGTAGTCGTCGTAATAAGTTTTCCATGCTTTACGCCTCTGATGCCGATGAGCCTCTCAGCTATACGCTTGACGTCTCTGCCTTTCCCTTTTACAACGAGGGCTTCCAGGCAGTTGTGTTGATCGAGATGAACGTGAAGAGATGAGATGATTCTGTCGTGAAATTGGTGCTGGATTTCGATCAGTCTGTCGTTAAGCTCGTGAATCTCATGGTCATAAACGATCGTAATAGTTCCAACCACCTCCTTCTTTTCATGTTCCCATGTGGCATCGACCAACTGATCACGGACGAGATCGCGGATCGCTTCTGAGCGATTGGAATATCCTTTCTCTGCAATCATCTCGTCGAAGCTTTTGAGGAGTCGGCTGTCCATTGAGATCCCAAATCGGACGAGTTCTGACATCATTTTCTCCTTGGTCATCATGAAGAATGCGAGGACAAAAAGGATAGGGCAAGTATTCGATAGAGTCAACAGGGAGTATTTCAATGGTGAAATCAAACGACCAATCTTCCGCCTCAGCAGCAGGATGACGACGAGGGCCGGCCAGGTGGATTTTTTGAAATGGGAGATGACAATCTCTGTTCCCTATCATGACAGATACGGATGGACGAGAGAATTGGTCAGTACAACGAAGCATGAAATGATTCACCTTTTTCTCAAACAGACAAGGAAACCTCCAGGTCATAACAGACTGTTCAGGGAACTGGCGACCAGAATTGCTGCTCCCTATCATTGTCGGGACGTGCCGAAGAAACCCTATCGATACATCTTTGCGTGTCCAAATTGCCAAAGAGAGTATAAATCACGAAAACGGATTGGAGCCAGATATAGTTGTGGAAAGTGTTCCGGTGGGAGATTCGATCGGAGATACATATTGAAAATGAAACAAGCACTGCGCTAGGAAGGCTCTATCCGCTACCCACCCCGCCCAAAAACGACCGGTCCCCACGTGTTCATCTACTGGCCTTCCGACCTGACCGTCAAGGTCCGTCATGATCTTCTGAGTCAGCTATCTCCGTAAGCCGGAATGAGGTTGATGAGTCTGTGCCTTCGGAGCCTGTGGCAGTCTGACGCCTCTCACCGACTGGTTCGTCCATCTCCCCACGAACAGGATTTTGGCGAAGTGATATGTTCGAATTCCGATAACCTTTCAAGATTTTCCAGATCTCGGCAGTGGAGTTTGGTTTCCAGGCGGTCTTGACGGTTTTGGCAAATTAGGGTATTATTGAAAATGAGTCTCAATAAAAATAGGCTGCGTATGAGCGAAATTCAGAAGTTCAGGGAGTACATCAAGGAGAAAGGTCTCCGCAACACGCCGGAACGGGAGTTGATCATCGGGGAGATTTTTTCGAATCACGATCACTTCGATGCCGATAGTCTCTTTCTGCGCCTAAGGAACAAGAAGAAAAGAGTTTCCAAGGCTTCTGTTTACCGGACGATCCCGCTTCTCATTGAATGTGGTCTCATCAAGGAGGTCTATTTCGAGGACGGGCATCTGCACTACGAACATATTTACGGTCACAAACATCACTGCCATCTTCGATGCATTTGCTGCGGCAGTATTCTTGAGTTCGCAGATGATGAAATCTTGCACCTTCAGAATGTTATTAGCAGAAAGTACGATTTCGCAGTTACTTCTCATCGGGTTGAGTTATTGGGCTATTGTTCCCAATGCGCTCCAAGACCGGGAGTCAGGAGCACATGCAAGCCATCCGGGAGAGGGAGAAATAGAAATCCGAGGTGAGCACGATCCACCAACCCCCGGTGGTCCCTATGGGATTTGTAGGAGGTTCCTAAACATGACGGTGGCCGTTCCTGGAAAGGGGAGGAACCTAAGTGCTGAGGTGGATGATTGTCTTGGGCGATGTCGATTTTTTGTTGTCGTTGAGGGAATCGGCCGCAGGGGTTTCGAGGCAATTCAGAACCCATGGTTCGAAGTGAGGGACGCTGCCGGGATTCAGGCGTCTCAATTACTCATCGATAGACGGGTCGAGAGAGTCATCGTGAGGAATATCGGAAACAATGCTTTGGTGACTTTGAAGCGGGCGGGTGTTCGCGTCTATGTAACATGCCCCGGAAGCGCTCTGGATGCCATCGAGAGGTTAGGGCGAGGGAAGTTGCCCTGCCTGGAAGGACCGACTGTCGGATTTCAGTATGGGTCGACCAGGCTGGAAGAGGCGTAAAAAGAGATTGAGTCTGAGGAAGGCGATGGTCAGAGAAGACCACGGCGATATTTACCAACAATTCGAGATTATCTTCCAACAGGAAGGCCTCGACCGAATCGATGAAAGACTCGCTGTGCTTGAGGCCTTTCTGGGAACGGAGCGCCACCTCACGGCGGCTGACCTTACGGAGATCCTGAAGGAAAAGGGAATCCTGTTTCCAGAGGATTTTGTAGGCGAGAATTTGAAGCTTTTTTCTCGATATGGTTTTGCCCAGGAGAAACAATTCGCCCATCAGAGGCCTCGCTATGAGCATCACCATTTGGGGAAACACCACGACCACCTGATCTGTGTCCGGTGTGGCAAGATCTTTGAGTTCAAGAACCGCGAAATCGAGACGCTTCAGCAGGAAGTTGCTCGTAAGATGGGATTTCATGATCTCCAGCACCGAATGGAAATCTATGGACTCTGTTCCAACTGTTTCCGAAAAAGAGAGCCCACGATACCCCTCATTATGGCGACGCCGGGTGAAAGGGTTCGAATTGAGGGATTTCTCGGTGGTCAGGGGGTGGCGCGGCGTTTGACAAGCATGGGCTTGAACTTGGGTGCCGAGGTTGAAGTGATCAAAAGTGCCGGTCCAGGTCCTTTGATTGTGGCTTCCCGAGAGACTCGCATTGCCATTGGATTTGGAGCAGCGAAACAGGTTCTGGTCTCTGTGAAGGAAAAGACCGGGTGAGGAGGGTCTGATGGCTAACCGAAAACTCAGCGATCTGAGGACGGGAGAGAGAGGTATCATCGAAAGGGTGACCGGCACGGGGAGATTTAGGCAGAGACTCATGGAGATGGGTTTCATCCCAGGAACAGAGATTCTGGTGGAGAAGTTCGCCCCCCTTCAGGATCCCATCGAATACGTGTTGAAGGGATACCACGTCAGCCTAAGGCGTGATGAGGCGGAAAAAGTCCTGGTCTGTGACCCCGCCATGATTGGAGAAGATTGATGGCCAAGGCACTGACCATTGCCATAATGGGGAATCCGAATTCGGGAAAAACGACCATATTCAACAATTTGACCGGTGCCCATCAGAGAGTGGGCAATTGGCCAGGGGTCACGGTTGAAAAAAAGGAGGGCATGGCCCTATTCAACGGCTATTCCATCCGAGTGGTCGATCTTCCAGGAACCTATAGCCTGACTGCCTATTCCCTGGAGGAGATCATTGCACGAAACTATATTATCGAAGCAAAGCCCGACGTGGTGGTCGACGTGATTGACGCCTCCAATTTGGAACGTAATCTCTATCTGGCAACACAGCTAATCGATTTGGGTGTAAAGCTTGTGTTCGCGCTGAACATGGCGGATGTGGCCAAGTCCAGGGGTTTCGTCACCGATCACGAGAAGCTCTCCCTGCTCATGGGCGTTCCTTTCGTCTCCACTGTCGGGACGAGAAACCAGGGGACCGCGGAACTGCTGGACACGATCATCAGGGTCGCCGAAGACCGAGAGTCCGTGGCCAGGCATATTCATATCAACTATGGCGTAGAGCTCGAAGAGGAGATCGAAAAACTCCAGAAACGGATCGGCACCGGTTCAACGTTTTTGGATAAGCATCACTCCAGGTGGCTGGGAATCAAGCTTTTGGAAAATGATGAAGAGGTCATCAAGCAAATCGAGAGTCGCTCGGGGGCAAAGAAAGTCCTCGATCAGCTCGAGCGTAGCAAGGACCACCTCCGGAAAGTTATGGGTGAAGATTCAGAGACGTTGATGGCCGACCGCCGGTATGGATTCATTCACGGGGCGCTCAAGGAGACCGTTCAACAAACGCGAAGGGACAGGCGCTACCTCTCTGACAGGGTCGATATGGTTCTGACCAACCGGCTCCTCGGTTTTCCGGTTTTCATTTTTTTCATCTGGGCCATGTTCCAACTGACTTTCAATGTTGGGCAGTATCCCATGGATTGGATTGATGCTGGGGTGGGGGGTCTCGGTTGGCATGTTGGCAATCTGATGGGCGACGGCCTCCTCCGAGATCTGATTGTCGACGGAATAATCAGCGGCGTGGGCGGGGTGGCGGTGTTCTTGCCGAATATTTTCATACTCTTTCTCTGCATAGCCCTCTTTGAGGATACCGGTTATATGGCTCGGGCAGCCTTTATTATGGACAAGGTCATGCATACCCTCGGACTCCACGGGAAATCCTTCATTCCAATGATTATGGGATTTGGATGCAATGTGCCAGCGATCATGGCAACTCGCGTGCTGGAGAGTCGAAGGGACAGGATACTCACGATCCTTATCAACCCCCTAATCAGTTGTAGCGCGAGGTTGCCCGTTTATGTACTCATCGCTGGAGCCCTTTTCGGGAATAAGGCTGGAAACGTCATCTTTTCGATCTATCTTATTGGCATTGCGATGGCCATCCTGATGGGTCAGATCTTTAAACGGACCCTGTTCAGGGGGGAGATCGCTCCTTTTGTCATGGAACTTCCCCCCTACCGCATGCCGACGGTGAAGGGGACCCTCATACATATGTGGGAGAGAGGTTCCATCTTTATCAGGAAGATGGGC
>JABAOH010000575.1_pt1 | contig 11633 bp, 8 predicted proteins | sample 7062181 | NCBI WGS metagenome assembly JABAOH01 (sample SAMN14538630, study PRJNA623070) | marine sediment metagenome | biome: marine biome [ENVO:00000428]; feature: marine pelagic biome [ENVO:01000023]; material: deep marine sediment [ENVO:00002113]; isolation source: pool of 5 deep marine... | reverse complement strand
TCCTCCAGTTGGTTGAGGGAGCCTTGAAGTTCAGTGAAATTCTCCACCGCTCGCAGCTGTGGATAGGCCTCGGCCACAGCGAACAATGACTTAAGCGCTTGGGTGAGGAAGCCCTCCGCGGCGCCCTTGGCCGCGGGCCCCTGCGCGGCCATAGCGCGGGTGCGGGCATCAGTCACCGCCTCCAGTGTTTTCCGCTCATGCCCCGCATACCCCTTAACCGTCTCCACCAGATTGGGGATCAGGTTATAGCGTCGCTTGAGTTGGACATCGATATCCGCCCAGGCATTGTCACACTGCACCCGCAGACGAACCAGGGCGTTATAGATAACGATGACCGAAAAAATCAGAAGAGCAAGGATACCCAGTACCCACAACATGGCACAGCCTCCTTTCGACCGCAAGCATACGAAACGATGTGAAGGGTGTCAATCACTCCTTCTTGACGGCGTATTCCTAGACCTTACTATCTTGACTCATGTGTTGTCCGGTAAATCAACAGAGGTAGATCATCTGTCGCTGCATCTGAGACAAGGCGAACCTCCTCTCGCCCCGCCGGAGTTGTCAGCATCTCGGCCCTAGGATCTTGAGATGTTGCGAAGAGAATCACCGTTCTCACCTCATGCCTTTTCAAGAAAGGACCAATCTGCTCCTCCTTCGAAAAGACGGGGCAGATGACCGCGGGCCTATTGCTGCGGTAATTCACTTCCCAGGGATTATTCGAGGCCACAATCTCATTAGGCGCGGTCTCCCGTTCAAGCCACAAGGCGGCCTGCTGATAGGCCTCCGTGAACCGCGTTGGTTTTCCGGCTGCGAAAGAACGCGAGTAACTGACAGCATCCTGGACGAGAGAGTTTCCTGCTGCGAGAACGAAAGCGGTGGCCAGCAAGAAGGACCCTGCTTTGCGCAGCCGCATCCAGCGGGGCCGAGCCGCCGCCTCCAACAAGAAGGGAATGGGCAACAGGTAACTTGGTAACAAGAAGCGCGGTGCGCCCACAGGCGCCCAGGAAAGCGAATAGGCTATGAAGTTCAATGACGCGTAACCGATCAATGCCCCGCGGCTGTTTCTGAAAGCACCTCTGGGCAGAAGCAGTACGAACAGCAACAACGGTTCCAACTGATTCAATACCACCTTGCTGTTGTCGACGAACTTGCGCTCCACCAATTTCAGTACCCGCTGGTGGTTGCGTGAAACGAACTGCCAAGGGGAGAGCTGCTCCCGATCCAGGCCATACCAGGTCCCTTCCCGGTAATGCCCCACCGTGTAGTTGTATGCGCTCACCGAATAGAAAGGGGAACCATGTTGCCTCCAATTAGCCCAGAAGTATGGAGACATCACGATCAGGAAACCCAGCATCATCCAGCCCGCCGCCCGGCGGCGCTTTCTCAGCAGATAGCCCACCAAGAGGACGGCGAGCAAGACTACTCCCACAGGCCTGGTTAATTGAGCCAGCGCGCAGACCACTCCCGCCGCTGCCGGCGACCATCGCGCGAGTGTATGTTCAGTATCTTGCGCGGTGTACAGCAGAAGCGCACTAAGCGCCAAGAGCAGGAACAACTGATCACTGAGAGGTTCTATACCGTTCTTGACCATGGTGGGGTTTACCGCTACCAGGATGGCGGCAAGACCTCCCACGCGCCAGCCGAACAATCCCGCGAACAAGAAGAGACTGACTGTTACAGCCAGACTTGAAAAGATGAGATTCACCGAGCGCGCAACGAGCAGATCATCGCTCTTCGGAAACAGGAGCAGCCCCGCCGCCACCGCCGCGGGATAGAGAAAGCAGCGATCTCCAATGGTTGAACGCACCACCGGCTCCTGATCGAACATATGGGCTTTTATGGAGATGACCAGCCCCTCTCCTCGGTCCAAATGGCGGGCAATATTCAGATACTCCAAAGCATCGGGAGATACCTTGGGGGGAGCCGTCAGTAGAGGGAACAATCGGATTCCCGCCGAGAGCAAGAAGACGAAGAGTCCTGCCAGCAGAATAGCCCACCAGGGAAGAGAGCGGAATATGCCTATGTTTGCCTTTCCATTCTCCAGGGAGTTCTCGACATTCATTGGTGGGCCGCCGAGGCCATTTGCCTTTCCCCTTTGCAGACGTGACCCGCCGTACATTTCCTATCCGGGCCGGCTCTGATCGGTGCCGACTGAATTCATTCCTTCTCCGCCGCCTGACTGAGCAGTTCTTCTCCCTTGCGCAATACCTTTTCTAATCCATCGCCGCGAATCCAGCTCGCATGCCCGTCCGCAAAGGCGACAACTCCTTGGTCTCCCCAATAGTCAATGACTGCAATGGGGACATCAACCGGCATCTTCAGTTTCTCCAAGTCGAACCCCCCAGGCAGCAGGTAGCGGAAAACCGGCTGATTCGGATAGCCGGGGCGGTCGAATATATCGGTGGTAGATACATAAGGGCGAACAGCCTCGAAAAACTTGGGGCCGCTGGGTGGCGCTTGCCCATCATTATCGCCGGCATACATGAGAACGGCCATCCCAATCTGTTTAATATTCGCGAGAACAAGCATTGTCTCTTCCTTCTCATCCAACCGCCTCAAAGCGGCCAGTTCACTGGCCGAGGGCGGCCTTGGGTAATTCTCGTGATCCATGCAGAGAACGCACAACTTTCCCTTGGAGATGAGAGCAAACCAGGACATCATCGGCTCAGGTGTGGGAACGGTCTGACCTTGTTGCCGCGCCTCTCTGTACTGCGGCAATGTGGACTGACTGGACCATTGCAGAGGCGCCTGAAAGGGGGGAACATTGTACTCCGCTTCCACAGTCACCTTTGCCGCGCGGCCGCGGTGTTCCCCTTCAACTGTTGTCATCATCAGCGCGCCATCCGGACCGAAATAGGCCAATAACCGGTTGTCCGGATGCCAGCAGCCCATCGCCTCTGCCGGCACATTTACGAGCAGGGTCCCTGAGGAACGCTCCCGCACTTCCAGCCGACTCCCATCCATACTTCTCTTCATTGTTGCGATGAAGCGCCCATCCGGCGAAATCTCCCAGGGCCGCGCCTCCGGCGGAAAAGAAGGGGTTGAACTCAGTTTGCTTGTGGCTGTGTCATACTGTTGGGCTTCTTTGGAATCTCCGGAGCGGCGAAATCTCAACCAACTGCTGTCTTTCGACCATTCCAGACTGATGGCGCCGTCGGCGATGCGTTTCCTCTCACCTGACTGTACATCAAACAGCCACAGCCCCGGGCGCGCCGGCCTGGTCACCAGGTCGGCGAGTTCAGGGTTGGCCGGCTCAGCCACCAAAGCCAGCCACCTGCTGTTCGGAGACCACGCCTCAGCAGTCACCCACATGTTCAAAGTGAGTATCTCTCGCTGGCCCGTCTTGTAATCCACAACCCACAAGTCCCGACTCGCATAGGATTTCGAAGCATCCTCTGTTACGACATAGACGGCCAGTCTCGCTCCGTCCGGCGACCAAGCAATGGGCCCCTCCAGAAACGGGCCCCAAAGAGAGCCCTCCTTGCCGGCCGCTTCCACGCGGGTCAGTTCGCGTTCTCGCTCTGCAAATGGGGCATAGCTTTTGGCTATCTCAAAGCGAGGCTCTTTTTCAAGAGAGCCAGTGTTGTAAACTCGGGTGGATTTACGATCTACAGCCCAGAGTTTTTCCACCTGCACAATGCGCAGTACAGAGCACAGCCCTTTGTCCGTTTCTTCAACCGCGCAATAAGCCAGTTCCGGCCGGCCTGGGGCAAATGCGAATCCGGTGGAGAACCCGCCCCGGCCGATCGGTATCTCATTGAACTCGTCAATCCGCACGAGCAGACCTCCTGAGATCAGCTCCCCAACCTCCTCCAGGCGCGCCTGCTCCTGGCTTACGGCCAGAGAGACGAGCAAGGCAATCATAGGCAAAGTGGTCACTAACCATCCGGCCTGTTTCATGCAACCCCCTCCGCTTGATGAAATTGAAGGCAGTCTATAATAAGACAGAAACAGAATGATTGTTATGGACAACAGAATCGGAACTGCGGTATAACCCTCTATAGTAGATTATTCATACAGCCTGCAAAACCTGCATTCGGAGTTGCTCCTCAGCGCAAACGGATGCCGAAAATGCTGCAGGAACGGAATAGATCGCAAGGAAAGGAAACATGCTGCTATGGCGAATGAAGGCCGCAAATACGATATCCTCGACTGCCATACTCACCTGCTGAAGAAACATGACGCGCAAGCTGGAACCCGCCTGTTGGCGCGCGCCGCGGAAGGCGGCATAGAGACCATCGCGCTCCTCTCTTTGGGTGAGATGAAATGGGAGAATGAGAACCCCGCCGCCCTCGTGGCAAAGGCGGCACATCCGGACCGCATCTTCCTCTTCGCCGCACTCGACTATTCCGCACTAAACACAGAGGTGGAACACACCCACACCCTGCCCTTTGGCGAACAGGCAAGAAGGCTCATGGAGATGGGCTGTGACGGCATGAAAATGATCAACGGCAAGCCCGATGCGCGCCGCGCCTCTGGTATCGCTCTCGATTCACCAATCTACGACGGATTCTTCCAGCGGTTGGAGGAAGATGGAATCCCGCTATTGTGGCATGTGGTTGACCCCGAGGAGTTCTGGGATGCATACAAAGCCCCGGAATGGGCAAAGGCTCCGGGCTGGATTTATGATGAGAACTTCCCTACAAAGGAATCAATTTACGGAGAGTGCCATCGGGTACTGGAACGCCATCCGAACCTGAAGGTCATCTTCGCCCACTTCCACTTCCTCTCCGCGGATTTACCCCGTGCCGGTGCCCTTTTGGAGCGCTTCCCCAGTGTCAGTCTCGACCTTGCCCCCGGCATCGAGATGTTTCACAACTTCAGCGCCAATCCGGAGGCGGCGCGGGAGTTCTTCATCCATCACCAGGATCGAATCATCTTCGGCACAGACCTGGTCGAGGACAGTCCCCTCTCGCGCATCGAGGTGGTCCGCAGATGCCTGGAAACCGATGATACTTTCCATGTGCCCAAAGATGAGCCGCTCTTCTGGCCTGACCACAGAACGACCCTGCGGGGATTGCAGCTGCCCGAAGATGCGCTCAAGAAGGTATACGGAGAGAACTTCCGACGCCTGGTCGGCGAGAAGCCTCGGCCCTTGGATGGAGAGAAGGTGCGTGCAGAACTGGAACGCCTGGCCGCAATCGCGGTTCAACTAGGAACCTCACCCGATCGAGCGCGCGAGGCCTTGCAGGTCCTCGCCTGACGAGTCATCTTTGCGTTTGCCGGTGGAAAGGAAAAGGCCCCGGCGGCAGGCCGGAGCCTTTATTCTTCAACGTGGGAAGTAGTGCGCCCCCCCTCAACGAGGACGTACTTTGGCAGCCTGCGGACCCTTGGGTCCTTGGGTCACCTCGATTTCTACCTCTTGACCTTCTCGCAAGGAGCGGAATCCATCGCCTTCTATCGCCGAAAAGTGTACGAACACATCTCCCTCGGCAGTCTCGACGAAACCATACCCCTTGGCATCACTAAACCATTTAACTTTACCTTCCACTCTGCACGTATCCTCCTTTCCGAAAGCGCAAGCCACAAACAGGAAATCCGCACATCCGCAAAGGAGTCGAAACCCGGTGGTCTGTCACTTTCCAGTTTAGCGACCAACCTGCTATTTAAGCACATGATATACTTTTTCTATCAGATGTCAAGCCTATTCTGCTTCAGAATCAGCGTAGAACGGAGAAATCGAGATTCCTGTACGGCAGAATGAAACTCATTCCATGCTGGATCACTACCTCTGCGAGCCCTTTCTGCTCCTGGAGGTTGACGCCAACTCAACATCGAATCACCATGAAAGAGGTGGCCTCGGCTGCCGGCCCTGAAACCCGGCCCCTGGCACCTGCAGCCCATACGCCCATGATTGACAGCCATGTACATCTCAATCATCCCCGCCTGGAAACAGACCTGGAAGCCGTCCTCTCGCGAGCCAGCTCTGCCGGAATTGAAATGATGCTTGTCCCCGGCTATGATTTGCCCTCCAGCCGCCAGGCGGTTGCGCTGGCTGAGAGATATCCGCAGATATTGGCTGCTGTGGGAGTTCACCCGCATGATGCAGCCACCCTGGATGAGAAAGCACTGGCGGAACTCAGAGAACTAGCGGCCCGTCCCCGGGTAGTGGCGATCGGAGAAATTGGCCTGGACTTCCACCGCGATCTTTCGCCGCGCCAGGTCCAGACGGAGGCCTTCGCCTTACAAATCAGGCTGGCGCGGGAAGCCAGGCTGCCCATAATCATTCACCAGAGGGAAGCGGATCGGCCCAGCCGGGAACTTTTCCAGGGTGAATCCGCCGGGGAACTGGGCGGAGTCTGGCACTGCTTTTCAGGCGATGAAGAACTTGCCGATTTCGCCCTCGCCGAAGGCTTCTGCATCGGGATCGCCGGGCCCGTGACCTTTCAGAATGCCCGCGGCCTGGCAGCATTGGCGGCCCGCCTGCCTGCCGAAAGCCTGCTCATCGAAACCGACGCCCCTTATCTTTCCCCCCATCCCCACCGGGGCCAGCGCAATGAGCCCGCACGACTTCCCCTCATCGCCGAGAGCCTCGCCGCCCTTCGCGGCGGACCGGTGGATGCCACTGTCCGCGCCACCACGGCGAATTTCCGCCGGCTCTTCTTGCAAAGCCGCGCCACCTGAGCGTACTATAGCTCTGATTCTGTTCAAATCACCTGCACCAGCAGTAAGAGAATAGAGATGCTTTCACCCGAAGCACTGGAGATCATCGAGCGCCTGCTCAAGGCGGCCGTCTTCGTGCCCGTCATTGCACTCGTGGGTTGGTGGCTCTTCTCCAATGTGCTCGATAAGACCCTCAGCTTTTGGGAGGCGGCGGCCGGGTTCTTCTTGCTTGGAATAGCCTTTGTTCTCGGCGTCGTTTCCATTGTTTTCGGTGGATGGGGGTTTTGGGGGATTATCGGCATCATCGTCGCGGCGGTTATCGGCCTGCTCATCTGGCAGTATATGCACCTGGCCGGACGGCAAGACCAGTTTCTGGCGGATGAGATCAGCAAGTACCAGGAGGCGATTGAGCGAGATCCGCTAAATGCCGCGGCCTATTCGTTTCTGGGTCAGACTTATCTGAAGTTGGGCTGTGCTGAAGAAGCGGTGGAAGCCTTTGAGGAGGCCTTAAGGCTGGATCCGGAATCCAGGCAAGACCGCAGTTTCCTAAAGCGCGCAAAGGAGTTAAAAAGAAAGGGATGAAACCCCTCCCCTGCCTAATCACCACGGTCACTTCTTACCGCGCAGCAGTAGGTCGCTTTATGGCTGTCCGACCTTTTGCACTTCCCGAAGTTCCACATCGAAAATCAGCGTGGAATTCGGTGGGATCGGGCCCATATGGCGGTCCCCATATCCCAGGTCCGGCGGCACGATGAGTTTTCGCACTTCTCCCGGCTTCATGCCAGCCACACCTTCATCCCATCCCTCAATGACTCTCCCTTCGCCGATGAGAAAACTGAAGGGGGTTCCTCTGTCAACAGAACTGTCGAACTTCTTGCCATCCACCAGCCAGCCCGTATAATGAACAACAGCCATATCTCCGGCTTTGGCGGCCTCGCCCTTACCTTGCTTGACCTGGATGTACTTCAGGCCGGAATCTGTGGTAACGACGGGATTGGCGGTTTCTGTACCCAATTTGCGAGCGGCATCCACGATTCCGTTCACCTCCGTTCCTGCTCCTCTCCGCTGCCTGGCCGTTGCCGAGGGCCCGGTGCGCCTTCCTGTGGCCCTTTGCGGCTCTTGACAGCCAAATGCGAGCAATGTCAAAGGTACTGCTGCAATCAATAGACCGCGCCCGAAAGAGAGACGGTTCATCTGCATTACCTCCTTATGACTTGACCCGCCTTGCATGGTAGCATACCAGAGACTTGTCAACAACACGGAATTGTGGGGCCTCAAGGGTGTAAGGTAGGCTTCTCACAGGGTTTTATGCAAACCTAACAGTATCATTCGTCGGAAAGCCTTGCTTCTGATACCGGTCCGGCGAAAAGAGGAGACTCAATGCAGGCATGGTTGTCCAGTTCACTAGTGCGTCACTATCCCGGCTCAAAGGGGGAACATAGAGAGAGCCTCACAATGGAAGCGGCGCGAGGTGAGCGACTTTCATTTCAAGTTGCACTGCGGACGGATAATGGCGAAAGTCCGATAATCACGGCCGCCGCCGACGCTCCGAGCCCCATCTCGGTCCAAATCCGCAGGGTTGGATATGTGCCGGTGCCGCATCTGAACACCGAGACTCCGCCGGATGAACTGGAGGGCGCCGATCACATCCCCGGCCAAGTCCCCGACCCGCTCTTCCCCGACTCAACGCTTGAGGCCAGCGCTTGTGAAACCCATGCCTTCTGGGTAACTGTGAAGATTCCACTTGAGGCCGCCCCCGGCCCTTACCCTGTGACCGTGAGATTGACCGCGCAGGGAACAGCGGAGACTGCGTTGACGGCTGCGATCATTGTATATCCCGCCGTACTGCCCCCGCGGCGCAATTTTCCGGTAACCAATTTCCTCCATGCGGACGCATTGTGTGACTGGTACAAGGTTCAACCATCCCAGCGTCAATTTTGGAGTATTCTCGATCCCTACCTGGCCGATCTCGCCGCGCATGGACAGGACACGATGTATGTGCCCCTTTTCACTCCGCCCTTGGATGGCGTAAAACGGCCCATCCAACTGCTCGGAGTGAGTCGGAGAGATGGGCGTTATCGTTTCGATTGGAGGCTCGTGCGCCGCTGGGTGGAGGCCTGCCGCTCACATGGATTGGGGCGTTTTGAGTGGACCCATTTCTTCACCCAGTGGGGCGCGCAATATGCTCTTCGCGTCTATGAGGGACACGGTGAGAACGCCGAATTACTGTGGCCGCCGGATACCCACTCACTTTCACCGGTCTATCGCGACTTCCTCGCCCAGTTCCTCCCCAAATTCAAGAGATTCTTGCGCGCAGAGGGGTTGTTGGAGTGCAGCCTCTTCCATCTCTCCGATGAACCCCACAGCGATCACTTCAACAACTACCGAGCGGCACGGGAGATGGTGCGGGAGTTGGCTCCCTGGATGCGGGTGATAGATGCGCTCAGTGACATCAACTTCGCCCGCGAAGGGCTGGTGGATGTTCCCGTGCCCATCGTTTGGGCCGCACCGGGCTTCGTCCGGGAAGGTTTTTCTCCCTGGGTCTATTACTGTTGTGAGCCGCGCGGAGCCTTTCTGAACCGCCTATTGGATACTCCGCTCATCAAGGTGCGGATGTCCGGTTGGCTCTTCTATCGCACACAGGTGCGGGGTTTTCTCCATTGGGGATATAACTACTGGTACAAGCGCGCCACCACTCAACTGATAGAGCCCTTTACCGTCAGCGACGGACTCGCCTGGCCCGACTGGGCTCACGGAGACCCGTTCGTCGTCTACCCCGGCCCTGAGGGTCCCATAGATTCACTCCGCTGGGAAATCTTCGCCGAGAGCCTGCAGGATTACGCTCTCATCCAGGCCGCAGGCATAGAACCAGACGATCCCTTGCTGATGGAGATAGAGGATTACGCGGACTTCCCGCGCAGCGAAGAATGGCTGACCAGACGCCGAAGAATCCTCCTTGAGAGATTGGCGCGAAAACAGTCTGCGTCCTGATTGACGCGGCCCTGGTTTCGCCAATGTAGAAATCCCGCTCTGTCTTGGGTAGAATATTCTTGACAAACTGTCGGCGCGGTGCTGACGTCCTCATAAGGAGAGATCCATGGAAAAGCACAGAGTCATTCTTGACACCGATATCGGCGATGATGTGGATGATGCTTACGCCCTCGCCCTATTACTTTGTTCACCCGAAATCGAACTCGAAGCGGTTACCGTCAATATCGGCAAAGTCACCGCAAAAGCCAGCATCGCGCGGCGCATGCTCGATATAGCGGGGATGCAGAGAATACCGGTATATGTAGGTCTGGCCGGTGCTGACCCGTATAAACAAGGAAACCAGGCCGCCTGGGCACAGAATTATCAGTCCGACGCAGTAATCGGGGATGATGGAGTAGGGGAGTTGGTTCGGCGCGTCACCGCTTCGCCCAGTGAGATAACCCTAATTGCCATCGGCCCTCTCACCAACCTGGGCGCGGCCCTGGAGGAAGATCCCGACTTCGGCCGCAAACTGAAAGAATTGATCATAATGGGCGGCTCCATCGTTCACGGATACGAATATGGCGAGAGATCGGCCGAGTATAACATCGCCCATGATACCCCGGCCTCGAAAGAAGTCTTCGCCTGTGGAGCCAACCTGACGGTGGCCCCCCTTGATGCCACCAACCGCCAGCAGGTCACTGCTCGACGCATGGCCCAACTTGCCGCCGCTCACAATCCAATCTGTGACGCGCTGATCGAACTCTCCGCCCTCTATGAGCGTGACTTTCCAACCTTACACGACCCTCGCGCCTGTACCGTGCTGCTGCATGAAGAACTCGCCACCGGCCCTGACATGCGGCTCGAAGTCAGTGACGAAGGCTTCACCGACCTCGTGCCGGGAGTACCCAACTGCAAAGTTATCGTGGAGCCGAAGATTGATCTCTTCTTCCAACTCCTCTGGGAGCGCTACCTGTCCTTCTCCAACAACAAACCAGCCGCCTCTAAACCGTAAAGGCGGCAGAGAATCCGTAAGGCAGGAGCTGCCTTTGCTCCTGCCAAGTGCAATGGCAGAAGCCGCTGTTCGTCCGAGTTGCCCCTGCAGGTTACCTTCTCTCTGTTTCCACAAACTCCGCCGCGGCGCGGTTTGCCATCAGAAGGCCGCGGTGGGTGAGTTTCAATCTATCTTTCGTCAATTCGACAAGGCCGTCGTTTTGCAAGGCGCACACGGTTTCTCCATAGGCGTCCATCAGCGGCACCCCGAAGCGCTTTTCAAACTCACCCAAATCCACTCCCTCCAGCGCGCGCAAGCCCAGCATGATGGTCTCACCCATCAAGGCCCGCCCGGTCAGCCTTTCACATGAGCCTATGGGATCAATCCTTTGTCGAATACAAGTTATGTAGTGCTGAACGGATTTGGTCAGCCCGCAGCGAACCTCATCCAGGTATCTAGCCGACCCCGCGCCGAACCCGAAATAACTTTCGTTTCGCCAATAGACCTGGTTGTGTCGAGAGCGAAAACCGGGACGGGCGAAATTGGATATCTCATAATGCTCATAACCGGCGGCTGCAAGAGTGCGGATGGCAACCTCATACATCTCCAACCGGGAGTCTTCGTCCGGAAGGTTCAACTGCCCCGCCGCCTGTTTCTCGGCAAATGGAGTCCCCTCTTCTATTGACAACTCATACAGAGAAGCGTGTTCCGGGCACAGCCCCAGGGCGTGTTCGAGGTTTGACTGCCAATCTTCCAGAGTCTGCTCCGGCAGGCCGTAGATCAAATCGATTCCTATATTATCGAACTCCGCTTCTCTCGCCGCTTGATATGCTGCGAGGCCTTCATCGGCGGAGTGCACGCGCCCGATTCTCCTCAGAGCTCCATCATCCATCGCCTGAAAACCCAGACTGATTCGGTTGAAACCGGCCGCCCGCAAATTTCGCAGTTTGCGCAGACTGACCGTGCCCGGGTTCGCCTCCAGAGTTATTTCTACATCAGGCTCCACCTCGAAGCGCTCTCTTACCGCGGCAAGAATCGCCGACAATTGCCCATTGGAAAGAACCGT
>JABAOH010248445.1_pt2 | contig 11634 bp, 10 predicted proteins | sample 7062181 | NCBI WGS metagenome assembly JABAOH01 (sample SAMN14538630, study PRJNA623070) | marine sediment metagenome | biome: marine biome [ENVO:00000428]; feature: marine pelagic biome [ENVO:01000023]; material: deep marine sediment [ENVO:00002113]; isolation source: pool of 5 deep marine... | reverse complement strand
TAACAGACTTTACCACTCCTCCGATTTTTTTAAAAAAATAGAGCTTTTGATTTTCCTGATAGTTGATAATTCCTAGGTTTTTTTGATCTCTTACTGGCTGAATTTTAAACGTATTAAACAATGTAAAGTGGTTGTCGGACAAATGATTGATGGCATCTGCACCATATTGTTGCCAAACTTTAATGAAATGAAAAACGGTTTCATAGCCCTTCAGCATCATATCACTGGGATAGCTGTTTAGTTGTTGTTTGTATTTATCGGCAATACTATTATAAAGTGCAGTAGTTCGGTTACAGTAAAATGGGGTAGTATATACAATACTGGCATTGTTAAACATGGGTTGGTCTAAGCCCGGCATGGCATCCCAGGTGGGCATTCCTACAACCAGCGATGGATAATTTTTTGCATCGCTGGCTGCTTTAATTAATTGTAATGCAAAACCATCATTTAATGAACCACAAATTAAAATATTTTGTCGTGTACTATCCATATAAGGTGTAATCTGCTTAACCGAAAATGTGTCGGGTAATTGTACCGTTAAATATTTTAATGGAATACTATACGTAATATGACTCATTTGGGTAAATATGGACTGAATAATTTCAGCGGGCCTCCCTTTTCGTGTAAATAATATAATTTTATCAAATGCATGATTGCGTTGCAGGTATTTGTAAATTTCTCTGCAATGTGTTTGTATCGTAGAGTTTAATATGATAAAGAAGGAATTGTTGATAATACCTGCGTTGTTTGGATAAGTTGCTGATATTAGCGGAATTTGATGTAATAGAGCAAAATTGGCTAATTTTTTTAAATCATCTCTGTCATTACTTGAAGTAATGATAAAATTAACATCCTGTATATCATTACTGTTCAATATACTATCTATAGGTTGGCGTTGGCTTTTGGTATCATATACAGATACAACAGCCTGTACACCTTGTTTTTGCAGAGAATCTATGGCCGCTATTGCGCCGTTATAGAATTCTAAACCCGGTAGTATTTGTTTGGGCAAATTAGCATTACCTAACTGATAGGTATTGCAATTGAAGGCAGAATCGATATATAATGGTGAGAAGATGGCAACTTTTATAGGTATTACCTGTGCATAACATGTAGTAAATACCATCAGCAGACTCACTAAAGCCAATCGGAGTTTTAATTTCATGAAAGTAATTTAATGTTCAAAACCTTGGTATTGATGAAACAAAAATCATTCCCATTCAATGGTAGCAGGTGGTTTGCTACTAATATCGTATACCACCCGGTTAATTCCTTTTACCTGATTAATGATTGCATTGGAAACATTGGCTAAAAACTCATAAGGTAAATGTGCCCAATCTGCCGTCATTCCATCTACACTGGTTACCGCTCTCAATGCAACCGTAAATTCATAAGTGCGTTCATCACCCATCACACCCANNCTGTAATAATTTTACTTTTTCTTCTGTTACTTCTCCTAAAATACGGATGGCCAAACCGGGTCCGGGAAAAGGATGCCTGCTAATCAATTCAGTTGGTATACCTAATTCAATACCTACTTTTCTTACTTCATCTTTAAATAAAAAACGTAATGGCTCTACCAATTCCAATTTCATGTAATCCGGCAATCCACCTACGTTATGATGGGATTTAATGGTTTGCGATGGGCCATGCACACTTACACTTTCTATTACGTCAGGATAAATGGTACCCTGACCAAGCATACTGATATCGTTCATATGCTTTGCTTCGCGATCAAATATTTCAATAAATGTATTGCCGATAATTTTTCTTTTTTCTTCCGGATCCCCGTTTTTCCTGCCAGTTTGGTATAAAAATGTTCTTTGGCATCAATGCCTTTAACGTTAAGTTGCAATAAGCGATAAGTATCGAGCACCTGTTCATATTCATTTTTTCTTAATACACCATTGTCAACAAATAAGCAATATAAATTGGCTCCAATGGCTTTGCTGATTAAAGTGGCAGCAACAGTACTGTCTACACCACCACTTAAGGCCATAATTACTTTTTTATCACCAATTTTTTCTTTCAGCGCTGCAACTGTTTCATAAATAAAATTGGCCGGTGTCCAGTTTTGGCTGCAGCCACAAATATTCACCAAAAAATTCTTGATAATAGTTTTCCCTTCTGTAGAGTGGTATACTTCCGGATGAAATTGCAGCCCATACAAACCTTTATGTGAAGTACTGTGGTGTTTAAAAGCTGCAACCGGAATACTTTCTGTTGTTGCTAAAATTTCAAAATTACCGGGTAGTTGTTGAATGGAGTCGCTATGGCTCATCCACACCTGCGATTGTGGGGGTACATTTTCGAAAAGCGCATCGTTTTTTTGTAATAATAACGTAGCCCGTCCATATTCTCTTTTATTGCTTTTATTTACAATGCCGCCATACGTTTTTGCAGTTAATTGCGCACCATAACAAATTCCTAAAACAGGTAAGGCTTCATTATAGCTTGCAATAGGTACAATAGGTGCATTTGTATCGTTCACGCTAAAAGGTGAACCACTTAAAATAACACCTTTAATACCATCGGTTAATGAAAACGGTTGGTGATAGGGTATAATTTCGCAATAAACATTGGCTTCTCTTACCGCCCTTGCTATGAGTTGGGTGTACTGGCTCCCAAAATCGAGAATGATGATCTTTTCTGTCATTCGGCGAAGGTAACCTAAAATTGAGTTTTTCAAAATGGCATACACCTGTTTTATTACTGAATGTTACTCATCTGGTTTATTTTCCTTTCTTCCTGCTGTAGCTTCGTTTTTATTTTTTTTGTTGGTTTACCCTGTTATTTAACTTTACTTTAATGCTCCGGCAGTATTGCAAACAATTATTGCGATTGGTTAGGTTTAAAAATATTGTTCAACTTTTATTACTATTACATGTATCTAAAATCATTGGCGGTTATCATTGGTAGCCTTGTATTATTTTCTTCCTGCAATTTCTGGTTCGATCAGAAAATTACGGGAAACGGAATTGTGACTACCCAACAGCGTACCATTCCATCCGTAAAAACCATTAAATCGATGGGCGATTTTAATGTAACCGTTACACAGGATTTACCCGTTGGATTAACCATTCAGGCCGATGAAAATGTGTTGCCTTATATTATTACCCGTGTAAATGGAGATGGTACTTTAGAAATATGTGTTAAAAATCATTATCGTATTGATACCAGGAAAAGAGTTCAAATAAAAGTAAAGGTTGAAAATTTGGAAGGGGTGTATATAGCGGGTTCCGGCAATATTACCGGTATTGGAAAATTTAGCGGCGGCAATGAATTGCATGCCGAAATTGCAGGTAGCGGTAATATTAATTTATCGGTAAATACACCAAAAGTAATTTCAAAAATTGCTGGGACCGGAAATATTAGCTTAAATGGCGAAACCAAAGATGAAAATATATCCATTGCAGGAAATGGAGATGTGAAATGTGCGAACCTGAAAGCAGAAAATGTAAAAATTAAAATAGCCGGTAGCGGCAATGTACACGTATTTGCAGATAACCAGCTCGATATTTCCATTGCAGGCAGTGGTACTGTTTATTATGCAGGAAAAGCTGCCCTGTCACAATACATTGCTGGAAGTGGAAACATCAAAAAACTGGAATAATATTATTTTCAACCATACTTATTAAAATTAATATAAATACAATTCTATGGAAAATAAACGTGTTAGCGGCTATGTCCAAACCAACCTCTACAATTAACCTACATGAGATATTTGTTAATCGCTGCATTTTTACCCATCAGTACAATTGTCCAAGCTCAAAAATTTGGAGAAAAAGAAGCGATTATCAATAAATGGACAAAAGCAACAGTAAATGTGCTTTGCTACACAAAAACAGAAAGAGATAATTTATTGTTGCTTGACAGCTTCTTAACGATTGGACAAATCGATTCTAATAACCATTCTTATTATGTAAATCAAATTATACTTTCTGCCAGTTGTGGTACAGCGATTTGGTTTACCTATCAAAAACATAATTTCCTACTCTCAGCTAGGCATGTATTTGAAGATACAACTATTGGACAGGGCAGTTGCTTCAACGAAATACATATTGTCGAAAATGACACTCTTCATTCAATAGACTTAAATAGTTTTGAGTTAAGACCTCACAGAACTATTATAGGCGAAATCGGTAGTCCATCAGAGATAGTATTTGTAAATAATACTAAGCTGTTTACATTTTCTTCAAAAGAGAATGATATGGCTGTTGTTAATCTTGACTCGTCATATTATTCTTATGGACTATTCAAATTTTTAAAAATAAGTGGTTACGAGCCAGTAGACATAAAAGATATTGACACGCTTTTTCATGTTAAAAATCAAGAACCAGTTATTGCGATAGGATACCCAAATGAATCAATTACCAAAGTAAAAAATCAAAAAGAGTTACCAACAAAATTTGCCTTATTTACAAGTCCAATTTTTACTATACCGATTGTAACAAATGGTACAGTATTCGATAACGGTGCTACAACAGATAGCTTTGAAGTTAACATCTTTACTTATCATGGGTTTTCTGGAGGTCCAATTATTAATAACAAAGGAAAATTAATTGGTATTACACATGGTTACACAATCCCTAAAAAAAATAATTTGAAAGGTAACTATTATGAATATCATGGAGAATTTAAGAAAACCACTTTATTAATGCCATTGCTTCACAACCTTTTAAGACAAATTCAGTCTCAGCAAATGCAATTAGAACATTTTTAAATTTAAAGAGACAAAACACAGCCGCTAACAAAAGTATCCATTGTACCTAATACAACCCTGAGGATAGATAATATGGTAGTTGATTAATTTTCTTTTGAAAGAGAAAGATTGATAAAGATTATCAACCTTTCCCCTTCGCAAGTTTTTTTCCTATTTCAAATTTAATAATTTTTTTAAGTCAACATACTTCAGCATCCATTGAGTTATCAACCGCAATTTTCCAGCCAATTTTATTTCTGTTTTGAAAGTAAAAAAGGAAAATTTTCAGGATTATACTCTAAAAATTACACAATAAGCATGATTTGTGATGTGGTGGAAAAGTTTTTTCATTACTTTGCTGTGTTAATACATCAATTCTAATGGAAAAAAACTACAGAATACTTTTAGCAGAAGATGAACCCAAGTTGGGGCAGGTTATTCAGGAAGAGTTAACAAGACTCGATTATCGGGTTGATTTGGCCTATGATGGCCTGGTAGCCGAAAAGCTTTTTGCCGAACATAACTATGCCTTGATATTGTTAGATATCAATCTGCCCTACAAAAACGGTTTTGCCCTTTGCAAACAATTTAGGGAAACCAATAACAAAGTACCCATCATTATGTTAACAGCATTAGGCGAAATTCAGGATAAGATGGATGCATTTAACTTAGGCGCCGATGATTATATTGTAAAACCATTTCATTTTGATGAATTAAATGCCCGAATTAAAGTTGCTCTGAAACANNCGATTTAACCATAGATTTTTCTACTAAAATGGTTACCCGTGCCGGAACTGAAATACCATTAACTGCCAAAGAATTTTCTTTATTGGCTTTGCTGGCACGCAACAGAGGAAAAGTTATTTCCAAGCAACAAATTCTGGAAAAAGTGTGGGATCTGAGTTTTGATACCGGAACCAATACAATAGAGGTGTATATTAGTTTCCTTCGCAACAAAATTGATAAGCCCTTTAATGATAAACTGATTCATACCAAGCCGGGATTTGGTTATTACATCAAATAAAAATCCGGTTGCCTTATGAGTTTAAGACTTCGCTTTGCCCTACTTTTTACCATTTTTGTAGCGATTGTTTTACTCATTTCATCCGTTACCATTTACATACTTTACTTTAATTATCGACAAGCCGACTTTTATGAGCTGGTGAAAAGTGAAGGGTTAGAATTCTACGATTTTGTAACCAAAATAGCTACTCCAAAAAATAAAATTTCCTCTAAAAATGTGCAAATGCTGCACGAAACTATTCTTTGGGATGAAACTTTGCTGCTTATTGATTCTACCGGAAAAGTTATCGATAAAATTCCTGATACACTTTCATATTCAATTAAACCGGCCTTTTTAAACCACATCAAAAAAATAGGCGAACATCGATACTTAGATAACCAACGGCAGTATGTTGCCATGTACATACCCCAAACGCACCATTATATCATTGCATCGGGGGTTGATGTGGTAGGTATGAATAAATTGGCCGATTTGCGTATTATTTTAACAATGGTATTTTTAGGTGGACTGCTGATTACCGCTTTATTTTCATTCTTTTTCGTAAATGGCGCTTTAAAACCCCTGCGTTTGCTAAGTACACAAATGAAGTATACTACAGAACAAAATTTAAACAAACGCCTTCCTGAACGAAAAACACATGATGAACTTTGGCAAATTGCCCAAAATTTTAATGAAATGCTTAGCAGGCTGAACAAAGCCTTCGAAAACCAAAAAAGCTTTGTACACCATGCATCACATGAACTGCGTACACCCCTGGCCAGCATGCTGTCTCAAACTGAATCGGCTCTAAATAAAAAATTAACAGAGCAGGAATATGTGCTGGTATTGCAATCATTAAAAGAGGATGAGCTGAATCTTATTGAATTGACCAATGCTTTGCTCTTGTTATCACAATACGAGAAAATGAACGAAAGTACCCAATGGCCCAAAATAAGAATAGATGAACTGATTTATGAAACCATGGCCAATGTACAAAAAATGATTCCGGATGACACAGTGCTTTTTCAATTTTCTTCATTACCGGATGATGAAGAAGACATTATGGTGCAGGGCAATGATGCACTGTTAAAAGTGGCGATGATAAATCTAATAAAAAATGGAATCAACTATTCAAATGACAGAAAAGTGCTGATAACCATTGTTCCGGAAAAATCAGTAATGAAAATTCAATTTGAAAATAGCGGCACTGTATTAACCGAGGCTGAAAGTAACAATATGATGGTTCCATTTTTCAGAGGTGCCAATGTACAAAAAGTGAAAGGTTATGGACTAGGTTTGTCTATTGTTCAGCGAATTTTACAATTACATCAGGGAAGTTTGTTGTATACTGCTGTTAACAATTCTATTAATCGGTTTACCATTGTACTGCCCAAAGCTTAAATAGTATAGCCCCCTGTTTATCAGGAGGCTATATATGTTATTTAAATATTTACATCAAATATAGAAACAAGACAAAGAGTACTATACTATGCAGTAGCCGTTGTTTTTTTCTTTGATAACTTACTTTTTAAATTAGCCGCTTTATTTTTATGGATAATTCCCCTTTTCGCTAACTTATCAATCATTGAAATTACATCAGATAATTTACCTGTATAATCAGCTTCTTCGTTGGTAGCTTTTAAAGCACGGATGGCATTACGTGTGGTTTTACCGTAATACTTATTTCTTTCTCTGCGTTTGGCGGCTTGCCTGGTATCTTTTTTTGTAGCTTTATGATTTGCCATTGTATCCTTTTTTAAGGACGGCAAAGTTAAGGGCATTCGGGGAAAATTAAAAATTTAAATCAAAAAAATAATTTTTTGCACCAAAATGCAATGGGTATTATTAAATTATCTGTAAATCTATTCATTTATTCAGCTGATTTCTTAATGCAATGTACGATATTTGCACACCATTAAATTGCAAGCACAATCTCGCACAAAATGAAGGATTTTTCATACATCACCAACTCGCATCCGGCATATATAGAAAGTTTATATCAGGAATTTGTAAAAAACCCTGACAATATAGATCCGGACCTTAGAAAATTTTTTGAAGGATTTGATTTCGCCATTAGTAACTCAACCGGGTTACCTGCAATTGCAGTAACCACCAACTTACCCAGTAATATTGACTGGATGAAGGAAGTGAATGTGTACCGCATGATTCTGGGCTATAGAAACAAAGGGCATCTCATTGCCAATACCAACCCTATCAGACCAAGAAAAGACAGAGGCGCTAATTTAGAACTGGCGCATTACCATTTATCCGATGCCGATTTAGACCAAACCTTTCAGGTGGGAAATTTAATTGGTTTAGGCGCATCTACTTTACGAAATATTTTACAACACCTGCAGTTGTGTTATGCCAACCATGTGGGTATTGAATTTAAATACATCAGCGATCAGAAAAAAGTAGACTGGTTAACCAAGGCCATTGAAAAAGAATTTTTTGAACCGCTGCCATTGGCCAAAAAACAACGCATTCTTGAAAAACTGAATCAGGGTGTAATTTTTGAAAAGTTTTTACACACCAAATATGTTGGACAAAAACGATTTTCATTAGAAGGCGGTGAAACTACCATTGCAGCTTTGGATGCCATCATCAATACAGCCGCCAATCATGATGTTCATGAAGTGGTAATTGGCATGGCCCATCGCGGCAGACTGAATGTACTGGCCAATATTATGGGTAAAACCTATGAGCAAATTTTCAGCGAATTTGAAGGAACCGCCAAAGTAGACCAAACCATGGGCAGTGGCGATGTAAAATATCATCTGGGTTTTGGCAGTGAGGTAAAAACCTTAGATGATAAAACTATTCATTTAAAATTAATGCCCAACCCATCCCATCTGGAGGCAGTAGACCCTGTTGTAGTAGGTTTTTCCAGAGCCAAAGCAGATGTGTTGTATAAAAGTAATTATGACAAAATTTTACCCATATTAATACATGGCGATGCTTCAGTAGCAGGGCAGGGTATTATTTATGAAGTATTGCAAATGTGCAACCTGAAAGGTTATTATACAGGTGGCACCCTTCATTTTGTGATCAATAACCAAATTGGGTTTACGACCGATTTTGATGATGCTCGGAGTGCCGATTATGCCACCTCCGTTGCAGCAATGGTGCAGGCGCCGGTATTGCATGTGAATGGAGATGATGCCGAAGCCGTGGTAAAATGTGTTGAAATAGCCACCCGGTATCGTCAAGAATTTAATTCCGATATTTTTATTGATATGGTATGCTATCGCCGGCATGGACACAATGAAGGCGATGACCCCAAATACACTCAGCCTCAATTGTACAAATTGATCGATCAGCATCCTAATCCGCGGGAAGTGTATGTGCAATATCTAATGCAACACGGTGAACCCGATGCGCAGCAGTTAGCCAAAGAAATGGAGAAAAAGTTCTGGGACGATTTACAGGAAAGATTGGATGAAGTAAAACAAAAGCCATTACCATACACCTACCAATTACCTGAATTGGCCTGGAAAAGTTTACGAAAGGCTACACCTGATGATTTTATACAATCGCCTGAAACAGGAATTCCCGAGGCAGAAGTACGCAGGCTTTTTAAAGGCATTATGACTTGGCCTGATGATTTTAAGCCATTGAAAAAAATAGAAAAGCTATTACAGGAAAAAATTAAATTATTAGAAACCGAAGATAAAATTGACTGGGCTACAGCCGAATTATTGGCCTATGCAAGTATTATTGTAGAAAATAAAATTGTGCGGATGAGTGGGCAGGATGTGAAGCGGGGCACCTTTTCGCACCGACATGCCGTTCTTAGGGATGAAGAAACCAACCGGGGCTATAACCGATTAAAACATTTACAAGCGCATCAGGAAAAATTCCGCATTTACAATTCTTTATTAAGTGAATATGGTGTACTGGGCTTTGAATACGGTTATGCATTGGCGAATCCGGATGCATTGGTAATATGGGAAGCACAGTTTGGAGATTTTAGCAACGGTGCACAAACCATGATTGATCAGTTTATAGCCGGTGGCGAACAAAAATGGAATAGAATGAATGGGTTGGTGATGTTACTGCCACATGGATATGAAGGGCAGGGCCCCGAACACAGCAGTGCCAGAATGGAACGGTTTTTACAAATGTGTGCCGAATTAAATATGATTATTACCAACGTTACATCGGCTGCTAATTTTTTCCATCTATTACGCAGGCAAATTGCATTCCCATTTAGAAAGCCGTTGATAAATTTTTCACCCAAAGCTTATTTGCGTTATCCCGGAACGTATTCTCATATTTCTGAATTTACAGCAGGAGGCTTTAAAGAAGTAATTGACGACACATTAGTGTCACAACCCGATAGCGTTAAGAAAGTTTTATTTTGTTCAGGTAAATTGTATTTTGAACTGGCTGAACGGCAGAAAAAAGACAATGCAACACATATTGCCNNTTTGTATAAAAAATACGGCAAAGCAACATGGTTTTGGGTACAGGAAGAACCCCTCAACATGGGTGCAGCTTCATTTTTGAAAATGAATTTAACACAATTGAATTTTGGAATTATCAGCAGGCATGCCAGTGCAGCTACTGCTACGGGTTATTCAAAAATTCATACACAGGAACAGGCGGAAATTATTGATACTGCATTTGCTATTTGATGCACAGGATTACAATTGTACAAGTGTGCGACGCAACAGATGCTGCACATGGTGATAAAGCTGATAACAAAAACATATTAAGTATATTTTATGATAGATATTAAAGTACCTACCGTTGGAGAATCAATCAGTGAAGTAACTTTACTGAAATGGCTGAAAAAAGATGGCGCTTATGTTGAACGCGATGAGGTGATTGCTGAATTAGAAAGCGAAAAAGCAACCTTTGAAGTAAATGCAGAAAAAGCCGGCATTTTAAAAACTCTGGCCAATGAAGGCGATACCATTTTAATTGGTGCAGTATTGGCACAAATAGATGAAACAGCTGAAAAGCCTGCTGCCATTGCTGAAACTGAGAAAAAAGAATCAGTGAGCACAGAAACACCGAAAGCCCCTGCTGCACCGGCGCAGTTACCGGTAACAGCTATTCCGAATAACGTAAAGGCTACTCCCGTTGCCAGCGCAATCATTGCCGATAAAAATATGAATCCAACCCATATTAAACCTTCCGGTTTTGGAGGCAAAATTGTTAAAAATGATGTATTGGAAGCTTTATCCAACCCCGGCAAAAAAGCATTTGCGGGTGCAGAATTATTTTCACGTGTGGTGCGAAAAGAAAAAATGAGTAACCTGCGTAAAACCATTAGTCGCCGATTGGTTGAAGCGAAAAATACAACGGCTATGCTAACTACTTTTAATGAAGTAGATATGAGCCGTATTATGGATGTGCGTAAACAATACAAAGATAAGTTCAAAGAAAACCACGGTGTAAACCTTGGATTTATGAGCTTTTTTGCCAAAGCCTGTGCCATTGCGTTAAGTGAATGGCCTGCCGTAAATGCTTTTATTGATGGCGATGAATTGGTGTATCACGATTATGCCGATATTAGCATTGCAGTAAGTACACCACGCGGATTAACAGTACCGGTTATCAGGAATGTTGAAAGCCTGAGTATGGCTGAAATTGAGAAAAAAGTAGTTGAATTGGCAGGTAAGGCACGTGATAGCAAATTAACTGCAGAAGAATTACAGGGTGGCACATTTACCATTACCAACGGTGGTGTATTTGGCAGCTTAATGAGTACACCCATCATCAATATTCCCCAAAGTGCCATTCTGGGTATGCATAAAATTCAGGAGCGGCCCATGGCTATTGATGGAAAGGTTGAAATACGCCCCATGATGTATTTGGCCTTAAGCTACGATCATCGCGTAATTGATGGCCGGGAAAGCGTAAGTTTTTTAGTGAGGATAAAAGAATTATTGGAAAACCCTGAACTGCTGTTGTTTGGAAA
>JABAOH010016700.1_pt1 | contig 11636 bp, 10 predicted proteins | sample 7062181 | NCBI WGS metagenome assembly JABAOH01 (sample SAMN14538630, study PRJNA623070) | marine sediment metagenome | biome: marine biome [ENVO:00000428]; feature: marine pelagic biome [ENVO:01000023]; material: deep marine sediment [ENVO:00002113]; isolation source: pool of 5 deep marine... | reverse complement strand
GTTTACAAAAGCCATATCAGTTTGCCGTTTGGTTGCACCATTGGAGTTGTAGTAAACCGCCCCTGTCTTGCCGAGGTCGAAGACACTCTTCAAAAGCAGGTTGTTGAATCTGGCGCATTCAGACAAAAGCAAAGCTGTGCTTAAATATTCTTTCTTAAGTTCTTTAATCAGTGACATTAACTTCGCTTTCCTCTGGATTACCTGAGCTTTTTTCCTTTTTGGCAGACTTGCTTCCAGCGCCGACAAAGTCATTTGCTCTGTGTTACACCCAAGAGCATTTGCCAATTCTTTTCGTATCGTTTGCCGTTTTGATTCATGGCTTCTGTATTTGTCCGACTCAGCCCGGATAACCTCAAGCAGTTTGCCCAAAGCGGCATCGTCGCGCTTGATAACCAGGCTGCGAAGTCTATTCAATCGCGACAAGCTCTCTTGTATATGTTGGCTGTCTTTGTCGAGACAAGACAGCAGCTCATCAACTTTATCTTCTATTTTACTTGCCGTCGATTTCATAAATGCCCATCTTTAGTCAGAAGTCAGAAAAAGAGGACGAAATACATCTCTGTTATCTGTCCTCTGTCATCTGAATTCTGTTTTTCCGTACTGTGTTTGCATGCTCAGCGTTGGTTAGAGATTGATATATATCCTTCCACAGTCCAAGACCGCCGTTGTTTGCAATATCCCGCGCAAGGTACAGCCAGAATATTCCATGAATCTGCTTGGAGGCTCCGTCTTTTTCAGAGTCCCAGTCCACGATACTTTTTTTCATTTCGTCCAGCAGCTTAGTCAGTAAAACTGATTCAAAATCTTTTGCTGCTTGCTTCTTTTTCCCTTCCGAAATGCTGTTGAGCATTGATTTGTCGAGTTGCTCCAGCATGGCCGGCGGTGATACTGGTTCGGTTAATATCAATTTGACGCTGTCCATTAAATTGCTCCTACATTATCACCAGCTTGGCTTGAAGGGCGCCGGCCTTTTTCAAAGCATTAAATATCGCTATCAGGTCTGTTGGTGTGGCCCCTATGCCGTTAAGGCTTTTGGCTAACTCTGAGACGGTAACCGACCGGGACATAGGAATCAGATGTCCTTCGTCCTCTTCGATTCCTATCAACGTGTCTTGAACAACTTTAGTGTCCCCGGCATCAGAGAAAGGCGCGGTTGGCTGTGAAACGATTGGCATTTCCTTGATTTTTACAACAAGGCTGCCCTGCGAAATCGCCACTGCTGATATGCCGACGTTTTCGCCGACCACGATAGTGCCGGTGCGCTCGTTGATAACCACCACCGCAGGAACATCAACCTTCACTTCATGCTTTGTAATATCGACGATAAAGCCGGCTATATCTTCCTGACTAATTTCGCTTGGAACTTTAACTGTAACTGTACCGGCGTCAACTACTATTGCGCTGTTCGCGTAATTCTGATTAATGGCTTTGCCGATTTGCTCTGCTGTTGAAAAATCGCTGTTTCTAAGATTAAGCGTGATAAGTCTATAGCCCCCAATGTATTCGACGAATGTAGCTATTTCTTCCTTTTCAACTACTGCTCCATTGGGAATTCGACCGACCGTCTGGTGGTTTTTTGTAATCGAAGCCTTATCACCTGTTGCTGTCCAGCCGCCGATTGAAACTCCTCCGTCCGCTATGGCGTAAACCTGACCATCAAGACCTTTCAGGGGTGTCGGCAACAGCTTTCCGCCCTGGAGGCTTTTGGCATTTCCTATAGCAGAGACGTCAACATCAATTCGTGAGCCTTCTCGGGCAAAGGGACCTAATTCTGCTGTAACCCAAACCACTGCAATATTACCGCTGGTCAAATCGGTGGGAGTAAGAACTAATCCCGATTCCCTCAGCATGTTTGTAAGCATTTGTCGCGATAGCACACCGCTGTCGCCGTTACCGGCCAGGCCGATGACCAAGCCAACGCCTGAAAGTGGATTGCTCCGAAGCCCCTGAATATCAACAATGTCCTTTATTCGCTCGCATTGCCCGGCTCCAGCCATAAGCACACAGGCCAGCAATGCACAGGTCATAAGGACCATTATGCTCTTTTGCTCTTTAGCTTGTATTATCGATTTCATAAGCTATTACTCTCAAAAAATAAACCTGTGCAGACAGTACAATCAAAACGGCCAAATAATGTCAAATATACCGCCGAGCCAGCCCGGCCTTGTGTAGGGTGCCGCGACGCCTGAATTTTTACTAACAATACGAAAATCTGCCACCTGTTCACTCTTGACCGTGTTATCAAATGCAATATCGCTCGGCCTGACTATACCGCTTACCTCGATGGTTTGTATATCTCCTGCGATATTACGGCTGCGAGTCCCCATGACCACAAGGTTGTGATTAGGCAGGATATCCACCACTACTACACTAACCTGGTCCTCAAACTTGCGCTCGTCTTTGTAATCAGCCTTGCTTTTCAACTCATTTCCCGAGGTAGCACTCATCGTGAAGCCGGGCATACGAGGTAGAATATTATGATTCGGCGTCGTGATTCCTAGCTCCCCATTAAAGGCGTTTGACCGATTAGTGTCCTTCTTTAAATCCCTTTTTGCTTTGTTATCGACCTTGCTGTCTTCGCTGATCACAATGGTCAGGATATCACCTATCTGACGGGCCACATCGTCGGCGTATAATTCCTTCATATTCTTGTCTCTCTTGGCCCAGATAGAACCTGCCTGCAGGCAGGTAGCCGGCAAGAGTACGAGAACCATCAAGACAAGGACTATCTCAGAAGTCAGAGTCTGTCTTCTGTCCTCTGTTCTCTGTTTTCTGTTCATTTATTTCTCCTTCTAAAAAACAGGTACCACACTTCCGTCTTCGTTGACTCTGACTAAGATTATTCGTTGTGAGTCAACGTTTCGAACTTTTATATATTCACCGGCTCGACCATCCTGCATAGCTTTTCCAACAGCCGTAATCAAAAAACCAGGCCTGTCAATTCGAATAACAACCTTTTGATTGCGCTTAGCAATGATTGGTGACTTGACAGGGCCCAACATATTTGGACGAAGAACGGTCTTTGCCGGTATCTTACGCTTGGCAATGAGGCCGTAAGGAGGCCTCCGATTAGGCGACTCCGGATAGTTCGATATCGTCTTTTCTATCTTGACATTATCAGGACTGATAACCGCACCTGCGGGAATATCAACCTTCGTTACTGCTCGGGCGGCATTGTACGTCAATCCGAAAGTTACCTCACGCACATCGATTTTTTTGCCGCCTGAAAGAATGGTAATCTCAACCTTTGCCTGGTTTCTTGCTCTGCTTTGGACTAATCGAGGAGACAATCTTATATCTTTGCTGCTACCGGTGATGATGAAATCTTTAGGCCTCCGTATTGGATTGAATCCACAAGCTGAAACGACGGGAGGATTTTTTTCCAGAAAGGAGCTTGCTAACTTAACAAATTCAATACTGCGGATGGTTTGCTCTTGCTGTTGTACCGTTATTTTTTCTGCACCGGTGAATGTTACTTTCGATGCAGGGATGCCGTTTGAGGCCAATCTGCTTAAAACCATTGCCCTGTCGATAACAATCTTCTGCCCCGGCACTGAAATCCGCCCTAATGCGATTTCGCTCGCCTTGGATACAAGAGATTCTTTGCCTCGAATTATGCCGACCTGGCCAAGACTTAAGCTGCTGTCTTTGACTGTAATTTCCCTCGGCAGGTAAACCTGGAGAGCAGAATCCTTCTTCGTGTTGTCGGCTTGTGTATTCACCGATGCCTGGCAGAAAATCGCACAAGTCATAAATACACAGCTTACGAGTATTCTTATGCTCTTGTGCCCTTGTGCTCTTGTGCTATTTTTATTACTCATAATGGTCTTTCAATTAGAACCTTGCTATTTGATTTGCCTGCCTTAGCATTTCGTCTCCCGCTCGAATTGCACGGGAGTTCGTCTCGTATGCTCGTTGGGCCGTGATAAGGTTGACGAGTTCGGTTATCATCTGGACATTCGATTTTTCCAGAAATCCCGCCTGGATAATACCGAAACCACTCTCTCCCGCTGTGCCGGTCGTTAACATGCCGCTTGCTAAGGTCTCCGCATACAGGTTATCGCCTTCACTGGAAAGACCCGTTGGATTAGGAAAACGTGCTAACTGAATAGTACCGACAACCGATTGTGTCCCCGCCGCATCAGTAACATTAACGCCTCCATCCTTACCGATATCTACAGAGGTGGCGTCTATTGGAACGGTGATGGGCGGCTCTAATCGGTATCCGGAGACGGTAACTAACTCACCATTGGCATTTAGTTGCAGCGCGCCGTCGCGCGTGTATCTTATATCACCATTCGGCATAGTTACCTGAAGAAAGCCTTCGCCTGAAATGGCTATATCGAGGGGTTTGTTGGTGTTCTCAAGCTCACCCCCGGTAAAAACTTTTACGGTAGCTGCGGTTTTGACGCCGCTACCGATTTCCAGGCCGGTGGGTGTATTTGTGCCGGAAACCACTTCGGTGCCGGGCTCCGTTAGAGTTATATAAAGCAAATCCTGAAAAGAAACCTGGCTCCGCTTGAAACCCGTAGTGTTGATGTTGGCGAGATTATTAGCAATCGTGTCCACCATTAACTGCTGGGCCGCCATACCCGTCGCTGAAGTGGAAAATGCTCTTAACATAATATTGTTCTCCTTGTCAAATGTTAGAAGTCAGATGTCAGATATCTGTCTTCTGTCCTCTGTCTTCTGTCTTCTGTTTTCTGTCCTCTGTATCAGGCCATAATTGCACTTATAATAGTGTTGGCCACTTCCATACTGGCTGTAAAAAACTTCATATTTGCCTCATAGAGCCTGGACACCATTATCATATCCACTAATTCATCTATGATCTTTACGTTGGAGGCCTCTTGGTAGCCCTGCTTAACAACTATATTTTCTGCTGCGACAGGTTGTATATTCTCATCCGGCATCGCGTAACAGTTCTCTCCATATGGCACAAGTTTGTCTTCGTTGTCTCCGAAATCAACCAGTCTGAATTTTCCGATGGGTATGCCGGCGGCACTGATGCTTCCGTCACTCGAGACACTCACTTGCTCGATTCCCACATCACTCGGTATCGTGATTGGCCCCGCCTCGCCTGCTATAATTCGTCCCTGAGAATCCATTATTTGACCATTTTGGTTTGTGCAGAACATCCCGTTGCGTCTGTACAGCGGCCCATTAGGTGTCTCTATGACAAAAAATCCCTTGCCGTACAGAGCAATATCCAAAGGCCGGCCTGTCTCCACAAGATTGCCCTGGGAAAAATCAAATACCGAGTTTAGTTCAATGCTTCCGGGTAAATATGTCTCTGTCCCCGCCCCTGGTGTCTCAATATATTGTGAGAAAGCGTTGCTTCTACGCTTAAATCCGGCCGTGCTTACGTTGGCCAGATTGTGCGCTATTATCTCAAATTCCTTTGTTAATGCATTAATGCTTGAACTAACTTGGTCTGTAAGCTCTGACATTTTCAGATTCCTTGCACAGCCGCCGGCTCCGAAACGTTTTCTTGGGACCCCGCAAGGCGGGAACCCTCTTCTGTGTTTACGGAACTCGGAGTATCTTGAAGGTTGCTATTGGTTCTTATTGAAGCTGCGTTGGCAGCACGAATTAGCTCACCGATGTCTGAGTCGCTTAAGCCCGTCAATTCCACTGCTATTGAAAAACCATCTTCTATAGCTCTGACGTGCCTGACCTCGCCAATATCTTCTACTATTCTCGATTCTTGACCCAGCAAAGCTGGGTTCCGATCAAAACCCGCCGTTGGCGGGTCGTTTCTCGATTCTCGACGAGTATCCGGTATCGAGTATCGAGCATCGATTGTTTCACTCAGATTAACTATTACCAATACTCTGTCGCCTGCTTTTACTTCCAATGGGGCCTCTATACGCAGACCAGGGCCGCCCAGCTCTATAACAGTCGCAGGTATAAATTCCGGAGGTCCCCAGGTGTTGCCGGAGGCATTTTCCGAACCTTGCTTCGCTCCAGGAACCTCTTTGTTGCTGATGCTGTTTGGCCTCAACATTCTTGAGAATGGAAAGCGTGCAATGAAGGCCGGCTTGTTTACTCGAATACGCAAGAAGCGCCGGCGACTAATGAACCGCATATCATCGCTATGATTCAAAACCAGAATGTCGCCATAACAACGAACTACAGATGTATCAAACTCCCAGACCGAGGTGCCAAAATAATATTGCGCACGCCAGAACTCGCCCAGCTTACTTTCCACCGATGTTGTTAATCTGATAGTAAACTCCATATTGTCGTTTTTAATAACCGTGGACTCAATATCACCTAAGTCAGGAGTTTTACGACGGTTTATATAAAGTTTTTTACCTTCGGGAATCTGTCTGCTGCTTGGTTTCTTCAATTTCGTTGGCGAGCCTATTGAGACGGAGGATTTTTTCTGGAAGCCAAGCTTTTCTCGCAGGAAGGACAGTTCGGTTCTTAACCGTTGGCTTGCTTCTGCACCCTGCTGGGCAAGGCTGTCCTCTATCATCTTACCTGCTCCGTGATCAAAGGCGCGGACCATGGTAAAAATAGACTGGCTTCTCTTAAGTCCTGCCCTATATGCTATCTCAAGCAAAATTTGTTGCTCCCGTCCGCTTAGTCCCCGTTGTTCGGCATAATCAAAAAATAGCTGCCCACTAACCTTTCGTTCCCGCGCTATTCGACGTAAGCTAATCATCAACAGCAGCCCAGCTAATACGATTATGACAGCCACTCCTGTTAGAATAAACCATGGTTCAGTCATGCTGGTACCAAGCCGCCCCGCGGCCTTCCACCGCTCCACCGGTTTAAGTGCCAGAACAATGACATTAAATCCTGCTGTCATAACTTGTGCTATGGGCATCTTAAATTTCCAAAGTTACTATCTGATAAGGTTACTCAGCTCTCGCAATATGTCGTTGGCGACTCTGATGGTCCTTGCATTGGCCTGGAAGCCGTTTTGGGCTTGAATCATAGAAACAAACTGAGTCGCCACATCTGCGTTGGATTTTTCCAATGCTCCACCATGAATGGAGCCGGCACCACCGGTCATCGCCTGCGTAGCTACCGGCGCTCCTGAGTTGGCCGAAGTAGTGAAGTATCCGCCGCCGATGCTTTCCAGACCTGATGTATTCTGGAACAATGCTATCTGTACCGCTGCAATGTCCTTCTTGATGCCGTTAGAGAAAGCACCGATAACTATGCCTTCCTTATTGACCGATACCGTGGACAGATTACCTGCTTCGTAGCCATCCTGTTCTTTTGCTACTGCTGTAGAGTTTCCAGCGAATTGTGTCAAGCCGTTTAGTGAGCCTATGGTGCCAAGGTCTAAGCTGATGGTTTGTGGATTCGAGGGGTCCTGTGCAAAGCTTATTACAAATTCGGCTGGGTCGCTGCCGCCCAAACCGGTGTAATAACCGTTCGTAGCGTCAAAGGTTATATCTTCGATACGCCGATTTGCTATAGTTATCTCATTGATATTGCCGGTGATTGAAGTCAGCACCATGTCCCACGTATTGGGGGTATCTGTCCGGACAAATGCGCCTGAGAAAACGTGTTTACCACCCTGAGAGTCATAAGTCTTAATATTAACGCTTCTGACCTCGTCGCCACCAACGGTCAACATCTCGAAATACGCCGGCATTGTAAGCGTGCCGTCGCCACTCCATGCCATAGTCAAATCCGATTTGCTGTAGCCGCTGGTTGCATCGGTTATACGTATTTGGCCGTTGACCAAAGACGCCGTCGCATCGTCAAGAACACCGTGCGGACCATGGCCTTTTACGGTTTCTGCACACACTCCAGTTACATCTACACCACCATCTTTTAAACCAAAACTGGTAATTGTAATCAGGGGAACCTCACCATCTGAATCACCCATTGAACTATCAAAAGTAAAAGTTGTACCAGTCGCCAAAATTCCTGACGGTGTTATGCCACCGGTAGCAGGAGTGGTTGACAAGGCATCAAGGGCAGCTGTAATCGTTGCGACATCTGCATCATAGTCAAGCTCCGTGGTTGTTGCGCCATCGTATGTTAAGGTGTACTTACCTTCATCTGGTATCCCTCCACCGCCCGTCAGTGTTACCGTCTGAACCTCCGCAGTCCGAGCACCACCTTCGTCAACGTTCAAGTAGTCCAGTACATCCTGTAATGTGGTGGTCGCAGTAACATCCATCGTCAGATCCGTGGTTGGACTGCCGCCTAAGGCAGTACCATCCGGTTTGTAACCGGAGAAGGTAATCACTCCCGCGGTCAGCGTTCCAGCATATTGGTCGAGGTCTTTGATTAATGTGGTTCCGACAGCCGCAGTGCTGTTTTGGGTGTAAGTTACATTCGAGGCCAGCAGTTGTGTTTGTGGTGCCATAAACGTCTCATCGGCGCTTAAATTTCCGGATACTACTATTTGTGACGTAAGCCTTGCCGGCATCGGGACATCGTAAGGTACATGCAGGTCACTGTCACCGGCAATCTGGAAGCCGTCACTTTCGCCCAATGAGCCGATACGCTGGACGCGATAGCCTGTGGAGGGGTCAACCATAATTGAGTCCGCATCAACGGCAAAGGCACCTGCACGAGTGTAGATGTTCTGTTGACCGTCACTGACCACAAAATAGCCTTCTCCTTCTAACGCCAGGTCTAACGGATTACCAGTATTTACAATGTTGCCCTGTGTTGTGTTTGGGGTTATACCGGCTACTCCAACACCGCTGCCCATCTGTTGGGGGTTGGTGCCGCCGACGGTACTTGTTGGCTGTGAGGCCTTTTTTATCGTCTCACTCAGCAGTTCCGAGAAGGTTATTCTGCTGGCCTTAAAGGCGGTAGTATTGACGTTGGCCAGGTTATTGCCGGCTACATCAATCATTTTCTGGTGGGCTTGCAGCCCGGTAACCCCGGCTGATAATGCAAAACTCATTTTTATATCTCCTTAAATCCAAACCTTAAATCGAAACCTTAAATCTAAATTTAGTTTTTGATGGATATTACATTTTCCAAACCAAACATATAGTCTCCTACTCTCAAGAATATTTCCCCGTCAAGGTTATTATAAACTTGCTCGACTATGCCGCTCGTGATATCTGTGTCACCCGTCTCGTTTTCCAGCATGAATGAAACTTCTTTGCCTATCAACGAATTGGCATAGGTAAGCTCAGTAGTAGCAAGTACCTTTGCGAAGCTTTCGTTCATTGATTCGAGCTGCTGTAGTTGTGAGAACTGGGCCAGCTGGGAAGCCATCTCATTATTGTCTAACGGTTCCAGCGGATTCTGGTTTTGTAGTTGGGTTATCAGAAGTTTCATATAATCCATTTGGAGGTTACTTGCCGTGTTTGTTGCTGATATTGGCTCCATAACTTTTCAACCTTTTTCAAAATACGGAAAACTACATTTCTTTTCAAATCCCGATGTTGTTGGTCGCAACTCGACGCCATACTGGTATGCGCTACAGGCAAAAGGAAGCAATTGTTGTGCCACATTACAAGCATCGCTGGTTTTGTGATTTATAACTTCCTTTCACAGCGAACGTTACGGAGCCTAAAAAGTTGAATAAAGGTAGAAATCACCTTTTGAAAAGATTCTCTTAGAGGATAAATTTTCCTGTACCCAGAAAATTCTTCCGGCTTGGACTTGATGGTCATGCTGAAAATTTTTGTTTTTCTGTTTTAGTTTGCTTGGTGACACTAATACGTCCCATAAAAAGCTATGTCTTCTCGCTGCTGGCGTTGCCTTCTTATCCAACACATTTTGAGAGCGGCCTCAGGCCGAATAGATGTGGGATGTCCTATAATATTTTTACTTAATGCCGATGTGTTTTTGAGGCTGACGGAATCAGTGACATTATTGGCCGGTCCCATAAAAAGATTAAAGTTGTCTTTGGATGTATGTCGATTTATGGCTTTATATTATCCACATTCGATGAAGTGTAAAATACCTGCATAACGTGAAGACAACTTACTTAGCGCTGAACAACTCTTATATAATTTTGGACAAGGATGAGTTTAAGAAGAATTGTTGTAGTAAGTAAGGACCCCGAAGTTCAGCAGCTGGCTCAGGAGTATGGCCAGGAAGTATTTGGGGCCGATAACTTGGCCGATGCTCTGGATGTCGTTCAAACAGTCAATCCGGATTTAATGCTTTTCGACCACCGGTTTGGCCCGCGCCATATCCATGAATTCCGTAATAGGGCCGATAAAAATTCAATCGATGTTCCCATCGTGGTGGTTGGCATTGATGATAACAACACCGACTTGTCCACAGAGTTTATACAGACCGGGATCTATGACTATCTGAAGTCAAGTCAGGATTATGCTCAGTTGGAGCAAATTATAAACAGGATAAAAATTACATCAAAAACTTCCAATCACTCTGAACAAAACACAAGTCATTTTTTTGCTGAAGACTTAGCCGGCTCTGTCTCCATGGTCGGCTGCAGTAAAGCCATTCTCAATACTCTCAAAATGATTAAACTTGTGGCTGCCAGCCGATGCAATCCGATTTTGATAGTTGGTGAAACAGGAACAGGTAAAGAGCTGGCCGCTAAGGCGATACATACTCTAAGACATCCGAACGAGCAATTTGTAGCCGTAAATTGTGCAGCTCTGACAGCGAATCTGCTGGAAAGCGAGCTTTTTGGCCATGTGAAAGGCTCTTTTACCGGTGCTGACCGTGAGAAAACAGGACTTATGGAATTGGCCCAGTCCGGCACGCTCTTGCTTGACGAAATAAGTGAGATGCCGATAAACCTGCAGGCTAAATTGCTCCGTGTCTTACAGGAAAAAAGCTTCCGAAAGGTCGGGGGTATAAAAAATATTGCCTGCAGCGCTACGATAATAGCCTCGAGCAATCGCAATCTCAAAAATGAGGTTAAGGCCAATCGCTTCCGACGCGACCTTTATTACCGCCTGAATATTAGTCCTATTACTCTTGCTCCTCTTAGGTCACAAGAGAGAAGACAAGATATCCGGCTCCTCGCTCAGTACTTTCTCGAGACCTCAACCATCTGTCCTCAGAAGTGCGGTAAGATTACATCCCTGACTGAATTAGCTTTTGAGGCCCTGGAGAGGCACGATTGGCCGGGAAACGTCCGTGAGTTGTCTAACGTCATTGAAAGGGCGATTCTGCTGGAGACAACAGACAAGATCGGACTAAACGCCATCTATATTGACCCGACTCAATGGAGTGAGGTATCGGACGGCCTAACACCCGGTCTCATCAAAGATTTCTCTTTGGCAAAGGCCGAACGCGAGTTGATTGCTCGGGCTTTGCAGAAAACAGGCTGGCAAAAGACACGTGCTGCTGCTCTTCTTGGCATAACCAGAGCAACTCTATATGCCAAGGTCAAGCAGTACAATATCGAAAAGGATTCGTATATCGCAAACGGTCCCGTTAAACAAGAGCAAAATGAAGTTTCAGCATCATCCTTATCTAAGCCGGTAGCAGCTCCCTGATAAGGTTTTCACTGGCCGTTGCCTGTTAGAAAATCTATCGATTCGTCTAAAATCCTGACATTTCTTTGCAGTGCGAACATTTTGAGCTAACGCCCAAGGTTGATTTTTCGGGCAAAAACCTCTAAATACATCAATCCATACATTTGTAGCCTTCTCTGGCACAGTTATTGCTACTTTTTTAAAAAAAGAAGTTATGAGATGCGCCTCCACCGTTTCGAC
>JABAOH010004389.1_pt1 | contig 11637 bp, 9 predicted proteins | sample 7062181 | NCBI WGS metagenome assembly JABAOH01 (sample SAMN14538630, study PRJNA623070) | marine sediment metagenome | biome: marine biome [ENVO:00000428]; feature: marine pelagic biome [ENVO:01000023]; material: deep marine sediment [ENVO:00002113]; isolation source: pool of 5 deep marine... | reverse complement strand
GTATGGCCATCTTTTATCAACTCTTCGCTGCCAGATACGTCAGTCGCTACCATGGGGACACCGACGGCCATCGCTTCGAGCAAAACCGTTGGCAAGCCTTCCCATAGAGAGGATGATACAAACACATCCATCACCCTCAGTAGTTCTTCAACGTCGCTGCGAGGACCAAGAAAATGTAAACGGTCTCCCAGGCCCATATCGCGGGCACGCGCTTTCATCTCTGGCAATAGTTCCCCCGTACCGATCAGGATGAATTGGCATTGAGGGCAACGTTTTAGCAAGAGACGTGCCATCTCAAGAAAGTAGATGTGTCCTTTTTGCTTTGTAAAACGTCCCACATTGCCGATGACCGGTCCCTCCAGAGCAAGTCCTAGGCTTTTCTTCTGGGCAGTGATGTCAATTTGCACACCTGCTAATCGCTCGTGGTCAATGGCATTGTAGATAACCTGTGCTCGATGACGGAGAAGCCGGGCCAAGGGCCGACGATCGAGGTTGGCCACAACCCGCTGTGATACCCCTGTCTCGACGTCGAAAACGAGAGGAAAAACGATGTTGTTAAGGATGACTCCCTGGACCGGGTGGCGGTACCATTCCCGCTCGCTGTGCAGGGTGCGCACGGTGGCACGCGTCGCGCCGATCACGCGCAACCAGAGAGCGGCAATGTCAGCAAAGGCTGAATGGCTGTTAACTATATCCACTCTCCGACCACCTCCAAAATAGTTGCGCAGGAAACGCAGAGAGGTACGAGCGTCCTGAAGGCGTGAGCCCGTCCATGATGACGTAGTAAGCACTTGGATGCCATGACGCCGCAGTTCATTCATCCACTTGTCCTCGTAGTCGAACCCGTGACGCCACAGCCCACAAATCGCGATGGCAAAACCAGCGGGGTCGAGGCGTTTAGCTAACTCAATGCAAAAGAGTTCCGCACCCCCTTGGGGTCCCTCAACCGCAAAGCTAGAGATGATAAAAAATAGGCGAATCCGACGATGTTTCATCAGCGGGTTCACAAATCAGGCTGGGAGTAGTCGTTCCCGCACGGGCCCTGTGTCATTGGTCGGGTGAGAACGACATGAATGCTCTTACGTGCCAACAGAGCTGCCAAGCCCAGCAGAAGCCGACTCCAGCGTAGTACCTTCCAGATACGCTGATATAGCTTGCCAACGGGAGAATAGTGGGGATCAAAGCCAAAGTCGACGAAGCACAGATGGGCATCAGTGTGGACAGCCACCAAGTCAGCGATCTCAGCAAATGAGAAAAGGTGAATATTGTACTCAAAGCCTGGTTTAAAGAAGCGCACGTAGGATGCCTGCCACCGCTGGGGCAACCATCCCACCCACCACACATGGGTATGAGGCTCCGGTGGTATCAACGTATAGCGGTAGGGAACAGAGAAGTAGAGTTTGGCACCGGGTTTGAGGACACGATTAACCTCAACCAGTGATTGATCTGGGGAGGCAACGTGTTCAAGGACGTATATAGAAATAGCTAAGTCAACACTTTGCGACGGTATAGGCAATGCTTCGACGTATGCACAGGCCAGTTCCACAGTGTTCATTCTTTCCTGATCCAATAGTTTTTTGGCCAAAATGAGTTCAGAAAGTGAAGCGTCTATACCAACAACTTGGTCGCAAATCGCTGCCAAACTCACCAAGTTGGGACCAGAGCCGCAGCCGATATCTGCCCCCACGGCAAAGTGGTCACGACCCCAAACAGAGCACATCTGTACTAGCCGTGCTGACATCACCTGCGCTCGTTGCTGCCATGCCTGGCGGTTGTGGACGCGCTGGGCTTGAAGTCTATCGGTCGCCCGAGCATTGTGGTAGAAACTACCCATCTTCACCGCAATAGTGACTAATTCATCACGGCTCTTGGTGTGAAATACTTCCTGGAGACGAGTAACTTGTTCGAGGTCATCCTGAACATACTGAGACCCTTGATCACGGAAATCAGGGATGCCCAAGACTATAGGCCAACTGCGCCCGCAAGTGATGCATGTGACTTGAGAGTCGCTATAAGCCAATTGCCCGCAACAGGCAACACAACAGAGCAATCCTTTGCTCATCCCCTCCCCTCTTGTAGTGCCCGCCAATCCCTTGCGATCAGAGAACCAGCTCTCTCGGCCGCTCTTCGCACCTCGGGCATGCAGGTTTGTAGATAGGCTGCGATTTCCTGGCGTTTCTCCCAGCCACATCTGAAGAGAGTCACCAAGTCGGGACCATTGATCGTCTTAATATCACAGGTCCATTCCTCTAATCCCAGGGAACGCATGATCCCCCGCGTCTTCGACATATAGCCGATGGCGATGACCGGCACACCTGTACAAAGGGCAAAAATGTTGGAGTGCATCCGCGTCCCCACTACAAAATCCATACAGCCGTAAGCAGCCATGAGTAGAGAGGGAAGACGTAAGTCATTGACATAGGTGATCTGAGAGGGGGTAGCCGTCATACGGTCCAGGATATGTCGAGCGACGCGACTGTCGTCCTCAGCCAACGACGGCCCTAGCACCTGGCTGAAAAGAAAAACGTGCCCCCCCATCTCGGTCGTGATATAGCNNTTCTGACCGCCCCAGTTTATGGTGGTAATACCCACCTGTGGTGTACCATTCCGCCGTAACTCTTTGCTGTATTGTAACCATTTAATGTCAGGTGGTAGAGCACCAGGGCACAGACTAAAGGCTGCATCAGGTACTTGGTGGCAAGGGACGTCAGGCAACGCCATCGTCTTCACGAGTCGCAGTGACAACTCGTCACGTACCAAAATGACGCGCATCCGCGACAGGACGAAGCGAGCCAGGCAGCGGTGGAGGGAATTGACAAAGGGGCCTACTGACTGCGGGAACATGTACAGCGGCTTGCCAGCATGGCAAGCAAATAGCGTCGAAAAGACAATCCAAAAGAAGGAAACGGCCAGATGACGCTTAGTATAGAGAACGTTACCACCACAACTGATCACCAAATCAGCATCGAAGTAGGCCCGCAGCAATCGGATTTTGTCTGGATCTCTGGTCAGAAAGAGCGGGCGGCGAAACAAACGATGCGTGATCAGGGCAGCGACCGCGCAGAATAGGAAATATGGAAAGGCCGGCACATGCCAGTGCTCCCGCCGATCTCCATCAATACTATATACCCAAGACTTGAAGGAGCCAACTATATTCAGATTCTCTCCACCCGGATGGCTGGACGGGTCGTTCATGGCTAACGTAATGCGGGCATCGGGGAAGTTGGCCCGTAACTGGCGTACGGTTTCAACAGTTATAGCTGCATCCCCTAGGTTCTTAGAGGAATGGAGGTTTATCACGAGGATATGCAAAGGTGAACCCCCTTGATCCCTTGAACATAAAAATAGCGTAACCCAGGCAAAGGAGCGCCTCGGTCAGCACATAAACACTAGCCGCTCCCAAAACACCATAGCGCTGGACAATCAATAGGTTCGCAGCCACATTAGTAAAGGCCACGATGGCCTGAACGATTACTCGATCCCGTTGCCGGTCAATTGCGGTAAGGATGGCGGCCAAAGCATAACTGATTGGTTTAAAGAACAAGACAGCGCTGAGAATGGTGAGTACATCGGCTGAAGCATTGAACGCTGCATCATATAGAAAAGCAATCATCGGTGAGGCCAAAACGAAGACGGTTAGGCTCATCGCTAGTCCCAAAACGCCCATTCCTAGAATAAGCCCCATAGACAAATAGCGGATCTGCTTTCCATCCCTGGTGTAAGCTCGGGTAATCACAGGCACCATGACGGTGTACACCGCACTCGGCATAATAAATAGAGCATTGACCACAGTTATCGCTGGGGCGTAAAAGCCAGATGCTGACTCTCCCAGCATAATCGCCACGATGGTGAGATCCATAGAAGCATAGACAACAGCCAGAGCTTCGGAGAGGAGAAAGGGAAAGCTCTTACACCCAACGCCTCTCAGGTCAGCAAGGCGGGGGCTCAATCCGAAACTTTGTGTTGCTAAGTACAGTCCCAACAGTCCTGCGAGAGCGAAAGCGATTGTTCTTCCCCAAGCGAACTGGACTACGGTTGCATCTTGGCTGGCCAATAGCAATGAGGCCACGCAAAAGAAGGTCGCACCCACAACCTGCAACAGCGCCGTAATTTCGTTGCGCAGCCCAGCTTTAAAAGCCGACTGGGCCGAAAGCCCTGCCGCCTGACCTACAACGCCCAAAGCTGCAGCCCTAACCAGTGTGCTAGGATAGACATGAGGATTAATAAGAGGCGCAAACATTACTACGAGCGGATACCAGAGGAGAGACAGTAGCAGCTTTATGGTCACCGCATTTCCCAAACCCCTGGGCATAGCCATCTCTGACGTTGCCCCCTGGCGTAGCAACCAGGTATCGAGCCCTAAATTGAGCAAAACGCCCGTTTGGGCTAACAAGGCGTAAGTAGCAGCGTACTGTCCATATCCCGTCACACCCAGATGTCGCGCCGTGATCAGGAGTGCTACAGTGGTCAGAGCTTGTGTGGCCAACGTCCCGATCAGTAGAGTCAAGACATTGCCGGCAATGTACCGTATCCCAATCAATTGGCTGTATTTATCTGGCATCCTCAACCTGGCAAGCTGCCTGCAATTGGCGTTTTCCTCCGACGAAGGACACTCCGGATGCCTCTACATATCGACCGAGGCGACAAGTTCCGACCATCCGCACAGTTCCCCGCTAGGGGAAGGCTGAGGTAGCCTCGGGAGATCTCTCACGTTCAGCCCAGTGGCGTATGTATCTCCAAATCAGTCACTCTAGCTTCCTGGCAACCAGAAGGTAGTTGAGCGTGTCTCGCTCGTCATGCCAGAGGGCATCCAGGAGGAGGAAAAAGAGATTAAACACCAGGTTGAAGGGAGCAGTGATGTGGCAGAGTTCCTTGTGGGGTACAGTATTCAAAATCGTTTGGCCCACTAAGGCCCAAACCCCCCCTTGAGCCTGAATACGAACCAGTTCCAGACCGTGCCGTTTCGCCAGGTATTGCAGGCCATAGCAAGTAAAGCGGAAGTAGTCGTGAGGTCGTTCATGGACACGCCAGGCCTGAGGTGCTGTCAGCACTAGATGACCACCAGGCTTTAACACGCGAGCGATTTGGGCCATCACTGCGAACGGATCCGGCACATGCTCCAGCGTTTGAGCGGAAAAGACAGAGTCAAAGGAATTGGCAGCAAAGGGGAGACATTCCCCAATGGCTACTACATCTGGTTGCCCATGGACTGGGTCCATATCCAAACCGATGTAAGTTGTTGCTTCCGAGAACCAGCTCTGATACGGTCGGTTTCCACAACCAAGGTCGAGCACAGTACCGTGTATAAAGATCCGGCTCCGGAACAGTGTCGCCAGCAGAGGCCGCATGTGCAAATAGTCAAAGGACCAGGGATAGCGCCTTGCCACACGCTGGCGTCTGATCTTCCGCTGTCGCTTCACCGTCCCTCCGCTTTGGCAGCTCGATAAGCTCTCCGGTCGTTGGGGTAGATGTATAAACAGTAAGCATCAGTTTGCCAGACGGGGGTCATAATGGATTGCACCTGCGCGGTAGCGGACGGCGAGTGAGCCAGCACCAACCTGACTCTCATGCTGCGCAACAAAGCTTCCAACCCTGGTGTCTCCTGAGACAGCACAACGGATGCCATCTGCGACCGCAAGCCGGCCGGCGGACCACTGTCCACCCACACCTGGTCAGGATGACCAGATAGCACTTGAAACGCTAGATAGTCCCATCCTCGTCGTTCTACCAGAACCTGGTCATCCGGCCCCAGAAAACCCTCCACCCAAAGTTGGTTGAGTTCCTCATTGATCGTCTTTAGTTCCTGGCTCAAGGCGAACGGATGCTCATTCCAATGGCTAAAGTTAACACCCACTACCACCGCTATGATAAGAAAAGCGGCGATTTTCGGCCAAAAGGACCGCCGCTGAGCCAGCCACCCTAGTGCGTACGCAGCAAGCGGCGTCAGCAGCAGAAAGGGCACAATGACCACTCGTATCGGCAGATGGGTGGGCTTGGCTCCCAGCAAAGAAGAGACGATCAGGCTAAGCAGTCCCCCTCCCCACAGCGCAAGCAGAGGAAGAATCACTTTCTGCTGGCTCTGGTTTGTTACGATGAAGAGTCCTGCTCCAATCAACACCAGGAAAAAGACGAGTGGAGAAATTTGAGGCAACAGTTCTATATAATAGGTCAGATTCCTCCACCAAACGAGATCCGTGCCTTGAACTTGCGAATAACGTGACTCGACAACATTCATAAAGTGGAAAGAGTCACCGTGTACCAGGGCATTCATTGCTCCCCAGAAGACAAGAAAGACCAGCGGTGGACCTATGGCCAGGAGGGAGCGCCAGCGCAGGCGGGAAGCGAGTGCCAGCCTAGCGATCACTACCAGAGCAAAGCAAGCAGCGAACCCCCAGCTTTCGTAACGGGTCATAGTCGCCAGGGCAAACATTGTGGATGCCCCTAGCAAGTACACCAGACGATCGCGCCTTAGCCAGAAGAGTAGACCAAGAAACCCACCAATCATGAAACACTGGAACAGACTGCCTGGCAGCCCTGAAATGCTCAACCATAGAGGCCAGGGGAGGGAAACGGCGAGCAGCAGAGTGAGCGATGCCACCAGCGGAGAGTTGAAGAGACCCCGGGCGAAAAGATAGAGGGAAACCATTGTTAGCGATGAGGAAAAGAGATTGACAAACAGAGGTGCCAGCGCCCAGTGTGACGGGAACAGTCGCATAACGCCTCCTACAACCAGAAATGGCAGAGGCAACCATACGCCCTGCCATAATTCTCCTCTGTAAGCAATCAGCGTCCGGCTGAAATCGTCGAAGGAAAGAGGCAAAAAGGGCAGTTCGATCGAGCGCCATAGCCACAGAGCCAGCAGCAATCGCGCGACCAGAACGGCGCTCAGAGCAAGGCCCTCAATTCGCCTGAAAGGTTGCACACTCATGGCTCTCTGTTGGATTGTTCTCACAAGTTGACGAAAGACTCCACGACCTCGACCAATCGCTCCCACGAGAATTTGTGTTGATAACGAGCGATAGCGTCGGTCCACTCTCTATCTGGCTCGCTCAGAAAGAACCGCACTATGGCTTGAGCCAAAGCTTCGCTATCACCTGGCGGCACCAGCAAGCCGGTTTCGCCGTCAATGACGATATCGGGCAAGCCCCCCACCCTAGTGGTGATGACGGGTTTTTCGAAGGCATAGGCTAACTGAGCTACACCACTTTGTGTAGCGTCTACATAAGGCAAAGCTACGATATCCGCCGCAGAGAAATACAAACCGATTTCCTCATTAGGAACATACTTGTCAATTATCGTTACTGCGTGATCGATTTCCAGCCTGTTGATCAACTCAATGTACGAGGTCTTGTCATCCCAGAACTCACCAACGATCAACAGATGAACAGCAACTCTTTTCAGAATCTGGGGAATGGCCTGCAAAAGATATATCACCCCCTTGTATGGGCGTACAAGACCGAAGAATAGAATCACGTTCCCTTCCATTCCCAGTCTACTTCTTGCCTCGGCCTTCGTTGTTTTCCCCATAGCTAAAGCTGCATAATTGGGATGGACTGTTTTTTGCGCATTTGCTTTGGGCAAAAGTTCCATTAAATTAGTAAGGTCTTTCTCTGAGTGGACTATGAAATAATGTCCCTGCCTTAAAGTAAGTTTGGCCAACAATCTATCGAACTTTTTTTCCTCATGGGGGACAACGTTATGACAGATGAATAGAATCTTACTCGAAGTTAGTCTGCGCACCAAGAAGGCTATGCTGGCGAAAGTTGGCGCCCAATAGGGTACCCACCATTGTAAGATGACCAAGTCGGGCTGGCTGTATCTGATCGTCCAAAAAGCTTTGAGCCACGTCCATGGAGCCAAAGGAGCTATCAAGTAATCACAATCGGTCCTTAGAGGCTGGCTGCTTGGGTCCCTATCTGTCTTTCCTGGAAACAGAAAGTTGGGATATTGGCTTTTGAAAGAAAGGAATTGAACCTCATGTTTCTGGCGCAGATGCTCACACAACAAAGTGACGTAATGGGATATGCCACCTCGATATGGGTAAGTTGGCCCTATCACAGTGCACTTCATCGAGACTTTCTCACAATCAAGTCAGCCAATAACCCAATGGCTGTTACTTGAATGGCCGTCAGCACGATCATGACAGTCACACCTGGGAAGTACAGATTCCTGTACACCAACATATCACGAATCAACTTGACGGTGCCTATTAGCGTAAGGAAAAGACTAATGGGGAGGAACACTTTCAGCGGATTGAAGTACATCACCATACGAACAACCGTCAGCAGGTAGTTGTATGTATCGTTTATTGGGTGAAACTTGGAGCGCCCTATTCGTTTGTAATAGTCAATGGGCACATATTTGATGGTGTATCCATTGCAGAGAAAGGCCAAGGTCATGGTGCTCACGCAGGAGAAGCCATCGGGTATGAGATACAGAAACTTGAGCATCACTTCTCTTTTGAAAGCCCTCAGCCCCGAGTTGAGATCCGGGATGTCCATACCGGTGAGATAGCAGGCCAGCTTGCGGATGAACCACTTTGCCGGCGCGCGCAGGAAGCGAAACGAGCCTTGTTCGCTGGTCCTGGCCCCCACGACCTGATCAAAAGCGGGCAGATATTCCAGCAGGCGGGGGATGTCCTGATTTGGATAGGTGCCATCACCATCGGTCATGACGATGATCTCGCCCCGGGCCTGGACAATACCCGTTCGCCGCGCCGCACCTGTACCCCGATTGATGGGATGTTGGATCACCTTCACTCCTTTAGCCCTGGCAATGTCCGCCGTCCGATCGGTGGAGCCATCGTCCACGACAACGACCTCGTAAGTATAGCTGCTACCCTCCATGGTGGCCATGATAGTGTCAAGGTCGTCGCCGATGGCTTCCTCCTCGTTGTACACCGGGATGACAATACTGACCTGGAGCTCGGTTCCGTCCACTATCATCCACTCCTATGGAGCAACGACTCTACTCTCTGAACCCTCGTCGCCATCCATCACCTCACTGGCTGCGATCTATCGCCCCCAGGGGCTCATCTGACAAAACTGCCCAATGGCTAGCAGCGCACTGACCACCGCGCCGATCAGGGACAGCGATCTGATGAGCCAGCGCGTCTGCCCCAGCATCCGCTCATACATCTGAGCGCACCAATTCATCTATCCCCTTCTCACCCAGGACTTCCCACAGCCGAGGCAATGCCTGCCTAACTTCGCCTCTAGCGGCTTATGTTGTAGAATGCCGCCAATCCTGGGTACACTGCTGTCTCTCCCAACTCCTCTTCAATTCTCAACAACTGGTTGTACTTGGCCACCCTGTCGCTCCGGCACGGTGCGCCGGTCTTGATCTGCCCGGCGTTGAGAGCGACCACCAGGTCGGCTATGGTGACGTCCTCGGTCTCGCCGCTGCGGTGGGAGACGACCGCCGTCCACCCGGCTCGCTGAGCCATGGTCACGGCAGCAATGGCCTCGGTCAGCGTGCCTATCTGGTTCACCTTACATAGAAGGGAATTGGCTGCTTTCTCCTGGATAGCTCGCCTCACCCGTTCCACGTTGGTCACCAGCAGGTCGTCACCCACAATCTGCACCCGGTCGCCAAGGCGCGCTGTCAACAGCTTCCAGGACTCCCAATCGTCCTCGGCCAGGCCATCCTCAATGGAGATAATAGGGTACTTGCTGACCCAGTCCTCGTAGAAGGCTACCATCTCCTGGCCGGAGAGCACGCGGTTCTCTTTCTTCAGGTGGTATTGGCCGTCCTCGTAAATCTCACTGGCTGCCGGGTCCAAAGCGATGTAGATGTCCTCACCAGGCCGGTAGCCAGCTTTCTCGATGGCCTCGACGATGACCTCTATCGCCTCTTCGTTGGAGCCCAGGCTGGGCGCGAAGCCGCCTTCGTCGCCCACGTTGGTGTTGTAGCCCCTGTCCTTGAGCACCCTCTTAAGGCTGTGATAGGTCTCAGTTCCCCAGCGCAGGGCCTCGGCAAAACTTTCGGCTCCCACGGGCATGACCATGAACTCCTGAAGGTCAGTGGAGCCCACAGCGTGCTTGCCGCCGTTGAGGATGTTCATCATGGGCACGGGCAGAGTGCGAGCCGAGACGCCGCCGATGTAGCGGTAGAGGGGCAGGCCCAGGACGTCGGCGGCCGCCTTGGCCACCGCCAGGGAGACGCCCAGGATAGCATTGGCTCCCAAACGACCCTTGTTCGGTGTGCCATCCAGACCAATCAGGAACTCGTCAATACCCACCTGATCCAGAGCGTCCCAGCCAATGAGTTCGTCGGCGATGACAGTGTTGACGTTGTCTACTGCCTTGAACACACCCTTGCCTCCATAGCGGCCCTCATCCCCATCACGCAACTCAACGGCCTCATGGACACCGGTGGAAGCACCCGAGGGCACGGCTGCTCTCCCCATCGCCCCGCTGGTCAGAGTCACCTCCACCTCCACAGTAGGGTTGCCCCGCGAATCCAGTATCTCACGAGCCACTATCTCTTCTATCAGAGTCATGGGTCACCTTGGTATACTGTAGTCAGAGCGACTTGACTGACAGTACACCTCTCCTTTCTATCAGAGGTCAATTAGGCCGTCGCTCTTGGCCGAGAGACCGATCCTACCTCGCCCAGGAGATCTGCTCGCTGAGCCAGTTTTCGTAGGTGCCGCCGGTAGGGACGAGTTGGTGCTGGTCGCTGCCGTCAGGGTTCATGAGATGGATGGCCCAGATGCCGCCACGGTCGGAGAGGAAAGCGATACGTTGGCCGTCAGGCGACCAAGCCGGTAGCCCATCGTTGGCCGGGTTCGTCGTCAGCCGGCGGGGCTTAGGGTTGGCCAAGTCCACGACGTAGATTTCCCAGTTGCCGTCCCGGGCAGACATGAAGGCCACCTGGTTGCCATCGGGCGACCAGGCCGGGGCGTTATCGCTGGCGTCGGTGGTCAACCTGGTGGGGTTGGCACCGTTCTCATCCATGATGTAAAGCCCACAGTTACCGCCCCGTTCATCGCAGCCCCGATAGACGATTTGGTCGCCCTCCGGCGACCAATCGGGCGATTCTCCCAGACGCAATTCGACGGGCTCGTCCACTCCAATAAGCCAACTGACATAGATGCGCCACTTGCGGTCAACTTCTTTGTTGGAAGCAAAAGCTATTTTCGCCCCGTCCCGTGACCAGCTAGGGGAACTGTCTTCTATTTGGCTGCCGACGATGACGTCGTCCATCTCACCGCCCTCAGCGCTTACGACCTGGAGCCTCTGCCTATCCCGTCGCCAGGAATGAAAGGCTATCTGTTGTCCATCGGGGCTGAAAACGGGTTGACTGGCTTCTGCTATCACACGAGTCAGGCCATTCCCATCAGCCTGGACCACGTATATGGCGTAAGCATCTTCCTCGGCATTGTAGGCGGCAAAAGCAATCTTGCCAAGTTCGGGAATAGAGACGGTGGGAGTAACCGTAGCGGTAACGGTAGCGGCGGCAGCGATGGTGGCAGTCGGTGTCACGGTAGCGGTGATGACTGGTGTGGGTACAACAGCGATCTGGCAACGATAGGCCGCGTCATCTCGCTTGGCGATGACGTCCTCGTTAGAATCCAGGGCCGCTGCCTGTTCGTATCTCTCCTCAGCCAGACACCAGGCCTCTTCGCTGGCGTAG
>JABAOH010003172.1_pt3 | contig 11637 bp, 12 predicted proteins | sample 7062181 | NCBI WGS metagenome assembly JABAOH01 (sample SAMN14538630, study PRJNA623070) | marine sediment metagenome | biome: marine biome [ENVO:00000428]; feature: marine pelagic biome [ENVO:01000023]; material: deep marine sediment [ENVO:00002113]; isolation source: pool of 5 deep marine... | reverse complement strand
GAGGAGACCCCAGAGGCCGTGGCTGAGGCGGAGTCGGAGGAGCCAGAGGAGGCAGCTGAGCCAGAGGAAGAGGCGCCCGTCGAAGAAGAGGTTGCACCTGAGCTAGAGGAGACCGTGGAGGGTGCGGCTGAGGTTGAGGAGGAGCTGGAGGTTGTACCTGAGCCTGAGCTTGAAGAGCCGGTCTCAGAAGAGGCTACACCTGAACCAGAGGAGACCCCAGAGGCCGTGGCTGAGGCGGAGTCGGAGGAGCCAGAGGAGGCAGCTGAGCCTGAGGTTGAAGCGACGACCGAAGTTGAGGAAGAGCCACAGGCCGTAGCTGAGCCTGTCGAGGCCATGGTCGAATCGGAGGATCCTGTGGAGGGCTCCGCCGAGCCTGCGCCTGAAGCGGAGGGTAGCGTGCAATCAGAGTCGGAAGAGGCGCTGGCGTTTGAGCAGGAGGATGGTGAGCCAGAGCAGGAAGAAGTTCTCGAAGAATGAGGAAGGGCTGCCAGATCTAGCGCAGGAAGCCTGAATTGGCGCTTGGACAGGAGGCCCAGATGTGTACGATGAGAAGGCTGGCATTTGTGACAGGGTTTGCTCTAGGTTTGGCAGGGTTTGTCTTGGTCGCAGGCAATGTCGTGCTGTATCTGCTTACTGGGAAGCTGCCCTCGGTGGAAGTGAGAGAGGATGGGCGACCCGCACTCGGATTGGCCACTCCGGCGCAGATTGTGACCATGGTCAAAGAGCAAGTGGATAGGGAAAGGGAAAGATACGTGGGCGTTGAGTCGGAGATTGGTGAACCATACCAGGAGGGGAGCGGGGACGATGTCGAATAGAGGGGTGTGGAGGAGAGTATATCCCCTGGATGTCTCCTCCTATGTGGACGACCTGATGTCGGTACCCAGAAACTTCGTATTTGGCTTGTTGGCGGGCGTCCTTGTGCCCGTAGCAGCCATAGCTGGAATCGTTGCCGGCGTCTATGCTTTCACCAGGAAGGTGCCCTTCGTGACCGACGTTGAAGAATATGACGGAGAGCGACGTCTGACCGTGGGACTCGTGGAGCCTCAGGAGGCTCGCGCTCTCTTCCAGAAGGGCAAGGAGGCCGCTCAGGCCTTTGGTGACGAGATCCGAAGCGAATTGGAGGGCCAGCAGAAATAGCTGAACAGCATTCCTAGGGAAGGCACAGTACCGGTTTCTGCATTCATCTGTGGTTTTGAATTGGTAGGAGAGGCTCTACGGAGCCTCTCCATTGTATATGAGGAAGAATGACAGGGTGAGTGTCACGGGGACGAACAAGACGTCGGGAAGAGCAGGGCACGGCCACAGCTGCACGAGTGTGTAGGAGAAGCCTCGACCAGTGGTGATCTGTCCGCTGCAGATCTTTCGCAGGCCCGAATGCGCGCCCCAGACAGGGCTTATGCGGTGGCGTCACTATAATCGGTGAGGGGCAGCGGGTTCTTCTTGAAGTAGCACACCAACGCGCAGCACTGATCCTGTTTTGCGACGCTGCCTCCCTTGTGCCGGCTAAGGCAGGCCCACTCTGGCCCTGACTTCGGCCATTGTCTCGTCAGCCACTGCTCTGGCCCTGCTGGCTCCGTCTTCTAGGATGTCCCATACAAGCTTGGGATCAGCGGCCAGTTTGGCACGCTGCTCGCGAAAGGGCGCTAGACTGGCAGCTAGGTTGCGGGCCAGAACTCTCTTGCACTCCACACATCCAATCTCGGCGTTGCGGCACTGCCCTTCAATCTCCTCGATTTGCTGGGGCGAGAAAAACCCGTGGAAGCTGAAGACGTTACAGACCTCAGGCCGGCCGGGGTCCGTGCGGTATCGCCGTTGGGGATCCGTGACCATGGTCATGACTCGCCTCTCGATCTCCTCAGGGGAGGATGCGAGCTCGATGTGGTTGTCCAGGGACTTGCTCATCTTGTTGACCCCATCCACACCCATCACCCGAGGGAAAGGTGTCAGCTTGATCTGGGGCTCAACGAGCGTAGGTCCGAAATGGTGGTTGAATCGGCGCACAATCTCCCGTGTGAATTCCAGGTGCGGCGCCTGATCCTCGCCGACGGGCACTGTGTCTGCCTTGTATAGCGTGATGTCTGCGGCCATCAGGACCGGATATCCTAGCAGCCCGTAGTTCACGTTGTCGGGCTGTAGGCGAACCTTCTCCTTGAAAGTGGGCAACCTGGTCAGCCAACCCATGGGAGTGACCATCGAGAGTATAGTGTGCAGCTCGGTGACCTGGGGCACATGGGATTGGACGAAAATGATACTCTTCTCGGGATCCATCCCTGCTGCCAGCCAGTCCAGCACCATCTCCCGTGTGTTGGTCTTCAGTACCTGGGTGTCTGTCAGCGTGGTCAAGGCGTGCAGATCGACCACGCAGTAGACACAGTCATAGTCGTCTTGCAGGGCCACGTAGTTCCGGATGGCTCCCAGGTAGTTGCCTATGTGTTGTCTGCCAGTGGGACGAGCGCCAGAGAACACCTTACCTTTCTTCATCTTCCTGTACCCTCTTGGCCCGCAGTAGCTGGTGGACTATCGATGGATCTGCTCAGAATCATCACCTGAGCTGGACAGCATCAGCACTAGTATATCACACGCCGTGGCTGACGGCAAGAGTCGCAGGGCACCTGAAACTCCATTATCCACGTGGGGAATTGACTGCCCGCGAGGCTGGCACACGCTCTTTCTCCGGGTTCTGGCACGTGCGTTGCTCGTCAGTCAAACGTTATTGGCACATTAGAGCCTATCCGTATTGACGGACAAGGGGGTGGTGCTGCCGAGAACAGTCTCGCTGGAGCCCTACTCGTATGCCAGCACTTCACGCACTGTGAGTCGCGAGGCGTTCCGGGCGGGCAGGAAGCTGGCCAGCGCGGCAACGACGATCGCCACCATGAGCCAGACGACAACACCGCCTAGCGAGAAGGTAAACATCAAGGGTTTCTGTATGAACGCCAAACCGACAGCGTCGCTTAGGATTCTGCTGAGTGGCAGAGCGAGGACGGTGCCGAGGACCCAGCTGAGGAGGCCAATGATGATGCTCTCTACTATCACAACTTGCAGCACGGCGCCATCCGAAGCCCCTATGGCGCGCATGACGCCGATCTCGCGGATTCGTTCGAACACGTTGAGGCTCATTGTGCCCATCAGACCCAGTCCGCCCACCACGGCGACTAGGATGGCCATGATCAGGAGGAAAGCGAATAGCACATTGAACTGAAATATGTTGGTGGCGCGGATTTGGCCGCTGGTCATCGTGGCGGCGACCTGCAGCCCGACGCGCTTGAAGCGTTCCTCCACCGTCCTCGCAACTTGAGCCTGGAAGGCTGGGTCGTGCCGGTCGGTCTGTAGTACCAGTACGCCCGCATATCCCGTGCTCCCCGTCACGCGCGCAAAGTGACGGTAGTTGGCGTACGCGAAAGGAACCCCGATGCGTCCTGCGACACCCACGATGCGCCAGGTGGTCCGCCTTTTTCCGAGTCTAAGCACAATCTCGTCCCCGACATCGAGGTCGGGCTCCGCTTGCAAGAAGTCGCTGGTAACGACAATGGCGCTCCGATCCTCTGGGTGCAACCATCGCCCCCTCTGGATGGTAGGTTGAACCATTCCTATTGTGGATGGAGCGGCCAGTATGCGCAGGCTCTCGCTCTCTGTACCATCGCTCCGTTGTCGATTGGCGATGGCGAAGCCCCACGCCTCGGCTCTGGCGACTCCCGGCACGCGCTGCGCCTCGCGCTCCAGTTGCGTGACTCGATAGGATCGGTTGAAGTCCACTTCGACGTCATAGTTCAAGTCGTCCATGACGGCATCCAGTTCGCCGAACAGCGAAGCGCGCACGCTGAAGACCGCGATGAAGGTAGCGCCTGCCAAAGTAAGCGTGGACAGTGTGAGGGCCAGGCGCCCTTTGCGACGAAAGGTATTGCGCAGAGAGAGCAGAAGTGGGCGCCGTAGCCCACGCACTCGTTCGAGTACCCTATCAATGAAGCTCGCCCCAAACCTGCCCTTCCCGAGTCCATACTCGCTCATCGCTTCGCGTGAGGTGATGCGGGTGCCTCCGATCACCGGGTATAGCGCGGCTAGGAGCGGCACGCAGAGGGCAATAACGGCTTGCAGTGCCATCACTCGCGGAGGGATTCCCGAGGTGACGATGTCGAAGTTCATAAGACCAGCGGTGTAGCCGATGAGGGCCCGCGCACCCAAGGCCCCCAACGGCACCGCGACCAGGAGTGCCAGCATTCCGAAAGTGAGAACTGTAACTAGATACATAGCCATAATCTGGGGGCGGCGGGCGCCAATGGCTTTCATGATGCCAATCTGCCGGACCTGCTGTGCCAGCAGAGCAGTGATAATGTTGACGACCAGGAATCCGCTCAAAAGTAGGGAGAGGAAGCCAAGGGCGCCCAGAAGCAGGAGCAAGGCCTCGATTACATCGTCTGCCCAATGTTCGGTCGGCTCAGGGATCTCCGTGCTATAGACTGCCCATCCACTTCTCTCCAGTCTGTGTTTGAGTTGCTCTGTCACACGCCCGATGTGGTCCTTGTCGAGGGCGTTGTTGGCGACTGTGATGTACAGTTCGTCGTACGTCCTCTGCTCGCCGAGCCATTCAAGCGTCTCGAAGCTGACGTAACCGCTGGCCCCGCCCCAGAAGGCGGTTGGGACCTGGGCCAGGTCGTGCACGAGCCCGGCGATTCGCACCTCGCGTTTCTGGCCGTTCGGCGTCTCTATCAGCACCGTGTCGCCCACCCTCGAGTTCGTCGAACTGAGGGAGGAGCGCTCCAGAAGGACTTCGCGTCGTTGGGGTGGCCAGGCACCGCTCTCCGGCCGGAATGTGTTGATACGGATGTCATCGTAGTCGGCGAAGGCCTGAAGCTCGAAGTTCACCCACTCATGCGGGCCCGTCTGGAGGCGGACCCAGTAGCTGCGTCTTCCTTGCGCATCTTGAACTTCAGGCATGTTGCGCACGGTTCGAACGAGCCTTTCGTCAAAGGGCTGGAGGTACAGGATGGCGTGGGCGGGATTAGTTGCAGCGTAGGCCTCGGCGAGATCACGAGACAGAATGACCTGTGTGTTGGCGATCATGCCCACGGCGAAGACGCCGACGGCGGTGGAGAGCACAACCAGGGCGGTGCGTGTCTTGTGCGCCCATAGATCGCGAAGCACCTTGCGCCAACGCGGACTAGGCATGGTGCGCTTTCTCCATCGTCCGCGTGATTGACAGCTGCTCTGTGCCGCTGTTCAGCACCTGGTCGACAATCTCACCGTCGGCCAAAATGATGGTCCGCATGACTCGCTTGGAAATATCCTTGTCGTGGGTAACCATCAGGATCGTCTTGCCCTGCTCCACCAGCTTCTCAAAGAGGTGGAGGACCCCTTCGGCCGTCTTTGAATCGAGATTGCCTGTGGGCTCGTCGGCCAACACGATGGGCGGGTTGTTTGCCAGGGCACGAGCGATGGCGACACGTTGTTGCTCGCCTCCGGAGACAGCTGAGGGCAGCTTGTGCGCGTGGTCTGCCATCTCCACCTGCTCGAGCAGATCCATCCCTCGCTCATGTCGCTCGCGTGGCGCATACATATTGCAGAAGTCCATGGGCAACATCACGTTCTCTATCACTGTCAGCGTTGGCAGCAATTGAAAGAATTGGAAGATGACCCCGACGTTGCGACCACGCCACTCCGCCAGCTGCCCTTCACTCAGGGTGTGTACTGCGGCATCGCCCACCAGCACTTGACCAGAGGTCGGTCGATCTATGCCCGCAATCATGTTGACGAGTGTGGACTTGCCGCTGCCCGACTTGCCAATGACGGCTACGAACTCGCCGGTATCCACTTGCAGATCCACGGCCTTCAAGGCGGTGAAGGGCCCCGCGGCCGTCTCATACGTCTTGACCACCCCCCGTACATCGATGAGCTGCTCGTTGCCGTTTCGGTAGCTGCTCTTGGCTACCTCCTGTGCGAATCCATTTCGCCTGAACCAACGTCGAATCACGATTGCCCTCACTGAAGCTGTGGGCGCTGAGAGTAAGCAGATTGTATCAAGTATACCGGGATGGCTGAGTATGCGCATCGGCCACCTGGCGGATTTCGCCATTAGCCAGTTGGCCAATTTGTTGCCAGATTCGTACCGGCCATGCGTCCCCAGACAAAGTGTGGCGACGAGGATTCCCAGGTGTCTGCACACTGCACACTCTTCCTGGCACGGCAACGACATATGAGGGAGCCCTCCTTGGAAGGAGACTCCTGCGAGACATCCGTGATGATCCGCAGCTGTACTAGGCATGAAAGACGAGATCCGCGGGGGCTCTTTGATCCCTCGTACTCCCTTGAGCATCGTTGCTGGAAGAAGTGGGCCGTGCTATAGTAGAAGTGAAGGGGGCAGGCAATGCAAGGGATAGATAGGGTGACTGTGATAGTGCTGGACGGAGTGGGCATCGGTGCACTACCTGATGCAGCCAAGTACGCGGACGAAGGCAGCAATTCCGTGGGCAATACCGCCAAGGCAGTCGGCGGCCTGAACCTGCCTAACATGGCGCGCTTGGGGCTGGGCAATCTCACTGAGATAGAGGGTGTTCCGCCACGGCAGGATACACTGGGTGCCTACGGACGCCTAGCCGAGGCCTCGGCGGGCAAGGACACTACCTTCGGTCACTGGGAGTTGGCGGGCGTCATCTCCTCACACCCCCTGCCTACCTATCCCGAAGGCTTTCCCCTGGAGCTTATCGCGGAATACGAGAGGCGCATTGGGCGGAAGACTCTAGGCAACAAGGCCATTTCAGGCACGGTGGTCATTGACGAACTTGGTGAGGAGCACATGCGCACGGGCTACCCGATAGTCTATACGTCGGCCGATAGCGTGTTCCAGGTTGCTGCCCACGAAGAGGTCATACCGCCAGATGAACTATACCGCATCTGTTCCATCGCCCGGGAGATGCTGGCGGGCGAGCATGGTGTGGGGCGGGTCATCGCCCGGCCCTTCATCGGCGAGCCCGGAAGTTTCACGCGCACCGGCAATCGCAGAGACTTCTCCTTGCCGCCGCCCGAGCCAACCCTCCTGGACCGACTCGTGGAGGCTGGATGGGAGGTCATCGGTGTAGGCAAGATAGACGACATCTTTGCCGCGCGAGGGCTCACGGACTGCCATCACACGGTGGACAACGCTGTGGCTTGCGACGAGGTGATCAGGCTACTGCAGAGTGACAGCACCGGCTTCATATTGGCTAACCTCATTGAATATGACATGCTCTTCGGGCATCGCAACAATCCCGAGGGATACGCTGAGGCGCTGGAACGCTTCGATGTCCGTTTGCCGGAGATCATGGAGGCTATGCAGCCTAGAGATGTGCTGTTCATCGTCGCCGACCACGGGAACGATCCCACCACTCCCAGCACTGACCACTCCCGGGAGTATGTGCCTCTGCTAGTCTATGGGCCGCAGGTGAAGGAAGCAGTGGACCTGGGGACCCGCGAGACGTTCGCTGATGTGGGCGCCACAGTGGCCGAGTTGCTTGGCATAGAGCCGTTGCAGAACGGCACCTCTTTCGCTCGAGAGATCTTGGGGCCGGGGTAGGGCTGGCCATCGGCGAGAATCGCTGTATTTGACATAAGTCCGTGTCGATGCTCACCGCTGGGAGACGGGGGCCAGGTTCTCACAGTTACCGGGTCACCTGATCTTCTCAAACAGCTTGTTGTAGGTGGGCGGGAATCTGGGCTCGAAGGCCTGATAGAAGGGAATGGGGTATGACACGCCCACCTTACGGCCGGAGACCTGCAAGCCCTCGACTAGCTGCTCGGCCATGCCGGCCGGGGCCGTGAAAGCCAGTTCGTCGTCGGCGGTCATGGCAAAGATGCGATCTCCGCCGCCGGGCAGCACGAGCTGGCACTCCTGGCGCTGAAGGGTGCGGACAATACCCTCTGCACACGAAGCAGCCTTGCCCCCAAACGACGAGTTGATGGGATTGCCGTCACGGTAGGTGGCGGCCTGAACGAGACGCATCATCTGGCCAGGGTTGGCGTAGATCATAATCAAGTCGGGTTCCCACGTGGTGTGCTCCAGCGGCGAGAGGATCAGCCCTGTGCATTCACCTTTGTCGAGCCTGGGGATCGCTTCGATCTGCTTCCTGGCAGCAGCGGCGTTCTCGGCGTACTCAGCTGCGAGCATCAACTCCGCCACTTCGTCCACGGTCGGCTCGTTCTCCACCCAGCCGTAGACAACGAGCGCGGCAGCGCAGCACACGTCATCCTCGACCAGACCTACCCTCCAGCCGTACCTTCTCGCCATGGTGATCCCTTGACAGATGGTGACCTTGTGCTTCAGGAGTCTGCTGGGGCGGCGTACTCTCTTCGGGAACTCGTCCCCGGTGCGCATCAGCTTGACTGCCAGCGGCCTTGTCTGCAAGCGCAACAATTCAGTCAAGGTTCTGCCTTGTTCTGCTCCATCGTACATTCCGTCTAGCCTCCTACGGGAATCGGGCCCCGTTATCCTCGTCTGACATTATAGTGTGAGCGAGAAGGGGTAGCAAGGAAGGCTGCTGCGCAGGCTTGGCATGATAGGCAAGGCGTCATATAATCCGCCTGGATTGCCAAGGGGAGATCGGCGTGATCGACTCCACGCAGCAATGGTACTCGCGGTAGGGACAATGGACCTTCCAGGACAGCTGGTGGTCTGCGACGTGTTTTGGTGACCGCGTATCGTGCGCAAGATTGGGGGGATCGCTGATGAATAGTTTGCGTGGTGCCTGGGGGATAATCACGGACCATCGCAGACCCTACTTTGTCTTGAACGCCGCGTACTATGGCCTGGTGGTTCTGGGGATGACATACGTGGCTGTTGTCGATCCAGCATTGCAGGAGCAGTTACTGAGCGCGGTTGAAGGCGCTTTTGCCGAAGGTCCGTTGGCAGCAGTGGGCGGGGCGTACCTTGGCGGTAACGTGATTGCAGCGGCGGTGCTGACCTTTGTGTTCAACCTCTCGGTGGGGAGTCTACTTACTATCACCCTCCCTTCACTGATCGTCCCTTTCAGTGGACTCCTGCTCGGCGCTTACAGAGCCGCCCTGTGGGGGTTGATCTTGGCTCCCACGAACACTGAACTCGCCTTGGTGATGATCCCCCACTCACTGACACTGCTGCTGGAAGGGCAGGCCTACATTCTCGCTATGCTGGCCGTCTATGTGCAGGGCAAGGCCTTTCTCTGGCCAGACAGCGTGGGAGCGGCAAACCGCTCGCAGGGTTATGTCACGGGTTTGAAACTGTCCGCACGCCTCTACCTGTTGGTGCTCTTTGTTCTGGCGCTCGCCGCTGTCTACGAAGCACTGGAGGTGACGATAATGGCGCGCCTGGCGTCGGGAGCGATCTAGCGCAAGGGTGCAGGTGGGGCCTTGCAATGGAAGACCGTCTGTGCTATATTCAGCATGCTTGTAGGGATTGGTGTTTCGTGGCAGAATATGGTTGAGGAGGAGAGAATGTACCAGAAGGTAACCATCGTGGGCAATCTTGGGAACGATCCCGAGATGCGCTATACGCCCAGCGGCGTGCCGGTGACCCGTTTCAGCGTGGCAACCAACCGGCGTTGGACCACTCCCGAGGGAGAGCAAGGGGAGGAGACAGCTTGGTTCCGGGTGTCGGCGTGGAGGAGATTGGCTGAGACCTGCAATCAATACCTGAGCAAGGGAAGGCAGGTGTTGGTCGAAGGGCGCCTGCTACCCGACCCTGAGACGGGCGGCCCTCGCGTGTGGACCGGGAATGACGGCGTCGCTCGCGCCTCCTATGAACTCAACGCGCTTACCGTCAAGTTCCTGGGCACCAGGGCCGAGAGGGAGGAACCGCTTCCGCCGGAAATGCCTCAGCCGTCTGAGGAATCAGAGGACGAGATACCGTTCTAGATTGCTACCTGGAGCGCCTTGCGATGGGGCTCCACGTCTGTTATCCACGTGTGTCAAGACCCCGTCATCGGTTACTCAGAATAGGCTGATGGGGCACACCTCTTCCGTCGTGAAGGTGGGATTGGCATAGCCATAGTTGGCCAGCACGTCGGCCGTTGCAGGATGCTCTGAGGCGAAACCTCTCACCTCGTCGCATGCTGACCTCAGGTCGCCGTCTCTGAGATAGGCGTCCCAAAGGGCCGTTACTACCTCAGCGTAGATGTGGTCGGGCTGTTCTTTGAGCATTTCATCGCGGACTGCCTTCGCCGCATCTGCGTCACCTATCACCAAGTACGTGAGGGAGAGACGATATCTGGAAAAGGCGGTCAGGTCTTCCCTTTCGTACTCTCCCATCCATGCCTCCAGATTCGGGTTCTCGATAGCCTGCTGGTATAGCTCCGCCGCCGTTCCGTAGTCGCCCTTCAAGAGGGCCTGGTTGGCATCCAGAACCTTGAAGTACAGGTAGTTGGAGGGGTCGTAGATCGTCTCCACGAGGGCGTAGGTTCGCCCGTCCCACCTGTAGACTTCAGTGCGGGGTCTTTGTGGCCCCGCGCCGACTGAACCGATGATCCCCCCGTAGATCACCAACTCGGAAACGGAATCGCCGTCCCAATCGGTGAAACTGACCTCCGCGAAGGTCATCTCTATCCCGCCGTTGACGAGGTCGTCATAGGCCCCCAGGCCTGAACCGACGATGTACACGGTCGTGGTGCACGTGTGGGCACCGCATCCGGTGGATGAGAAGGCGAGTTCTGTGTGCCCATCCCCATTCAGGTCGTCCACTTCCAGCAGAGCGGGGTCCGAGACCACTCTGTCGCTGGCCGCCTGATACGAAAGGCGGTATTCCTCCCCATCGACATCTATCACGAGGAGGTCACCTGGTATCTCCGTCACGTACTCCGCTGTCGGGTCCACCATGGTGATCAGGAACTCGCCCTGTCCATCGTCGTCCGCATCAACCCTCAGGAGATGGGTCACGTGGCGCAGGGTCCCCCAGGACTTCAGCATCTCACGCAGCCCGTCTACATCCCCTTGACTGGCATTCAGGTAGCCGACGATGGCTTTCGCATACTTGTTGAAGTCGCCAGGCTGAGGAGGGAACGGAACCGGCGAGGGCGAGGCGGAGGGTGTGGGTATCTGCTGAGGCGTCGGCGTCGAAATGGCGGCTAGCTCAACCGTCGCCGTGGCGGAGGGCTGCGGAATGATGAAATCTGGAAGTGGTAGGTCACCACATCCAGCCAGGCCTATCACCAGCAGCGCCAATGTCAGTGTGCAGAGGACCCTGCTTGTGCCCATGCTCTCGTCTCCTCGATCGCCCTACAAGAATGTCAGGTACTGATCCAACTCCCACTGCGTTACCTGCGTACGATACTGTTCCCATTCGGTCTTCTTGGCTCGCATGAAGGCCTGGTACACGTGCTCTCCAAGGTGTTCTCGCAACACCTCATCTCTCTCCAATTCGCCCAGCGCCTCTATAAGGCTGTCGGGCAGGGTATCGATGGAGAGCTCCCGCAGCTTCTCGTCGCTGAAATCATAGACATTCTCCTCTACGGGGGGCGGTGGATTCAGCTTGTGCTTGATGCCTTCCATGCCGGCAGCCAGCATGGCTGCATAGGCCAGATATGGGTTGCAGCTCGGGTCAGGGCAGCGCAGCTCGAGGCGGGTTTGCTCCTCTCGACCGTCGGAGTAGCGGGGAATGCGAATGAGAGCGGAGCGGTTGATCTGTCCCCAGCAAACGTA
>JABAOH010042366.1_pt1 | contig 11639 bp, 11 predicted proteins | sample 7062181 | NCBI WGS metagenome assembly JABAOH01 (sample SAMN14538630, study PRJNA623070) | marine sediment metagenome | biome: marine biome [ENVO:00000428]; feature: marine pelagic biome [ENVO:01000023]; material: deep marine sediment [ENVO:00002113]; isolation source: pool of 5 deep marine... | reverse complement strand
CCTCATCCCAAACACCAACAGGCTACGGAGAATGAAAGAGGTTCTCGGCCGCAAAAATCAATTCTGAGATTCTCCTCGGCCTCCTTCTATCTCCATACCGCCCCCTCCCCCGTGATTAAGAATGTGTAAATCGACAGGCTCCAGAGGATTCAATTAGAAACTCTGGAGAAACCCCGGGAAAAACCATCAAACCTAAGTGACATAACTCTTTCGACCCTTAGGTGATGGTCAATTGGAGGCCTCATTCGGAAGGACCCTGGGCGNNTATTTCAACCAGTTTTTCAAAACTCTCTGCTGTATGTGTTCGGGCCAAACCACATCAAACGAGGCTTTCTTGGGAATCGCGTCAGCCGGCCAGTCCTTAGGCCATGTGCAATCAAAAAGAACTTGAGAACCAAGGTAGTGTTCTCTCTCATAAGGGGAGAGAAACGGCAAAAGTGGAATCGACCAGGACGTCCCGGTGGAAAAGATTCCTCTTTCAGGATGACAGCGGGTTGTCAAAGCCCATATGACCTCGTTCATATTCGTCGGATCGATATCGTCGTCCACAACGATCAAATACCAGGTGGTTCTACCGGCAGTCGAACCCCATATGGAAAAAGCCAGATGCTTGGCGAAATTGGCAAAAGGCACGGTGGTTGAAATTATGGCCAAATGGCTAACAGCCTCGGGGGGAAGGTAGACCATCTTTACGGGAAACCCCTTCTGGCGCAAATCATCTAGGATGTCCGCTGCCCGGACCACCGTAGTGACCACGGCCGAATCATCCACTGGAACTCCCATGCAAGAGTGCACCTGAATTGGATCATTACGATAGGTGAGGGCAGTCACTTTGAAGACCGGCTTGGGAGACGATTTGTGTGCCAAATAACCCGTATATTCGCCAAAAGGCCCTTCTTCACGCCTTTCGTGAGGCGGCACAATACCCTCGATGACGATTTCTGACGTCGCCGGCACGCAGAGGTCAACTGTCTCGCACTTTACCACTGGTACGGGCTCTCCTCGGATTCCACCGACCACATCAACTTCATCAACCCCGGTCGGAACCCTGAGGGCGCCAACAAGAGAGCTGACGGGTTCGGTTCCAATGGCCACCGCAAACTCCATCGGCTTTTCTCTGGCCTCATATTTCTGGTAGTAGTGAAACCCGATGTGCTGATCAGGGCGCAATAGGCAGCCCATTGTTTTCTCATCGAGTATCATTAAACGATACATGCCCCAATTCACCCAGTTCGTGTCGGGGTCTTTTGTCGCGACAAGGTGCCATGTGCCAATGTAGCGCCCACCATCCCCTTCATGGATCATGGGGACCGGCAAAGAGAGGAGGTTGACCTTGTTTCCCACTTGAATGTTCTCCTTACAGGGACCGTTATCAACGACCAGAGGCTTTATGCGTTCTTTCTTTCTTGAGATGTACCCCTCCACGATTTCTTCAAAGGTGGCATCAGGAGAAAACCCCAGGGACATGGCTAACCTGGTCAGATATCGACCCGGCTGGTGGCTCAATCCAATGGGGGCGCCGAGAATCCGATAGCCCGGTGGATACCCTTTGATGTTCTCGAAAAGCGGCGCTGCAACCCTGAGGTCGTAGGAACGTCTGATGACAGCCCCGAGTTCTAAATTCCAATCGACCTCTTTTTCGATTCGAACCAGTTCCCTCTCTTTCTCCAGCGCGTCAATGTATTCCCTCAGATCTGAAAAAATCATGAAAAACCCCTTGTTTATATCTATGAGATTATTCGGTTAATCGGGTTCGGTCAGAAACGGTCCGATTGCAGAAAGAGCTTCTCTCTGACCATGCTTGGAAAGAAACCATGTAAAGAACAGTCCGTCCTTTTCACACGAGACTGAATTCCCTTATATATGGGAACCCTCATAGATGTCAACAGAGGACTGGCTGAGAGTCCATCCGTGTCCATGTTCAACAGAACCGGAGGTATCCCAGCGAGCATCGAAAATAATTGACGAGGAATGGGAGGCAGCGTGAACCCTGGCTTTTGCGACACCCACAAGGGCCGTGGCACCAAACGGGCTTTTGCCCCTCCTACGGACCCAAAAAAGGACTCAAGCCATGCAGATCGAGGGATACTGATCCGTAGTCGGCGGTGGCGTGAGTTATTGGATTATCAACAGGATTGGCGCCGGGGTCATTCCACGTCCAGATTCTCTTGATGTGATTTGTTCAGACGCAACGATAATACGTCTGGTCTGGAATAGTGGCCAATTGCATCGATCGTGCGTTTGGCAGAGAGGATCTCACTCGTATCAATTTCGGCGTATATGATTCCCTCCTTATCTTTTAACGGACCAGCAATGTAAAAGCCCAGGGGATTAATGATACTGGAGAATCCACCCCCGACCTTCTCTAGGAGAGATCTTTTGTCATCTGTGTCAAATAGCTGATTGATCATCTCCTTAGAGATGGTGGAAGTCGAATTGATCACAAATACCTGCCCTTCGATGGCGTGGTTCCGAACAGCAATGTCGGCTTGATAAGGTAGGACAGCGCCCTTGATGGGAAAGCCAGGGTAAGAGGCGACGTGGATCTCCTCATACTGAGACAGCAGGGCATATCTCGCCAGGGGCATGTTGTGTTCAGCGCAGATCAATCCGCCGACGATGCCGAATCTTGTCTTGTAGGTGTTCAAAGTGCTCCCATCACCACGACCCCAAACACTCCGCTCGGCAAAGGTCGGGACGAGTTTCCGATGAATGCCGTCGACAGCCCCTTTTTCAGATATGAATACCTGTGAATTATAGATGGTGCCTCTCACTCTCTCATTAATGCCAATGACCAGATAGGACCTGTTTCCTTTAGCGATCTGGCACAGTCTCTTGGTGTGAGGACCATCAATCTCAAGGGAATTCTCAAAGAACTTCTTGGTGTATTTTTCACGCCACGTGAGAGGACTTTCGAGCCAAACCCAATACGGATAGGTCGGTATTATCGCCTCTGGGAACCCAATCAGTTCAGCCCCCTTTTTGGCAGCCTCCTTCACAATCGACTCAATCTTGTCAATCGTTTTGGAAATATTCAGAAAAACCGGAAAACACTGAACGGCGGCCGCCATGAATTTCCGTTTTGATTTCATAAGAACCTAGCCTTTCACTCTCGAACCATTGCCCGTCCCTTCGGGAGACACGTCGGATTCCACTATCCCTTTTCTGGGATCCTTGTTTCCCTCTGGACCCAAAGGCGATCGTAGTGCTGTCGTTGAGAAACTCCTCCTTCTGTGACCACGAATTATTTGACACGGGCAGGGAGAATGTATTCTAAAGTTTCCGGGTTGGAAACTGCTCGTCACCGTCCAAGGCCGCCTTCGCTAGATTCATCCGGCCCTTCCCGTACAAAGATTGGCAAGACCACCTCGTAGAAGAGGACACCAAGGAGGATGCCTAGGGTACCGTACATCACTGTCTTACTGAGGCCACTGATGAAGAAATAGCTGTATAAGACAATGGACGTCGAGCTTACGATGGCGAGAACGAGTATTCCCATGGCCCGGGCAGGCTTGATAAAACTAAAAACACCATAGACAATGAAGCCTGCCAAAGCCCCGGCAAGGGTCGGCCAGAGATCGAATTCGTATGAAGGGATTCTAAATGAGAAATTGAAGTCCCTGTTTTTCTGACTGATGATGAACAAGATGAGAACGATGAGGCCGGCGAATTTGCCCGCCCGTGCAGAGGCTCTAACCTTGGGTTCGGCCATTTTGTCAGGGATTCGAAAAAGGGTAAAACAGAGAATCAATAGGAGGATGAGGGGCACGAGTCCCCAAATGACTATAGTGAGTATTTTCATATACTCGGCCATAATTGACCCCTGCGAAGATGACNNTCCTGGAATCACAAAAGAGGCGTGAAGGTCACGTCGGAGGGTGGGGAAAAACTGGAGGTCACATCGAGAGGATTAAAAAAACCCTTGACACAGATTTTTCTTCTGCTATGATGGTACCGGCTTTCCTATTGTGTGGGGCCTCATCGGGCTATGCCTAGATTAGGCACGGGAGGGCAACCCGAATCAGCCCCGGGGAATCCTGGTTCTTTTACAGATAAATAGATTAAGTTGGGAAGCTGCCACCTGCCAGAGGGAAATCCCGAGGAAGGTGGCATCTTTTTATATCAGAATACCACAAGTTTCCCACTTGTCAAGATATAGTAGCAAAAATTTTTAGACCTACTAAATGTGGGGATCTCAGATACTCAGCGTCACGATGCCACACCAGGGTAAACCGAGCACGTCCTCAAAAAAGCGGGGCCGAGAACCCGTTCTGGAGGGGTAAGGAAAAGACCACCCAGCTTTTTCCGATGAGAGAGAGCGTATGGGCACGTTATCCGCTTCTGGGAAAAACGGGAAGGCCAAGGTCATCGTCGTGACCGGGTTCTTGGGTGCCGGAAAAACCACACTTCTAAAGAGGATACTCTCCTGGGAGACTGACCTGTCAGGCACGGTGGTTATTGTCAATGAATTTGGCGACGTAGGAATCGATGGACTGCTTTTGAAAGGGGCGCGCTCGGATGTGGTAGAGCTCACCAGTGGCTGTGTCTGCTGTACGCTTAAAGTTGATCTCAAGATGACCCTCGAGAGAATCCTGGAGGAGTTCCAACCCAGACAGATCCTCATTGAACCAACGGGCGTTGCTGACCCAGTCGCAATTATCGAGGCAATTAGGGGCAGTGAATTGGGCGACATGATGACAATAGATAGAGTGATCACCGTCTTGGAGGCTGAATGTTGGGAGCAACGGGACTACTTCGGCTCGTTCTTTTTGAGCCAGCTCCAGGAGGCAGCTTTGATCCTCCTCAATAAGATAGACACCCTGGCCAAGGGGGAGATCCCACGTCTTTTGAGTGAAATCCACCAGGCAATTCCTTACGCCCAGGTCGTTCCGACGACTCATTGCCGGGTCGATCCCGAAACCCTGTGGGCCCATAGTCAGCGCAAAGATTCCGGATCAGATCTCGGCCAGTTTTTCGGAGCAGATCTCCGGTCCGCCTGGAACGATGAGCAGGAGGCACCTCGGTCCCGTGTTAAGGGATCGGATCTACACGACGACCACAAGGGTGGGGAGAAAGAACTGGGTTACGTCGCATTCTCCTTTCGACACACCGAAAGATTGGATGAAGTCTGCTTTAGGCGATTCATTGAGGAGTTGCCATGGGAATTGTTTCGGATGAAAGGACTGGTACGCTTTCGAGATCGGACCGTCCTGGTAAACTTCGTTGGTGGTAAGAGCGAGTGGACCGACTGGGCTGATGTTGAAGAGACCCGTTTGGCCTTCGTGGGATGGATGGTCAACAAGGAGGAAACGATCCGGAAATTGGAGAGGTGTCTTCTCTGAACTCAGATCCCCAGCCATGGTCTGTGACCCTTGAGGCATTGACTCAGGACCGCGAAAAGCTCTTGTCGGCCCAGTAGGGGTTAGGTGCGAAAGATTGTCAGGCCTATTGGATGGGGGGCTTGCAGGTTCAAAGGTGAGGGAAGCTGGAAATTCCAAGCCTGCCGAAAGGGCAGGCTTTCTTGCATGGTTTGAAGCTCGATATCATACAGGAAAGGAGGCCAAAGGGATTGGGAATTCGAAAAACTCAGTTCGACAGGAAGATTCGGAAGGGCAGACTGGAGAGCGATTCTAATTAAATGATAAATTTCAAAAAGGGAGTCTTTATCTGTCGTATTCAGGTGGTGTGACGAGAGGGGTTAGTTCGGAGGGGATCTTGAGGACACGTCTTTTCGTCTTAAGAATGAGGGGTGCGAGATGGGAAAGTTAATATTTTGTAGTGAAATGGGAATGGATTGCAAATGGGTAGCCCGTGCCGAGACTGAGGAGGAACTCCTCAAAAAGGTTGCCGAACATGCCTCAACAGAGCATGGGATCAATGAACTGACAGAAGAGTTAGTCAAAAAAGCCCGTAAAGTTATGTGTAACGAGTAGACCTGATTGCGAAGGGAGCGTTCGTTCTATCAATAGGAAAACATCTATGGGGTGAATCGGGACCTATCGGTTTTGCTGCCCACATTTTTCTTGACAGGGAATGGTTACAGGATAGAATGAGTACCAAGAGGGGCGCACGGACGTCGCTCGCTATCGTACCTGAACGCGAATAGTTGCAGGATACCATACCCTAAGGGAACGAATCACGTCTTCTGATCTCACACTCACGGTTGAGTTTTCAGATTTCCTTCTCATAGCAGCCCCTTCCCTGTAGACACATATCTCGAGTGAAAAAGACAAGGTGCGGTGGAGTCGGCCATGAGAGGGGCTCACCGAAATTGCATAATTTCCGAAGTGCCCCGGCGAGGCACTGCCGTGTCGCTGGCCTCTGAGTAATGGGCACTATTTGCGTGGGCATGCTTCCTTAGAAAAGATTGTCAAGACTCTCAACCCACATACTATTTCCAAATTGGCCAAAAGCATGCTCATGGGCACGAGTTTTGTGAGGAGGTATCCATACCGTGAATCGATGGGCCTGGCAGGCTCATCGAAAGGCTGCTCTTTTTGATCTCGCCCATCCTTCGAGGCAAGAGGGCGCCGAATCGAGAAGATTGGATTGACAATTCAAAGCTACACGATCTGTAAAGGGAGGGAGCGCCATGGCTACATTTGTCATGTTTGGTAAGTATTCCATGGAGGGGCTGCGGGGAATTCGCCCAGAACGTACCGAGGAATGCGTGAACCTTGTTAAGAAGTTTGGCGGTGAAGTTCACGCAACATATCAACTGCTAGGAGAAGTGGATATCGTTAGCATCGTCATGTTCCCAGGCACAGAACAGGCAATCAAAGCGTCCGTTGCCCTCGGTAAACTCACAGGCATCTCGTTCACCACGTCGCCTGCTGTAACGGTAGAAGAGTTCGATACGTTAATGGCCGAGGTCTAGCAGGCGGGAGTGAAATATCCTCCGGGCAGGGGGTCTTCTACCCTCAACCGCTCTGTCGATTTAACAATCTTAGGTCACACGATCGCCGGCCGATGGGCGCGAAGGACGGTATTTGCCGGGGTCATGACAAATCCTACCGGCCAGTGACTCTTACGCCTCTAGGTTATCCTAGCGCATCCTTGGTATGAAAAACCCCACCTCGGATCGGTAGTTTGACGGCCCGTTTGGAGCCAAACGGAAGTGCCTTATTTCTGCTTCAGTTCGGTAGGTTTTCTTGTATGTGAATTCTACTTGCAGGCGATTATTTCCGTTGTTGCCAAGGATGTCGAAGATCTGCCGTGCCACTGCAAAATCAAGAGACGATTCAACCATCATTCCTTTGTTACACGCATTCAACGCCCTGCCTGTAACGGTTGTCCCCCAGACGCTATACGTTACCGTGAAATCGACTGGAACTCTCTTGTGCTTCCTCCGTTCAATGTCCCCTTCGCCTCGAGCGATTATTCCTTCGCCAACCTGCGGATTCGATCTAGGCTCAGCCTCCACTGACTGCTTTGAATGTCCTGATTTTAGCTCGGCCAGAGATTTGGTCTGCTTCTGAGTCCACGCGAGAGAATTACGAAAGGCTTTCTGCAGGCTTTTCCCACCTGTTCGCATTCGATTTTTCAGCTCCTCGGACCCTTTCGACAGTTTGCTTTCGAGAGTGTCCTTTTCTCCTGCTGTCTCATTGTTTGATAATGCCTTGAGCTTCGCCATGCCCTCGTTTGTTTTCTCCCGCAAGGTCTCGACGGCTCCTTTCAGAGATTCGACGGATTTCTTCAGTTCCTCCGAAGAGGCAATGTGATGGATTCGCTCTTTGACATCGGCTACCCCCCCTGCCTTGTAGTAAACAAAGATGGCGCCGGCCAGTGAAACAATAGACAAAACTAGGCTAAAGATTTCCATATGTTCCCTCCTGGGTATCTGACTGTTTGAATAAACCTTCTGCTGAGTCACAGTGTGATAGGTACCCTTTATTTGCCTAAATTTTAAGAAAGTTGAAAAGAATTTCTCAAGTGGTAAATCAAATCCGAATCAAAAAATCTGGAATGGAAAAAGGGCGAGGCAAGGGTAGAAATCGGTTTTGTCCATGTGAGAAATGGGGTGAGGACTCTGGCCACGCAGAAAGACTTGACTCGCACAGCACGAGGATGCTAGTTTGCAATTGTCATGATGATCCCACGGGATACTGAAATAGGCTGAGCGGAGCGGACGTTGAAGTTGATCGGAAAGCCTGTTTTTTGTGCACGTATGAGGAGCAGGCTCTTGTTTTTGGTCTGAATGAAAGACAAAGGGGGGAGAAGAACGTTGATTGATGAAGTCCAATCACAGAACAGGAGAAACTCCGTTAGGCTAAGGATGAGTTATCCGGCCATGGTCACCCGCTATGACAAGAAGGGTAGGAAATGCGAGCAGAAACCTTCCAAGTCTATGGACGTCAGCCTGGTCGGGATAAGATTGAAAAGCAGTTTTCCGGTCAACGCCGGAGAGAGACTCGATATCACGATCGCCCTCAGAGACAAGTTAGTCACTTTCGAAGGAAGAGTAATCCATGTCAAACCCTGTGACGATCAAGGCTTTGAATTAGGAATCGCTATTGAAGATATCGAGAATCCATACCGAATTGCCATGAACCAGTTCTTTGATTGGATTCAGACCGAGGTGGAATCCGAAGAATAAGTGCTCTCCCGTCCAACTCACGACAAAGCCAAATTTCGATTGACCAGATGTCGGAACGTCACACGTTCCGGATAGGTAGGAAAAGGGGTTGCAGAGGTTACGCTGTAACTCCTTGATCTTTCCCAGGCCGGCGGGCGGAATTGGACCGTCGATTTAGCAATTGAGAGTGATTGGCCCCATCTTTTGGGGCCTTCTATTTTCAATGGTTCTGGCGGGTTAGGATTTTGGGTGTGTGCATCAAGGTGCATAGAAGTGCAGAAAGGTGAAGCGATTTGTGCGCCACATTTCCAGGCCCAAATAACCCCATGTTGTCATTTTTCGACACTGATATTTGGTTTTTTCCCCTGGTCAGAAGAAATGTCTATGGTGTGAGGGTGGAGGATGTTCTGAAGAGAGTCGACGAACTTATGCTTCCCGAGGCCGAGAAAAAGGGGTTGAAGCTGAAACTTCACCTAGAGCATCTCTGGCAGTAATTGGGGATCGAAATAGCCTGGAGGGAGTATTTGCCAATCGGGTCGACAATAAAATAGAAACTGGAAAGGAATGTTGGGCTTAGATCCTTCTCCCCTGTCACCCCGGTGACTATGGAACTGTCAACCGGCCCATGTCGCCAAAATTCATTTTCTCGGTTTTCATATCATCAACGGCCGCCTTGACCACCGCCATGGCCACCACCATGTCCACCGCCATGGCCACCACCATGTCCACCGCCATGGCCACCACCATGTCCACCGCCTTGACCATTGCCCTGGCCACCATCACCAGGCCCGTTCCCTCCGCCGTTCCCATCTCCATCTCCGCCATCACCATCGCCACCGCTTCCGTCACCAGGCCCGCTCCCTCCGCCGTTCCCATCTCCGTCTCCGCCATCACCATCGCCACCGCTTCCGTCACCAGGCCCGCTCCCNNCTATAGAGCCGGGGCCGCCGGTAAAATAAGGAAGCTCCGGATGGAGAAAGGTTCTCTCCACCCAATCAGCGAGATGGCGTATTTTTAGGGTTCCATCTTCTCTGGCCAGAATCCAACGGATTTGCCCCTTCCAGACCTTCTTAATTTCCCCGTTTCTCAATACCTGATCCACTCTGTAGCGGGCCTGTGCGTCCACAAGATTTTTGTAGATATCGATCCTCATATCCTTCAGATGATATTGAAGTTCCTTGCTTTGATCGAAAAAATCCGTGTATAGCTTTTTGATGTCATCGAACCCGTCTCGCCGATTCCGGACCGCAGCATAAGAAAACAGAGCGAGTAAACCTTCTATATCCTTTTCGGCGTATCGGTTTGCGTAACTGGTCAAAACGTGCCTGACTTCTTCCTCCGTGGCAACCAATGCAGATCGTTTCGACTTATCCATTTGCTCTTCCACTTCAGACGAACTGGTATCACTGGGGAATGCCTGGGCGATAGGAATACGCTTATGTTCTGGATTGCCTGGAGCACTAAATTCGTTGACGGCGTTTATACTTGTCGAATTTTTAGCGCGGTGTAAATCCTTGGGTTGGGGAAGCGTCATCCTCGAGGATGCTGCTGTCGATTTATGTATCCCATAGGTCGTGGCAACCTGTTTTTTCACGTCCGCAGCGGCCTCTTCTTCCATGGCCCCGACAAAGAGAATGAATGCGGAAACAAAAATCAGCATAGTCACCAACACAAAGCCTTTCTTGCGAAAAATTTTCATGATATCCTTTCCTTTTTTCCGAGGATTCCTTTGTCGACCGAATTATTGCACGTCAGAAGAACATGTCAAGCAAAAAAATGAGAGAAGCCTATTCTATTCCAAATGGCTACACTATTTCATGCTAATTGCCTTTGCTTGACTCTTGGAAACATTTGTGAGGGCCGAGATTTCAACCATTTTGGCAATTACTATTTACTCAGTTGTTACGACTTCTTTTGGGTCGAGTGGTTTCGCAATGTCAGCTGACTTCGATCTCACCTTTTTTGTTTACGAATAACCTTCAATCCCCTAATCATAAGAATGATCGACACAATACTGAAAAATATGCTGAGCAAAGGAATGACGATATATAGCGAGTCCTTTGGCACATTAGCTGCGACGAGTGAGGCAAGATAAATATTGATAGCCTGGCAGATTGTAAGATAAATAACCGGCCCCAGACCTGGCAGAAGAATGAGCCATGTCAGACCTATGGCAAATACTATAAGAGATTCAATTCTGGGAATAGAAATCATGTAAATATAGACAATTTGCACTCCCTGGACGAGCAAAGCAGGGAGCACTGCAACTCTGGGATTTGTGACCTTCCCATTGTCAGAGTTTCTAACCGTCATGCCATAAACGTTCTTTGCAATGCTTCTCACATCACGTCTCATAATTCGACCGCGGCGCTCTCCTATTCTACCTTGCCTCCCGCTCATCCCTCGAAAACTCCTCCATGTACTTGAACGGAGAGGGAGTGTGAGCGAACCAATAGCCCTGCTTGATGATGTCGGCATTAGTTTCACCGTCAATTAATCTGACGTGCTCGTTCTTGGTCGGGCAACGCGCATCCTCATCAACAACCAGTCTGAATCTGTAGCATTCATCCTGGGAATGTTAAGGCAGGGGTACTAGGAGAAAAACTAGAGAAGGAAGCAGGATTAGCCCCCTGGCTTTCATATTTGACTCCAGACAGGCGTTCCTTATTGACGGAAGCATATTCTCTTTTCATTTGGAGGGCAAGGAATTTGTGAGATTGTGAAATCTGATGGAGGGTGATTATTTGCGTTGAGACTGTCGAAAAACCCTAAAATCACAATTTTTGGACTTGTAAGTATTTGAAATTATTACAAGCCAATTTTGCGAAAATGCCAAAATTGGACTTTTTCGACAGTCTCGTTAGGACTAAACGGCAGGGATGCAAGAAAATCCTTGACAAGGATCTCAGATCTGTTAGCATTTGACTGTTCCCGCTGATGCCGCTGGGGGGCTGAGATAGGCTAAGCGGAGCGGAAGTTGGTCTGAAGCCTATTCTTTTCCGAAGGGAGAGAAGTAGGCTTTTTATTTTGATAGGAGAAAGGGAAGGAGGGAACACCATGAAGG
>JABAOH010127970.1_pt3 | contig 11641 bp, 12 predicted proteins | sample 7062181 | NCBI WGS metagenome assembly JABAOH01 (sample SAMN14538630, study PRJNA623070) | marine sediment metagenome | biome: marine biome [ENVO:00000428]; feature: marine pelagic biome [ENVO:01000023]; material: deep marine sediment [ENVO:00002113]; isolation source: pool of 5 deep marine... | reverse complement strand
ACGCTATTTGATGATTTGAAGATAACCCATGCAAATAGAAGCATATATGAAAGAGGCGGAAATATTGAGGTAGTACAGCTAATAGTAATTGATGCATCGGTAAATGAAACTAAAAGCAGGTTTAAAGTGAACGAGAGGCTTCAGCTTTCTAACATTGATGGCAAGTGGTTCATAGTAGAAGAATCGGATGCTGATTTCTTGGAGAGGTTTGTTTTTGGCGGATCGAATTAACTTGCACTAGATTATTTCCCGAATTGTTTTTCCTCTTGTTCTTGTTCTTCTTTGCAATCAATGCAAAGCGTAGTCTCGGGTCTTACTAAGAGTCTGTCCTCGGTTATTTCTTCATCACATATTTCACAAACGCCATATGTTCCATCTTCTGTTTTCTGTATAGCTTTTTGGATTTTACTTATTAGTTTTCTTTCCCGATCTCGGGTTCTAAGTTCAATACTTGTGTTAGCTTCCGTCATAGCCCGGTCTAGGGGATCAGGGAAAGTTCCGTCTCCTTCACTCATCCTGGTTACTGTGCTCTCAGCTATACCTAAAAGACTTGCCATTTTCTTGATCAATATTTCCCTGAACATCTGGCGTTTATCTTCGTTCATAATGAAAAATTATATCACTTTGCCCCATACCTGCAAATCAGAGTCGGAGATAACTTTTCATAATCATATTCTCAAATTCATTATGGTTTTTCTATTATTCCTATTTAGAAGGTAAGATATTCACCTTTAGTTTAAAATGGAGATATATTCTTGAAGATGGTTAATGTAAAAGGCGAAGCGCTGTTTAAGCTGTCTCAGCTAAAATTGCAGGTCTCAGAGCATGCAAATGCTCTAATTTCTGATTATTTATTGGGTTTAGGATCTCTGGGTGTAGCTGAGGATATTGGGAAAGACGGCATGTATGAAGTGTCTGCTTACTTTCCAATGGAAGCGGACATTGCCGAGATCATAGCCAGTCTAAATGAGTACATACAAATCCTGAAACGAAGTATCAACAATATCGAAATAGGCCCCATTACAGCCGTTCATATAGACCAGTCCAGCTGGCAGGTCTGGAGGAGTGTGCTTAAGAAGATTAGGGCTGGCAAAAGAGTGATAATCAGACCTCCTTGGGAGACGCATAGCGCTCAAGGAGATGAGGTAGTTATTGAGATTAATCCTTCACTCGCTTTTGGAACAGGGCATCATGAGACGACAAGGCTTTGTATTGAAGCAGTAGAGGATATTGTCAGCAGCCGGGGTGTGAATAACTTTCTCGATGTTGGATGCGGGAGCGGTATCTTGAGCATTTGTGCAGCACTGCTTGGAGTAAAAGAAGTAGTTGGTTTTGATACCGATCCCATAGCAATATCCGAATCTAGGAAGAATGCCAAGAAAAACGGTGTACTTGATAAAATAGAATTTTTTTGCGGCTTTCTAGATAGCTCACGAGGCGAGTATGACTTAATTATCGCAAATGTCTACATAGAACCAATATTACTTATGAAAGAAGGGTTAAAATCCAGATTATCGCCCAATGGAGTTCTAATTGTTTCCGGAATACCCCATTTGAGGCGAGATGAGGCCGTCAGAGGGCTTAATTCGGCCGGATTAGCCCTGAGCAGGGAATTTAGAGAAGGGGACTGGGTAGCCCTTGAATTTGTCCATGATTGATAAAAACACGCTCTGAAGTAAACTCTATCTCACATCTATTGTGGTTAAGGAAAAATATATGTCATCTTTTAAAACAATTGAGTGGAAGGACAATAAAGTGGTTATGATCGATCAGACACGGCTGCCAAATGAGGAGATATATCTAGAGTTCGAGACATACGAGCAGGTAGCTGATGCAATTAGGACGATGATAATTAGGGGAGCTCCGGCGATAGGAGTTGCGGCAGCTATGGGTATAGCTCTTGGGGCTCATAATGTAGTGACCGAAGACTGGGATCAATTCAAAAGTGAGGTAGAAAATATTGTAGATGTTATTCTGGCAACAAGGCCTACTGCTGTAAATCTCTTTTGGGCAGGAAAGAGAATGCTGCGTATCCTGCATTCAGGAGAAAATCATAGTGTTAAAGAGATGAAAGCACGCCTAATAAAAGAAGCTCAAGATATGTTAGATGAGGATATTGAAACATGCCGCAGCATTGGAAGAGTTGGGGCTGAACTAATACCGGATAACTCGGTTGTACTGACCCACTGTAATGCTGGGGCGCTGGCAACTGCAGGTTACGGCACTGCGCTGGGTGTCATCAGGGGTGCAGAAGAGGCAGGAAAGAATATCAAAGTGATCGCTACAGAAACCAGGCCTTTTCTTCAGGGAGCAAGGCTTACGGCTTGGGAGCTTGATAAAGACGGCATACCGGTCTCTCTTATTACCGATAACATGGTCGGTCATATTATGAGTAAAGGTATGATAGATGCAGTGGTGGTAGGCGCGGACAGGATTGCTAAAAACGGTGATGTCGCAAACAAAATAGGCACATATTCCATATCTGTCCTAGCAAAATCCCACGGGATACCGTTTTATGTCGCAGCACCCATTTCCACTATAGATTTTGAGTGTCCTGATGGGAAATCAATTCCTATTGAAGAGCGCAGCATAAATGAGGTTACGCACATATCAGGTAAAAAAATTGCACCGGACGTAAATGTTTATAACCCGGCTTTCGATATTACTCCGAATACAAATGTAAGCTCAATAATTACTGAAAAAGCTGTTGTGTCTGAGCCCTATGTAAAGGGTTTGTCGGATCTATTAGAGTGACAAGGTGCTATCCTCTCTCAAGGTCTTCCTGACATGAGAGGCATAGCTTTGTAAAAGGCATAGCCATAAGCCTTTCTTTATCTATCACTTCTTCGCAGGATTCGCAAATTCCGTATGTGCCGTTTTCAATTCTTTTGAGCGCATCGTCCACAAAAGTGAGTTTTTCCCTTTCTCTATCTGCAAGTGTTAGAGCAAGCTCTCTGTCTCTGTCGCTGGATGCATGATCATAGAAATCTCCTATGTCATGCTTTAGATGATCAGATTCAGCCTTCATTGATTCAGATACATCCTGCAGAAGCTCCTTGCGCATTTGGAGCAGCATGACTTTAATTTCATCCTGCCAAGATTTTTTGGTTTTTCTCGTGCTTTTTTTCTTGGTAACTTTTTTTGCAGTAGCCATCTTAGTATTAGAGTCTCCTTGATATAGTTAGTCTGAATTTGCTGCAAGTTGTCATAACATGCTCTAAATACTTGTAAAATTTAGATATCTAAAGGTGTTTGATATTAATCTCATAACCCTTAGAATGTTTTCTTCGGGTTGCCGTCCAAATACCGAAGGTGTATTAAGATAAGTATATAAAATTGTTTGTCAAGGGTTATTAATTATATTTATAATCATGCCCACTGGTTAGACGGCATTTTATTAGTTTAGACCGTCTTGCTTAAAAATATAAATTACTTAAAATAGGTACTTAATTTCAGGACTATTATATGGGTAATAGATCATCTCGCAACAGAGAATCGTGGAAGACTAGAACAGGGCTTATATTAGCTGTGGCTGGAGGAGCCATAGGACTTGGTAATTTTCTAAGATTTCCCGTTCAAGCTGCGGAAAATGGGGGAGGGGCTTTCATGGTCCCCTATGTAATTGCCTTTTTCCTTATAGGCATACCCCTTATGTGGACAGAATGGTCAATAGGGCGATATGGCGGAGCAAGAGGACACGGTACTGCCCCCGCTATATTTAATCTGTTTTGGAAGAGCCCGATATCGCGGTTTGTGGGGGTGCTTGGTATTTGGGTTCCTCTTGTTGTGCTAATTTATTATGTCTATATTGAGTCCTGGACACTGGGTTATTCTATACATTTTCTTTTGGGTACTAGTCCCGATATAGTAGATTTGACTGGTAATCAAGAAGAAGCTCTAGAGCCGTTCAGCAGCTTCTTGGGAACATATATAGGCGTGAGTAATGGCAGTTTCTTAACCCCTTCTATGATGGCATATGGCGCATTTATAGCTACCATGATCATCAACCTGGTAATATTGCTGAGAGGAGTGTCTAGAGGTATCGAGGCATTTGCTAAATTTGCACTACCGGCACTATTTATTATGGCCCTTATTCTTTTTGTTAGAGTGTTGACTCTTGAGACCCCAAACGGAACTGCTATGCAGGGGCTTAACTTCCTATGGACGCCTGATATGAGTGCCCTTTTAGATCCCGGAGTATGGGTTGCGGCGGCCGGGCAGATATTCTTCACGCTTAGCTTAGGATTCGGTTCTATGATTGTATATGCATCATATATGAAAACTAGTCAGGATGTTGTATTAAACGGTCTTACCTCTGCAACCATTAATGAGACAGCAGAGGTGATATTAGGCGGTACAATAGCTATACCGGCAGCAGTGGCTTTTTTTGGTGTAGCAGGCGCAGTTTCAATTGCTCAATCAGGCGCTTTTAACCTGGGCTTTGTAAGCCTTCCGGCAATATTTGCCAGTATGCCCGCAGGCCAGTTCCTTGGCTTCCTGTGGTTCTTCCTGCTATTTTTTGCAGGATTAACTTCATCACTGTTTTTGGCTCAGACGGTTATTGCATTTTTTGAGGATGATTACGGATTAAGCAGAACTAAATCTGTGTTAATCACTATGGGAGTAATATTTGTAAGTGTTCTGATGGTAATTTTTATTAACCAAACACTTGATGAGTGGGATTTTTGGGCCGGAACTATAGGTATTGTTATATTTGGATTAATTGAGGTTATTATGTTCATGTGGATTTTCGGGGGCGAGAGGGCGTGGGCTGAAATGAACAGGGACAGCAAAATCAGGATTCCCAGGTTTTTCTACTATGTGTTACGCTACATTACGCCGCTCTTTATGCTGGTGCTAATTGTTTGGTGGTGTGTTGAATTGCTCCCTGGTCAGTTAACGAAGACCAGCTGGACTATTTGGGCGGCAAGGGCATATTTAATTTTGCTTTTTATGGGTCTATGGATACTTGTTATGGTTGCAGATAGAAGGAGGAGGAATAGAGAAAATGAATCTTGAAGCCCTCATATTTATGTTGTGTGCCTGGGGCTTTACCCTCGGGCTCCTGAGCTTCTGTATAATTATGTTAGTCAAACACCCCGCCAATAATTCATCCGATAATTAGAAAGTGGTAAGTAGGTGTTATTAGCTTACTTTTTATAGAAGTCTTTTTCCCATTCTTTGTGTTTTTGCTCTGCTTCTTTTAGAAACGGTGCAAATGCTGCAGCGCTTACAACGAGCTTGTTTAACAGGTTAAACGGGAATTTCACGGGTCTTATGAAGTCTACAAATAATACAGCTCTAAAACCCGAAGTGTCGTTCCAAACTTCATGATTAAAAGTATCATCGAAGACAATGCTCTCACCCTCATTCCAGTGTGTTATTTCCTTGTCAATCCGGATTTTGCACTCCTCCTTAGGCTCAGGAACAATCAATCCGAGGTGATATCTGAGAACACCGTTGTAGGGTCCGATGTGAGCCGGTATGTGTTTCTTGGGTGATAGTATTGAGAAGAACGCTGTCTTCATTCCAGGAATTTTTCTTAGCAGCCTTACGGTCTCCGGGCATTTCTTTGCATTCGCCTCGCTCTCAAGACCATATCCTGCAAGAAAAAAGGTTTTCCAGTTACTATCTGTGGTAATTGTTTCGACCTCAGGCATTATCTCATGGAAGCTCGGCAAATCCTCGCGTCTTTCCATTACCTGATCGAGCTCTTCTCTTATTTCTTCCCAGTTGTCCTCTATTTCTCTAACCCATGGGAAGGTTTCGTTCTCATAGATCGGAGGGTTTCCGTATTTTGCAAACTTAACATTACAATTCTCAACTATCTTAATAAATGATGCTAGAAAACCTTCTGCATACTCTTTTGTTTCATAATCGGCTTTTCTATATTCGATTACTTCATTGTCGTTTTGCTTTCCATTATTTGTCTCGCTCATAATTTTCCCCTCTTGTAATTAATATTCGATCTGCTTATCCGGTTTAACCCGCCTCAGCTTAATTATATCCTCTAATTGATGAAGAAAAAACAGTATTGCCGCTAAAGTTGTAATACCTACTACCCAGGGGTACCCTCCGACAATAGCAACTAGTAATAATCCTATAGAATACACATTTCTCCTACCCATTGGACGGACGATTTTTATAATCTTCCTTATAAATGATGTCTTTTGAGGCTCAACCAGTGTATCAACTTTAAAATATGCAACGAGACTTCCAGAGGTAGTGTAGCGTGTTAAGAAGTAAAAAGACCAAACTAAGAAGAATGCAAAAATAAAGAGCGTGATACCGCCCATAATTAAAGCAATAGGGTTATGCGAAACCAAGTAATATCCCAGAGGCGCGCCGATCAGGAATGAGAGCACAGTAAACTGGTCTGCTATTGTATCCACCCATTCACCTTCTTTGGTCTCCATTAACTTTACTCTTGCTACTTCACCGTCGCATCGGTCAAGTATTGTAGCAATATGCATGAAAAGAGCCCCTATAACCGGATGTCCCATGGCATAAAAAACACCGCATAATGAGCCTATAATATTAATTCCTATGCTGATCATATTGGGAGTAAGAGGAGTTTTTACTAATTGTCTGCTTGTCGGCAGGGAGAACTTGCTGTTTATATTTCTAGATATCCAGCCTGTGGCGGTCTTGCCTACATAATTAAACATGAGGTCTTCTGCATCTTTTGCAGTGTTTTCATCCTCCGATAATCTCATCCAATATTTACCGGAGAATTTTCTGAAAGTTGTCCTTCCGTCTTTCACCGCTGAGGAAATCATATCTTTTAGAGAATTTGAGTCAGAAAAGTATTGTTTTAATAATTCGCCGGACGCAATATATGCTCCGACAACTCTGCCTCCGTTAGGAGTTATTTCCTGCACTCGGTCACCACTCGTATTTATCCACAAATCTCCTGAGGAATCGGCAAGAATGGCTATCTCCTCTTCGCTGTACTCGTAGTCCATAAAATTAGAAAGTGTATCAGGTGTAGTTAAGAGGTTTGATTGTATGACGAGATATGGAACCTGCTCGAAGTCGATATCTTCATTGACGGTTATCCAATCTATGGAGCTCTCAATTCTTTTGTCGTTCGCCAGCAAATCTTTTAGGGGGGAATCACTGTCGTCGGTAATTATTGTGAAATGCTCAATCCCGGCTCTCTGGGCTGTTATTACCAGACGCTTGATTTGTGGAAGCGAGCCGAATTCGATATTTCCGTACACACTCAGGTTTGTGTCTTCTATACCTGTGCCGGCCGCTACAACTATTGCATGGTCCATGTCGTTAACTGGTTTCTACTACTCTGAGGACCCTTTCCTGATAAGATTTCTTAATAAACTTATCTGAATTTAGTCTTGCTTTAAATAAGTCGCTAGGATAATCGACATCCATCCAGAATAGATCATCTATATCTAATGATTTAACTTTATATCCTTTTTTAATCAGTCTGTGAATAGCTGAGATATACCATTTATTCTCAGCCCCACCCGTTCTCATTTCTTCTTCTATAGACCTCTTTAGAAGCTCTACTCCTGTGTCTCTGAAAACCCTTACTCCTACTGATTCTGCCGATGCCCTGCTTGTTAATGTCTTGCTTATATCAACAATCTTGGTCTCCTGAATGATAACCTTCATGTCTTCATCTTCGTAATTGCTTTTGCGCTTGACCGGAAGACAGATTTTCTCGTCCCTCATTCTTAGAGCTTGCTCCAATACATCTATTTCGAAAACATCATCCCCATTCATTACGACCAAATCATCATCCATTTCTCCCCTTGCTATCCAAAGAGATATAAGGCTATTGGTTGTCTGGTAAAACGGGTTATATAGAGTTTTTATTTTCATACCTAACCCGTCATAGTTTCTAAGGAAGTTTTCTACTTTCTCAAAACCAAACCCCACCACGATAACAATCTCGTCTATTCCGCATTCTCTTATATGATTGATTTGATGCTCTAGGATTGTCTCGCCGCCAATTTCCAATAAGCACTTAGGAATGTACTTAGTGTAGGGGTAAAGTCTTTTGCCTCTACCAGCTGCAAGTATAACTGCTTTCATTATATATCCTCTCCGATTTAGAAAACTATGGCCTTATCGTATGTAACCTAGGTGTAAAATACTTAGATCGGATACTAAATATGTATCTCGGATCCTCCTTTAATAGCATTAATTTATAACCTCGATTAACGTTTATGTCAATATTTGTGATGCATTTAGTGAGATTTAGCTTCAAAAATTTATGCTTTTTCTCAAAAATATTTAATGACCTTAGCTTCTTTACTCTGATTGTTTAACTTCTTGCCACTTTTAACTTGTTTGTCTCCGGTTTAATGCTGGTTATGCTGTTGTCTTCATCAACGTATATAAGTTTTGGAACATGACTCTTGCATTCATCTTCGTCATAGGAGGCAAAACTAGCAACGATTAAACAATCACCTTCTCTTGCAAGGTGAGCTGCGGCTCCGTTGACACATATTACATTTGAGCCTTTTTTGCCCTCAATTACATAGGTCGTAAATCTATGGCCGTTAGTAATGTTGAATATATGAACCTGCTCGTAGTGCAGCAGATCGGCTGCCTCCATCAAATTCCTATCAACAGTGATACTACCCTCGTATTCAAGATCGGCCTCAGTGACGATAGCCCTATGTATTTTAGATTTAAGCAGTGTTCTGTCCATGGTTTATCTCTCCTTACATTATATACTCTAAAGCTTGGTATTATCAATAAGACGTGCATTTTGAAGCCTTGCAGCAACTGCTACGATATCTCCTTTCTTGGCAAGTTTTTTTTGCTCAAGCGTTTGCCCGTCTCTTATTTCCAGATAGTCGATTTCCTCTATTTTCGCTTCATCTAGAATACTTCTTCCCAGAGGGACAAGTTCAGATATCTCATTGATGCCCTCATCAAAGCTCTTTTTTATTTCTCTGAGAGATTTTGAAAGCCCTAGCGCGCGCTTTCTTTCCTCATCAGACAGATATGCGTTTCTGGAGCTTAGCGCGAGTCCGTCTTCCTCTCTAATAATCGGCAATCCAACAATTTCAACTTCAAGATGTAAATCACTTACCATTTTCTTAATTATTTGTAATTGCTGATAGTCCTTTTCGCCGAAAACCGCAATATCAGGTTTTACAATATTAAAAAGTTTTAAAACCACGGTTGCCACACCTTTAAAATGACCTGGTCTGTGCTGTCCGCAAAGCGGTTTCTGCAGCTGCTCAACTTCGACATAGGTTTCAAAACCCTGGGGGTAGATTTCATTTACATCTGGGAAGAAAACAGCATCTATTCCTATAAGTTCTATTTTTTTTAAGTCACCTTCTAAATCCCGGGTGTATTTTTCAAAGTCCTCGTTCGGTCCAAACTGCGTCGGGTTTACAAAGATACTTACAACTATGAAATCCCCTTTTTGCTTTGCAGCGCGCATTAAGCTCAAATGACCCTCATGAAGTGCTCCCATGGTTGGGACGAATGATATTGTTTTCCCTTCTCCCTTCACATTATTTGAGAGAGCTTGCATATCTTTGACCTTATATACAATTTTGATCGACTTACTATCAGTCATATGAATGCTCCGAAGTAGGGAAGGTGCCGTCCCTTACTTCTTTTACATAATCCTCAGTTGCTTTTTTCATTATGTTTCTTAGCTCAGCATATTTTTTTACAAATTTTGGCTGCGGATCCTCAGACATCCCTGCTAGATCATTAATAACCAGCACTTGGCCATCACAATCAGGACCTGCTCCAATGCCTATTGTCGGAATATGGATAGTTCTGGTTATTTTTTTTGCAAGCTTCCTGGGAATACTCTCCAGCACTAAACTATATGCGCCTGCATCCTCAATTTGCTTGGCAAGATCTACCAGCTTAGATGCCTCACTCTTGTCTTTTCCCTGAACTTTGTATCCCCCCATATCATGTACAGACTGGGGTCTAAGCCCTATGTGTCCCATCACAGGGATACCGGCTTTTCTTATTTCATAAATCGTATCAATATAGTCTGGTGTTATCTCTAATTTCACTGCTTCAGCCCCGGCTTCCTTTATGAATCTCCCGGCGTTTGATACGGCATCTCTATTAGAAGATTGATAGGACATAAACGGCATATCAGTGCAGATATGAGCATTTTCGATGCCTCTTGCTACCATTTTTGTGTGATAAACCATCTCGTCGACGGTCACTGACAGGGTGTTTGGCATGCCCTGAATTACGTTTCCAAGGGAGTCTCCAACCAAAACGATATCCACCCCTGCTTCATCTACTATCTTAGCAGTTGGGGCGTCGTAGGCCGTAACCATAACGATCTTTTCTTTTTTCTTCTTCGAGCTGATGAGCGGAGCCGTAATCTTTTTCATTTTTTTTCAATACGCAAATATTATTTGCTTAAAACGTAAAAAAGCCAGATCAGGCATACTGCCCTACTGGCTTATAGTTATCAAATTTATCAGGTACGGACTGTGTTCCGTCCTTGCTGTTTTTTCTCACTTATCTCCTCCGTCTCGGTCTTGTGCAAGATCCAAGCGGTAACCCATCTTATAGAGCCCCTATAAAATAAAGAAAATAGGGGAAATGTCAATAATTACTACGTTTGATTTTGCCAACGCAGAGAATTTGGAGTTTAATATAGTTCTTATGCCAATAAAGATTTTTCAGGTTGACGCGTTTGTGGCCGGACCGTTTTCCGGCAACCCTGCTGCGGTCTGCATACTCGACCGGGAAGTGGATGTAGAGTGGATGCAGAACTTGGCTATGGAAATGAAGCTCTCTGAGACTGCCTATGTTTATGGTCTTGAGAACGGCTATAGTCTGCGGTGGTTTACACCCGCTATTGAGGTGCATATCTGCGGTCATGCAACGCTGGCAAGTGCCCATGTGCTATGGGAAGAGGGCTACTTAGAGGAGAGCCTGGATGCAGAGTTCTCTACCAGAAGCGGAGTACTCACAGCGTCTAACAAAGAGGACGTCATTGAACTGAATTTCCCCTCAGATCCTGAGGAAGAGACCAATATACCAAACGGGTTGATAGAAGGTCTCGGAGTAAAACCTCTATATGTTGGTAAAAGCAGCCAGGACTATATTGTCGAGGTAGAATCCGAGGAGATATTGCGGGCTATAGCACCTAAATTTGATATTCTCAGGGATATGCCTGCAAGGGGAATAATTGTCACGAGCGTCTGTGAGTCGGACGATTACGATTTTGTCTCCAGGTTTTTTGGTCCTGCCTCCGGTATTGATGAAGACCCCGTAACCGGATCCGCGCACTGCTGTTTAGGGCCATATTGGAGCAAGCGGCTAGACAAAGCGGAATTCAAGGCTTATCAAGCCTCCAGGCGTGGCGGGGTTGTTCATGTTTCGCTAAGAGATGACAGGGTCATACTGGGCGGAAAAGCTTTGACCGTGTTTAGGGGAGAGGTTGCTTGAAAATCTTAAAAGATAGTTCATAATACCATTCTGCTTGAGAGGTGAGTAATTTTTCCTAGCAGTAGAAGAAATTATTTTCAGGCGGCGTAGCCAAGTGGTAAGGCAGCGGTCTGCAAAACCTATTTTTACAATCTCACCGCGTTAAAGTCTGAATAAGAAAATTAAAGAAAAATCCATTTATTACTGATAGTTGCGAATGTCTAATTCGAAATTGCCTATT